>Ga0302324_100000824_pt1 | contig 78212 bp, 58 predicted proteins | sample Palsa_T0_1_FD_201949 | JGI IMG/M metagenome (GOLD analysis project Ga0302324, IMG submission 201949) | Peat permafrost microbial communities from Stordalen Mire near Abisko, Sweden - Palsa_T0_1 | ecosystem: Environmental > Terrestrial > Soil > Palsa > Peat permafrost | place: Sweden: Abisko...
GGCGCAACAAGACGCGTTCCTTCCTTACGTGGAGGACGGTACGCTCATTTTTATCGGTGCGACGACGGAGAATCCGTCATTCGAAGTCAATAATGCCTTGCTGTCGCGGGCGCGCGTCTATGTGCTGAAGTCGCTCGATGCCGAGGATCTTGGCAAGTTATTGGATCGCGCGCTGTCGGATTCCGAGCGCGGCTTGGGATCACTGAATTTGCAAATCGATCAGGGCGGGCGCGAATTGTTGCTGGCGGCCGCCGACGGCGATGCGCGCCGCATGCTGAATTTGCTGGAAACAGCCGCGGACTTGAGCGTTGCGGAGGCCGGTGGCCGCCGGCTCGACGTCGATACCATGCGTGCGGTCATCGGCAGCACCTACGTGCGGTTCGATAAGGGTGGCGAGAATTTCTACGATCAGATATCGGCGCTGCATAAATCGGTGCGCGGCAGCGATCCCGATGCCGCACTGTACTGGCTGTGCCGCATGCTGGCGGGCGGATGCGATCCTCTGTATGTCGCGCGGCGCGCGCTGCGAATGGCGAGTGAGGACATCGGCAACGCGGATCCGCGCGCCTTGACCATGGCGCTGGAGGCGTGCGCGGTGTATGAGCGATTGGGCAGCCCTGAGGGGGAACTCGCCATCGCTCAGGCCATTGTCTTCATGGCGTGCGCCGCCAAGAGCAACGCCGTCTATGCCGCATTCAATGCGGCGAGCGAGGATGCCGCCGGCTTGGGTTCGCTCGAGGTCCCCCTGCACCTGCGCAATGCACCGACCCGCTTGATGAAGGAAATCGGCTATGGCAAAGGCTACCGGTATGCCCATGACGAACCGGGCGGCTATGCCGCCGGCGAGCGGTACTTCCCTGACAAAATGCCGGACCGCCGTTACTACACGCCGGTCGCGCGTGGTTTGGAAATCAAGATTGGAGAAGCGCTGGCGGCACGCCGCGCGCGCGACGCCGCGGCGCAAGATGGCGGCAAATCGTGAAACGCCGTGCGGTTCGCCTACAATAAGCGCCTCGTAGCTCGAGGATTCCATCGTGATTGACCCCAAGCTGCTGCGCAGCGATTTACCCGGTGTTGCCGCGGCCTTGGCGCGACGCGGCTTTCTGCTCGATGTCGAAGCCTTTGCCGCGCTTGAAGAGCAGCGAAAATCGGTGCAGATCGAGGCCGACCGGTTGCGGGCGGAGCGAAACGCCAGCGCCAAGGCGGTCGGGTTCGCAAAATCCAAAGGCGAGGACGTCCTGGCGTTGCTCAAATCGGGCGAGTCCCTGGGCGAGGAATTGCAGCGCGTGGAGCAGCGTCTAGAAATCATTCAAGATCAGCTCACCAATCTGCATCTGGGTCTGCCGAATATTCTCGATGCCAGCGTGCCTGACGGGCGCGATGAGAGCGCAAACCTTGAAGTGCGCCGCTGGGGTGAACCGCGAGAGTTTGCCTTCGAGCCGAAGGATCATGTCGCGCTCGGAGAGCGCCTGGGGATGGACTTCGAAGCCGCGGCCCGCATTTCCGGAGCGCGGTTCGTCGTCATGACGGGGATACTGGCCAAGCTGCACCGTGCTCTCGCGCAATTCATGCTCGACCTGCATGTACGCGATCATGGTTATCGCGAGGCCTATGTGCCATACCTGGTGCACGCCAACGCGCTCGTCGGCACCGGACAACTGCCGAAGTTCTCGGAGGATCTATTTGCGGTGCGCGGCGATCCGGGCTTCTACTTGATTCCCACCGCCGAAGTGCCGCTGACCAATCTGGTTCGCGATCAGATCTTGGCGCCGGAACGGCTGCCGCTCAAATTCGTGGCGCATTCTCCCTGTTTTCGCTCGGAGGCGGGCGCTGCGGGCAAGGATACGCGCGGCATGATTCGGCAACATCAATTCGACAAGGTTGAAATGGTGCAAATCGCTCATCCGCAGACTTCCTACGCGGCGCTCGAAGAAATGACCGGCCACGCCGAGGCAGTGCTGCAAGCATTGAAGCTGCCGTACCGCGTGTTGTCCCTGTGCGCCGGTGATACCGGCCCCAGCAGCGCTAAAACCTACGATCTTGAAGTGTGGCTGCCCTCGCAGAAGCGCTATCGAGAGATCTCATCATGCAGCAACTGCGAGGCCTTTCAGGCGCGCCGCCTGCAAGCGCGCTGGCGCAATCCCGAGACGGGAAAGCCGGAGCTGGTGCACACGTTGAACGGCTCTGGCGTTGCCGTCGGGCGCGCGTTGGTCGCGGTCTTGGAGAACTATCAGCAGGCGGACGGCACCATCGTGGTACCGTCCGTACTCGCGCCTTATATGGGCGGAGTGAACCTGCTGCAAAACTAGGAGACAGGCTCCTAGTTGCGGCTGCCCATCACCAGGCGCAGCACATACCAGAACATGAGCGCAATGGACGCGAACAGCTGCATCGCGGCCGCCACGTAGCGATCTTCCGGATAGGCTCGAATGATGTTGGAAGTGTCGTAGAGCACCGCGGCGCCGGCAAAGCCGATCATCGCGACTGAAAACCAGGTTCCGAGTTGGAATCCAAAAACCGCACCACCGATCATGGCAAGAATTGCGACCACGCCGCCCCACATCAATATCGCGCGAAGGAAGGAGAAGTCCTTGCGGGTGCGATGTGCAACCACCATAAGGCCGCCGGCACCGAGCGCCGTGATCAGCGTCGCGCTGTCGATCGCTCCCGGCGCCTTCCGGTCGGCGATGTAGAGCAGCGGAACAAAGATGAGCGCTTCGGCGACGATGTACGCTCCATAGGCGAAATATTGCATGCCGATGGATGAACTGGTCTGCGCCGTGCGCGTTGCCAGCCAGCCGACGAGCATGAAGGCCCCGAGAATCAGGAACCAATTGAAGCCGAGCATGAATTGAGCGATTTGCCCGGCGAGGCCCGACTCGAACAATCCTAGCTCAACCAGAATGAATGCCAGGATGCCACCGACCACGTGAGTGTAGGTGCGCGTGATAAAGACGCTGCGGCTAGTGATGCCGGAAGCCGTGAACGCAGCGTTGTTTGGATAGTTGGCCATCGCGTACTCCAGTATTGCTAGGTGGGCTATTTTAGCACCCCTACGAAGCCGGCGCCGAATTGACCCGGTTGAACCCAATATAGGGCCCCAACGTCCCGGTTCAATGGTTTGGCGGCCACACTTAACGATTGTCGGGTAAAATCTCGGCGCAAATCGTTGATCCCGCGGCTCGGAGAGGTGGCAGAGCGGTTGAATGCACCGGTCTTGAAAACCGGCGTCCCCTTACGGGGACCGTGAGTTCGAATCTCACCCTCTCCGCCAAAATTGCCTGCAGCGATTTTGGACGACGCGGGCGCGCTCACTCCGGTTGGAACTCTGCTGGCGCTTCAAGGTCCCTCAGGAGGGCGCTCGGGAGCGCAGATTTCGCAGATCATCGCTGCGTGCAAGTAAAAAGTGGGCCGCGGGAAAATTTGCTATTGTCCTTTGATATCGAAAATTAAGACTGTCAAGTCCCTGTGCGAATCAGCGGCTTTTCGCAGCGATTGGCGTCGCGCCAGTTGGCAAAGAAAGGAGTTAACTTGAGTTTCATCAGACGATCGCAATGGCACCGAGGCCTGTTGACTCTGGTTTGTATCGGCTTGCTCGCGAGCTGCAACGATAAGGAAAGCCTGCAGCCCGCGATACCGACGGTGACTGCGCCGAACGTCGTGGGAATGACGCAGGCTGCCGCGACGACGACGCTCAAAGGCGCTGGCCTGGTGCTCGGGACCGTGACACCGCTCGGCAGCGTGACTGTACCTGTGGGCACGGTCATCAGTCAGAGTGTGGCGCCAGGAGTCATCGTTGCTCCCGGTTCGTCGGTGAATATAGTGGTGAGCAGCGGTCCGACAACAGTGCCCGACGTCGTGGGACAGACGCAGGCTGCGGCCGCGGCGGCGCTTGCGGGAGCTGGCCTGACGCTCGGCGCCGTGACTGCCGCAAGCAGCACAACCGTTCCTGCGGGCACCGTCATCAGCCAGACGCCCGCGGCGGCGGCGGCGGTCGTTGCGGGTACGTCCGTGAACGTGACGATCAGTGTCGGCTTGCCTGCCAGTTATGCCTACGCGATTGACAATACTACGATATCCGCATTTTCGATCAATTCCGCGGGTCAGTTGGCGCCCCTGGCCGGTCCGCCGATTACGGTGCCGGGGAGCGGTGAACTCTTCGAAGCCAAGATCGATCCATCGGGCAAGTTCCTCTATGCCATGGACATCGCTGCGCCCGACGGTGGGGTCTATGCCTTTTCCATTACCCCTGGCGATGGATCGCTCGTCGCGCTGAATGGTGGCTTGCCCTACCAAACCGGCAGCGCGTCGCAATCCCTCGCCTTCGACGCCACCGGCGCTTTCATCTACGTACTTAGCCTCACCGACAACTCGATCGCTGCATTTTCTCTGGATCAATCAACCGGTCAACTTGGCGCGCCGACGATCTACCCAATTGCCTCGACAATTGCCGACCCGAAGCCGAGCCAAATGGTCAGTGCAGGAAATCATCTCTACGTGGCCGAATACGGCGCGAACGCCGTAGAAGTCTTCACCATTACCGCAGGCACCGGCGCCCTGACGCAAGGAGTGGTGGGCTCACCTTTCGCTACGGATGTAGGGCCGCACAGCCTCGCGGTTGATCCGTCCGGCGCTGTGCTTTACACGGCCAATGTAGCAATGTCTGACGAAGGCAGCATCTCTCCTTTCACGATCAATTCCTCGACCGGAGTTCTAACACCTGCCAGCGTGCGGCCCCTGCTCATACCTGCTTTCAATCGCATCAGTATCGATCCACTCAGCAAATTCCTATTCGTTACCGAACCGAATGCGCTGGCCGTTTACCCCATCACGCTGGCCAGTGCTGCGCTCGGCAGTGCCGTCGCGGCGCCGCCCTTTGCCGCCGGCTCCAATCCCTATTCGGTCGGCGTAGACCCCGCGGATCAGTTTGTGTACGTCGCCGATCAGGGGTCGAACGACATGTCTGAATTCACGTTCGACAGCAGTACGGGTGTGCTGACTGAGATGGGCGGATCGCCGATCGGCGCCGGTTCGCGACCCGTCTACATCGCCATTCACTGAAGCCGCCTGCAGATCGTTCAGGCGCCATATCAGCGCGTCGTAGTCTAACGCAAGTAGTGTTTGCAGCCTTCCGCGTGCGCGTGGCACAGTGCTGAGCATCGTGGCAGGCCAATCATCCAAAATCTCCGGGACCACGCCCGAGGCCAAGACGGCCCATCTGGGGCTTTTCCGCGAGCTCGCAATGATGACCCGCGCGATTTTCGCATCGCCGGTCGGCAAAACGCTGGTGCTGCTCACGGTCGGCGTCATTCTTGTGGTGATTGTGACCGCCTACGGACAAATCAGGCTCAATAGCTGGAACAAGCCTTTTTACGATGCCTTGTCGCGCCGCGACTTGCGAACCTTTCTGTTTCAACTCGGCGTATTCTTCGTGATCGCCGGGTGTCTGCTCATTCTGAGTGTCGGGCAGCGCTGGCTGGTCCTGACGTTGGAACTCAAGCTGCGCGAGGGCCTGGTCGGAAGTCTCTTGGGAGACTGGATGCAGCCGCGCCGGGCGTTCTGGCTCGCCAACGCGGGCAGCATCGGCGTGAATCCCGATCAGCGCATGCATGAGGATGCGCGCCACCTCGCGACACTGACGGCCGATCTGGGTACGGAATTGCTGCAGGCCTCGATCTTGTTCTGCAGTTTCGCCGGCGTTCTGTGGGGCCTTTCCAGCGCATTCACTTTCCGCTTTGGCGACACCGATTACACGATCCCGGGCTTCATGCTGTGGGCGGCAGTCCTATACGCGAGCGCCGGCTCGTTGCTGAGCTACTGGGTCGGGCGCGGACTGATTGCACGAAATGAAGAGCGCTACTCCCGCGAAGCGGATCTGCGCTTTTCGCTGGTACGGGTGAACGAGCATGTGGATGCTATTTCGCTGGCACAAGGCGAAGCGGATGAGAGGCGCCGCATCGAATTGAATCTCGGTACGGTCCTTGCCGCGACCCGCCGCATCGTGAGGGGTGAAACTAAACTCACGTGGGTGACTGCGGGCTTTGGCTGGGTGACGGTGGTGGCGCCGATTCTGGTGGCCGCTCCTTTGTATTTCACGGGAAAGATCTCGTTCGGCGGTCTCATGATGGCCGCAGGTGCGTTTACTACGGCGCAAACCTCGCTGCGGTGGTTCATCGACAATTTCAGCGCGATTGCCGATTGGCGCGCCACCTTGCTGCGGGTCGCCAGCTTCCGACATGCGCTGATCACGATCCATGAGCCCCAAGGCTTCGAGAGCCGCATTACCTACAGCGAGGGCGAACCCGGGAGACTGACGATCGATAACCTCGAGACTCTTTCGTCCGCGAATGACGATATGCTCAAGGAAACGCGCGTCATCGTGAATGCCGGGGAGCGCGTCCTCATCTTGGGTGCGCCCGGCACCGGCAAGACTCAGCTATTTCGGGCCTTGGCGGGTCTTTGGCCGTGGGGCACCGGCGAGATCACGCGGCCCAAGGGCGAACAAATATTCTACCTGCCTCGCGGCACACCCTATCTGCCGCGCGGGACTTTGCGAGAAGTGCTCGCGTATCCGTTGAAGGCTGACAGTTTCGAAGCGGCTGTGTACACGCGCGCGTTGTACCGCCTCGGACTCGAGCGCCTCGCGCTATTGTTGGATGAGACCCACCGCTGGGATCGGGAATTGAGCCAAGATGAGCAGCTGTGCCTGGTTTTCGCCCGTATCTTGATTCAAATGCCGCCGTGGGTGCTCATTGACGGCACCTTTGGAACCCTCGATGACGATGTGCTGGAGCTGGTCATCGATATCTTCTCGAAGGAACTTCAGCACATCGCGGTCATCCACATCGGCGGTCCGGGTGAAGCACACGCGCTCTTCTCGCGCATCCTGCACCTCGTCCACACTCCGAAAGCAGTCGCGCCGCACCCATGACGAAGAGCGCCGCACCGCACGCAATGCGCACCGCCCCAGGGGCGGCAAGCCTGGTTTTCTTTTTTCTGTTCAGCGCATGGTCGCCGGCATGGGCAGATTCGCCCGAGCTTGAATTCCATGCGCCTGCAAGCCCAGAAGATCCAACGACCCCTGCGGTGATGCGAGACCTGGCCGAGCGGCTGCTCCCCGTATATCAGGATTCCGATCCGGATCGCTATCTAGCCAATCTATCGGCGCTGCAAATAGTGGCCGGAGATTACGCGGCCGCCGATGTCTCGCGCCAAACTCTGCGCGATAGACGCCGGCAGGCCAATGCAGGACGGCCGGTTGGCCATGGAATCATTTATGATCTGTACGCGTATGCAAAGACTATCGAGGCGGAGAATCGCGTCTCCTTTGCAGAAGCGTTCACGAGATCGTTCGACGAAGTGCTTCGTCCTTTGAACGATCACGACGCGTACTTGGTCACGCGATGGCTGGCTACTTCTCCGCAAGTGTCTCGAGACGCCTTTCAAAGCGCACTGGATCAGCAGCGAGCCACAGACAGCGTTGACCAGGCGGGAGCAGTCAAGCTTTTTTGGGCCTATATTGCCTTTAGCGCCTATCGGTCTTTTGGTCCTTTGGTGGATTCGCTCAAAGCCGAGGACGATGGCCGGCGCTATGCCACCGGTGAGGTCCTCATCAAAACCCGCAATGGGCAAAGTGTGCCTGCCGTCGTGATACGGCCAAAAAATCCGTCCAAGCCGCTCCCCACGCTGCTCGAGATCACGATCGGCGACGTCCAGGATTCAGCCATGGAGTGTGCGGCCCATGGCTACGCGGGTGTTGTCGCGTACTCGCGCGCCAAAGCGACGGGTACCCATCGGGTGGCGCCGTATGAGCACGACGGCGACGATGCCCGCGCCGTCATCAACTGGATTGCCAAACAACCTTGGAGTGACGGTCGCGTGGGAATGTACGGCGACGGTTATAGTGCATTCACGTCGTGGGCAGCCGCGGCGCGCCTACCGGGCGCGCTCAAGGCCATCGCCACATCGGCATCCACGGCCCCAGGCATCAACGCGCCGATGGCGGGCAGTATCTTTCAAAATTCTGCCTATCGGTGGTCCTTGCATATGTACAGCGACCAGCCGTCGGTCGAACAGAGTTATGAAGACGATGCGCTGTGGCGTGCGCTCGATCAAAAATGGTACAGGAGCGGGCGTCGATATCGGGATTTGGGCCGGCTGCACCGTCAACGGGATCCGATCTTCATCCGTTGGCTGAATCACCCGAGCTACGATCCGTTCTGGCAGAAAATGATCCCTTTCCAGGATCAATTCGCCCACATCAACATCCCGGTGCTGACCACAACCGGGTACTTCGCCGCGAGTGAACCCGGTGCCCTGTATTATTTCACGCAGCATTATCGATATAACCCGCAGGCCGACCATACACTGCTGATCGGTCCCTACGAGGACGACGTAATGCAGCGCGGCCCTGCGGCGTTGCTGCATAGTTATCAAGTCGATGCGGTCGCGCTGGTTGATCTGCACGAGCTGCAATACTTGTGGTTCGATCATATTTTCAAGGGCGCCGCCACTCCAACTCTATTGTCGAACCGCGTCAACTATCAAGTCATGGGCGCCAACGAATGGCGGCACGCAGCATCGCTCGAGGCGATGGCCGGGGACTCGCAAAGGTTCTATCTGGATCCAACCGCGTCCGGCGACCGCCGCCGCCTTGTGCGGCATAAGCCCGCGAAGCCGGCGTTTCTATTGCAGTCGGTCAAGTTCGCGGATCGTTCCGATGCCGGCTGGATGCCGCCCACCGAACTCGTGACGAGGGGCGTCGTCACGCATAACGACCTCACGTTTGTCAGCGAGCCGTTCGCCAAGCCGACCGAGATCAGCGGCCTGTTCTCGGCCTCGCTCGATTTCACGGTGAACAAGATGGACGTGGATTTGAACGTCATGCTGTACGTGCGATTGGCGAGCGGCGATTATGTTCGCTTGTTCAATCCGGTCTACGAATTCCGTGCGAGCTATGCGCAGGATCGGGTGAGCCGGCACCTCTTGAAGGCCGGCGAGCGGCAGCAACTGACCTTCACCAGCGAACGCATGACGAGCCGACAGCTGCAAGCGGGCAGCAGGCTGGTCATGGTTCTCGGCATCAACAAGCGCCCCGATCGCGAGATCAACTACGGAACGGGAAACGACGTCAGCGAGGAATCCATCGCTGACGCCAAGCCTGCGCTCAAGATCCGGTGGTACAACGATAGCTACATCGATATACCGGTTCGCAAATAGGCTTCAGCGCTCGGTAAATCCCCGGCACACCGCGGCGAGTTTGTTGCCGTCCGGATCGCGCACGTAGGCCGCATAGAAATCCGGGTTGTATTGCGGCCGCAGGCCGGGCGCGCCCTCGCAAGTCGCGCCGTGAGCGAGCGCGACGGCATGAAAATCGTCAACTTCTTTCCAAGTGCGTGCCCTGAAGGCGACCATGGTGCCATTGCCGGCGGTCGCAAGCCGTTGATCGAACGGCTTGCCAACCCACAGTGCAAGCTCGCGCAGGCCATCCTCTTCATAAAGTCCCCAACCCGCGGACGTGCGGTCCCATTCCGCATCTCCCGTGATGCAACGCTGATGGCCGAGAGCTGCCATGGTTGCATCGTAGAAGCCGATGGCGCGCCCTAAGTCATTGGTACCTAAATAGAAATAGGTGAACATGCGCAAATCTCCGCAAACCTTGGAATGTGGACAGATATCACATCCTTCGCCGATACCGGCAGAGGGCGCACCTGAATATTCCGGCAGATGACGTCCGTCACGCCGCGCAAAGGGCGGCCAGACAACAATGGCGGAATCGCGGTGCTGCACTGCAGTCTACACATCACTGGGAATGCGGCAATTTAAGAAAAGCGCACTTGTTTGGGTCATGGGTTTGGCCATTGCTACGAACGCTGTCGGGTCTGATCAGACCCTGATCGATCGGATCGAAATGCTCGACTGGTCAGATCCGGACCGTGCCGAGACCCTGATCGACGCCGATCCCGCCTCCGCGGATGCGCACGATACCCAAATGTTCGAGGTGCGCGGTATGGTCTATGCCGACGTCCACCGCGATTCGGACGTCGATCGGACCATCGCGCGCTTGCAGACAATCGCCGCGCGCGGCGACAAACCGGCCATCCTGGCTGAGCATTACGTTCGGGCATACTCCTTTTATCAGCGCGGCCAGTACGCCGCGGCCAGCACAGAACTCAGCCGTATCGATATTGAATCGATCGACACCGACGAGGAGCGCTATCGGGTTTTCATCTTAAGGGGAAACACCTTGCGCGGATTGGGCCAGGCGGAGGCCGCATTGCCTTATCTGGAGCGCGGCTTGGACCTCGCGCACGACATGGGCGATGATCAGCGCAGCCTGCATGCAATGCTATGGCTCGCGCGCATCTACACGAATACCGGCAATTTCGATCGCTCCTCCGAGCAGCTGGAGACAGCGCGGCGTCTGGCGACCATTCTCGGCGACGAGGCGGCACTGGTCGAAGTCGACATTTGTGTATCCGACGTCGCAGACCGGCGCGGGGATCATGCGGCCGAGCGGCAGGCCAGTCTGTCCGCACTCGAACACGCCAAGCGGGCGGACAGCAACAAGTGGCTGGCGCACGCGCTTGTAAACCTGGGCGATTCCTATCTCAAGACCCGCGACTTTCGCGAGTCTCTCAAGTATTCAAAGGAGGCGCTGCCGATCGTGTTGCGGCTGCGCGGCAGCGGCGATGAGCCGATCGTTTTGTTCAACGAAGGACTGGCCAATATCGGCCTTGGCAATATAAAGCCAGGCGAACAATCGGCCGAGGAAGCGATAGCGGAAGCGGTGGCCGGCGACGATCTGTTGGATGCGCAGGAACTGCTGCGCGAGTACGCAGATGCCCTGGAGCACGCCGGATATTTGATGATGGCAATCCAGGTCTATCATCGCTACGACGCTGTCAGTGAAAAAATCATGACCAGCACCCGCCAGCGGGCCTTTCTTGAACTCTCGGCCAAATTCGACGATGAGCGCAAGGCGCGAGAGCTGGAACTCCTGCGGCGCGACAATGAGCTGAAGGCTGCGGAGATGCGCGCGCAGCGGCTGCGCCAGCAGCTCATTCTGGCTGCGGCTTTGTTCGTAACCTGCATCTGCGCGGCGCTCGCCTGGGCCTTTGCCCGCGTGCGGCGCGCCAACGACCGGCTGCGCTTCAACAGCGAGCGCGATGCACTCACAGGATTGCGCAATCGCCGCTACTTCAATGAGCATGTGCTGAGCGTCGAAGGCGCGCGCCCGGTCGGAGGATGCGTGCTGCTCGCGGATCTCGATCATTTCAAGAGGATCAACGACACGCTCGGACACCCCGCCGGAGACGCGGTGCTGGCAACGGTGAGCCATCGCTTATCCGCGGCGCTGCGCGAGAGCGATAAGCTCGTGCGCTGGGGCGGAGAGGAATTCCTCGCGGTTCTGGATCCAATAACCCCCGAACAGGCCGATCGAACCGTCGAAAGGCTGCTGCAAGCCGTGCGCCGCGATCCCGTGCTGTGGAACGGCGCGGCGATTGAATGTACGATTTCCATCGGCTATGCGTGCTTTCCCATGGCAGGATCGGCCGCTGAGATCTCATTGGAAAACGCCATAGGCTTGATCGACAAGGCCTTGTACGAGGCAAAACGCCGCGGACGCGACCGGGCCTGTTTGATCAGTGCGGTGACCGCTCACAATGCGCGCGAGCTCACGCTCATCAGCGCCGAGTTTGAATCCGCGACGGCGGATCAGCGGATTCGCCTGGTAGAGATGGGCGTCGCCGCTTAGACCCCGAGTCCGCGTCGAGTCCGCGTCGAGTCCGCGTCGAGTCTGACTCGCGTCCCCGGACGTCGCATTTCCAAAAGCAGACGTCGCATGCGATGCTGGTCGGCGCATCCTGTTTGTTGCTATCGTGCAGGCCCTATGAATACGCACGATGCCATCCTGAAACGATTGCGCCAACGCAACCCCGAGACCGCCCTGGAAAGAGATTTCTATTGTAGCTGGGAAGACTACAAAACCGATCTGGAAATGATCTGGTACCGCGACTGGCTGTTCGTGGGTCACGACTGCGAGGTACCGAACGCGGGGAATTATTTGACGGCGCAGATCGGAGAGTATCCCATCCTCGTCATTCGCGACCGCGAGGGCGCACTGCGCGCATTCCACAACACCTGCCGCCATCGCGGATCGAGAATCTGCTCGGCCGAGCGTGGCAGCGCGCCGCGACTGGTCTGTCCCTATCATCAATGGACCTATGCGCACGACGGCCGTTTGATAGCGGCGCGCGACATGGGCAGCGACTTCGATAAATCCCAGCACGGCCTGAAGCCGATCCACTGCACCAGTATGGCCGGCTACATCTGGGTGTCTTTGGCGCCGGCGGCGCCCGACTTCGAACCGATTCGAAAGCATATCGAGCCGTACCTTCTGCCGCATAAATTGCAGCAAGCCAAGGTGGCTTTCCAGTCGACCATCATCGAGCAGGCCAATTGGAAGCTGGTCTGGGAAAACAATCGCGAGTGCTATCACTGCAAGGCCAACCATCCTGAACTGATACGCACTTTTCCCGAAGAGCCGACGGCCACTGACGGCGAGGATGCGGGTGCGAACCCCAGAACGGCCGCGAGATGGGCGCATTGGGAGTCCATGGGTCTGCCGAGCAAATTTAAACTCTCGGCCAACAGCCAATACCGGACCCTGCGCACGCCGCTGCTCGAAGGATCGGTGAGCTTCACCATGTCGGGCAATGCTGCTGTCCGCCGGCCGCTGTCGGATTCGGTGACCGAACCGGATATCGGCACCTTGCTGTTGTTTCATTTCCCGACGACCTGGAACCACGTTCTGGCCGATCATGCGATTTCCTTTCGCGTGCTGCCGATCAGTCCGACCGAGACGCAGTTGACGACGAAATGGCTGGTGCATCGCGATGCCGTTGAAGGCGTCGACTACGATCTGCAGGAGTTGACCAAAGTATGGCTGGCGACCAATGCGGCAGACACCGTCAACTGTCAGGAAAATCAGATCGGCGTGAATTCGCCGGCCTACGATCCCGCGCCGTATTCCCCGGTACATGAGGCGGGAGTGACGCAGTTCGTGCGTTGGTATTCCGCGCACCTCGAGGCCCGATTGACTGAAGATGCGAAGTAAGCCCAGCAGCTGGGCGCCATGACGGATCGCTACTCAGCCCTGTCGCTCGTCCGGCATGCGGTCACCGGCGCCCCTTGGCCGCCGGTGTGGCGCAAGGCCAAGCCAAGAACGGGATATGACGTCGTCATCGTCGGGGGCGGCGGCCATGGACTGGCGACGGCTTATTATCTTGCGGCCAATCACGGCATGAACAAGGTGGCTGTGATCGAGCGGGGCTATATCGGGTCCGGAAACGTCGGGCGCAATACCACCATCGTGCGCTCGAACTATCAGCTCGACGGCAACACGCAGTTTTTCGAACACTCGCTCAAGCTGTGGGAGGGATTGTCGCACGCCCTCAACTACAACGTGATGCTCTCGCAGCGCGGGCAGATTGTCCTGGCGCACGGCCCCTCGCAACTGGATGTGATCGCCCGCAAGGGGAACATCATGCGGTTGAACGGCATCGATGCCGAGCTGCTCGATCGCGAAGAGCTCATGCGCGTATTGCCCTACCTCGACTACTCGCCGGATGTGCGTTTCCCCATCCACGGAGGACTGCTGCAACGCCGGGCAGGCACTGCACGGCACGATGCGGTCGCCTGGGGTTACGCCCGCGCCGCCGACCGGCTCGGAGTCGACATCATCGAACACTGCGAGGTGTTGGGATTTACCGAGCTCGGCGGCCGCATCACCGGCGTGCGAACCAACCTCGGGGAGATCTCGGCCGATCGTACTGCGATCTCCGTAGCCGGCCATACATCGCAGGTCGCGGCAATGGCCGGCCTCAAGCTGCCGATCGAGAGCCACCTGCTGCAAGCTTTCGTGACGGAGCCCATCAAGCCCTTCGTCGATCACGTGATTTCGTTCGGCGCTGAGCTTTTCTACATCTCGCAGTCGGACAAAGGCGGTCTGGTGTTTGGCGGCCACATCGACGGATTCAACAACTACACGCAGCGCGGCCAATTCGCCAAGGTGCGGAACGTAGCCGAATGTGCCGTTGCGCTGATCCCCTCGATTTCGCGGTTGCGAGTACTGCGGCACTGGGCCGGAATTCAGGACATGACCCCGGACGGCAGCCCCTTCATCGGAAGGACGCCCCGCGAAAACCTGTATCTCAACGGCGGCTGGTGCTATCAGGGATTCAAGGCCACGCCGGCGACCGGCTGGTGCTTCGCGCACACGCTGGCGCACGGCGAGGAGCATCCTTTGATCCGCCATTTGTCGCTTGACCGGTTCGAGCGCGGCAACGGCTACGATGAATACGGATTGGGCAACTGGACCTATAAGCAGTGAGCGCATGCTGATCATCTGTCCCAATTGCGGCCCGCGCGACTACAGCGAGTTCCGTTACGGCGGCGACGCGGCCAAGCGTCGCCCCGCACATGGTGAGACGGATGTGAAGACCTGGCATGACCATGTCTTCCTGTTCGACAATCCCAAAGGTGCGCACCATGAATATTGGCAGCACGTGCTGGGGTGTCGGCAGTGGCTCATTCTCGAGCGCGACACGGCGACGAATCATGTGGGACACTCGCGGCTCGCGAGCGATGGAGACGCTCTCCCATGACCCACCAATCGCGCCGACTCTCGAGCGGCGGCCGGATCGATCGCGGCCGCGCGCTGGCGTTCACGCTGGAGGGCAGGGCACTATCCGGATTTGCCGGCGATACGTTAGCCTCGGCTCTGCTCGCCAACGATGTCAGGCTCGTGGGACGCAGTTTCAAGTACCACCGTCCGCGCGGCTTTGTCGCCGCGGGCGTCGAGGAGCCCAACGGTCTGTTTACGCTCGGCGCCGGCGGGCGTACGACGCCGAACGTGGCCGCAACGGTGACGGAGCTTCACGAGGGCTTGATCGCGCGGCGCCAGAACGGATCGCCCTCGGTCGATGTTGATTTTATGGCGATCAACTCGCTCCTGGCACCGCTGCTGGGAGCAGGGTTTTACTACAAGACTTTCATGGGGCCGCGTCGAGGCTCGTGGATGTTTTACGAGCCCTTCATTCGGCGGGCCGCAGGCCTGGGCCGAGCGCTGCACGAGCGTGATCCCGACCGCTACGAGACTCGTTACCAGTACACGGATGTCGCCGTGATCGGCGCCGGCCCTGCCGGTCTCGCGGCGGCACGCGCTGCCGGCGAATCCGGTGCGCGCGTCGTGCTGATCGAACAGGACTGCCTGCTCGGCGGCTCGCTGTTGTCGAGCCGCACGGATGATGTGCTCGAGTCCGTGCGGCGCGACATGGAACGCGCCATTGAAAATCTGCCCACGGTTGAAGTCTTGCGGCGCACGACGGCACTTGGTCTGTATGACAGCAATATGCTTGGCCTTGTCACTCGCCACGCGCAGCAACAACCCGATCCAGGTCGGGGCGAGCCTCTGGAAGTGCTCACCACGCTGTATGCCAAGGCGATCGTTTTTGCAACCGGAGCTATCGAACGGCCGCTGGTGTTCGGCGATAACGACCGTCCGGGAGTGATGCTCGCATCGGCGGTGCAGAGCTACCTCAACCGATATGCGGTCGCCATCGGGCGCCGCATCGTGGTAACGACCAACAATGACTCCGCCTGGTACAGCGCCGTCGAGCTTGCGCGCGGCGGCGCCGAGGTGACGGTCGTGGATCAACGCCCTCAGGTCGATGCGACACTGCAACAGCTCGCGGAGCAATCGCGGCTTGTGGTTCAGTTGGGAACGGTGGTGACCCGAGCGCTCGGCCGGCGCTGGGTCAATGGCGTTCGCATCGCGAGCCTCGATGCCGCGCAAGAGCGCACGCTGGATTGCGATCTCGTGTGCATGTCCGGTGGCTGGTCCGGCACCGTCCATCTCACCTCCCACAATGGCGCGAAACCAGTCTATCGCTCCGATATCGATTCCTTTGTGCCGGGCCAGTTGGCCGCAGGCCAATTCGCGGCGGGCGCCGTCAAGGGTGCGTTTCGATGGTCCGAGACCATCGCGGGCGCTGCGCAGGCGGGAGCAAATGCCGCTTTGCATGCAGGATTCACGGCGGCGGCCGTTGCAGATGTCACGGCCGCACTGCCGGACACACCTTACCGGGTCGAGCCGGCATGCAAACCGCTCAAGGCATCGCGCAGCAAGGCCTTCGTGGATTTTCAATCCGACGTCACCACGCAGGATGTGAGCGCGGCGCTACAAGAGGGCTTTCAATCGGTCGAGCATCTGAAGCGCTACACCACGCTCGGCATGGGGACCGATCAAGGCAAGACCAGCAACGTGAGCGCCGTGGGACTGGTGGCGAATCTGCGCGGTGTCGAAATGTCAGTGGCCGGGACCACGACCTTCCGGCCCCCGTATACCCCGGTGTCGGTGGGAGCCCTCGCCGGGCGCAGTATCGGTCAGCATTTCCGCCCTGTGCGCCGTTCACCCCTGCACGAGTGGCATATCGCGAATGGTGCTGCCCTGATTGAAGCAGGACCTTGGCTGCGGGCGTGGTATTACCGCTGGGCGGGAAATACGGTACAGAGCGCCTACGTCGAAGAGATGCGCACTGTGCGTTCCGCGGTCGGCCTATCGGATGTCTCCTCGCTGGGGAAGATCGATGTGCAGGGGCCCGATGCCGCCGAACTGCTCAACCGCGTTTATGTGAACGGGTTTGCCAAATTGCCGGTGGGCAAGGCTCGCTATGGAATCATGCTCAACGACGATGCCAGCGTTCTTGACGATGGAACGACCGCACGCTTCGCCGCGACGAAGTATTTCATGACCACCACAACCGCTCAGGCGGCCGAGGTAATGTCCCACCTTGAGTTTCTGCTGCAGACGGCTTGGACCGACCTCAACGTGCAGGTGGTCTCCGTGACGGATGAATGGTCGGGAATGTCGATAGCGGGCCCGAAGGCACGCGCTGCGCTCGAGTTGTCGCTGCCGGGACAGGATTTCTCGGACGCAGCACTGCCGCACATGGGATGCCGCGAAACGCAGGTCGACGGGATCACGCTGCGCACGATGCGCCTGAGCTTCTCTGGCGAGCTCGCCTACGAGCTCTATGTACCTGCCGGTTACGGTATCGCCCTGTGGGAGAGACTGCTGGCACGCGCGGCGCCGCTCGGCATCCGTCCCTATGGTCTCGAGGCATTGGCGGCGCTGCGCATCGAAAAGGGGCACGTGGCGGGACTTGAACTCGATCGTCGCACCACCCTGGATGATCTGGGACTTGGCAGGATGGCCTCGAAGGAAAAGGCCTATGTCGGGCGTGAACTGCGCGATCGCCCCGATCTGAAAGACCCGCGGCGCTGGAGTCTGGTGGGTTTGGAGTGTCTGGAACCCAGCTCGAGGCTGCGCGGCGGCGCCATTTTGTTCGCCAGCGGCGAGCCGCTGGCAGGCCATGGCCGCGGCTACATCACCTCTGTCACTTGGTCGACGGAGCTCAACAAGTACATCGCGCTCGGTCTGTACCAGGGAGGGCTTGCGAACCTGGGACAGGAAATCATATGCGCCTACCCGCTGAAAGGCGAGAACGTGCGTGCACGCATCGTTTCGCCGGTGTTCATCGATGCGCAAGGGGAACGATTGCATGTTTGACACGCATTCCGCGCTGGCGGGGATCTTAAAGGCCGGCGGCCGCGACGGCGCGCGCGGTGGGAGGCGGCTGCGGTTGACTGAGGTGCGCGGCGGGCATCTCGCGCAAGTTGCCGTGTTCCCGAATCATGAGGGCGAATTTAAAGAATGCGTTCGCGCCTGCAGCGGCGTTTTACCGCCGGTGGAATTGTATCGAGGCGTAACGCACGGCGATTCGCGCCTGATTCGAATCACTCAACGTCAATACTGGTGGATTTCCTCGAGCGGCGCATCCATGCTGCGCTTGGCGCGGGAGCTTTCCTCATCGACCGGCACCGTCACGCTGTTGTCGGCGAGCCGGGTGAGGATCCGGATCACCGGTTCCGCAGCGCGAGAGGTGCTGGCAAAAGGGATGGCGCTCGATCTGCATCCCGCCGTATTTGAGGTGGGCCGCAGTGCGCAGAGCGGTCTGCATCACACCGGCATATTTCTCGAGCGGGTCGGCGAAGATGACTATGAAATCTATGTGCCGCGTACCTACGCCGAATGGATTTGGGATTGGCTGATCGATGCGGTTTTGCCGTGGGGCTATGACATTCAAGTCGAGGATTTGTCAGCAGAATGAAAACACATACAAGGGTCGCCGTCATCGGCGGGGGTGTGGTCGGTTGCAGTGTTCTTTACCACCTGACCAAGGCGGGTTGGAAAGACGTGGTACTCCTCGAGCGCGATCAGCTGACCTCCGGTTCGACGTGGCATGCCGCCGGCGGCTTTCATACGCTGAATGGCGATCCCAATGTGGCGAAGCTGCAGGGATATACCATCGGCCTTTACGATGAACTGGAAAGGATATCGGGCCAGTCCTGCGGGCTGCATCGCTCAGGCGGCCTGCTCCTCGCGGACACCAACGAACGCATGGAGTGGCTCAAGATGGCCCACGCGCGCGCGCGCTACCTCGGGCTGGAGACTGAGCTGTTGACGTCGAAGCAGGCAAAAGAATTCCTGCCGTTGATCGAGGATCGCTTCTTTGTCGGCGCCATGCTCGATGCCGCGGACGGCAATCTCGATCCGTACGGGACGACTCACGCCTATGCTGGGTCGGCGCGCATCGGCGGGGCCGAGATCTACCTGCAGACCAAAGTGACGGCCATAGAACGGCGCAGCGACCGCCATTGGAACGTGCATACGGACAAGGGCAGTCTCATCGCGGAACACGTGGTGAACGCCGGCGGATTGTGGGCGCGCGAGATCGGCCGCATGGTCGGCATCGAACTGCCGGTGCTGGCGATGGAACATATGTACCTGGTCACCGATGACATGCCCGAGGTGATCGCCTACAACAAGGCGCGCGGCTGCGAATTGCCGCATGCCATCGACTTCAAGGCCGAGACCTATATGCGCCAGGAGCGCAACGGCCTCGTGCTCGGCACCTATGAACGCGCCTGCGTCCCGTGGCAGCCGCGCGAGACGCCATGGGACTTCGGCACCGAACTATTGCCGCCGGATCTCGATCGGATCATGCCCTCGCTGGAAATCGCTTATCGACACGTTCCGGCGCTGGAGAAGGTGGGTGTCCGGCGCGTCATCAACGGACCCTTCACGTTTTCGCCCGATGGCAACCCGCTGGTCGGGCCGGTCCAGGGCCTGCCGGGTTTCTGGTGCGCCTGCGCGGTCATGGCGGGATTCAGCCAGGGTGGCGGCGTCGGCCTCGCGCTCTCCCAGTGGATCGTGGACGGCGATCCGGGTTTCGATGTGTGGGCGATGGATGTCGCGCGCTTCGGCGAGTGGGCCACGCGCAGCTACACCAACGCCAAAGTGCGCGAGAATTATTCGCGGCGCTTTTCGATTCGTTTTCCGAACGAAGAATTGCCTGCGGCGCGGCCGCAGCAAACCACGCCGATCTACGATCTCATGCTGGCACAGGGCGCCGTCATGGGCGACAGCTGGGGCCTGGAGACACCACTCTGGTTCGCGGCGCCGGGCGAAGAGCCTCGCGATATCGTCTCCTTCCACCGCTCGAATGATTTCGCGAAGGTAAGGGCGGAATGCCTTGCGGTCCGCAACGGCGTCGGCGTCACGGAAATTGCCAATTTTGCGAAGTACGAAATCGCCGGACCCGGAGCGGAGGCCTTTTTATCGCTGCTGATGACCAACCGAATGCCGCGCGAAGGCAGGCTGGTGTTGACGCCGATGCTCAATCACAACGGCAAGCTGATCGGTGATTTCACGATCGCGAAGGCGGCGCCGGAGCGTTATCTGGTGTGGGGCTCATCGCAAGCGCAAATCCATCACATGCGATGGTTCGAAGCGCATTTGCCGGCCGACGGCTCGGTGCGCATCAAGCGCTACGACATGAATCTGGTGGGGGTGTCGATCGCCGGCCCCCGTTCGCGTGAAGTTCTACAACGGCTGACGGACGAAGATGTGTCCGGTGAAGCGCTGCGATTCATGAGTCATCGCGCGTTCGACATCGCCAATGTTCCAGCGATGCTGAACCGCGTGACGTACACCGGGGACTTAGGTTATGAAATCTGGGTGGCACCCGAGTACCAGCGGCGCCTGTACACCGAAATCATGGCCGCTGGCCGCGATAGCGGCATCGCTAACTTCGGCATGCGCGCGCTATTGTCATTGCGCCTCGAGAAGAACTTCCCCACGTGGTATCGGGAACTGCGGCCGATCTATGGTCCCTTTGAGGCGGGACTCGAACGCTTCGTGGCTCTTGATAAGGGCGCGTTCATCGGCGCTGAAGCCGCGCGGCGTGAGAAGGAATCCGGCGGCGAGCGGCGGCGGGTCAGCATGGTGATCGATGCCGCCGATGCCGACGTGCTCGGAGATGAACCTATCTGGTATCAAGGAAAGGTGGTCGGCTGGGTCACGTCGGGCGGCTTCGGGCATTTCGTCGAGCTATCGCTGGCGCAGGGATATATTCCGTCGGCCATTGCGAGCGATGCGGCGGCCGATGGCTTTGAAGTCGAGATATTGGGCGAGCGCCGCGCGGCCCGCATCCTCGCGAAACCGCCGTTCGATCCCGAGGGGACGCGGATGCGCCTATGAGAGATCCGCTCCCAGCCGCGCCGGAAATCCGGGGGCGCGCAAAGATGTTCCCACGGCATCCTCCAGCAGCTTGACGATCATCGAGGACCAGGCTCCGCCGCCATACTTGGCCCGTCCCTCGATGAAGATTTGCTCCATGACGCCGGCGAGCCGCAGCGGCACGCCAAAGCGGCGCCCAAATTCCATGGCGAAGCCGGCGTCCTTGCACGCCAGATCCATCGTGAATCCGATATCGTAGCTGCCGTTCAAGATCACCTGGCTCTCGGTTTCGTGCACGAAGCTGTTGCCGGAACTCGCCGCAATCGCTTCGAACGCTGCGCGCAAGTCAACACCGGCTTTGGCGCATAACATCAGCGCCTCGCCGGCGGCGATCAAATGAATGAAGGCGAGCATGTTGGTTGCCACCTTGGTCACCGCCGCGGCTTCGATTCCACCGAGATAGATGATCCTTTCGCCCATGGCTTTGAGGGCGGGTTGATGCAGGTTGAAAACCGTCTCGGGTCCGCCAACGAGAATGGTAATCCTGCCGGTTTCTGCCAAATGCACACCGCCGGTCACGGGGCAAACGAGAGTATCGACATTCAAGTCGCGGGCCCTGCCTGCGATCGCCTCGACCGCGGCGAAATCGTTGGTACTCATCTCCATCCAAGTGCTGCCCGTCCGCAGGTGAGGCAGAGCCTGGTCCAGAACGGCTGCAGTGGCCGCCGGCGAGGGCAGGCAGGTGATCAAGCAATCGCTGATCTTTGCCAATTCAGGTACAGATTCCACCCATCGCGCGCCGGCCGCCAAGGCGGAATCGGCGCGGCTCTTTTGCAAATCATAGACGCTCACCGCAAAGCCGCCGCGGGCCAAATTGGCCGCAAGATGCTTCCCGAGATTGCCCAATCCGATGAACCCGTAATGCAACGTCGGCTCCCGGTTAGCCCAACGGCCGATCGATCATTTCCAAATGCAGGGGTCCATCCTCGATGTAAGCGTGGGCTCGGGCCACCGCTTCATTGAGTTCGACCCCGAGCCCAGGCGATGTGGGCGGAATCACGTAACCCTGTTCCCAGCGAATGGGCGTCTTGAGTAGTTTGGCGTGAATACCTCCCCATTGTTGGATGCTTTCCAGAATCAGAAAATTCGGACAGCAGGCGGCAATCTGAATGTTTGCCGCACCCACCACCGGACCGCAATAAAGATGCGGCGCAATTTGCGCATAGTGCACCTCCGCCAGAGCCGCAACTTTCTTTGCCTCGAGCAGACCGCCGACGCGGCCAAGATTCATTTGGATGATGTTCGCCGCGCCGCTCGCCAGCACGCGCGCGAATTCGTACTTGGTGCTCAGGCGCTCTCCGGTAGCGATCGGTATGCTGGTGCCGCGGGCCACGATCGCCATCTGCTCGGGCATCTCGGGCGGTACCGGCTCTTCAAACCACAGCGGGTCGTACGGCTCGAGTTGCTTGGCAAGGCGGATGGCGCCCGAGGTCGTGAACTGCCCGTGCGTGCCCACCAGCAGGTCAGCGCGCCGGCCGACCGCTTCGCGCACCGAGCGCACCAGACGAATCGTGCGCTCGAGCGCCTCCTGCGTCGGCTGCCTTGGATCGTAGGCGGAGAAGCCGCCGGTGGGATCGAATTTAAGTCCGGTGAACCCTTGCGCCACGTAGTCGGCGGCGCGTTCGGCCGAGCGATCCGCATCATGATAGAACTCCTCTCCTTCGCCCGCGGCCGGATACAGGTAAGTGTAGCTGCGCAGGCGTTCATGCACCTTGCCGCCCATCAGATTGTAGACCGGCTGCTCGAGGGCCTTGCCGATGATGTCCCAGCACGCCATTTCCAATCCGCTCATGACGCCCATCAGCGAGAGATCGGGACGCATCGAGAATCCCGAGCCGTAGCTCTCGCGCCACAGCGACTCGATCTGGAATGGATCGCGGCCGGCGAATCGCCGCGCGAACAAGTCCTCGATCATGGCGGCCGCCACTTTCGGGCCGAACGTGGCGGCATACACCTCCCCGACTCCCTCGATGCCGCACGCGGTCTTCAGTTTCAGAAAAACGAAATAACGGCCTCCGAAACTCGGCGGCGGATTGCTGACGAGAAATACCTGGACACTATCGAGTTTCATGGTCTTATTTTCCTAAGGCTATCCTTGCAAAATCAGATCGGCGGCTTTTTGCGCGACCATCATAGTCGGCGCATTGGTATTGGCAGAAGTGACGGTGGGAAATACCGAAGCATCGACGACGCGCAGGCCTTGCGCGCCGTGTACCCGCAAGGCCGCATCGACAACCGACTGGCCGGGAGTCGCACCCATGCGGCAAGTACCCACCGGGTGATAAACGGTCGAGGCCCGCTCGCGAAAATCGGCGATGAGCTCTGGCGGCCCCATGGCATCAAGATCGGGCGCGATGGGCTCGCGGATCAAGGATCGCATTGCCGGCGTGCGTGCGATCGCCTGCAGCAGCCGGCCGCCGTGCACGACATCTTCGACGTCCTTGTCGGTCGACAAGTAGTTGGGCGCTATGCTCGGCGGTTGACGAAAATCCGGATTTGCGACGTCGATTCGGCCGACGCTGGTCGGACGGGTAGGTTGGAAGCATAAGTAAAATCCGGAAAACGCGTCGACTTCGATCCTGGTTCGAGTCGAATCGCCCGCGCCGTAGGTCACCGGATTGAAGTACAGCTGCATATCGGGGCGCGAGCCTCCGGGGTTGGCGCGCACGAATCCGCCGAATTGGTTCACGCTCAACGCCAATGGGCCGCGCCGCGCCAGGATGTAGCGCAGCCCGGCGCGCAACTTGGCGAGCGGCGAATGCAGTTCATCATTCAATGTGGGCCGCGTCGCCTTGTAGGAATACACCACGGCCAGGTGATCTTGCAGATGGCCGCCGACGGCGGAGTTATCGATCAGCGTTGAGATGCCTGCCGCGGTCAGTACCGATGCGGGCCCAATCCCCGACAGCTGCAATAATTGCGGTGAATTGACCGCGCCCCCGCAGACGATGACCTCCCGACTGGCCGCCGCATAATGCGCGAGTCCATCTCGGTGGTATTCCACGCCCACGGCGCGCCGCTGCTGGAAACGAATGCGGCTCACCCATGCGCCGGTCTCGAGCCGGCTGTTGCCGCGCCGAAGCGCCGGGCGCAGAAAGGCGTCGGCGGCCGAACGGCGCATGCCGTGACGAATCGTCACTTGATAGCAGCCCAATCCTTCCGGATGCTCTCCGTTGAAATCATCGCAGATTGGCAGACCCAATTCCGATGCGGCCTCATACCACTGCCGGCGTGTGGGATGAAGATACGGGGTTACATCTTTGACGTCCAATGGGCCGGTGCCGCTCGCATGGCCCGCGGCATCGACGCGGCGTTCCGATCTTTCGAAGTACGGACGCACATCGTCCCAGCCCCAACCGACATTGCCCATTCGTCGCCAATCTTCGAAATCCGCGGGCATTCCGCGGCAATAGACCAGCGCGTTGATGGAACTCGAACCGCCGATCACGCGGCCGCGCGGCCAATAGATACTGCGGTGGTTCAAGCCGGGATTTGGCTGAGTTTGGTATTTCCAATTGACCGCCGCGTCGGCAAAGGTGCGTCCATACCCGATCGGAGTTTTGATCCAAAATCGCCGGTCAGTGCCCCCGGCTTCCAGAATCAATACGCGCTCGCGGCCGCTCAAGGACAGGCGGTCGGCGAGGACGCAACCCGCGGAGCCTGCGCCGACGATGACATAGTCAAATTCTTCCACGATATCGAGCTTAGTCTTTCGCCCCTATCCTGCTATGCCATTTCGCGATTTGCCCATGTTATTTTTAGAACCTGCTTGGGTCCCGTCGCGTATCGGCGGCGAACCCTGTATCTTGCCCTAAGGCCGCAGCAAACCTAAGGGTTGCATCGTTTGAGTTCCACCGCATTCGACCTACCGCGAATCCAGGCGCCATCGTCAATCGAGCGCTGGTACATCCTCATCCTGACGTGTTTGATTTACGCGATCAATATCGCGGACCGCTACGTCGTGTCCACCGTGCTTGAACCTATCCGGCTGGAATTGAAGCTCAACGATGCGGGTGTAGCGTTTCTCACTGGCGCTCCGTTGGCCGCTTTCTATGTGTCTTTTGGAATTCTCATTTCCTGGATTGCGGATCGTTCGAACCGGCGAAACATACTCGCTGCTTCTCTCGTGATTTGGTCCGCCTTTACCGCGCTATGCGGACTATCGCGAAACTATCTCGAGTTTTTGCTGGGTCGGATCGGCGTCGGCGTCGGCGAAGCGGGCGGTACGCCTCCCTCGACGGCCATCGTGTCGGATTGCTTTCCGCCCGATCGTCGGCCCATGGCCATGACGGTGCTCGCGCTCGGGGCGCCGATCGGGGCATGGCTCGGCGCCAATATGGCGGGCGCGGTGGCGCAAGCCTATACCTGGCGAGCCGCATTCATCGCGCTCGGCGTACCGGGACTCATCGTGGGCATCATCGTTTTCTTGACGGTGCGCGAGCCCGCGCGCGGGCGGCTTGACGCCATCGTCGATGAGATCAAGCCTTCTCTGTGGGAATCCTTGCGATTCATGTGGCAACAGAAGGCTGCCTTTCATGTAACGATGGGCGGCGGTCTCTGCGCGCTCTGGGGATGGGGATTGATCTATTGGACGCCCACATTTTTGCAGCGATTCTACGGACTTGACGTGGGTCAGGCTGGCGCAGTCACCGGCAACATTCACCTGGTAGGCGGATCGCTGGCGACCGTCGCTACGGCATGGCTGCTGTCCCGTCCCTCCATGGCCGATCCGCGCCGGGTCGTTTGGCTGCTCGCGGCCGGTATCGGCCTCGCCACCATCCCATCATTGATTGCCTATTGGACCCACTCTCTGTGGCTGTGCAAACTGATGTTTTGGATTTTCATTCCCGCCATTTATTTCTATATTGGCCCATGCTTCGGATTGCTCAATAATCTCTCGCCCTGTCACATGCGCAATATGTTCATTGCGATATCCTTATTGGTGGCCAACATATTCAATCTCATGGTGGCCCCGTGGGTGGTGGGGTACTTGAGCGATTGGTTCGCCGGGCCTGGTGGCACGGACGCCGCCTCATTGCGGCTGGCGCTGCTCATCCTGGCTCCAACCGGATTTTGGGCGGCGTTTCATCTGTATCTGGCCTCGAGGACCATCATCGCTGATCAGAAGCGTGCCATCGGCTACACCAAAGATTGGGCTCCATAATGGGAAAAACCGCGATAGATCGCCGTTGGTTGCCGCTGAACGCGCTGCGGGCATTCGAGGGCGTCGCCAAGCATTTGAGTTTCACCGCGGCGGCCAATGCACTGTTGATTTCACAGAGCGCCCTGTCGCGCCATGTGATCGCGCTCGAGAAATTGATCGGTACGCAGCTGTTCGAGCGCAAGCCGCACGCCCTCGTGCTGACCAAGGCCGGACAGCATCTATTCCCGGCGGTCATGAAATCCTTCGACCGGCTGGAATATGCCCTCGACGATATTCGCAACGACGGTTCAACGACCTTGAGGACTTTGCGCGTGCAGATGCCGCCGAGTTTCGCAGTGCACCTTGCGGTACCGATCTTGCGCGATTTCCGCCATGCGGCCGAGGAAGTGCAGATCGATCTGGTGAGCTCCTATGGCGGGGGCCTGCCGCCGAGCGACGTCGATGTGGCGGTGGTGTATTCGAAGCCGACCGTGACCGATCTGGTGACGGATTTGTTGTGGCCGGTGCATTTGAGTGTGCTCTGCCACCCCTCTGTGGCCGCACGGCATGCGGGTAAGAGCTTGGAAGAATTCATTGAAGCCAATGAACTGGTGCATGTGCGAATTGCCGAGCAGCCGCGCCATCACTTGTGGACGCAGTTCGCGCGCCAGTCGAACATCAGCGCCAGCGCCGTGGAGCGCGGATTGGTGTTCGATGCGGCCCTGCTCGCGGTTCAATATGCGCTGAGCGGCGAGGGAATCGTGCTGGTGGATAACTACCTGTTCGCCGACTATATCCGTACCGGACAGCTCGTGAGGCCCTTCGAGAACATTCTCGACGACGGCTACGGCTATTACTTGATCACGCACCCTGAGGCGCTGGGCGATACTGCCATCGCGCTGTTCCGCTCGTGGCTGATTGAACGCTTCGGCACCGGCGGCGGTGCCGCGCAGTCGAGTTTGCGCCTGGCCGTTTCCAATGAGTGAGGAGCGGCTCGCCCGCGGCGCGCTGCTTTGAGCGCCTCAGACCTCCAGCCGATCTCCGGGGCGGGCCACCAGAGCATACAGCGCCGGCATCAGAAAAATGCTGATCAAGAGTCGGGTGAATAACCCGCTGACGATCACCAGCGCAAACGGCCGTTGAGTGTCCGTGCCGACCCCGGTGGCGAGCGCCACCGGCAACAACCCCAACGCCGCCACCAGAGCGGTCATCATGATGGGACGCAATCTTAAGATGGCGCCTTCGCGAATCGCCGTCGGCAAGGAGGTGCCGCTGCGGCGAAGTTCGTTGACATAGGAGATGTACACCACCGCGGTTTGCACCGAGACGCCAAACAAGGCCAGAAAACCGATGCCCGATGATACTGAAAACGGCGTGCCCGTGATCCACAGGGCAACGATACCGCCCACCGGCGCCGACAGCACCACGCCGAGCACGGTGATGAACGGGAATTTGAAATTGCTGTAGAGTGCGAACAGCAGCAGGAAAATCAGGAACATCGTCACCGGCAGAATGATGTTGAGCTGTCCGCGCGATGTGGTGTATTCGGTGTATTCGCCGCCCCAATCCAAACGGTAGCCCTGCGGCAGGGACACCTTGTCCTTGACCTGCTTGATGGCGTCTTCCACCGCGCCAGCCAAATCGCGACCTTCCACGGAGAATTGGACCCCGATGTAGCGCGAATTGTTCTGGCGGTAGATGAAGGAGGCCCCGCTCGTCACTTGAATATCAGCGAACTCCTTGAGCGGAATTTGCTGACCGCCGGGCGTGGCTACCAGAATATTGCGGATCTCCTCAGGATTATCCCGGTATTCCTGCTCGAGGCGAACGATCAGGTCAAATTGCTTCTCTTGCTGCACCACTTGAGTCGCCACATCGCCGCCGATAGCGGTCTGAATCAATGCGTTGATGTCGGCAACATTCACGCCGTACCGGGCAATCTTCGCGCGATCGATTTTAATGGTGAGACTTGGCTGGCCGAGTTCCTGCACCAAGGTCACATCACGGATTCCGCGCACGCGCTCCACGATTTGTTTGATGTCCTTGCCCTTTTTTTGGAGCGTATCCAGATTCGATCCAAAAATTTTCACGGCCAGGGCGCTCTTCAAGCCCGTTTCCGCCTCATCGACCGCGTCTTCAGCCGGCTGCGTGTAATTGAAGGTAATCCCGGGAAATGCGGCGAGCTTCTGATTGATGGCTTCGATCAGCCCAGCTTTGGTGCGATACGCACCGTTCCATTGCGAATAGGGGTGCAGACCCACGTAAAACTCCACATTGAAAAAGCCCGTCGGATCGGTACCGTCGTCAGGGCGGCCAAGTTCCGAGGCGACGGTGGTGACCTCGGGAAAGGATTTCAATATGTCCCGCACCTTGGGAGCAATGCTCGCCGATTCATCGAATGAAATGGTGTAGGGCATGGTGGCCCGCACCCACAAGGCGCCTTCATCCAATTGCGGCATGAACTCGGCGCCGATGCGCGGAATCAGCAGCAGCGAGGCGCCGAGGAGAATGGCCGAAGCCAATGTCGTGCCCCAGGGACGCGCGAGGCAAAAATCGAGGCCCTTGGTGTATGCCGACTTGATGGCCTCGAGACCGGCGTTGCGCCTCTCACGCACACCTTTGCGCATGAACCATGCACACAGCACCGGCAGCAGCGTCAAGGTGACTATCAGCGAACCGACCAGCGCGAATACCATGGTGTCCGCCATGGGTTTGAACAAGGTCCCGGAAGGCCCCGACAACACGTAGATCGGCAGGAAACCAGTCACGATGACCGCGACCGAGTAAAAGAGCGGCCGATCCACTTCCGCCGCGGCATCCTTGATGATTTCCAAAACGTTGAGCGGCGTTCCTTGCCGCAGGGCAATCTGGCGAAATATGTTTTCCACCATCACCACCGCGCCGTCCACCAAGATTCCAAAATCCACCGCGCCGATGGACAGCAGGTTGGCCGACGCGTTTTGTAGATCGAGACAGATGAAGGCAAACAGCAGCGCCAGCGGAATGGTGACCGCGACAATGAGGCCGGCGCGAAGATCGTAGAGGAAAAATACCAGGACGACGACGACCAGCAGCATGCCCCGGAGCAGGTTTCGTTCCACGGTTTGCGTGGTCAATTCAATCAAATCGCTGCGATCGTAGAAGGGAACGACCTTGACGTCCTTGGGCAGGATTTCATCGTTGAGTTGCTGGGTCTTGGCCTCGACCCGTCGCAACACGTCCTGAGTTTTCTCGCCCGTCAGGAGCAAGATGACGCCCTCGACCGCATCGTCCTGTTTCTCGTAGCCGAATTCACCCAGGCGCGGTGCAATGCCGATGACCACGCGGCCGACATCCTTGACGAGCACAGGTGTACCGTCATGCACGGCCACTACGACGTTGCCGATGTCCTCGACGGTGGTCAGGCGCCCGATGCCGCGCACGTAGTAGAATTGCCCGCCCTGCGAATAGAACCCGCCGCCGGAATTGTCGTTGTTGGCGGTGAGCGCGCTCTCCACCTGCTGCACGGACAATCCCGCGCCGGCAATTTTTGCCGGATCCAGCAGCACTTGGTACTGCATGGTTCCGCCGCCGAATCCGGAATCATCTGCGACCCCCGGCACGGACTTGAATTGCGGTTCGACGATCCAGTCCTCGAAGGTCTTGAGTTCCATCGGCGATCGGTCAGTGCTTTGCAGCACATAGCGGTAGATCAGCCCCGATGGGGCTGACAGCGGCGATATGGACGGGCTCACGCCGCTCGGCAGGCTCAGTTCCGTCAGCCGGTTATAGGCTTGCTGCCGCGCGAAGTAGTTATCGGTTCGGTTCTGAAAGGTAAGGATGACATCGGACAGCCCATAGAGCGAGATCGAGCGAATGTTGCTCAATTGCGGAATGCCGTTCATCTCGATTTCGACCGGAACGCTGATCAGGCGCTCGACTTCCTCGGCGGCGCGCCCCGGCCATTGGGTGATGATCTCGACGATGGGGGGCGAGAGATCCGGATAGGCATCCACCGGCAGACGCTGCAGCGATCGCGATCCTGCGCCGATGAGCATCAAAGTCATGAGTGCGACCAGAAACCCTTGCCGCAACGAGGAGGTTACGATGCGGTTCATCATCGAGGATGATCGAGGCGCTGATCCGGGCGGGGGCAAAGGCTCGCTCATTGATTCTGCATGAACTGAACAAATATGCCCCCATCGACCACGACTTGATCGCCGGCCTTGAGGCCGGCGGCAATGTCATATTGATCATCAGTGCGATAACTCAGGGTAACCCGCTGGCGCGCAAAGCTGCCGTCGGCCTGCTCCAAGTAGACAAACGGCAGGTTTTCATCGTCCCGCAGGATCGCAGACACCGGCACCAGCAATCCGCTGCTTTCCTGGCGGGAGCGAATCAATACGTGGACATACATCTGCTTCTTGAGAAATTCTCCCGGATTGTCGGCCACCACGCGCACGGCGACCGATCGCGTGTCGGGATCGACCAGTGCCGCAACGTTGTCGACGCGTCCCGGGAAGGATTTTGCGCCAATGCCGGTCACGACTTCGGCTGAATCGCCGAGGTTCACCGAGGCGAGATCGGAGCCAAAAACCTGCGCCATCACCCAGACGCGCGACAGGTTGGCCACGGTAAAGCAGGGTGTGGTTCCGGCCTGCAGCAGTTCTCCGGGCGTGATGAGCTTTTCAACCACATTGCCCGCGATCGGCGAGCGGATGATTCCTGCGGCATGCAGAATCGGCCGGCCCGCCTGAATATCCTTGATGGTCTGTGGATGAACGTTGAGCGACACCAGCGCCTGCAGGGCGGCGTCGCGGTCGGCTTCGGCGTTGACCGCGTCCGTCTCGGCTTGCTCCGCCTCGCGCTGCGAAACTCCGTGATGCTCGATGAGATCCTTGTCCTGATCGGCGAGGCGCCGATCGGTCTTGGCGGTGGCGAGCGCTTTGCTGTACGCGCCAATGGCGGCCGCAAAATCGGGCGAATCCACCTCCGCCAACGGGTCGCCTTTCTTAACCCTGTCGCCGAGGGAAACCAGCAGCCGGGATACCGGACCGGAGAAGGGGGCCAACACACTGGTCGCCTGATCGTTGTCGAAATCAACGGCGCCGGAGGTCTCGATGGTCCTGCGGTATTTGCCGGAATCGACCTTGTAAATGCGGATGTTCTGCCTCTGGGCTGGCGAGAGCTTCACGTTGGTCGCGGTCACGGATGCTGATGACGGGTTGGAATCGGTCTTGGGTGCACAGCCGCTGAGTGAAATAATCGCCGCAGCGGTCACGACGGCGCCGATTGCCGGGCACCGTGAATTATTTTTCATATTTGTCATTGGCTAAATCTGTGCGATGCCACCAGCCGCCGCCAAGCGCCTGAAACAACGCTGCTGTGTCGGCGTAGCGATTGGCCTGCGCCTGCGCCAGGCCGATCACCGCCTGCTGATAAGTTTGTTCGGCGCTCAACAGCCCAAGATATCCGACATAGCCGTCCTTGACTTGTAGTTGCGCCAAATCCAGCGTGACTTTGGCGGCATCGGCGGCCGCGGATGCCGCCTTCAGCGCCTCGGCATCCTGCCCAAGCGCGGTCAATGTGTCGGCGACGTTTTGAAAGGCGGCCAGCACTGTGCTGCGGTATTGTTCAGAGGCTTGAACATAAGCCGCTTTCGCAGCGCGCTCCTGATGCAACAATGTTCCGCCTTGGAACAGCGGCGCGGTCACTTCTGCGCCCACGCCCCAAAAACCCGTGCCGGAAGTGAACAGTTGATTCCAGGCAGCCGCCGTGCTGCCGGCATTGGCGGTCAGTAGAAAACTCGGCAGCCGGTTCGCGATGGAAATGCCAATCTTGGCGCTGGCGTCGTGCAAGTTTGCCTCGGCCTGGCGTACATCGGGACGCTGCTCGATAAGTTCAGACGGTAAGCTGACGGGCAGCTCTTGCGGCAGCTGCAGGCTGGAAAGGTGCAATTCTTCCGCGGGGGCCTCGCTCGGAAACCGGCCGGCAAGCACCGCGAGAAGATCACTCAGCTGAGCGGATTGCTTGATGAGCGGCGGCAGCGTGGCGGCCATCTGTGCGAGCTGCGACTCCTGGGCGGCGACATCCAGCCGGTTCGCGTAACCCCGGTCAAATTGATACTGAAGGATCCGCAGCATATCGGTGTTGATCTCGATGAGTTGGCGGGTCGCATCAATCTGCATCTGCAATGAGGCCTGCTGAATGGCGGTGGCGACGACGTTGTCGGTAAGCGTGGTATATGCCGCAATCATTTGAAAACGAACTTCCTGTTCCTGAGCTTTCAATGATTCGGTGGTGCGCCGGTTCAGCCCGAAAACATCCGGCATGTAGGAAACGCTGACCTGCGGAGTGAATAGATTGTATAGAAAGGCATTCGAATTCAGAGTGGGGGCGATCTGTCCAGATTGCCTCTGCCGCGAGGCTGAAAAGCTGCCGTTGACGCTCGGTAGGTAAACACCGCGTTGCGCCAAGACATTTTCCTGCGCAACCGACAATGCGGCCTGCGCGGCCTTGAGATCGGGATTGTTGGCGAGGGACTGCTCAATCAACTCATTGAGAGCCGTGGAATGAAACAAAGTCCACCAATCCGCGGAGACATCGAGTCCGTTGGCAAAATGCTGGGCTTCGCCGCCGGGGATGTTCGCAGTCGAGGAGGTGGTGCTGAGCGGCGTCCGGGTGTAGTCGCTGACTTGGGGAGCAGCGGGCTTCTTGAAATTGGGGCCTACCGCGCAGCCGCCGACCAGCACCACCATCAGCGCGACGGCTGCCAAAGCACGTGATTTATGGGTCGCCATTGGCGGCACTAGAAGGATGACAGAACGGCTCCTGCGGAATGTTGGTCTCCGGATGGTTTGATAAAAACCCGCATATCCTTGCGGGGCAGCCAGTCTAGACAGTCAATGGCCGATTTTGTTGCAGATTAGGAGCAGAATCATACGTCAAAGCCTCGCTTCCGCGAGCGCTTCTGGCTTGCCGTTGTTGCGCGCGAGCCAGATCAGCAGCGCTGCGAGCAGCAGGCACGCGATCAAGCTGAGGCCGGCGTCCGCCACGTAGCTGCCGGCGACCCCATGTTGCCGATACCCCGATGCATCGACAAAGAGCATGTAGCTGATGGGCACATTGAAGGCGGATGTCATCAAGCAAAAGGTCGTGGCGGCGAGAGGGTTGGCGCGGCCAATCGTTTCGAACGTGATGGCAACCGAGATCGTAATGGCCAGCCCTTGAAAGGCGTTTTCGCCGATCAAAGCCACAGCCAGGGCCGTTGGCGTGTGCGGCATGAGGATCAAAGCGAGCGTGAAGACCGCACCGGCCACGCCGACAGCAAGATACAAGAGCCGCAGCGGCATTAGGCGATCGATCATGCGAAAGAACAGTGATCCGCCGACCCCCCCGAGCATGACCCCGATTCCGCCCACCAATCCGACAAAGTGCGGCGAGGCGGCAAAGTCATTGCCCAGGCCGCTCAGAAAGTTGGTCAAGGAGAACGTGGCGGCGGGCGCGACGAACAGCAAAATCGCAATGAGTATTTCGCGGCGCTTCAACAGCCCCAGCACTTCGCTAAAAAACCGCAAAAAACTCTCGCGCGCCAGGCGACGGTCCGGTCCTGGTGCCGGCATCCATGGGAACACCGCGATGGGCAGCAATACCGCGGCGCCGGCCGCGACAGCGGCGCTCGCCGGCGGCAAAGTGCGAACCAGCTCGCTGGTAAGCAGCGCCATTACTCCGCCGCCGCCGATATTGCCGATCGTGACCCAGATGCTCAACTGGTTTTCCTGCTCGGCGTTGACGATGCTGGATAGCCACCCGCCGAGCGCGCTCTGATAAAGATTTGCAAAGAAAAAACCCGCGAGCAGCAATCCTTCGGCTAGCGCGAGGTGATCAAGATTGAGGAGCGCCAGCGTCAATAGCACGGCAGAAAGTGTGGCCGTGATCACCGAATACCAGCGTCGGCTGAACCGTACGTCGAGAACCGGGCTGACCAAAAACGTCCAGAATCCGGGCGAGATGATCACCGCCGACATCGCAGCGATGGTCGTCTCCGGTACGTGCCGCGCGCTCAGCAGCTGCGGCACCGAGACCGCCACGATGCCGCCGAACATGCCAAAGACCGCATTCGACAGACCCATCAACCACACGGGGGCGATTGCGCGCCGCGGCGATCTTATGTTGGTCACCGGAAGCGTGCGCCCTGCCGCGCAAGTTCGGTCTGCACCGCGGCGATGTTGAGCCGATCAAGCGCCTCGCCGCGCTGTATTGAGATAGCTGCCGCGACTCCGGCGCCCTGGCCGCTGACGGCGCAGCACATCATGTTGCGCGCCGAGGCATGCGACACCTTGTCGCCGCCGATGCATCGTCCCGCCACGAGCAGATTGGCAACGCCCTTGGGCACCAGTGCGCGATACGGAACTTGCCAATAACGGCCGGTGGTCGGCAGGATCAATATGCCGTAACCATCGATGAACTCCGGAAAGATGCCGATGCCGTCATCGAATCGGCCCTGCTCGCGAACATCGGTGCCCGTGAGATTGTAGAGGGCGTCGATCTTGCGGGTATCGCGGATGCCGAGCGTCATACCGAAATTGCGCAGCTTGGCCTGCTCGCATCCGGGCATGAAGCCGCGCAGTGCCTCAACGGCGTAAATCGCCTCGCGCCGGCCGCGCATCTCGCCAACGGTCAAATCATTAGGATCAGTGCCGTCAATTTCCGGTATGTGAACCAGATTCAGATAGGTCAAATCACCCTGATCGCTGACCGTGCCCCAGGTGCCGGCGATCGTGTGCAAGCTGGCGGGGATCACGCCTGCGGCGAGCGCCTGTTTGAACGGCTTGCGCAGGAACGGCGAGAACAGCGTGTCCTCCTTGCCGCTGGTCTCGTAGTCCCATTCGCCGTTGCCTGACCAGTCCGCGTAGGTTTGCGGATCGGCTTTCACCGCGTCGATGAATCGGCGCTTGTTCACCCCGCTCATGGAGAACATGACCGAGACCGCCATCATCTCTTCTTTGGGAGACTTTCGCGTCGGCGCGCCGGCGCGGCTAGCGATGTCGGCATCGCCGGTGGCATCGATCACGCGCTTGGCAAGGATCGCCTCGCGGCCGGCCTTGCTCTCGGTGATCACCCCGGTGATGGCGCCGTTCTCCGTGATGGGCGCGACGCCGAGCCGGTGCAGCAGCGGCGCCACGCCTGCTTCCTGCACCAGCACGTCGGCAACCCATTTGAACATTTCGGCATCGAGCGCGTGGCTCAAGGATTGCGGTTCCGGCATGGCCGCACCCATGACCTTGGCGCGCTCCTCGAACTCGATCCCGATACCCTCGCAGTCAACCGTCTGCTCATGCCGATACCAGGCAAAGCCCTCGACGCCTACCTGGGTAATGTTGCCGCCGAAACAGCCATTCCGGTCGACGAGCGCCGTACGGGCCCCCGCACGGGCTGCCGCGAGCGCGGCGGCAAGCCCACCGGGACCGCTGCCTACCACCAGGACATCGGTTTCCAAAACCACATCGACCGAGCGGGCCGGTTCAATGATGGTGTTCATTGCGGGCAAGCGTTTGGACTTTGGCGGCGGTGTGCTTTCATCGGACTGGGAGATTATCGCGTCGAGGGGCGCGAGTCCCAGCGAAAAAAAGCATGGGCGGACAATTCGGCACCAGCACCGATCCCTGCGCCCCTGCGTCCGCTGTAGAATCCAGGGCGGACTTTCTGGTCCGCCCTTTTTTGTGGACGCCATGGCGAGCATCAAAACGGGTCGCAATGACCTGTGTCCTTGCGGCAGCGGCAGGAAATACAAGCGCTGCTGCGGATTGGAAACGCCCGCGGCATCTTTGCCGGGGGTATTGAGTCCGAACGAGATGGGCGAGCTTGTTTCTCTGGTGGAGCGGGGACACTTAAGCGAGGCTGAACAAAGAGCTGGCTCGTTGCTGGCTAGATACCCCAACGTCGGGATGCTTTGGAAGATCCTTAGCGTGTCACTCATGCGGCAGGGCAAGAATGCGCTGCAGGCACTGCGCAGAACGGCGCAGCTGATGCCCCAGGATGCGGAGGCGCTCAGTAATCTCGGGGCGGCGTTGCACGATATGGGTTCGTGGGACGAAGCTTTGGCAAGCTTGCGGTGCGCGCTTGTGATCCAGCCTGACCATGTCCAAGCACTGATCGACGCCGGCAATGCGTTGAAGGCGCTGAGGCGGGTCGGGGAGGCGGTACCTTTCTACCGAAGGGCGCTCAAGATCGATCCGCGTGAGCTGGAGGCGCAGAACAATCTGGGCAACGCGTTGCTGGAGCTTCGCCAATTTGACGACGCCATTGCTTGCTACCGGCGCGCACTGGCGATTGAACCCGACGACGCCGAGGTGCACAGCAATTTAGCCAACGCCCTGAGGCATCGCGGTCTCATGGAAGAGGCGATCAATGCCTGCCGGCAAGCACTGGCGCTCGATCCGAGCTTGGCCTTCGCGCACAAGGTGCTGGGACTTGCGCTGGAGGCACTGGGTCAACGCGAGGAAGCCGCCGCGTGTTATCAGCGTGCCCTGGACCAAAACGCCGGTGACGTTGAGGCGCTGACCCACCTCGGCAATGTGCTGCGTGATTTGGGGAAGATCGGCGAGGCAGTGTCCGTATACGTTCGAGCTGTTGAGTGTCAACCTCGGCGAGCCACCGGTCACGTCAACCTGGGAAACGCGCTGATCAATCTGCAACGCCTCGAGGAGGCTGTGGCCAGTCATCGGCAGGCGGTGGCGCTGCAGCCGGATTTCGCGCTGGCGCACCTCAGCCTGGCGACGGCGCTGCGCCTGCAGGGTCGGGCGACCGAAGCGGAGGCCAGCTGTCAGGCCGCCCTGGCCTTAAGTCCCGACTACGTGGACGCGATTTTCCTTCTGGGCGAATTGCGTGCCGATCGAGGCAATTTTAGCGAGGCGCTCGACTTATTCCGGCGAGGGATTTCGCTCAATCCCGGTTTTCCAAATGCTTGGCACGCCATTGCGACGCATCGGAAGATGAGCAGTGAAGACACCGAGTGGCTGCGGAGTGTGCAACGATTGCTGGCCACGCCACTGCCGCTCCGACACAAGATCAGCTTGCGTCATGCGCTGGGCAAGTACCACGACGACCTCGGGCAATACGAGCAGGCGTTCAGCAACTATCATCAGGCCAATGAACTCACCAAACGCTACGGAAAAATCTACGATGGAATGAATCTCTCGCAGCGCGTCGATGAAATCATTGCCAATTTCGATTTTGAGTTCATGCGCAAGCACCGACCCGCCTCATCGGGCTCGGAACGCCCGGTTTTCATCATCGGGATGCCGAGATCCGGGACCTCGCTCATCGAGCAGATTCTCGCCTCCCATCCGGCAGTGTTCGGGGCCGGGGAGCTGACTTTTTGGGACAGCGCATTGACGCGCTACGAGGCAGCGGGACTGAAGGGCCACCTCGGTGCGAATCTCCTCGCGGTCATGGCGCAGGACTATCTGGATGAGCTTGCCGCGCTTTCCAGCGATGCGCAGCGGGTGGTGGACAAAATGCCGGCAAATTTCATGAATGTAGGGCTGATACACGCCGCCTTTCCGCAGGCTCGATTCATCCACGTGCAACGCCACCCGATCGATACCTGTCTCTCCATTTACTTTCAGCATTTCACGTTTCTTCATCCCTACGCGAACGATCTTGAACATCTAGTACATTATTACGGGCAATACCGGCGAATCATGGATCACTGGCGCAGCGTGCTCCCCCGCAGCTGTCTCCTCGAGATCTCCTATGAGGGGCTCATCGAGCATCAGGAGGATTGGACGCGGAGGATGTTGGAGTTTGTCGGATTGCCGTGGGATCCGAAGTGCCTGGATTTCCATCAGACCGAGCGCGTCGTGATCACTCTGAGCAAGTGGCAGGTGAGACAAAAGCTCCATGGGGCATCGGCCGGGCGCTTCAGGAACTACGAGAAATTTGTGGGACCGCTGGCGAGCCTGGTTTCCCCGGCCGCATCTCACTAGCATCCGTGTATGAATTCGACAAAGGTGGCGAAGGCTCCGCCGAACGCCGACTGCCGGTCGAGCCGCTTTCCGACAGACTTTGAAGTCGCAACGGGGTTCAAATGCCCGCTGGCGCATCGGTAGGAGCTGCTCATGGCTGGAAAGAACACTGCGGTCTTTGGAATTTATCACTCCACCCTTGATGCTGAGAGAGGCGCCGCAGAACTCATTGCGCTCGGATTTCGCAGCGCCGATATTTCCGTGCTTTTTCCGGACGTCAACAGCACGCGGGAATTCGCACATGAAAAAGCCACCAAAGCGCCGGAAGGCACCAGCGCCGGGGTGACCGCAGGAGGGCTCATCGGCGGAACGCTCGGAGTGCTCGCCGGCATCGGCGCCCTGGCAATCCCGGGTCTGGGTCCCATGGTGGCTGCCGGCCCGATCGTGGCGGGTCTCGCGGGTCTTGGCGCCGGAGGCGCGGTCGGCGGCTTGGTTGGCGCCTTGGTGGGCATGGGCATCCCGGAATATGAAGCAAAGCGTTACCAAGGCCGCGTTATGGACGGAGGCACACTGCTGTCCGTTCACTGCGATAATGCGGACGACATGGCGCGAGCCAAAGCCCTGCTCGAGGAAACCGGCGCGGAAGATATTGCCTCCGCAGGTGAAACCCGCTCCGAAAAGATTCAGTGGGCCATGATCTGAACGATGAGCTCTGCCTGCTAAGATGAGGGTTCGCCGCGCCGCGCGGTCGAATTACAAAGTCTTGGGGGGTTGGGAACTCATGCGTCTGATTTGCGGCACGCTCGCGTTGTCCATGTCTTTTTGCGCATCCGCCGAGCAGGCGGCAGAGCGCTCCGCGATGGCCACTCCAGGTGCGGCGCCGGCTGTGGTCGCCCGCGGCGCCGAGATCTTCAAGGCACGTTGCGCTTCCTGTCACGATCCTGCGATCGATCGCGCCCCGCCAATGGCTTCGCTGAAGAATCACTTTCTCGAGGACATTGCCGCAGCTCTCAAAGTCGGCGTCATGCAGCCAATGGCGGCGGGATTGAGCGAGCCGGACATCAACGCCGTCGCCACCTTTTTGACGGTGGGTGGAATCACGGAGATCGCGGGCGATCCCAAAGCTTGCACCTCGGCCGGGGTCTTCGCCGTGTCCGGTCACGATTGGAACGGCTGGAGCATCGATCCGAAAAACTCACGCTTTCAGCCGGATCCGGGACTCTCGAGCGCCGCGGTGCCGCGCTTGAAGGTCAAGTGGGCAATGACGTACACAGGCGGGCGCTATGGCCAGCCAACCCTGGTGGGCGGACGGCTGTTTCTCACCAGCGGCAGCGGCCGCATTTACTCGCTCGATGCCAAGACCGGCTGCATGCACTGGCGCTACCAGGCGGATGCGGGTGTTCGCACCACGCCCGCGATAGCCCGGTTGAAGGGCACTGCGCCGAGCGGCTACCTCATGTTTTTCGGTGATTTCCAACGCAATGTTTACGCCCTTGACGCCGTGACGGGGAAACTGCAATGGAAAGTCAATGTGGAACAGCATCCGCGAAGCGTATTGACCGGCGCGCCGGCGTTCTACCACGGTCTGCTGTATGTCCCCATCTCATCCTGGGAAGAAACGGCGGGCGGTGCCGGCTCCTATGCTTGCTGCACGGCCCGAGGTGGACTTGCCGCACTTGACGCCCGGGATGGCAGGCTCGTCTGGAAATCCTACGCGATCGACCAAGCGCCGCAGCCGACGGACAAGAATTCCTTGGGAACGCAGATGTATGGACCGGCGGGAGCCGCGGTCTGGTCGGCGCCGACGATAGACGCCAAACGCGGCGCGGTCTACATCGGCACCGGTGACTCATACACGGACGTCAAGGAAAACGGCTCCGACGCCATCATTGCCTTCGATCTTGTCACGGGCAACGTGAGATGGCGAAATCAAGTAACCGCAGGCGACAGCTTCCTCATGGGCTGCTATCGCGAGGGCACACCCAATTGCCCAACCGTGTTGGGACCCGATCACGATTTTGGGGCGTCGCCCATCCTTTTCACACTGCCCAACGGCAAGGACATCATTCTGGCAGGTCAAAAGTCAGGGATCGCCTTTGGGATGGATCCGGACGACGGCGGAAAAACCCTGTGGCGCAACAAGGTGGGTTTTGGAGGGCCGCTCGGTGGTATCGAATGGGGCATGGCAGCCGACCATGCGCGAGTGTATGTCCCGGTCGCCGATCTGTTCATTCCCCCGCCGCGGGGCAAACCGGGACTGTACGCGCTCGATCCCGCCAGCGGCGAACAACTCTGGTATACGCCTGCCCCCAAGATTCCGTGTAGCTACAGCGGCCGATGCCTCAATGGCCAATCCGCCGCACCTACGGTGATTCCGGCGTTGGTGCTCGCCACGACCCAGGACGGTCACCTGCGTGCCTACAAGGACGATGACGGCAGCGTCGTTTGGGATTTCGATACCGCCGCCCAGAAGTATCAAACCATCAATGGCGTGAAGGACCAGGCTGGCGGATCGCTGGATGTGGCCGGACCCGTGCTGGCGGGAGGGATGATGTACATCGTCTCGGGCTACGCCGGCGCGTTGGGCGGCCCGCCGAACAACGTGCTGCTGGCTTTTTCAGTGGATGGGAAATAGCCGCCGGCGAGGCACTCCTACCAGGGCAATTTTTGGCCCATGTGTATGTAGGCGCCGTTTGGACCGTCGGGTCCGATCAACGCCAGCGCCACACTGGTTTTCGCGCCATCGACGAGTTCCATCGGCGCCGCGGCTCCGCCCATGTCGGTCTTGACGTGCCCCGGATGCGCGGCATTGACTTTGATGGTCGAATCGCGCAGCTCGTAGGCGAGCTGCACCGTATAGGCGTTCACCGCCGTCTTCGACACGTTGTAGGCGGCCACTTTGTAATTGTAGATCGGCGACTTCGGATCGGAATGCAGCGTGAGCGAGCCCAAAATACTCGATAGGTTGACGATGCGTCCGGCCTCTGATTTCTTGAGCAGCGGCAGGAAGGCCTGAGTAACCGCGATCAATCCGAAGACATTGGTGTCGAAGGTCTTGCGCCAGGTCGCCATTTTCTGTTCGGATACTTTCGTCGTTCCGTCCTGAATGCCAACGCCGGCATTGTTGATCAGGATGTCCAGATGCCCATGCTTGGACTCTACCGCTTTGGCCGCCGCGGCAATGCTTGCCGGATCATTCACGTCCAAGGTCAACACCTCAACTTCTAAGCCTTCTGCTTTTAATTTCTGCGCAGCGGCGGCGCCTGTTGCGCCATCGCGCGAGGCGAGAATGGCGTGAACACCGGCCTTGGCCAGCTGACGGACCGTTTCCAAACCGATACCTTTGTTGGCACCGGTCACGAGTGCAATCTTGCTCATACTCACCTCAGTGATGGGTTCGATGGCGTTGGGTTCGCCGGCCTTAAGTGTCGCCGATTTCGCCTCTCGCGTCATATCGTTGAATTGACTTGACCAAACGCGCGCCTTCGGTCAGGTTCAGGAAATGCGCCTTGCTTCGATAATGACCGCTCTCGGATCGATCGTTTTCATAGCGGTCAGCATAGCTGCCGCCTCCGCGCCGGGACTCGAATTTTCGATCAGCTACCCTGCCGCGCAAGGCGCAGGGCCTCTCGATGGTCGAGTGATTCTATTGCTGAGCCGTGACCTGACTCGCGAACCGCGCACGCACGTCGAGCCAAACGAGCCGCTCGCGAGTCCGTATCTATTCGGGCTGAATGTCGAGGGGCTGGCAGCGGGTCATGCCGTAATTCTCAACGACAATGCTTTTGGCTGGCCGGCACGGCAGCTTTCGGCCATTCCCACGGGGGACTATCTGGTGCAGGCGGTTCTCAATCGCTACGACGTGTTTCACTTGGGCGACGGCCGTGTGTTGAAGCTGCCGCCCGACAAGGGCGAGGGGCAGAACTGGGCCAACAAGCCGGGCAACCTGTATTCCAAGCCGCTGAGCCTGCACTTGGATAGGTCGCATCCGCTAAGAATTGCGCTGATTCTCGATCAACAGATCGGTGCCATCCCACCGAAAACCGATAGCGAGTTCGTGCGGCACGTCCGCATTCGCAGCGAGCTGCTGTCGCGCTTCTGGGGACAGGACGTCTATATCGGCGCGCACATCCTCGTGCCCAAAGGCTTTGACGCTCATCCTGAGGCGCACTATCCCCTGATGGTGTTTCACGGGCATTTCCCCGAGGACATATCGGAGTTTCGTACAACCCCGCCGGATCCGGATCTCAAACCCGATTACTCGGAACGCTTTCACCTCGCGGGGTATAACCGCATCCAGCAGCAGGAGGCCTACGCGTTCTATCAGAAGTGGATCTCGGCGGACTTCCCACGCTTTCTGGTCATCGAAATAGAGCATGCAAATCCCTACTACGACGACAGCTATGCTGTGAACTCCGCAAATCTCGGGCCCTACGGGGACGCCATCAACAAGGAACTGATCCCCGAGATCGAACGGCGCTTCCGCGGAATCGGCGCGGGCTGGGCGCGCTTTACCTACGGCGGGTCGACCGGCGGGTGGGAGGCGCTGGCCACGCAGGTGTTCTATCCCGACATGTACAACGGAGCGTTTGCGGCGTGTCCGGATCCGATCGATTTCCGCGCCTACACCATTATCAATCTATACAAGGACACCAACGCCTATACGCTGACGGGCGAGGCCGCGACCGTTGAGCGTCCGGCATTCCGCAATTATTTAGGCGAGGTCTTCGCGACTCAGCGAGACGCGAATTACATGGAGTTGGCGCAAGGAGACCGCAGCCGCTCCGGCGGCCAATACGACATCTGGCAGGCGGTATTCGGACCGGTTGGAGCGGATGGATATCCTCAGCCGATCTTCGACAAAGTAAGCGGCGCCATCGATCCTCAAGTGGCCGCTTACTGGCGCGAACATTTTGATCTGTCGTATATCATCCAGCGAGACTGGCCGACACTTGCGCCCAAGCTCAGAGGGAAAATACATCTCTACGTGGGCAGCGGCGATAACTACTATCTAACGGACTCGGTGTATTTCGCGCAAGAGCGGCTCGAATCGCTTCAGCCGCCCTACGAGGGGACGGTGGCATACGGCGATCGCGCCGAACACTGCTGGAATGGCGATCCCAAGCTCGCCAACGCCTATTCCCGATTGCACTATGACGTTCAGTACCTGCCGTTGATTCTCGCACGCATCGCGGCGACAGCTCCGCCGGGCGCGGATATCAAGAGCTGGCGATACTAGGGGCCTGACGATCGACCCGCTTGGCCGGGTCCAGGCCAGTTGGCGCTGCCGTTAGTTGGCGCCACGCAACAAAAAATCGAGTCAATGCCTGGTGGCGAGATGATTTACCTGCCCTTAGTATTGAGATAAACATCGAATTTACGCATGACTGAATCTAAATTCGGCATGTGTCGATGCTCGCCCGCAACAAAATAACGCTTCCGTTCGGTGGCTCCGGTGATATTCTGCCAATTGCATGGGAAGTCTGCGCACAGAATGCGGACTCTACATGCTGGACATTGACCAAAGTCTAAAGGGATGGGAAGCATGAATTCACACACGAAGCTATCGTATGCGATCGCCGCGATCCTGAGTGGTTCGGGCGCGGGTTTTACGGCACACGCGGCGACCGCCGCCGATACCGGTTCAGACTCGATCGAGGAAGTCACCGTAACTGCCCAACGGCGCTCGGAAAATATCCAAGACGTGCCCATCACGATCCAAGCGCTGACGAATGAGACGCTAACGCAATTGAACGTCACCACGCTCGACGATTTCGTCAAGTATCTTCCCAACGTGTCGACCTCCGACTTGGGTCCCGGTCAGGGCTCCATCTACATGCGCGGCCTGTCGGTGGGTTTCGGGAACACTGCGGGACTCGGTTCGGTCGGCAACTTCCCGAACGTGGCCGTGTACCTCGACGATCAGTCGGTGCAGATCCCGGGCCGTAACCTCGATGTCTACGCCGCCGACATGGAGCGCATCGAGGTCCTCGAGGGGCCGCAGGGCACCCTGTTTGGTGCCGGCGCTGAAGCGGGGGTGGTTCGCTACATCACGAACAAGCCGAAGATCGACGTCACCGAAGGCAACGTGAGCGCGGGCTTCGGCACGACCGCCCACGGCGATGACAACAGCGATGTCAACGCGATGATCAACCTGCCCTTGATCGAGAATACGCTCGCCGTTCGCGCGGTGATTTACTCCGACGCACGCGGCGGCTACATCAATAACCCCGCGGGCCAGACTTTTACGCGCAGCGGATACGATCTTGGCATCTGCGCAAACAACGGCGGCGTCTTCAACAGCTTTTCCGGCACCTGCACCAGTCCCGGCAATGTGCCGACCAATAGCGTGGTGGGGAACACCAATAGCGTTGCCGGAAATGCCATCAACCCGCTGACCTATCAGGGTATACGGCTGTCTGCGCTGTGGAAAATCAACGACAGCTGGCAAGCCTTGCTGACGCAGGCCTATCAGACCATGAACGCGCAGGGCGTGTTCTACGAGAATCCGGTCAGTTCCGACGGACAGCCGCTGCCGCCTCTGACTGTTTCACTATTCTCGCCCTCGTACGACAAGGACCAGTTCGAGAACACCGCGCTGACGATCGACGGGACGATTGCGGATCTGAAACTGGTTTATACCGGAGCGTATCTGGTACGCAATGTCCACCAGCAACAGGATTACACCAATTACGCGCGTGGCGTATACGGTCCCTATTACCAATGCACCGGACTCTCCAAAACCTCGACCTCCGGCGCCAACGGCACATGCTACTCGCCGGTCTCGAACTGGACCGACACCGAGCGCAACACGCACTTCACTCAGGAGATGCGCCTGAGTACGCCGGATGACTGGCGGCTGCGCGGCCTGGTCGGCGTCTTCTATGAAGACTTCAAGATCAACGACTTGAATTCCTGGAACTACAAGACGGTGCCGACCTGCACGAGCGCGGCGGAAGTCGGCTGCTTCGTCAACATTGGACCGATCCCGGGCGCGTTCACCAATAACTTGAACATCACCGATAACACAGGCTTCATCGACGACTTCGAGCGCAAGATCAACCAGCGGGCGATCTTTGGGTCCATCGATTTCGACATCATCCCGAAAGTACTGACCATCACCGGCGGTGCTCGCTACTTCGACATCGACAATGAGATTCTCGGCCAGAACGTGTTCAGTTTTTATTGTGAACAATATGGCACTGCAGCAGTCCCGAATCCCTGCCATCAATACTCGACCAACATCGGCGCTCAAGTGCCGCACTCCTCCAAAGAGACTGGCACTCGCAGCCGCGGCAACGTGAGTTGGAAGGTTACGGAGGACGCACTGGTGTACTACACCTTCTCGCAGGGCTTCCGTCCCGGCGGCTTCAACCGCGGATCCACCGTAGGGTTGGGTGGGCAGTACGCCACGCCGTTGGAATATTCTTCGGACAAGCTCACGAACAACGAGGTGGGCTGGAAGACGGAATGGTTCGGACACCGGCTGGAGTTCGACGGCACCGTCTACCAGGAAAAATGGGACCAAGTGCAGACCGCCATCTTCGATCCGCAGCAGGGCTATGGAAACCTCACTTTCGGCCTGAACGGTCCCTCGTATAAAGTGAACGGTGTCGAGACCCAGCTCGTGGCTCGCTTGCTGCCTGGCCTGACCGTCACCGGTTCGGCGTCGTGGAATTCGAGCAGCGAGTCGCAGACACTGCAGTTGACCGGCATCAACGGTCAACCGATCACCAACGCTCCGAATCCCTTCCTGCCGCTCGGCAGCCATCTGGCTTTCTCGCCGCCGTTTCAGGGCAACTTGCGCGCGCGTTACGAATGGGCCTTCGGCGACTACCACCCGTTCTTACAGTTCGGTGCCGTGCATCAGTCGCAATCCCAGACTGCCACTGCGCTCGTAGGTCTGTACGAATTGCCGTCCTGGACCACTTACGACGGGTCCCTCGGTATCGGCAAGGATAACTGGGTTGTTGAAGCGGTCGGCGCGAACCTGACGGACGTGAACAAGAGCCTGTACACCAACTCCTGGCAGTTCATCGAGACGGAAACGCCCATGCGTCCGCGCGTTCTGACGCTGCGCTTCGCCTACAAGTTCTCGAGTACCAAGTAGGCAGCTAGGTAGACAGGAGCGACAGCCTTGGGTAGCCTCGAGTAGTATCAGGCGGGCGTCGCTGCCCGCCTTTCTCTTGATATGGAAGACCCGAGCCTCAAAGCACCGTCTTCCGACCTGGCAGCAGGAATCGCCCAAGCTCGAGCGCTGCTCGAGCGCAACAGGCCGACCGAAGCGCTGTCCCTGACGGCGCGGCTGATGGTTTTTCATCCCGACGATCGCGATCTTCTCTACGTGCACGCGGTCACGCAGCGCCTGCTGGGACAGATCCCGGAAGCGCTGGCGACACTGTCGCGGATGGAGCTCCTGTATCCACACTACCCTCGTCTGCATCAGGAGCGCGGCAATTGTCACGCCGCGGCTCGAGCCGCGAATCCCGCGATCCTCGCCTTCGAGCGGGCAGTGCAGCTGAACCCGTCGCTGCCGTCGAGTTGGAGCATGCTCGAGTCCCTGTATGCGACGACCGGGCAGTCGGCGCAGTCCCTCAGGGCGCGCGACATGGTCAGGCAGCTCAGTGAGCTGCCGCGCGAGATCGTCGCGGCATTCAGCATGTATGCCGATGGCGAAGCCGAGGAAGCGGAAACACTCATCCGCGGGTTCATCCAGGCGCACGGCAATCATGTGGAAGCGCTGCGTCTGCTTGCCAAGATCGCCCTCGATTTTGAAATCGCCGACGACGCGTCGGTGCTGCTCGAATACATCCTGCGCGTCGCACCCGACCATCAGGCCGCGCGATACGAGTACGTGCTAGTTCTGATGAAGCAGTATCGCCACGCCGAGGCGCTGATCCACATCAAGCAACTGCTCGAGGGGCAACCGGGCGCTCTTGCCTATCGACTGACTCACGCCACACTGCTGTCCGTGCTGAGCGACTTTGAGCATGCGATTCCTGACTTTCGCGACCTCGTCGCGGCCAATCCCCGCGACGTCGACCTGTATCTGGCGTTCGGCAACGCGCTCCAGACTGTTGGCGATTACGGCGCAGCGATCTCGACCTTGCGCCGCGCCATCGATCTTCAGCCGGCATGCGGGGACGCACATTGGGCGCTCGCGAATCTCAAAACCTACCAATTTTCCGCTGAGGAGTTAGCGCGCATGCGCGTCGTCGAGGCCGCGCAGAGCCTGCGGATCCGCGATCGAATCCACTTTTGTTTTGCCCTCGGCAAGGCACTCGAGGACCAGGCTGACTATGCCGAGTCATTTCAATACTACGCGCGGGGAAACGCCTTGAAAAAATCGAGCGTGCGCTACCTCCCGGAAGCCATCGAGCGCATGGTCGCCCTGCAAAAAAGCGTTTGTACCGACGCCTTCTTCGAGGCGCGCCAACATTTTGGGTGTGCCAGCGCGGATCCCATCTTCATCGTCGGCGTCCCTCGCTCGGGGTCCACCCTGATCGAGCAGATTCTGGCATCGCACTCCAAGGTGCAGGGCACGATGGAATTGGGAGACATCCCGCGACTCGTCAGCCGGCTGCAGGGTCGCGCGACTGCGGACGCGGATCCGCGCTACCCCGGGGTACTGACCGAGCTTTCCGCGGAGGACTGCCGCCATTTCGGCGAGAAATATATCGCGGACACCCGGGTGTACCGCAACGCCAGTCCTTACTTCATCGACAAGATGCCCAATAATTTTCGGCACCTCGGTTTGATTCATCTGATTTTGCCGAACGCCAGGATCATCGATGCGCGGCGAGACCCGATGTCCTGCTGTTTCAGCAATTTCAAGCAACTGTACGCGTCGGGACAACAGTTTGCCTACAGCTTCGAGGATCTCGCGCGATACTATCGCGCCTACCTTGAGTTGATGGCGCACTGGGACGCAGTCCTGCCTGGACGGGTTCTGCGAGTTCAGCACGAGCACGTCGCCCTGGATCTTGAAAACTCGGTACGGCGGCTGCTCGATTTCTGCGGTCTCGAATTTGAGCGGGGCTGCCTGGATTTTCATGAAAACGTCCGTCCGGTGCATACCGTGAGCTCTCAGCAGGTACGGCGGCCGATCAACCGCGAAGGCCTGGACCAATGGAAACACTTCGAATCGTGGCTGGCGCCGCTGCGAGAACGGCTGGGCGATTTGATCAGCCCGCTTCCGTTAGAATGACCAGCGTTACCGTTGTTCATCCATGCGAGACCCCATGACCGAAGCGCCGGAGGCGGAGGCCGCTGCCGAGTCGATCGAGCTGGCGGTAGTTCGACTCGAGGATCTGCTCAAAGCCGATCAGTTCGCGGCCGCCCTTTCCGGTGCGGAGGCGTTGCTCATCGAGGCGCCGGCAAACCGCGACGCGCTGTACGTCCGCGCCGTCAGCCAGCGCTTTCTCAAGCGAATACCGGACGCGCTCGCAACCCTGGCCCGGCTGGAGCGCTTGCACCCGAACTTCACCCGCCTTTATCAGGAACGCGGCTACTGCCACGTCGCGCAGCGTGAGGCCGCGCCGGCAATAGCCGCGTTCCTGCACGCGGTCAACCTTAACCCGGCGCTTCCGGGGAGCTGGAACATGTTGCGCCAGCTCTACCGAATGACGGGCGAGAAGGAGAATGAGGCCATGGCCGCCGCGCATGTAGAGCATCTCGCCACTCTACCCGTGGAGGTCGTGACCGGGACTGCGCTGTTTTCCGACGGTGAACTATTGAAGGCCGAAGGATTGGTACGCGGCTTCTTGCTGAAGCATGGGGACCATGTCGAAGCAATGCGGCTGCTGGCCAGAATCGGAATCGAGCTCGATGTCGTGGATGACGCAGAGCTATTGCTGACGGCGGTCCTCACGATGAGGCCTGATTACCATCCCGCGCGACATGATCTCGCCCGCTGTCTCATCAAGCGCCACAAGCACGCACGGGCGCTCGAGGAACTCGAACGGCTGCTGCAAGTTGATCCGGGCAATGCGGCATTCCGCACCACCTATGCCGCCGCGTTCGTGGGGCGCGGCGATGCTCAACGGGCGCTGGATCTCTATCGCGCCCTTGCGCACGAATCGCCGCAATCAGCCGAGCTGCATCTGTCGATCGGCCACGCGCTGAAGACTCTCGGCCAACAGAAGGAAGCCGTCGCCGCGTATCGCATCGCCGCAACGGTGCGGCCAAACTACGGTGACGCCTATTGGAGCCTGGCCAATCTGAAGACCTACCAATTCACGGAGGATGAGCTCGCGCGTATGAAGGCAGGCGAAGCGGAGCCCGACATTTCGGCCGAAGATCGCTATCACTTGAGCTTCGCGCTGGGCAAGGCGTACGAGGATCGCAGCGAATTTGCAGAGTCATTCCGCTACTACGAGCGGGGCAATGCCATCAAGAGATCAGAAGTGCGCTATCGCCCGGAGCCAATCGAGCGTAACGCGCGATTGCAGCAGGAGGTTTGCACGCGCGAATTCTTCGAGGCCAGGCGCGGATTTGGCGCCGAGAGCGACGCGCCAATTTTCATCGTTGGACTGCCGCGCTCGGGTTCGACCCTGCTCGAGCAGATATTGGCTTCGCACTCGCAGGTCGAAGGCACGATGGAACTCGCGGACATTCAGCGGCTGGTCCACGGACTTCAGGACCGCAACGTTACCGCCGCGACGCCGCGCTATCCGGGCGTGCTCGCCCGCATGCCGGCGGAGGAATTTCTGCAGCTCGGCAAAAAATACTTGACCGATACGCTCATTTACCGCACGGGCAAGCCGCGTTTCATCGACAAGATGCCGAACAATTTCCGGCACATCGGGCTGATTCACCTGATATTGCCGAACGCGAAGATCATCGACGCGCGGCGTGAGCCAATGGCGTGCAGCTTCAGCAACTTCAAGCAGCTATTCGCCTCCGGTCAGGAATTCACCTACAGCATCGACGACATTGCGCGCTACTACCGCAGCTACGTCGAGTTGATGCAGCACTGGGACACGGCTCTACCCGGCAAGATTCTGCGCGTTCAGCACGAAGAGGTGGTCGAGAATCTCGAGGCCAATGTGCGCCGGCTGCTGGAATTCTGCGGCCTGGAATTCGAACCTGCATGTCTCTCGTTCTACAACACCTCGCGCAGCGTGCGAACAGCCAGTTCCGAACAGGTGCGCCAACCTATTTTCAAAGAAGGTCTGGACCAGTGGCGCAATTTCGAACCCTGGCTCAGGACTTTGAAGGCCAAACTGGGCGACCTTGCCGAAATCCCGGCTACTTGAGTATCGCCTGATAGGTCAGCGCATGGGACAAACCGCGCACGTCCGGGACGTTGGCGACCGCGGCCGCACCGGTGCCCGCCGCCTGTTGGATCATGCCGACTTCGATCAGATTGTTGACCGGATCGATCCAGAACCAGGTGCCGGCTGCGCCGCCCCACCAGAACGTGCCTTTGCCATAGTAGCCGCCCGCCATCACCGGGTCGGTGTAAACGGCAAAATCCAGACCAAATCCCGCGCCGGGCGCGAAAATCGTCATGTTTGGCGCCAGCACGTTGGTGCGCATCAATTCAACCGTGAGGGGCGAGAGCAAGCGCACGCCGTCCAATTGGCCGCCGTTCAATAGCATCTGGCAGAAGCGCATATAGTCAGTCGCCGTCGATACCAGTCCGCCGCCGCCCGAGGACAGCGCAGGCTTCGCCGAGAAATCGTGATTGAGTGCATCCGTTGTACCGACTGCCTTCAGTTTGCCGTCGTTGTCATACGTGTAAAATTCAACGAACCGATTGAGTTTTTCCTTGGGTACGTAAAAGCCGGTATCGACCATGCCGAGCGGCTTGAAAATGCGTTTCTCCAAGTAATCCTCGAACGGCATGCCGGAGAGCTTTTGCACGATGTAGCCTTGGATATCCACGGAAATGCTGTAGTGCCATTCGCTGCCCGGCTGCGAGTTCAGCGGCAACTTGGCCACCCGCTTGATGAACTCGTCCAGCGTGTTGTTGGGATTCAGCAAGTCGGCTTCGCGCTGCAATTTATCGACCGGCGTATTGCTGAAGAGTCCATAGGTGAAGCCGCCGGAGTGCGACATCAATTCGCGCATCGTGACCGGATGGGCCTGATCCTTGAGGACCATGTTGTTGTTTGCATCGGTTGCATAGACTTTGAGATTCGCAAACTCGGGAATGTATTTTGCGACCGGATCGTTCAGCTGCCATTTTCCTTCCTCGAACAGCATCATCATGGCGACGCCCGTAATCGGCTTACTCATGGAATAAATACGAAAGATGCTGTCTTTTTGCATGGGTGCGCTTGCCGCCATATCGCGCTTGCCCGCGGCGTCGAACTCCACCACTTTGCCGTTGCGCGAAACCATGGTCACCACGCCGGCCAAACGGCCCTGCGCGACCAGCGATTTCATGCCTTCGGGAAGCAGCGCGAGGCGTTCGGAGGACATGCCGACGCTCTCGGGCTTGGCGGTCGGTAGATCGTTTCCCGCCGCCAGCGCGGATTGCGCGGACACGGCGGCGGCCAAGGACGCTGCGAGGAACAATAGGCGCATTCGAGGACTCCCTTGTGATACTGTTTTTTGGCAATTCGAAAGCGCAGTGTATGCCGGGTTTAGGCTCGCGCCAATATCCAACTGGTCATCAGCTCGAACAGGGTGGCGCGTGCTCTTTCATCTTCGTTGTGCACCTCATGCAGCAGCTCGGGGTAAATGACCAACCGCTTGTCGGTCGAGCCGAGTCCGTCGATGAGGGCTCTCGATCCGCTGACGGGACAGACTTTGTCGGCTTCGCCGTGAACCGCCAGCCATGGCTTGGTGATCCTGGACAAATTTGCCTGGCACTCTCTGCTGGCCAAGGCAAAGCCATAGAGCAATCTAAGACTTGCCGAGCGAGGCACGAGCGGATCGCTCATGTGCAGGCGCTGGAGTTCCACGACTTGCGTGAGCGCGGCGCCGTTGACGCGAAGGTTGATTCTTGCCCGAGGGGCGAGCGCGGCCGCAAAACGGATTCCCATGCCGAACATTCCATCGAGGTTGGGCAGGGCATGGAGCGCGCTGCCGCTCGTAATGATGCCGCGGGACCAGTTCAGCCCATCGATGGCCGCCAGGTTTACGACCACCGACCCCATGCTGTGACCCCAGACAAACAGGGGTAGCGCCGGAAATCTCGTTCGCACGGCTTCGCCGACGGTTTCCAAATCCTGGGCAAAATCGCCGAAATCAGCCACATGGGTGCGCACTCCGGGAGACTCTCCATGGCCGCGCTGGTCATAGACGAAGCACGCAATTCCTTCGGATGCCAGAGCCTCGGCGACGTGTCGATAGCGCCCGCCGTGCTCGGCGATTCCATGCACGATGACGAGCCCGGCTCTCGCGTTGTCCGGCACAACCTCGTAGCCGGGAAAGCCTGTTCCCGGCAGCATCTTGAATTCGTTCGCGCGGGTCACGCCGTCCTTTGCGCGGCCGCGCCCGGTTGCGTCCTCGCGAGCAGCCAAATTCCGGCAAGCACCAGAATCGTTCCCACCGCCACCCATGCCGTGAACCGTTCGCCCAGCAGCACGACCGCCATGAGTATGGTCGATAGAGGACCGATGGAACCGGTCTGCGCGGTCAGGGAAGCGCCAATCCGCTCGATGGCCATCATCACCATCAGCACGGGCGCGAACGTGCAGAGCGTCGCGTTCAAGACCGATAACCAGAGGACCGGGCACGGCACGGCCATGGCGCTAAGCGGCCGCAGCACGAGAAATTGCGCAATACAAATGATGCAGGCCACGGTGGTCGCAAGTCCCGTCAGGCGCAAAGCGCCGAGCCGCTTCACTTCTTCGCCGCTGTAGGCAAGATACACGGCGTAGCTCACCGCACTGGCAAACACCAGCGTCGCGCCCAGCGGCACATCGGCGCCGGTCAGGCTCATTTCGCGGCCGAAGACGCACAGCACGCCACAGTAACTCAGCGCCAGGGCTGCAATCTGCGAGCGTGTCACCTTCTTGCGAAAGAGAAACGCGCCAAGTCCGAGCACCAGGGTCGGATTAAGATAGAGAATCAGCCGCTCCAAGCTGGCACTGATGTAGCGCAGGCCCGCGAAATCCAGAAAACTCGACAAATAGTAGCCGCAGAAGCCGAGGCCAAGGACGGTACGTACATCGCGCCACTCGAGGGCCGGCTTGCCGCGCCCGGCCCACCAGGCAAGCAGCAGGAACAGGGGCAGGGCGAACAACATTCGATACATGATCAGCGTCACGGCATCGACCCCGTAGCGATAGGCCAGCTTGACGATGATGGCTTTGCCGGAGAACCCTATCGCGCCGAGGCCGGCCAGCAGCAGCCCGCGCCGGCGGGAGGGAGGAATCGTGTCGGTTGCGGGCACTGAGGCGTTCACGCAACCGATTCTACGGATTCGGCGGCGACGATAGACGCTTTTTATCGGCCTTCGCGCAAGCGGAACAGTTTGCTGTGAGTGCGCTCCGCATCGGACTCGCCTTGAGATTTCAGGCGATCGGCATCATGCCGCGCGAATTTTTCGATTTCCGCGGGCGGCACGGCCGCGCTGCGAAAGAACCCTTGGTATTGATCGCAGCCCATGCGCCGCAGAATGCCGAGCTGTTCCTCGGACTCCACGCCCTCGGCAATGACTTTGAGGCGCAGCCCGTGAGCCAACGAGATGATCGCGCGCACGATGGACGCATCGCCTGCGTTGGAAGCGACGTCGCTGATGAAACTGCGGTCGATCTTGAGCTTATCGATGGGGAATCGCTGCAGGTAACTCATGCTCGAGTACCCCGTACCGAAATCGTCGATGGCGACGACCACGCCCAATTCGCTCAATTCCTCGAGCAGCGCCACGGATGTCTCGGCGTTGCTCATGAGAGTGGCCTCCGTGAGTTCGATTTCCAAATAGGTCGCGTCGAGCGAATACTCGCGCAGCGCGGCATGGACCTTCTTGACGAAATTGGTCTGACGGAATTGCAGCGGTGAGACATTGACCGCGACCCTGAGGAAGGGCATGTGGCTCTGCTGCCACTCTCGCGCTTGCCGGCATGCTTCACGAATGACCCAATCGCCGATATCCAAGATCAGACCGCTTTCCTCGGCGATGGGAATGAATTCACCGGGCAAAATCGACCCGCGCGTCGGATGCCGCCAGCGGATCAGCGCTTCGACGCTGCGCATCTCACCGCTCGAAATGTCTATCTTTGGCTGATAGTGCAGGACGAACTGACCCCGGGCCAGCGCCCAGCGAAGGTCGGCTTCGATTTCCAGCCGCTCGCGCGAGAAACCCATGACACTGGAGTCAAAGAATCGAAACGTCTTGCGGCCGTTGCGCTTGGCGAAATACATGGCCTCATCGGCGCGCGCCAATAATTCTTCGGCCGCCTTGCCGTCCTCCGGATAGCGCGCGATCCCGATGCTCGGGCTGACATGCAGCTCGAGGCCCGTCAACACATACGGTTGAGAGAGGGCTGACATCCACCGTGCGATCAAGGACTCAATCTCTTCGACGGAAGCGACGTCGCGCAGCAGCAGCAGAAACTCGTCGCCGCCGGCACGCGCAATGCTGTCGCTGGACCGGGTAATCTCGAGCAAGCGCTCGGAAACATGCTTCAGCAGCGTATCTCCGGCCCCATGACCCAAGGAATCATTGATCAGCTTGAAGCGGTCCAAGTCGAATACGCAGACGGCAAACGGGCGCCGCTCGCCGACCGCGCGCTCCAAGTGCTCGACAAACAAGACTCGATTCGCAATTCCCGTCAATGCATCATGCGTTGCTTGGCGCTGCAATTCGCGATTCGCGTGCGCCAGAGATTTGTCGCGCTCATTGAGCAGGCTGATCGACTCGCGCAGCTCTTGTCTGCCGTCGCGCAGCCGCAGTCGCAATGCCCGGCCGAACACGCCCAAGAGCACGCAGCGGCCCAGTGTCGCAATGAAGCACAGCCACACGAGCGCTCGCTCCGTGGGCGTTGCTTGTGGAATGAGGATGGTTGTGTCCGTCTGCGACATGAGAAGGGCGGCCGCGGCGGCAACGCCGATCCATGCGATCGCTGACTGGCGATTGGACAGGCCTAAGCTGCCGAAGCCGAAAACTACGAACAGCACCGAGAAGAAATAGAATGCCATTCGCGGCTCGAGCGCCGCGAAGGCGAGCTGCACCGCGATGGAGCCAATCACCTGCAAGAGAAAGAAGTCGTTGTTGACCCGGCGAGATTTGATTGCCCAGCCGCGAACCAATAAGAAAATTGAACTATCGAACAGCCCGACGCAGGTGTAGACCAAGGGAATTGCGGAATTGATCGTTCCGGCCATGGCAAAGCCGGTCAACAAGAGTCCATCGAGGGAGTAGCTCAGCGCAACCGCCAGGACCATTGTTGTGCCGAAAGTGCTTTCGTGCACCGGCTTTGCTTGATTCATGTGAAGCGATACCAGGCCAAATATGCTGCTTTGCGCAAAGGGCGATGGTCCGCCGACTAGGGGACATTTACCGCGACATGGTTCAACAAATCAGGGCTTCGGGGGCCGAAATCGCGGATTCTCGACGAAATCGCGGTCCGTCAGGCTGCAAAGAAACGCGATCATATCGTCGCGTTCCGATTCTGAAAGGACAAAACCTCGAATGCGGGAGTCCTGCCGTACATTCTTGTGGCCGCCGCGCATGTAATGATCCATCACATCCTGCAAACCGGCCAGACTTCCATCGTGCATGTAGGGGGCAGTCAGCGCCACATTGCGCAAGGTCGGTACGCGAAACTTTCCCATGTCTGCGGCCCGATGAGTGACCTCGATCAGGCCTCGATCGGACGCGGGGTAGCCGCCGCGGCCATCAAGATTGTACAAACCTGTGTTGGCGAAGGCGGCGCTGCCATGCTCGTGTCCTTCGTAGCGCAAGGGCCCGGAGAAATTGATGCCGGAGTGGCATTGGGCGCAGCCGACGCGAGCAGAATAGAAGAGCGCCATGCCGCGGCGCGCAGGCACCGTCATGGCCGATCGGTCGTCGTCGAATACGTAGCGATCAAACGGCGAGCGGCCCGAGATCAAGGTGCGCTCGAACGCGGCGATCGCCATGATGATGTGTTCCATGGAGATGGGTGTGGAGACGGTAGGGAAGGCGGCGGCGAACGGTTCAAGATAACTGCTGTCGCTGGAAATGCTCCGCACCGCCATCGCGCCGCCGCGCGCGAGACCCATCTCCAGCGGACGCTTGCTGAACAGCGGCTGGCGCATCTGCAATTCGAGCGAACGAAGCTTCGAGTTGGCCCAGGTGTAGGCCGGGTTGTAGGCCACATTGGTAAGGCTCATGGTCGCCCGTCTTACCGATTCGCCTGTCGAGCCTCGCGCACGCGCGCGGCCGTCGGTGAAGGCAAGATCAGGTTGATGACAACTCGCGCACGAGTATTGCCCCTTGGCAGACAGCCTGGTCTCAAAAAATAGGCGACGTCCGAGTGCTACCTTCGCATCGGACATGGGATTATCCACCGGGACCGCCGGCCGCGGAAATCCGGGCGGCAGATGCCACTGGTAGGCGCTGTCATCCAGCGCGGCATCCGCGGCAGCGGCGGCATGGGCGGTATGGGCGGTATGGGCGGCGATCATCGACGCGCTTGCCCCAGCAATGATGAGGATAATGCGAATTTAGCGCAGTCCCTATCTCCAGTTCGGCGCGGCTCCCGTCGCCAGCGACGCCGTTTGCGCCGCAATCCTGGCGCGCTCATCGATCCATTGTGCGAACGACTCGACCTCCTCCGGGGATAGCCCCTGTGCATCCTTGCGGCGAGCGTCGGTCCATAGATGCATCGCCGCCATCAGCTCCTCCGCCAGAGGCCGGGAATTTGGGAACAAGGCCATGTAAGCGGTCTTGGCATCTTCGATCTGGTTCAATCCTAAGTACGCTTCGCCCCGATATTCGAGGGCTTGCGGATAGTTGGGGTTGAGCTCGAGCGCCTTGGCATACGAGTCCAACGATTCCTCATAGCGTCCAAGCTTGCGATTGGTGAACCCGAGATAATTCCAGGCCTCCACCATCTTTGGGTCCAAACCCACGACGTCGATGAGCTTGGTGAGCGCTTCTTGGTAGTACTTTTGAGCCTTCGCCTGCGCTTTGGCGCTTTTCTCCGGCGTGGAAGCTTTGGCGGCGTCGGCGTCATAACCCTTCGCGGCGTTGATGCTTCGCACCGCTGACAAATACGCCTCCTTGGCGACTTGATTGCGCGTGTGCACGGCGCCATCGGTCGAGATCATTCCATTACCGCTCCCCGCACCGCCGCCGCCACCGGAGCCCATTGCGAGCGGCGGCAAGCCGAGGCTGGCCGCGATGATGAGAACATTGAGATAACCGCGCATGGAAAACCTCCCGAAGTCGATCGGTTCAATAGAAGCGTTGCCGTGTGAGTACCGCCGCGGCCGCCGTAGGTTTACTGTGGTCCCATCAGAATCGTGGCGGGGTGCGGCAACGCCGCCACCTGCTTGGCGGTCACATCGGCCTTGTAACGATTATCGAAATGGCTGCGGACATAATTCACGACTTCGGCGATTTGAGCATCGCTCAAGTGGGTCGCGCGCGTTTCGATCGCTTGATCGGCAGGCAATCCGAATGGCGGCATGCCGTTACGGCCGTTGAGAACGGTAAGCGCCACGTACTGCCAAGAAATCAATTTCTTGTTCGATGCGAGCTTCGGGTAGAAACCCGCACCGTTCGCGCCTTGGCCGCCGGACATGTGGCATCCCAGGCAGATGCGGTTGTAGATGTCCGCGCCGCTGAGCGAACTCATCGCGATGTTGGAGGTAAATGATGAATCATCGGCGCGAACCGCAGCCGCCGCGGCGGCGATGAGCAGCAGTATGATGCTGAAGCGGATCATGCCCGCGCACCCTGCGCGATGGCGCGCTGGTGCAGGCGACCGATGGCATCGAGCGAGGACGTGACGGCGCCTTCTTGCCAGCCGCCGAGGAATGAGGCGTGCTCGCCGGCCAAGGCGATACGCCCGTCGATCTGGCACAGATCATCATAGTGTCTGTCGCGGGTGTCGGAACTCCACATTCCAAAGCAACCCATGGTGAAGGGCGCACGGTGCCACGCCACCGCGATGCCATTGTCGAACTCTCGGGTGTACTGCGGATGAATCTGGCTGCCGTAGTCGAGCACTTTCTGCACGCGTTCCTGCGGGGTCATGGCGGTGAACTGCATGGCATTCAGGCCCCAGATATAGGCGCCCAGCAGTACCCCTTTGCCGCCGCTTTGGAAGCCGCTGTTCGGATATCCGATATTGGTGATCGGAAGGTCGGTGTAAGTAATTCCGCCGAATATGCGCTCGTCTTCTTCCCAGAAGCGGCGCTTGAATTGCAAACCCACTTTGATGGCCGAGGCATACGGAACCGACGAAATGGCCGAGGCCATGGATTGACTCACATTCATGGGTATCTGCGCCAACACCGGTAGGGGAATGGTGCACAAACACCAATCCGCGCGCGTCGTTTGCTTCGATTCCAGCGTGCGGCTGTCGGCGTAACTGACGGTGACCCCGCCCGCGTCCTGGGCAATCTGCGTAACCTTGGCGTTGTAGTGGATTAACGCACCGAGTTCGCGCCCAAACGCCTCGCCGATGCGGCCCATACCGCCCACCGGTTGAAACAGCGCTGTCTGCATGTCAAAAGTGTCGCCCGTCGGGATTCCGCGCCACAGTTCTGATTTCAGGATGTCGCTCAAGGACACAGGCTTCGAAGGCGTGGGACGAGCCGATAAACCGCCCCCGGGACTTTTCTCATAGCCGCGCCGATCGCTCACCGCGTCGCTCGCGACATACGAGTAATTGGCGTCGAGCGCTCCCCATTCTCGCAGCGACTCGAGCAGCATCTCTCGATCTTCCTTGCTAACCGCGGCGTCCAGTGAATTTTGCCGTGTCGCCTTGGCCAGCAGCTCGGCCACATGACCCTGATAGTCGGCCTTGACTTCCCGATAGCGCTGGGGCTTGCCGCCAAAGGCCTTCGAGCTATGCAGGTACGCGTTGTAGTTGACCTGGAAGAATGGTTCGAGCGGCACGCCAAGGCGTTTTGCGTAGTGCATCATGCCGGTATGGTGATAGGGAATGCGCCATGGGCCCGGGTTGATGTACAGGTCTTTGTCGAATTCACATTGCTGCGTGAACCCGCCAAGTTCGGTGTAACTATCGCCGCCGCGCAGGCTCCAGTTCCGACCGCCTGGTCGGCCGTTGTACTCCAGCACCTGCACTTTGTAGCCGGCGTTGCGCAGCTCGTAAGCGGCAGTCATGCCCGCGATCCCGGCGCCCAAAATCACTATCGAGGTGCCCTTGGGTGCCCCTTGCAAATCGATCGGTCCCCGATAGGGGGATTCGGCCGCGAAGCCAAGGCTGCTCATCGCCTGGTACATGACGCCGGCGCCGGCAGTGGACCCGATCAACTGCAGCAGCTGACGGCGACTCAGCGAATACGACTCATCCTCAACGTTCATTGCTTCCCCAGGCTTTGGCGCCACCCCCTAAGGATGATGATAGCGCGTGGTCGCGACGGCGGACCCCGAAAGTGACGCCCGTCGCAGAGCATGGGTGGAACTGCCGTGGAATGCGGAAGTCTTATAGAATAGCGACGAGTTTCTTTTTTGGACCTGTGGAGCGCGGTAACTTTATGCAAAGCAAAATCCGTTCATTCACCGTTGCCATTTGTGGTTGCGCGCTGCTGGCGATGAGTGCTCCGGTATTCGCGCAGCATGGCAGCGTCGGCGGACACGCGGGAGCTGCTGTTGGCGGCCATTACGCCGGCGGCTACGGCGGTCGCGGTTACGGCGGTCGCGGCTACTACGGCGGAGGCTATGGCCGCTACTACGGAGGCTGGGGTTGGCGGGGTGGCTGGGGCGGCTACTGGGGCCCTTGGGGCTGGGGATGGGGCGGTCTGGGACTCGGCCTTTATTTCGCAACGCTTCCCTACTATTACACGACCTATTGGTGGGGCGGGGTTCCGTACTACTATGCCGATAACACCTACTACCGATGGAACAGCGGTGTTGGCGAATACGAAACGGTGAGCCCGCCGGCCGAAGTGCAAGGCCAGGCAAACGCTCAAGGGCCGTCCACCACCTCAGGGCTCATTGCCTATCCGAAGAATGGCCAAAGCGACGAGCAGGCCGGCAAGGACAAATTCGAGTGCCATCAGTGGGCGGTCTCGCAAACCGGATTTGATCCCACCCAGGCCGGCGGTGGCGCCGCGCCTGCCAAGCGGTCGGACTATTTCCGCGCCCAGGCGGCCTGCCTGGAGGGCCGCGGCTACAGCGTCAAATAGTGGGGGCCGCTTCGGGTGACCGCCAGGCTTTCTCAAGCCTGGTGTGCGCCTATGCGCTTTCTCGACAGGCCCAAGCTCTCGTGTCAAACTATGCGGTTTTGACGGCTGGCTTGAGCCGATCCACTTAACCTACGGAATTTCGCTATGGCTCGTACCACTCCCCTGTCCGATATTCGCAATATCGGCATCATCGCCCACGTCGACGCCGGAAAGACGACGACCACGGAGCGCATTCTCTATTACACGGGGCGCAAGCACACCATCATCGATATTCATGACACCAAGGATCTGAAGACCTCGACGACTACCGATTACCTCGAACAGGAGCAGAAGCGCGGCATCACGATTCAAAGCGCCGCCGTTTCCGCCTTTTGGCGCGACAAGAAAATCAATCTTATCGACACACCTGGCCACGTCGATTTCACGATCGAGGTCAATCGATCGCTGCGCGTCCTGGACGGCGCGGTGGTGGTGTTCGACGGCGTGGCCGGCGTCGAGCCTCAGTCCGAGACCAATTGGCGTCTGGCCGACAATTACGGCGTCCCGCGCATTTGTTACGTGAACAAAATGGACCGCAGCGGCGCTAACTTTCTGCGATGCGTCGACATGATCAAGAAGCGCTTGGGCTCGCGGCCGCTTCCTGTGCAGATTCCGATCGGCTCCGAGGATAATTTCAAAGGCATGGTTGATCTGGTCGAAATGAAGGCCTTGGTGTGGGAGTCGGACGACAAGGATGCTGAGTGGAAGATTCTCGAAGTGACGGATGATCTGGCCGACAAGCTGCACATCACCACGCCGAGCGATCGCAAGCTTTTGGCCAGCATCGGCCAGTTCCGCACCGAGCTGGTGGATACCTGCCTCGAGCAGAACGATGAAGCGATGGAAGCCTTCCTGACCCACGGCACGGTCCCCTCCGGCGACATCCTGCGGCAGGCCCTGCGAAAGGGTACATTGAATTCCGCATTCACCCCCGTGCTCTGCGGTTCCTCGTACAAGAACAAGGGCGTGCAGCAGGTTCTCGACGCGGTGGTCGACTTTCTGCCGGCCCCGACCGATGTTCCCTCGATCAAGACGGTCGACGCGGACGGTGAACCCATCGGCGAGCGAAGGTGCTCGGACGATGAGCCGTTTGCGGCGCTGGCTTTCAAAGTCATCAACGACATCTACGGCGCGCTCACCTTTATCCGCGTTTACTCCGGTGTATTGACCAAGGGCGCTTCGGTGATGAATTCGACCCGCGGCAAGCGCGAGAAAATCGGCCGTATGGTCGAGATGTTCGCCAAGGAAGCCAATCCAGTCGACGAAGCGCGCGCCGGCGACATCATCGCATTGGTGTCCCTCGCCGATACCGAGACGGGCGATACCCTATGCGATGCGGCAAATCCCGTGGTGCTGGAGCGCATGCGCTTTCCGGAACCGGTGATCAGCGTCTCAGTGAAGGCGAAAAACAAGCCTGAACAGGAAAAATTCGGCAGCGCTCTTGGCAAGATGGTGCGTGCCGATCCGTCGCTGCATTTGGAAACGGACCGGGAAACCGGTCAAACCATCCTGCGCGGCATGGGAGAGCTGCATCTTGAAGTCACGCTTGACCGCATGCGCACCGAATTCGGCGTGGAAGGGATCATGGGCGAGCCGCAGGTGGCGTATCGCGAAACCTTCACCAAGAAGATCACTGAACAATACATTCACAAGAAGCAGACCGGCGGTTCCGGCCAGTTTGCGGAAGTATGGATTGTGTTCGAGCCGCTCGCGCGCAGCGCGGGATTCGAGTTCGTCGATGAGACCGTCGGCGGCTCAGTGCCGCGCGAGTTCGTTCCATCGGTGGAAAAAGGCCTGAAGGTTCAAAAAGAGGACGGCGTGCTCGCGCACTATCCGACGGTTGATTTTCGCGCGACATTGATCGATGGAAGCTTCCACGACGTCGACTCCAATGCCATGACCTTTGAGATTGCGGCCAAAGCGGCATTCCGCGAAGGTATCCGCAAGGCTGCACCGATTCTGCTCGAGCCCGTGATGAAGGTGGAAACGGTGACGCCGGGCGACTATCTGGGCGATGTCATCGGCGACATCAACCGCCGGCGCGGCTCGATTCAGGACCAATTGGAGCGCGGCACCAATATCGCCGTCGTGGCCATCGTGCCCCTGTCCGAGATGTTTGGATACATCGGACAATTGCGCGGTATGACCAGCGGCCGTGCCTCGTACACCATGGAGTTCTCGCACTACGAACCGGTACCCCGCAATGTTGCCGACGAAGTCATCGCCGAAGTGGCAAAGGCCAAAGCGGCGGCACTAGCCTGAGCAATTACGCAATGAATATGTGCTTTACACCTGTAGGGCGCCGGTTTATTGTCCGCAACGTTTCGGGTAACAAAGGTCCTCCTCGTGAGTCGTTGTCCGAGTGGTCATCGGCGCTCGCCAAGCGCTTGCCGCACTTTCGCTCGATAGCGCTCGAGGTTCGCCTGTAGCGTCGTCCCGCTTGTGCGGGACGATTTCCACCCACTATTCGATCGGTTCGATCCGGGATAGGCATGCCGCTGACCCGTCGAACCGCTTGAATGTGTCCGCAGCACTTGCGCGTGTCGTCCCATTTGGGAGAACGGCGATGGTCAATCTGCTGAGAAGTTTCACGGAAAATCCGCGGGTCAAGCAATTGGGCCCGGGACTCATCACCGGCGCGGCCGACGATGATCCCAGCGGAATCGCAACCTATTCCCAGGCCGGCGCGCAGTTCGGCTACAACATGCTGTGGACGGTACTCTTTACCTATCCGTTGATGGTGGGCATCCAGTTGGTGAGCGCGCGCTTGGGCTACATCACCGGAAAGGGCTTGGCCGCGAATGTAAAAGCGATTTTTCCGCGCCCGGTGCTTTACGGGATCGTCGGGCTTTTGCTCATCGCCAATACCATCAACATCGCCGCGGACATCGCCGCCATGGGCGAAGCGCTGCGGCTCCTGCTCGGAGGCTCGGCACACCTGTACTCGGTATGTTTCGGGGTGCTGTGCCTGGTCCTGCAGGTGCGTCTTCGCTACGAGACTTACGTGCGCTACTTGAAGTGGCTCACCCTGGCCCTTCTTTCCTATGTCGCGGTCATTTTCACGGTTCACGTGCATTGGGTAACCGTCGCCAGTCAGTTGGTCCTGCCGCGGCTGGTGCTGGACCACAACACCATCACCATGATCGTGGCGGTATTTGGCACGACGATCAGTCCCTATATGTTTTTTTGGCAGGCTGCCCAGGAGATGGAGGACTTGAGAATGATCGCCGAGCGCAACGGCGGTGTCTCATCGCTCCCGCATCTGCCGGAGGTTGCGCGCCGTCAAATACGGCGCATACGCTGGGATACCTACGTGGGTATGGGCTTTTCGAATCTGATCGCATTTTTCATCATCTTGAGCACGGCGGCTACACTGCATGTGGCCGGTCTTGCCGATATTCAAACCTCCGCACAAGCCGCCGAAGCGCTGCGCCCATTGGGAGGGCCCGCGGCATTCCTGCTGTTCAGCTTAGGGATCATCGGCACCGGCATGATCGCCGTGCCGGTACTGGCGGGTTCGGCTGCGTATGCGGTATCCGAAAGCTTTGAGTGGCGTACCGGCATGGACAGGAAGTTGCCCGAAGCCTTGGGGTTTTACGGGATCGTCGCAATCGCGACGGCGGGCGGCGTCGGCTTGAACTTCACCCATCTTGACCCGATGCGGGCGCTGCTGTGGAGTGCGGAGATCAACGGCATCATCGCCGTGCCCATCATGGCCGTGATGATGATTTTGGCGTCACGCGAGGATGTCATGGGCCATTTCGTGGTCCGGCCCCGCCTGCGCTCTCTCGGATGGATTGCGACGGGCGTCATGGGTATTACCGTCGTGGCGATGCTGAGCACGAGTTAAACTTCGGCTCGTGGCTGACCCGGACAAAAAAAACGAATCGCCGATTGCTGTTGCCGCGATTCCTGTCGATCAGCGCAGCGAACGGCTGAACACCAAGGCGGCCGGCATCATCGGCTTGGCGGTGATGTGCAGCCGTCTGCTGGGACTCGCTCGTGAGCTGATTTTCGCCGCGCTGTTCGGCGGTGATCGGGCCATGGATGCCTTCACCGTCGCGTTTCGCATCCCGAATCTGCTGCGCGATTTATTCGCCGAAGGCGCGCTGTCCACGGCGTTCGTCACGACTTTCAGCAAGACCATTGCCCGCGGCGGCGATGAGGCGGCGTGGCGGCTGGCGAACAAAGTGGCCACGCTGACGGCCTTGGTGCTGGGCGTGCTATGCATTGCCGGCGTGCTCCTGTCGGATTCGCTGGTAGCGTTATTGGCGCCAGGCTTCGACCCCGGTAAAGCGCAGCTCACGGCACAGCTCACCCGGATCATGTTTCCCTTCATCCTGCTCGTTTCCCTTGCGGCCTTGGTGATGGGGATGTTGAACGCCAAGAATATCTTTGGCGTGCCGGCGATGGCATCGAGCTTTTTCAACATTGGCTCCATTGTCGGCGGCGTGAGTCTGGGATATTTGTTCGATCCGCATTTCGGTTTGGGCGCTCTCAAGGGCTTGGCGCTCGCCACAGTGATCGGCGGCGCGTTGCAGCTCGCCGTTCAGCTGCCCTCGCTTAAACGGCTGGGTTATCGGTTCCGTCCGGATTTTCGCTGGCGCGACGCCGGCGTCAAGGCGATTCTGCTCTTGATGGGACCCGCCGTGATTGCCGCCAGCACCACGCAGGTCAACGTTCTGATCAATTCGATTTTTGCCTCGGGGCTCGAAGACGGCACGATTTTCTGGTTGGCGGCGGCCTTTCGCGTGATGCAGCTGCCGCTCGGCCTGTTCGGCGTGGCTTTGGGCACGGTGACGCTGCCGCTGCTCTCGCGCCTGGTCGTCGCCGGCAACATGATCGCGTTTCGCGGCGAGCTCGCGCGCGCGATCCGGCTCTCGCTGCTGCTCACCCTTCCGTGCATGGTCGGTCTCATGATGCTCGCGGAGCCGATCATGTCGCTGCTTTACCAGCATGGAAAATTCACCGCCTACCAGGCGGCGCAGGCTGCCGGAGCGCTGCGCTACTATGCCATCGGTCTCGCGGGGTATGCCGCACTGAAGGTCTTGGTCAACGCATTTTATGCGCTCGACCGCCGCAAAACTCCCATGATGGTGTCTTTCCTCGCGGTGGGGCTCAATCTGCTGCTCAATTGGGCATTTACGTTTCGCTTGGGCTGGGGGCATCGCGGACTCGCCTTCTCGACAGGCTGCATCGCAACCTTCAACTTCGTGCTGCTTTACCTGCTGATGCAAAAGCAGCTCGACGGTCTGGAGTCGCGGCGCTTGTTTGCTTTACTGGGAAAGATCGTCGTGGCGAGCGCGGCACTGATGGCGGTTTGCGCGTGCTCGTCTCAATGGCTGCTTGGCAACTGGCAAACGCAGTCGTTCATGCTCAAACTGGCCGCACTGGCAGCGACCGTGATCTTGGGCGCCCTCGTTTTTGCCGGCTGCGGTGTGCTGCTGCACATCGAGGAACTCAAAGAGCTTCGCGACGCGCTCAGGCGCCGGCTGGCTCGCTAGCTCCAATCGCGCACGCCGAGCCGCGACACTCTGCCAATCCATCCCGGCAGCGGCGCGGCGGCCTTGGCGCGCTGATAGCCCGCCCACGCCAATCGCGATCGCAGCGACGGATTTACTTGAATTGCCTGCACCAAGCTGATCTCCCGCGGGCCCCAACGCGTCTTGGAGACATCGTTTCCCGGCGAGAGATTGATCGCGGCAATGCGCTGCGCGATCGCATACTTGATGGTCTCGACGACGGTGGTGGTCATGACGCCGTAGCTGGCAAAGCGGGGATCGAAACCGGAGTAGTACAGATAAAGGCTGTTGCCGACCAGAAATCCAATGCGTGTCGCGACGACCTCGCCGCGTATGGCCAATTGGAACACACGAACCATCCCGCGGTTGGCCAGCCGACCGCAAACATCGCGCAGGAAACGGCGCGCCCGGTCACCCGCAAAATGGTCGGGGTGTGCAACCGCGCCGCGCAGATTTGCGCGCAGAGTGTGCAGCGTGAAAAACAGCTCCAGCGCGTCCGCGACCTCGCCGGGGCTTTGGGCAATCCGGAATTCAAATCCCAGATTCTCGCGCTTGAGGGAGTTGTAGCCATGACGGATCGACTCGCGGATGTTGCGCTTGAGGTTGGCTTGCATGAGTTCCCAGGTAGGCGCCAAATCCAGAACATAGTCCAGCAAGGGTGGCTGATACTTGAGCGGCGCACCGCCCGCGAGCACCGCCGCGAATGCATCGCTGATCATCCCCCAGCTGATCCAGTCGATTGAGCGAGAGTCGGCCAATTGTCGCTGCACCAACCAGGCAGCGCGCGTTTCGTAGACCGGGTCCATCAGTGAGGCGCGGATCTCGGTGATTGAAGGATCTGCGCCAAGCATGTCGAGTGAGCAGAGCTTGACCGGTCCAACGGCTCGCCGCGTCAGTATCAATGGCACGATGGCAACGCACGCGCGCTCTGAGTTGCGCACTATGTGGATCATGGGCTGAGAGCGAATATGCTTGCCCAGCTCCAAAAAATGACTGCACCAGGCGACATGCCATTCATGCAGAGCGAATGGCAAGGTATTGCCGGATAAACTGTGCAGGCGATCGTAGTCGGGCTTCAGCGCCAACAACTCATCGATGCTGGCAGCGACCTCCACCGTCAATCCTGCAATCGCTTGTGTAGCCAGAACTCCTGTCACACGCGCAAGCTCGCTCAACGAACCACGGCCGGTTCGTTTGGCCGCTCCAGAATTCCTGTGGCTGCATCAGTGATGCGCTGCGCCTATTGTAAATGTTGCAAATCCATAATCACGAATCGAGTTAAAGAGTAGCAGGAGCGTGCAGATGCCGAAGCAAAGTTTGTCGCGACGCATTCGCGAAGAGTCGCGTGCGGAGCAAGTGCAACGGCGCGATCGCGCGAAAGCGAAGTGCCCGGCATCGTTGACGTCGCGACTTTTCTCAGTGAGCACAGAATTCTCCCGGGGCAGCGACCCGGCATCCGCGTGATTGCTTCTCGGACTGAAATCGATCATCCCTTCGATTCGAAATGCTGCCCATCATATGTTAAACCATCCGCGAAGCCTTGTTGAGCGCTAAGCCGCAGGCAGTCATCAGCGATAAATCAACGGGCGCGCGCAGGCCCACAAGATCGGGCTATGATAGGCACGAACCCATCGCTCAACTGGAGGGTGCCGTGAATCTACACCTACCAAAGTCAATCTGGCCATTGCTGTCTGCGTGCGCGCTATTTTCGGTGAATGCCGCGGCGGTGCCGGTTTCCCGCCTGGAAGTCCGCATCGTTACCGGGGGCACGCAGTTGAGCGCCGGCAGCGATTTGGAGCTGAGAATCTACGAATCGGGAAAGGGCGTGCGACGCTTGCCCTTGGTGCACGGAGAGGCGTGGCTTCCGGATTCCACTCACCTGATCCCGGTCAAGCTGAACGATGCGCTCGATCCGCGCAACGTGGTCCGCTTCGCCATTTACTATCGCGCCGCAAGTCCGCTGGCGCCGGCTTGGGAGGTCGTCGCAGCCGATGTCGAATTGCCGTCGGCTCAAGAATCTCCGGTACGTCTGCTCGATACCACGCTGTCCGGCGTGATTTCCAGGCAGGGAGAGCTGGCTTCCGTCGAGCGCGATCAGGCCGCCATGCTTTGCAGCACCGATGCCGATTGCGATGACCATCGAACCTGCAATGGGCGTGAGCGCTGCGCGCCGCGCTCGCCCGGCGCCGATGCACGCGGCTGCGTCAAAGGATCACCAGTCGTATGCCCGGTCAACCAAGTGTGCGGCGAGGGTGTGGGGTGTTACGGCACGAGTGCGTTGAAGACACTGACGCCGGCCGATGGCACCGCCAAGCCGTGATACCAGCATCGACCTGCGCAGCGACACGGTCACTCGGCCGACGCCGGCAATGCGCGCGGCCATGGCGGCAGCCGAAGTCGGCGATGATGTGTATGGCGACGATCCCACGGTCAATCGATTGCAGGCCGTGGCCGCCGAGCGCTTCGGCTTTGAAAGCGCGCTTTTTTTTCCGAGTGGCACACAAAGCAACCTAGCCGCCTTGATGGCCCATTGCGGCCGCGGCGATGAGTACCTGGTTGGACAGGAGGCGCACACCTACAAGTATGAACAGGGCGGCGCCGCGGTTCTTGGCAGTATTCAGCCCCAGCCTCTGGAGAACGAACCGGACGGCGGGATCTCGCTCCAGCGCATCGCCGCCGCCATCAAACCCGATGATGATCATTTCGCGCGCACCCGGTTGTTGGCGCTGGAAAATACCATTGGAGGCCGTGTATTGGCGTTGGCCTATCAGCGAGAAGTCACGCAATTTGCCCATTCACGCGGACTCAGCACGCATCTCGACGGGGCCCGAATTTTCAACGCCATCGTAAAACTCAATGTCGATGAACACACCGCCGTCGCCGGGTTCGATTCGGTGTCGATTTGCCTCTCAAAGGGGCTTGGCGCGCCCGCGGGTTCCGTATTGGTGGGCTGCCGATCGTTGATCGCCGATGCACGTCGCTGGCGCAAAGCATTGGGCGGCGGCATGCGCCAGGCCGGCGTGCTCGCGGCCGCCGGCCTCTATGCACTCGAGCATCACGTACGACGGCTCGCAGAGGATCACGACAATGCCGAATATTTAGCCGCTGAATTACGCGGGCTGGGTTTTCGTGTGGCGCCTGCGCAAACCAATGCGGTGTATGTCGATATCCCGGCCGAACATATCGCGGGGCTCAACGCCCATCTGCAGCGGCGCGGCATTCTCGCGACGCTGGCTCCTCGAACACGCCTGGTCACGCACATGGACCTGCCGCGTACGAAGATTGAGGCAACCCTGCAGGCGTTCCGCGAATTCGCCATGAATCCCGGGGACTAGCCGCGAGGCCGAAGCCGTTGTCGAGCGCTGCGCAGGTCTTGCTGGGTATCGACGTCCAACTGCGCCGAGGGCAGATCAACGAGCCTGACGGCATCGCGCGGCAATTGCTCTGCCAGATCGCGAAGCCCCACATCGCCCACTTGCTCGAGCGCTCGCGCAAACAGCCATCGCGGCAAGATCAGCGGCGTCCCGCCGCGCAGGCCCAGGCGCCGAGCGATCATGCATCTTGGCGCGCCTCGCCAGCGCGAGATCAGCTTACCCATGTCGCGGCGGCGCAAGTTCACCAGGTCCACCGGTACCAATAAAATCGCCGCCGCGAATCGCGCCTTCGCGACGCCGCGACGCACCGAGCTCGACAACCCTAGATCGGGATGGGGATTGACGCTGAACGCAACCTTCAAGCCCCATGCTTCGATTCGAAAGCGCGCGGCATTGCGCGGCACGACGGCGATGATGCGCGAAGACTTGATGGATGCCGCTAGGGTCAACGTTCGCCGCAGCAGGCTCGTGCCGTGCACGCGGGCGAGAGCCTTTGGCTCACCCAATCGCGAGGAAAAACCCGCGGCAAGGATGATTACTTGCAGCCGAGGCAACGGAGCCGCATTCATTGGTATCATAGTCGCACAATGAAAAGCGACCCTGTGAACCTTCAGCATAGGCCGTTCATGACGCCGATCTGGTTATCGGCGATCGCGGTTTTTATCGTTTTGGGCATGGCGGTCTTCGGCATCTGGGTATGGGGGACCGCGGATTCGACTACCGTGGTCGTGATTCGTCATGCGGAAAAGGAACCGGGCAATCTCATCGACCCGCCGCTGTCGGCGGCTGGAGAGGCGCGAGCAGCCCTGCTCGCCCGACTGTTTGGCGATCCTCGAGGTCCCGGCCGCATCGAGGCGATTTACATATCCTCGGCTCAGCGGAACCGATTGACGGCGGCGCCGCTGGCGGCCCGCTTAGGGTTGATTCCGATTGTTGCGCCGACGGACGATCCCAAGGGACTGGCGCATCGCGTGCTCAGGGAACATAGCGGCGGGCGGGTGCTGATCGTCGGCCACATCGATACAGTGCCGCAGATCGCTGCCGCTTTGTCAGGAAAGAGCGATATTCCCAAGATCGACGAGCAGGACTACGGGATCATGTATATCGTGACGGTGCCCCGCATCGGCCACGCCAATTTACTGCGCTTGAACTATTGAGGGTTCGCTGCGCGCAGCATGATGGCCTTGCGCACGAAATCTGCGTGCCGGCCTATCATGAAGTCCGCCATAACAGCATCGCGTATGCGTCGGCCGCCGTCGATCAAATACGATGCCCGCCGCACGCCGATGCCCAACGGGCCATTCACGCCGTACATCTTGATCACGGCCTTGTGCTGGTCGGACAGCAGAACGAATGGCAGGTTGTACTTGTTGCGGAATTTGGCGTGGGACTCCGGGCTCTGTGGACTGATTCCCACGACTCGCAGGCCGGCGCGCTGAATCTCCGTATGCAAATCGCGCAGCACGCAAGCCTGTCGCGTGCAGCCCGGCGTGAAATCCGCCGGATAGAAGTACAAAACGATAGCTCCTGAACTCAACAGCTCGGTCAGGGACCTATCTGTCGCCGTCTCATCCGGAAGAGTGAATTCCGGGGCACGTTCGCCCGCTTTGAGCATATGGACAACCCTCCTTAAGCTTAGCATCCTAGCCTAGGTTCGACCCTTTCATGCGCGATACTTTGGCATAACGTGGCTTTGCTGCTAGTATTCTTCGCCCTTTTCGGGGGGAGTAGCTCAGTTGGGAGAGCGTCGCGTTCGCAATGCGAAGGTCGAGGGTTCGATCCCCTTCTCCTCCACCATCCAGAGGCCGGGCGTTTCGACTCCGGCCTCGATTTTACGGCCTCGGTAGCTCAGTGGATAGAGCGAGTGCCTCCTAAGCGCTAGGTCGCAGGTTCGATTCCTGCCCGGGGCACCATTTGACGACTTCCAGACGCTTCCGGCGACTTCCATGGAGGTGTGGTTCGAAGAAGAAAACTCTAAAAATTTCGAGAAAAATAGCGATTTTCTCTTCGATAGATTTGAAGTCTCTTAGAATACAAAGTCGGCGGCCAGACTCAAGATGTTCGCCCTGCCTTTGAAGCCGGGCTGAATATTGATGAACGGCGTGCCATAGTCGAATGCCTTCGCGTGGTCGAGCTGGGCCTTGAAGTCCACCGACTTGAACAAGTCGAGACGCACGCCAACGCTGTCCGTGGGTCCGTTCATCTCGGGAATGGTGCCGCCCGCGGCTTGGTTCTGATGACTGTTCGCGTAGATGAGGTAAGGCACCCATTTGTCGAGCCGGTAGCCGCCCATCACGTACCACCCGTTGACAGCATCTGTAGGGTCGCCAGTGCGCAACTCGATGAATTCGCCCTGGGCGATGATGTTGTTGCGGTCATACGCAACGCCGATGCTATAAAAGTGGTACTTACCGTCCTGGTTCAAGGCGCCGCCCGCATAGGTGCGATAGTCCAATTCCAATATGCTGGCGCGTACGGTGACGATATCCAGATCCGCCGTGAGGTCGTAGCCGTACATGTGGTGACCGGTGAAAATTTGCGCAAACCCCGGCCCAGCCAGCTGAGTCGCGGGATTCGGGGCTCCGAGGAGGGCGTGAGCGGTGATCCAGTAGTTTCCCAATTCCAGCTTGTAGCTGATGTCGCCGCCTTCGTAGGTATCGAACAAGGCCTCTCCGTACACGGCATCTGGCGCACGCAACCAGATCGTGGTGTAACCGACGTTGCGCGAGTCGGAGACCAGAAACAGCGGCAGTTCCAGCTTTCCGTAGTGGATCGAAAGATCGGCGATCGGCTGCACTTTGAGGTAGGCCCACTCGATCTGCGTGGTGATCTCGGGAGAATTCCGGTCCTCGGCGAGCACCTGCACCGTGCCTGACAGCCAGGACGTCGGGGCAAAGGTTCCCTGCAGTCCGACTTTGCTGTCGGTTTTGTAATCGAAGTTCTCGGTGGCGCCGGCCATCTGATTGCCGATGACGTACTCGGCTCGATTAGTGTCCGAACGCGCCACGGCTGCGGTGCCGAAGCCGCTGTAGGTGAACATATCGCCGAAGTTATTAAAACCGTCGTCCGCTTCGGCAGCATGACTCAGCAGCAGCACCAATACTATGGAAACAGAAACACCAAACGGTGCTCGCTTGTCGATTTGCATTACTGACTCTCATTGGGTTTATCGAGCCGTAAAGCACTGCGTAAACTATACAGTTAAGCTCTACGAGGCTTAAGGCTAAGCGACGTGGAAGCTGAGCTAAGTCGTCAAGCAATCTCCGCACGGACAGATTTAGGGATCACCTCGAGCTTCGGATCATTATCAAGATACGAAGACGAAGGGTGCGCCGGGCAATTGATTGCTCCCTCCGTGCTTCACGATGCGCTATTGCCATGATTCAAAGCGTGACCGAGAACGCGGTTAGGGTTAAATGAACCCCGCGTCGCTGCGTCCTTCGGGCGATTGGCGCGTATCAGGAGTTAGGACGACCGAAATCTCGGGCGGCCTAGAATAGTGCTCATAGATTCTCGTCGAGAGTGTTTGTTTCTCGTGTTTTTGCATCGTGATAGCTGAGGGCGCAGTCATCTATAACGCGGCCAGGATTACGCCGCAGGTGATCAAGGTGGCACCGACCCCAACCTTCCAAGAGGGACGTTCGGCCAATAACAGCATGGCTAATAGGACCACGAACACCACACTCAACTTGTCGATGGGCGCGACGCGCGACGCGGGTGCCTGCTGCAATGCACGAAAATAGCACAGCCAGGACAGACCCGTGCAGACGCCAGAAAGTGCCAAAAAAAACAGCCCGCGCGACGGAACGTGTTCCGGCAGCCGCCAATCCTGTCGTATAGACACCCACACTGTGGTGACGGCCAGGATGACAATTGTCCGGTAAAAAGTAGCAAGATTCGAGTTGATGTCTGCGACGCCGAGTTTGGCGAAGATAGCCGTCAATGCAGCGAAGAAAGCTGAGCCAACAGCGAAAACGCGCCAGTCGAAGTTCATATTGCGTAATCCTTTTGCCATTTACGGCTGGGAAAACTGCCACTCTTTAGTAGCGCTCTGTGACACAAAAGTGAGAAAGAATGTGCCCTCCATGGGGACTAGTCGTGACAAAAGGACAGGCCCCCATGAAATGTAATCGTCTTTTTGATGACTTGCAGCACGCAGTTCTTTTTTACCGCGCGCAAGAAGTCTCACGCCGTCCGAGGGTCTCTAAGACTTGATGCTGCCAGCCGCGCCTGCTGTGTATCACAGAGCGGACGGCGCGGCGACCCTGCAAATGGGCGGTGCTCTTAAAGTCCGCCCTTGACACGCATGGACTTTGCAATACAAAGTACATGCGTCATCGCACCTCGAGACAGGTGTGTCGCTTAGTCTTTGACGGGTTCCGAGGAGTTTGAACGCGATGTTGAGATGCATTCTCATTTGTATTGGCTTGGCATTGTTTGCGGCGACCGCAAACGCCGCGTCTCCCGATTTCAGCGAACTTCGAGGCCGCGTGATTTATTTGGATTTTTGGGCATCCTGGTGTGGACCATGCAAGCAATCATTTCCATGGATGCAAACCCTGAAGACCGTGTACGAGAGTCAGGGCCTCACGATAGTGGCCGTTAACCTTGATGCTGACCGTCGAGATGCGGAGAGATTCCTGCGCCAGTTCAACCCCACCTTCGAGGTGCGTTTTGATCCGAAAGGGGAACTTGCTGAATCTTATAAAGTGGCAGGCATGCCCGCGAGTGTGCTGATCGATCGAGAGGGGCTGCCGCGCTTCACTCACGTGGGATTTCGACCGGTGGATGGTTCAGTGTACGAAGCAGAAATTCGGCAACTGCTGGCTGAGAAGTAAGATTTAAAGAGGAATGACAATGATGCGCAGTCGCTTGGGCTTCTTATTCTTGATAGCCGTCACGATATTGGTCTCGGGGTGCAACATGTTGGGGGTAAAGCCCTGGCAGCGCGATGTGCTGGCACGCGAGGAAATGCAATTAGGCGCCGACCCGCTGGATGCTGCAATCGATGATCACCTGTACTTCAGCAAAGAGGCCTCCTCCGGCGGCCGTTCCTATGCGGGCGGAGGGTGCGGGTGCAATTGAAGCGGGGAGCTTTCAATACGCAAAGTGCGCGCCGCCGATTGATGGCCGCGAGCTGTGCGCTGCTCGGCGCCGGCGTGGCGCGCAGCCAGGAAACTCATATGGCGCCGCCCGATAGCGGGTTATTGGAGGATTGGTCGGTCGATTCTGCACTCGCTTATTACCACGAGGACGGTCGTATTGAGGCGATCGAGCCCGTTGTCGATGTGTCCAAGGTCTTTGCAGACGGACAGGCAGTTAACTTCAATGTGACCTTTGACGCACTTTCTGGCGCGAGCCCGAATGGGGCGTTGACGAGCCATACCGCTCAGACGTTTGCATCCCCGTCGGGAAAACCAGAGCACCGATATACGACCGCTCCAGGACAACTACCCGTCGATCCGGATTATCAGGATGATCGCATTGCGGTGGGCGGCAACTGGACCGTGTCAATCAGCCGATTGGACCAAGTCAGCGTCGGCGGCAAGGTGTCCGCTGAGGACGATTTCTTCTCCGCTACGGTGAGCGCCTCGATTTCGCACGATTTCAATGAAAAGAACACAACGCTATCGTTCGGGGTGGACAACGAGTTCGACTCGATCCATCCAATCGGCGCTGCACCGGTGCCGGGAAGTGATTACGCATTAGCTCAAAAGCAAACGGGGGGCAAGACAAAAGATGGCGTTGGAATGCTGCTCGGAATCACGCAGGTGATTACCCGAACCTGGCTCTCCGAATTCAACATTTCGGTCGATCGATTCCAGGGATATCTGAATGATCCATACAAAATCACATCCATCATCGACAGCGCCGGAGGCACCACCGGATACGAATATGAAAGCCGTCCCGATCAGCGCACCCGCAAGAGTGCGTATTGGGAAAATCGCGTCGCCTGGAGTTCGCCGGTGTCGACTGCCTTATCACTGCGCTACATGAGCGATGACTGGGGCGTGCGCTCAGATACGGCGCAGTTACATCTGCGTTGGTCGTTATCAGCGCGGGATCGCTATATCGAGCCAACGATTCGCTGGTATCGCCAAACGGCGGCCGATTTTTACGCGCCTTTTGTTCTAAACACCGACATGCCTCCTTCCGGCTACGAGTCCTCGGATTCTCGTCTGGGTGCATTCCGCGCCATGACATATGGCGTGAAGTTTGCGCAAAAGCTTCCGGGCCTCGGAAGCCGTGCCGAATCCGAATTGAGTGTCCGGGCAGAGTACTATCAGCAGACTTTCGATGAGCGGATGGCGGTACCTCTGGGTTTGCAGGGGCTCGATCTGTATCCGGGTCTGAAGGCAATTTTGGTTCAAGTCGGCTGGCGGTTTTAGACTATCGACCAACTCCCGCCCGTCGGGGTCACAGTGATCCGAGCAAACGAGATCCGCCGCAAGCCGAAAACCAGAAACTCAAGCTTGCGTAAAGTCGCGCACGCGGATGCCGCCCGAGTCTTTCAGGCCAGACTCGGCATCGAGCACTATCCGCTCCAAGACCGCTATATATTCGACGTATCGCTTTCGACCGGCCGCCGTAATGCGGCATAGTGTTTGCGGTCGGCCCTCTTCCACGGTTTTCAAGATACTAACGAGCTTGGCTTGCTCGAGAACCTGCAAATGGCGACTCAAATTGCCGTCCGTGAGGGCGCAAAACCGCTTCAGATCCGTGAACGCCAATCCGCGCGGATGGGTTACCAGCGAGGTGAGTACGCTCAGGCGCGCTCGCTCATGAATGATGCGGTCCAACCCCTCGTAGGCGAAGCGGCGCGAGTCGCTGATTTTTTTGTTAAGTTTCATAACGGTCCCGATAGCCGAATTGCAGTACGGCGGCAACCAGTAATTGTCCAATTCCAAAGGTACCACATGCCAACCAGATACATATACCGCGGCAGGAACCGGCACGAGGCAAAGACACCGAGGCCGAATATCACCTGCCACAGGCCCGGCAACATCCAAACCTCGTGCGGCGCAAAACGAATCACCACCAGCGATAGCAGCAACCCCGCCCCCAAGGCCGGCAGGAATTGCTGGGCTGCGTGGTAGATCATCGCGCTTGCGAGGCTCGTATGAACGCGCCTGGATCTCAAAACGGTTTCGATGCCCGTCAAAGCCAAGGAGAGTGCCGCTGTGGCGACCCAAATCGCAAAGAAGCTTCGAAAGTCGGGAATTGCGCCCCTTGTCGCGTGGGTCTGGAAGGTCGCCACAATGAGCGCGATGAGGCCGGAGGCCGCGACCGAAGTGGGTCCGTAACCGCGAAATTCCGTGCCGCGCGCGATTTCGGCGCGAATTGCGCTTATTTCTTCCAAGGCATCGTTTAGATTATTCATAGGGATATACCTCCACTCTGCTACTTTATCTCATGAAGCGGACAAATGGATGCGTGCACTTTCGGATAGTCATACAATTTCTTCTCAGGCATTTTCAATGCGGTCAACATTTCGAGCAAACGGATAACCTTTGGGGCGGCCTTTGCCGTGGCAGTGCCATCAAGTGACTCGCCAAGCGAATCGCTAATTGTTGAACCTAGAGGGGAGAATCTCCTCGCGGTCAAATTTACCGCAATGGCAAGTCCGTGCGAGATTCTACTGCCATTGATGAGCCAGCAAGCAGCTTTGGCGATCGGTGCTCTCGCGGCCAAAGAAGCCTGGCGGATCGAAAAGAAATACAGCCGCTACCGCGACGACAGCGTCACCGCCTCGATTCATTTAAGCCGGGGTACTACCATCGAGGTGGACGAGGAAACTGCGTCGCTGCTTGATTTTGCGAGAGAGTGTTTTGATCTTAGCGAGGGTCTTTTCGATGTCACCTCAGGAGTGCTTCGCCGCGCGTGGACGTTCGATGGCTCGGACCGCATTCCCGAAGCCGCTGCGATCGAATGTCTGTTGCCCTTGGTGGGATTCGAGAAGCTGCAATGGCGATCGCCGAAGCTTCTTGTACCGGCCGACATGGAACTGGATTTTGGCGGCATTGGGAAGGAATATGCCGTGGATCGGGCATACCAATTGCTAGCGATTCGTGAGTCAACTCCTTTCCTCGTCAATTTCGGTGGCGATTTGCGTGCCAATCGCCCACCGCCTCACGGTCCGTGGCGGGTGGGTATCGAGCGCCCGGATACCGACCAAGAAACGACGCTGGTGCTCGATCTGGAGCATGGCGCGCTCGCCACGAGTGGCGACTCGCGTCGCTACTTGTTAAAGGATGGTGTCAGGTACGGCCACATCTTGAATCCCCTGACTGGTTGGCCAGAGGTGGACTCACCGCGTTCGATCACCGTGGCGGCCAGCAGTTGTACGGAAGCAGGATTGTTATCGACGGTGGCGTTGTTGCACGGCGCTGGGGCCCAAGCTTATTTGGAAGAGCAGGGTGTAAGGTACTGGCTCCTTCAATGACCGTGCGAAAGCGGGTGATCGAGAACAATGGGCGCTAAGACGTTAGAGGAGGGTCGGCCCCAGTCGAAACGACGGCCGACGCAGGATCCACACCCGTCGCCGGTTTCGAAATGGCCGCGCGCTCGACGGAGCGCAGCCAAAGTCTGAATACCACAACTCGAACCACACCAAGTGCAAAGAGACCTGAGGCCAAAAACTGTTGGAAGTCGTCTTTGGGGTCAAATGCCTTGGTATCAGGGCCATTTCGAAAGCGTTCGTCAAACAGATTGAAGTCCACCGCTCCACCGTGCCAGATGCTGCCTAGGATGCCAATGCTCTGTCTGACGCCGATGACCACGAACAGTGTCAAGTACACGATGCGCGAGAGATGCAGGGACAGTTCGCGAGCCTCGCCCGGTGAGATGTAGGGGGCACGCTTGAGGCACCAATGGTAGCGGGCAAGCGCCAGTCCGCAAAGCAGCAATCCAAACAGCGCGTGGATATTGATCAACGATTCCACGAGTTGCCTCGGCCACACAGCCTCGAGTAGTCCCACAACTCCGATCACAACAACGAGTAACGCCGCGCACCCATAGAGAGCGATGAGCCTACACTTCTTAGAATAAGCGCTCGCCAGGTGATACTGGGAAGGGTCGGCTTTGGTGGCCATGCTGTAGTCCCAAGGAGACTTTGCGATACAAAGTATGAATCCATCATAACGAAAATGCAAGCTCCAGCGCTGAAAAAGGCCGCATCGCGATATACTTGGTAGTGCAAAGTATTGTCAATTGCGC
>Ga0302324_100000826_pt1 | contig 78195 bp, 66 predicted proteins | sample Palsa_T0_1_FD_201949 | JGI IMG/M metagenome (GOLD analysis project Ga0302324, IMG submission 201949) | Peat permafrost microbial communities from Stordalen Mire near Abisko, Sweden - Palsa_T0_1 | ecosystem: Environmental > Terrestrial > Soil > Palsa > Peat permafrost | place: Sweden: Abisko...
AAATCCCGGCATTTCGCCGATCAAAACGCGCTGCCCCAGAATCTCGAAGAGCGAAAATAGTCACGCGGAAGGCCCTGTGGATTGAAAAGAGCGGCTTTTTCCGCAGCCTGTGAAGCCTGTTCCACTCGCGAGCATCCATTTGCAATTCAGTGCGGCGTCGACGGACGCGATTACGCCAGAGATGTTTTTGGTGGAGTTAAATCAGCAAGAAATTGGAACTAGCAACTTGGGGAGGAATCATCTTATGTTCAAGTTTTGCAAAACCTGCTATCGGTTTACATTCGGGGCAGTTTTCGGCACTGCTTTCCTCGCTGCCGCGGCGGCGAGCTCGCAAGGGGTTCCCTCGGGCACTGCGCCTAGCGTGACGCTGACCTGGGTGGCGCCATCGCCGGTAGGAGGGTCGGGGACGGTCGGCGGGTACAACGTGTATCGCTCGCCGTCCAGCACGACGAGCTACGCGAAGCTGAACACCACTGCCAATGCGGGCCTGACGTACACGGACAGCAGCGTCTCGGCGGGCTCAAGCTACAGCTATTGCGTCACGACCGTGGACTCGCTCGGGGATGAATCGGCGTGTTCGGCGCCGGTCACGGCGAATGTGCCTTCCGACCCAAATGCACCAAGCGGCCTCGTTGTCACCACTAAGTAACGAGGACCGCATGAGCGCATGGACAAGTTTTGAACTGTGGGGGCGGGGCCTGGCGGCCGCTGCCATTGCCGGCGGCGCCAACGGCGTCATCACTGGCTTCGCCGCTGTGGGGATCGATCCGCAGCACTTCAATCTGCAAGCCGGACTGCGCGCGACGATAGCCATCGCGGGAGTGAGCGCGCTCATGTCCGGCATCATCGGCGTCGCGGCGTATTTGAAACAATCGCCGCTGCCGCAAGGGCCGTGATTCGTGACACGTGCCCCGTGGCCCGTGTTGAAAACCAAGTTGCTAACATTCCAGTTCGTTAGGATTTTCACGGTTCACGGATCACGGACCACGAGTCACGGATCACGGGCCACGAGGAGTTCTCATGCCTGTCGTCGGAACTACCGCATACAACACTGCCGGGCAGATCACGTCGCTGGTGCGCTCGCTGCTGAATGACGCGGCGGGGAATCTGTTTACGGACACGGTGCTATTGCCGTACGTGAACGCCGCGTACCGGAAGACGCAGCGCGCGCTGGCCAACGTGCAGTCAGGCACTTTTTTGGGCGACGACGTTTTGCTGGTCGTGCCGGCCGTCACGGAGGTGGACCCTTCCGCGCAAGTTTCGATCACGGACGCGACCGCGCCTCCGAATCAGTTGCCGCCGGACCTGCTCGTGCCGGTGAAATTGTGGGAGCGCGCCAACCTCAGCTCCGACGATTTCGTCGAGATGACGGACTTGACCGATCACGATGGACTGCCGTCGGAGCCGCAGTCCGATGCGCTGCGCTTCTGGGAATGGCGAGCGGACGGATTGTATTTTCTGGGCGCGACGCAGGACACGCAAATTCGCCTGCGCTACCAGTCCTGCCTTCCCGACTTGTGCGATTCCACCAGCCCCGTGCTGATCCGCAACGCGCAGGAAGCCCTGGCCTACGCCGCCGCCGCGATGGCCGGCGCCGCCCGAGGCGCGCCGTTGGCCGAACGCTATGACGCCGCCGCCGTGGACGCGCTGGAGGACCTGCTGATTCGCGCCACGCAGCGCGAACAGCAGACGGGGCGCAGGCGCAGGCCGTATTCTTCGCGCTCAGGGTACGCTCCTCTCGTCTGAAAGTCGCCCGGACTTCAGTCTGTGGGGTTTTTGCAGATCAACTGATAACTGGAATTATTTGCTTGGACTCAAAGCTGCAGACTGAAGTCTGCACCACTTGAACGTTGGGAATATGCGCCGCTGGCTTGAAAGTGGCACAGACTTCAGTCTGTGGGTTTTCTGCAAATCAACTGACATCTGAAATTATTTGCTAGGACTAAAAGCCACATGCTGAAGCCTGTGCTACTTACGATATGAGTGTTGCTGGAACAATTGACGCGCCGCTGGATCTGTTCGGCGGGCTGGTGACGGACATGGCTGCGCCGGACTTGCCGCAAGGGGTGTCGCCCGATTGCCAGGACGTGGCGTTTTTGCAAGGCGGGGTGAAGACGCGGCCCGGACTTTTGTCCGTCTACTCTCCAATAACTGGAAACCCGACTGTTAACTATCTGAAGACCTATACGCAACCGAATCTCACAAATACGCTTCTGGCGATCGATTCGGCGGGGAAGCTGTGGGGCGAGGATTCGCCGGGCGTGCTGACGCAAATCGCTACGGGGCTTACTCCAAACGCGGCGGCGAGTTCCACATCTTTGTTCAGCCGCGAATACATCACGCAGCATGACGGCAATTTCGGCCTGGATATGCCGCGGCAATTCGACGGGACGTACTTGGATCGCGTCAGCCAGATCGGCCCTGGCGCGGGGCCAACCGCGGTCGCGGACGTCGTCGAAAATATTTCGGCGATTTCGCGCGCGTCGAATATTGTGACGGTGACCACGGCGGCGCCGACCGGAATGCTTGCCACCGATCAGGTGATCATCGCGGGAGTTGCGGATACGACGTACAACGGGACATTTCCGATTGCTTCGATCATCGATTCACTGCACTTTACCTACGCGCAGACCAATGCCAATTCCTCTTCGAGTGGCGGAACCGCCGCGCCCGTCGGATCGATCAGCGCGGGCGTGCATCAGTGCTCCGTGATTTTCGTGACGCGGCAGGGCTACCTGACGCGTCCTTCGCCGCCGATTTCGTGGACGGCGGGCGGAGGCATGCGCGCCACCGTGACGGGCATTCCTTCGGTGGCCACGTTGCCGAACGTCGTCGCGCGGATTCTCGCGTTTACCGGATCGGGCGGCGATTTGTTCTACTACACGACGGGGCTGGACGGGGCGCCGCAGATGCAAGTGTTCGACAACGGCTCGTCCACATTCGTCGTGGATTTTTCGGACACGGCTCTCTTGGCGGGAATTTCCGCCGACTCTCTTTTTCAGCAAGTGGAGCTGGGCGAGTGCGCGGGCGTGATCGGCTACTCGGATCGCCTATTCTGGTGGGGCGAGCGCAACAAACAAAATAATTGGGAGAACCTCACCTTTGACGGCGGTTTCGGCGGCACGGATAACAACGTGCCGCTCGGCTGGACTCCCGATCCGACTTACTTCACGGGCGGTAGCTACGACTCGACAGGCGAAGCGGTTTGGGGCGGCGATTACTCCATCCTGGGCGACGGCGCGACGGCCACGCGCGGACTGATCACGCAGACGGCCGTCAGCGACTATGTTGGCGTGCCCCGCCTGCAAGCCAACATCGGCTACTCGGCGCGCGTGAAGGTCCGCATGACGGGCGCACTCACGCAAGGGACGCTGCACGTGCACATTTACAGCGTGTCGCTGGGGATCTCGACCGCCGGCATTTCCGTGCCCGCCGCACAAATCACGGTCGGCGCGTGGGCCGAATTTATCGCCCCGATTACTCCCACGCTCGGCTTCCCGACAATTCCTCCCGACCTATTGCTGCGCGTTTACGCCGACGGCACGCCTACGCTCAACGCCGGATTTTTGGTGGACAACATTGAGATTTTTCCCACCGCGCAGCCGTACAACACTTCGCTGGTGCGCGCCTCTTTCGCGGACACTCCCGAAAGCTATGACGGCGTCACCGGCTTCATGGGCGTGTCCGAGAACGATGGGCAGACCGTGCGCTCGGCGTTTCTGCTGCGCGAGCGGCTCTACCTGGTGAAGGACCGCTCGTTCTACGTCACCGAGGACGACGGCGTGAACGAGCCCGCTTCCTGGACGATTAACCAAGTGTCAAACACCGTCGGGACGCCTTCCGTTAACGGCGTGGATTTGGGCGAGGACTGGGCCGTGATCGCCGGGCGCGCGGGGATGTACATATTCGATGGCGGCGAGCCGATCAAAATTTCGCAGGAAATTCAGCCGCTGTGGGATTCGATCAACTGGGCCGCCGGGCGAACGCTGTGGGTGCGCGTGGACACGCTGAACAAGCGCATCCTGTGCGGCGTGCCCACGGGCACGGCCACTTCCCCCAACCTCGTCCTGATGCTGGATTATCGCAGCCTGTCCAACGCCGGCGAAATTCAATCGCTCGGCTCGGTCCTCTTCTCGACGCTGTCGGGGAAATTGTACGCGGTGGGCCGCTCGCGAAAGTGGTGCCCGTGGAACATCACGGCGAACTCGTGCACATTTGCCGAACGCCCGGACGGCACCGCGCAGATTTTTCTCGGCAACGGCCCCATCGGCGGCGCGGGCAACGGAAAAATCTATCAGCTTTCGGACACCCAATATTCCGACGACGGCGCAGCAATCAACTCTTATTACACGACTTACTTTTTTCTGAGCCACGATCTAGAGCAGACGTATCAAGTACGATCGCACCGAAAACTTTTTGCGTATCTCACGCTGTATGCCGAAGGGGCAGGGAACTTGAACCTCTCCGCCTTCGTCGACAACGAAGCCTATCCGACGGCCCTCACGCCGCTGCCGCTTTCCTCGCCCTCGTCCAAGGATCTCGAAATGCCTATCAACCTGCTCGGCGAACGCGCCGCCTTTCAAGTAGGCACGAACACGCCCGGCGCGTGGTTCGAGCTGGAGCGATTCATCCCTTCGTTGCTGCCCGATCCGTGGGCGCCAGTGCGAGGAGGGAATTAAAAGTAGGACGGGCTTCAGCCTGTCGCTTTTGTTTCTTCTCCTGGCGCAGAAATTCAAACCCGACAGGCTGAAGCCCGTCCTACTAAACCCCATGCTGAAAATCGGCCAACTCGCGCAGATCAAGAGCGAATCGCCCTACGTGTACGAAGCTCTGACGCAAATCGTCAACGGAGTGAACGCGGTGGGGCGCGCCACGGGAGTCGATCCGTCGGGCACGATTGCCGAGCCCTCGCCGATCGGCAGCTTGAGCGTGACCGCCGCGGACGGGATTTTCGATTTGGCGATCATCGACAATTCCACAGTCAATCGCGGCATTTTTTATTTCGCGGAGTCGGACACGACGCCCGCGTTCCTGCAGCCCTACGTCCATTTTCTCGGCAGCTCGCGCAACTTGCGACTGGCGCTCGGCAACCAGACGCTCTACTGGCGCGCGTACTCGCAATATCTTGGCTCGGAAACTTCCGCGCCGGTCACCTTTGGCAATCCGGCCATCGCCGTCACGGGCGGCGGCACGGCCGCGGGGCCGGCGTTGCAGCCTTCTAGCGGCAGCGGGACGGCATCCGGAAGCGAGGGTGGCTCGGGGTTCGGGCAGGTCACGCAGAGTGTCTCCGGGCCTGTCATTTTGCGGTAAACGAAATGTTGAACACAGATAACACGGAGAAAAGAGAAGAGAGAAAACCATCGGTCTAGATTGGATTTTCTGAAATCTACTTGGATAACTTCTTCACTCCTCATCGACGCAATGAAACTCAGGTCCCACAACGATTACACGGGGCGCGCGTGTACGCACGCCTCCAGAAAGGAGGACACATGCCGGACCCAGCAAACAACCACAGCGTTACGGTGGCGGACGCACATTCGCATAGCGTCGCGCAATCCGGGACCCCCGGAAGCTCGAAAATTGACGCCGCCCTGAGCGCACTGCAAGGGCTCGAGGACCAAACACTCAGCACACTCGTCGCCACGGACACCTGGACGATCACCATCACCCAGCCATAACGCCAGACTCGGCGCGACTGCCCCAGTGGCGCGGGCTTCAGCCTGCGGGTTTTGATTTGCGTGAACCCCGCCCCGCAGGCTGAAGCCCGCGCCACCAATCCCCGATTTCATTTCTCTCTTCGCCCTCCGTGTTGAGTATGGATCCAATGCGCATCCGCGAATACACGCCGAACGATTTCTACGCGCTCCGCCGCATGCACGCCGCCCAGGGTTTCGGCTATCCATTTCCCGATCTCGACAGCCCGCTGTTCGTAACCAAATTGGTCCTCGAAGACGAACTCGAAGATGCGCCCGAGGAAAATGAGGGTGACGAAGGAAGCGCAGGGCACGAGGTTGCCGAGATCTCCAACTTCATCCCGCGCGCATTCGCCGAGAGCAGGGAAGAGGCGCGTCGCAATTCCCCGCCTGAAATTTCCACCCGCGCAAATCCGCGGCGCATAGCGATGGCGGTCCTGCTGCGTCTCACGGCCGAAGCGTATCTGCTGCACGATCCCGCCGCCGGCACGCCCCGTTTGCGCTGGCAGCGCTTCCTCGCTCTGCACGAAGCCGCCCGGCACAGCGCCGCCTCGCGCGGCCTTGACGACATCCAAGCCTTCCTCCCACCCCGCTTGGCCCGCGCCTTCGGCCGCCGCCTCGCTCGCCTCGGCTGGAGGCACGATCCGTGGCCCTGTTTTTCTAAGCCAGTAACGTGATCCGAGATTTGTGATTGGGAAATCGTGATTCGGAAATCGTCATTCGCGAATCGCGCTTCGTGAAACCTTGCCTAGCCAAACACGATTGGTGGTAGGCCCATTCGCTGTTCCCACATCTCGAATTTCAAATCTGAAGTTTTAGATTTCAAATCCGCCCCAGAAACCTCGACACACGATTCACAAGTCACCACACAAGACTCACCATTCACGAATCACGACTCCGGAGGTCCCCATGGGACGCAGCGCGCAAGCCCAAACGCAGCAAAATATCGACCAGCAACTCTCCCAGCAAAACGCCATGAACCAGCAGCTCTCCGCGGCGACTCAGGGGCTCGGTTCACAAGCCGCGGCCGGCTACCAGAACATGCTCGCCAATCCCGGGTACACCCAAGCCGAACAATCGGCGATCACCAATACGTCGCAGTCCGCGTTGCCCTCCTCATTTGACGCGCTCGCGCAAAACGCAGCCAATCGCGCCGCGCAAACCAACAACTCCGCCGGCTATGGCGCGCTCCTCGACTCCCTTGCGCAAACTCAAGGCCAGGACCAAGCCACCCTCGCGCAGCAAAATCAAATCGCCTTCGCCAACGCCGCGCAATCCAACACACTGGCCGCCCTCTCCGGACTCTCCGGCCTCTTCGGCACCGACAGTTCGCTCCTCGGAAAAGCCATTGGCGTCCCCGCGCAATTGCTCGATGCCAGCGCGCGCAATGCCGCGTCCAGCGGATTCAACATCGGCTTCGGCCCCGGAGGCCTCTCGTTCGGCCTGAAAGGCTAAGTAGCACAGACTTCAGTCTGTGGATTTTCGGCGTGAGAATTCGGACTTTACCAGAACTGCATCCAACGTTTGCGCGGAGACGCGTGGCTTCATGTTGTCATCGCTCGCATAATCAAAAAACCCACAGACTGAAGTCTGTTCCACTCCCTCCTATGAACCCCTACTGGATCGTCGTTGCCTTCCCCTCGCTCCTCCAGTTTTTCTTCTTCCTTCGCTGGCTGCACCGCCGCACCCGCGACGACGAAATTCGCCGTGCCTTCGTTCGCGACATGGCCATCAACCACCTCCCGCACCTCTATCACGCCCTGCGACAGATCGCCGGCCATCTCGGCATCGAGCTCAGCGAACCTCCTCCCGTCCAATTTCTCGAGCTGAACGGAAACGACAGAAAGCAGTGAGATGTGATTAGTGATTTGTGACGTAATTTGTGTGATTACCGATTCGTGACCCGTAATGCATGGTTGGTAGTTGATAGTTAGTGGACAGTTACCGGGACACAAAAGTTTGCAAACAGCAAGAAGATTCCCCGGTCTTCCGAACTTCAAACCTCAAATTTCAAATCCCAAATTTGAATTTCCAATTCACAACCCAGAATTCTCGATTGCACCCTCCCCATGTCCCTCTTTTCGAGAACCACAAATCGCCTTCACGATCCACCGTTCACCAGTCGCGACTCCCCATCACAATTCACTCTCCCATGCCCAACACCGTCCCGCCCGAAGTCATCGACCTCGCTCGCCACATCGCCTGCGAGCACTCCCTCGACCCCGCGCTCGTCTGCGCCGTCATCGAACAGGAATCCGCCTGGAATCCTTGGGCCGTGCGCTACGAGCCCGCATTCCTATCGCGCTACGTCGCTCCGCTCTACACCTCCGGAAAACTTAGCGCCACCGAAGCCTACACGCGCGCCATGTCCTGGGGACTCATGCAAGTGATGGGTCAAGTAGCGCGCGAGTTCGGCTTTATGGAATCGTCGCTTTCCGAACTCAACGACCCCGCAACTGGAATCGAATTCGGATGCCGCATTCTCGCCGCCAGGCTGGCACGAGCGAAAGGCGACGTCCCCGCCGCCCTCCTCGCCTGGAACGGCGGCGCCAACGCCAACTATCCCTCCGAAGTCCTGGCCCGCGCGCGCAACTATTCCTCCCGCTCCGCATAATTCATAAATCTCAAATCCCACTCTCCCGAATCCCTCCGCCACCCTAGCCCCAGCAGGGAACTAAGCAACATTTGCCAAGCGGTAAGGCCAACCCGACGGACGTTTTCTCCCACGAAGAAAGTTCCCCCCATGAAACCCTCTCTCAACCTCGTCATCTTCCTCGCCGCCTCGATCGCCGTAGCACTCCTCGCCGATGCCTGGCGTTCGGCCCGCCATGACTCCCAGCAGCTCGCCGCCACGTTGGCCGCTCAGAACACCGCAATGCAGCAAGCCGGCGATCGCGAAAAGCAGCGCGACTCCGAGCTCAGCACTGCCCTCGCCGCCATCCAAACGCAAGTGCGCGCTGTCCGCACCCCCCAACAAGCCGCCAATAAACTCCCATCCGTACTCCCTCCTCTCCCTCTCCCCGTTTCCATTCACGATCCCGACCTGTCCGCCCCGCTCCGGCCCGGCGAAACCCCTTCGACCTCCATCTCCATTCCGCAGCCCGACCTCGTCCCGCTCTATGACGATTTACAAGAATGCCGCGCCGAAGCCACCCAGAGCGACACTCTCAAAAAGGATTTGTCGGACGAAAAAACACGCTCTGCCGCTCTCCAACGCGAACGAGACGCCGCCGTCGCCGTCGCGCACGGCGGAACCTTCTTCACGCGCCTCAAGCGAGCCGCAAAATGGTTTGCCATCGGTGTAGCCACAGGAGCCGCCGTTGCAGCGGCCGGCCGGCGCTAGCGAGCTTCTCTCACAAATCCCCAATTCTCCTTCCTCTCATGACGGTTCAAACCAGGGGCCGATTTCGCCTAACCGAAAAGGGACGGGAATAAACAAACGCGGCGGCAGTACAGCGTGGCGCTCCGGTTCCGCACTTTGAAAGTGCCGATGTCGATTAGTATGATTCGACAGGCAAGCCATCCCAGGCACTCCGCATACTCTTTCATCCTTGATGGAGCAATCCGAGAAGACCGGCTAAAGCAAGCAGGTCTGGAAAGGGAAGCAACGAGTGAGCCGCTCGATGATCTGCCCTCCGCTGAGATTTTCTGTGTGCAAGTGGACCCGTACAAGGTTGCAGTAGAGCTGGGAGTGTGGACCGTGGCGAGGAAATCTCCGCGGCAGGAGAACGCTTCCAGGCCAAAGAACGCATCCTCTTGAAAACGATAGACGGTTTCGACGAGACTCAAGTTGGTCAGCGCAATTGGTGGGATGCGTGCGTCCAGCCTATCGTCGAGGGCCATGGTGAAATCGCTTTGAATTCACCCCGTTGTGGATTCGCCGAGCCAGATCGCCAAGCGAAACGGCATATCGATCCTCCTGCTTCCGGATTTGGCAGGCAAACACGGCGCCCGCCGCATCGCAGCGTTTTTCGGCGAACGACCAGAAAAACGCCCGCTGCAAACAGCGCGAGCGGTGTATCGGAGAATAGCTGTGTGAAGCCGCTGCCGCTGCGTCCAGTGAGGAGAGGCACCGATCGTCGAGATCCTTGATATCGCCGTCAATCGGTTGTGAAACAGAACCCAGCGCATCCTGATGCAGCCCGGTCCGATTTTGCACCAATATTCACGGCAGCGCTGGCCATCAGCCCGCATTCGCGCCAGATGCCTTCCCTTGTGCCATGGCTAACGATAGATCGAATTCACCGATCAAGGGTCTCGCAAAAGACCGGCAACGCTTTGAGCAGTCGTGTTCTTTCGAGTCTGCACCCGGCACGCCCGAAAGAATTCCAGCAGCACGGAACAACCCCACAGTTGATAACGGCGAAGCCGCCTGTAAAAAATAGACGCCGTAACCGCAAACACCTGCGCCGTGGATTTGATCACGCGATGCCTGGCGATTGCCGCCACCAGCAAGCCTCGCTTGTAGCCATTTTTCTTCATCCCACGTTCCAGATCGAAATAACAAATGATAGCAGTCATGACAATCAGATTTTGTTCATCCAGCGCAACCCGCCATCCCTCCGCCAGGCTACGTCCCCCGCCCCAAATTCAAATCCGATTCGCCCCCGGCCGTCGCTCCCAAAATTCGGTCTCAAAAGAGGATACAATTTGGATCGACTCCCCCCGAGAACATAGCCCTTGACACATTGCGACCCATAAGCTATATTATGTTTATTCCAGGAATGGATTAAATGCAATGTATTGTTGTATTAAGGACTTGTCGGGGCCGATGACTCGGCGTCCGTTTACGAATGTGGTTGGGGTGGCGCTGATTGCTAGGGTGTGGCCATCCTCAATGGCTGCTTTAATTTGATTGGCGGTTTCTGGGTTGATCATGCAGGCTCGGTAGGATTCGGCGTTTAGGCCTTGTTGGTTTGCTAGGTCGAGCATTTTGTCCCAGACGTTGGAGGGGCTGATTACGTCTTGGGCGTCAAAGATGGCGTCGTGCATTTTCCAGAAGGCGGCGGGGCTTTGTTGGAAGGCGCATTGGCTGGCGATGGCGGCCGTCATGGCCCAGGGGTGGATATCGGTCAGGGGGTAGTGTTTGAAAACTAGGCGCACTTCGGGATGGGCTGGCAGGAGTTCCCTTAAGATTAGATCCAGTTGGCGGCATGACGGACATTCGAAATCGGCGAACTCGAAAAGTGTGACTTTGGCTTCTTCGGGACCCAGGGTGGGCGAATTGCCGATGTGGAGTTTGGAACGGACGTCGGCGAAGGGGTCCACCGACATGTCTGCTAGCTCTCCTCGGATCAGGAAATTTCCAGTTTTTGAGACATAGACCACGGCAGTGTCGGATTGGCCGCCCATCGAGACTGTGACCGGCACTTCCAATAGGTCGGCAATAGATGACGGTTTGGATGGACCGACTTTTACCTCGAATGACGGGTCCCAGGCGTATAAATTCCTTAAATATTGCTCGACACGGGTCTCGAGGGAGCCTGATTTGGCGGGTGTCGAATCGAGCGCTTTCGGAGCTGGGGGTTTCTCCTCTGCGGAGGGCGTTTGAGCAAAGGAAGGAAGGTCGAAAAGCACAAGGAAAAAGAGAGCGCAAAGAATCAATCTTCTTGGCATGGCGAGGCTCCTTTCAGGGATTGAACTTTTGAACGATTGGGAAGGGGCGGCCCAATCCAAAGGCCCGGGATGTGATTTTCAGGCCGGGAGGGGCTTGCCTTCTTTTGTATTCGTTGCGGTCGACTTTGGCGGCAATCGAACGAACCAGATCAAGATCGAAACCGCGGTGGGCGGCAATTTCCTCGGGACCTTTTACGCCCTCGATATAAGCCTTTAAGACCTGGTCGAGAATATCATAAGGAGGAAGGGAATCTTGATCCTTCTGATTGGGGCGAAGTTCGGCTGAGGGGGGCTTTTCGATCGAAGCGAGGGGGATGAGTTCCCTATCGCGATTCATCAACTGCGCGAGTTCGTACACCATGGTTTTGGGGACATCCGAAAGGATGGCCAAACCGCCTGCCATATCGCCGTAGAGCGTACAATATCCGACCGCCATTTCCGATTTATTGCCGGTGCTCAAGACCATGGAACCGAACTTATTCGACAGCGCCATCAAGTAGTTCCCACGCACCCTGGCCTGAAGATTTTCCTCGGTGACATTTTCGGGCTGGCCGCGAAAAGCGTCGGCTAGGGCGGTTCGGTAGGAATGGAAGACTTCCATGATTGGGATGGTCAGAAACTTAATTCCAAGATTCTCGGCAAGCCGGCGGGCATCGGTGCGGCTTCCTTCCGAGGAATACGGGCCGGGCATGGAAACACCGAGGACGTTTTCGGGGCCGAGGGCTGCCGCGGCGATCGCGGCAACTACGGAGGAATCGATGCCTCCGCTCAGGCCAACCACTACGGCGTGGAAGCCTGACTTGCAAACGTAGTCGCGGGTGCCACAAACAAGGGCTTGCAGGACGAGTTCGATTTCGGTCGGGGGCTGCGAGTGGAAATCTCCCGAGTTTGTCTCCGTGTCGAACAGGACGAGATCTTCCACGAAGGAACTCGCCTGGGCGGCGACTCGGCCATCGGGCAGGACAACGACGCTGCCGCCATCGAATACCAAGCTATCATTTCCGCCGACCTGATTGACGTAAACGACTGGGCGGCCGTGCGATTTTGCAAGCGCGCGCAACATGTCCAGACGCAGCGCCCGCTTATGGATCGTGTAGGGAGAGCCGGAAATATTAATGATCAGACTGGCGCCCTTGGAAATCAATTCGGCGACGGGATCGCGCTCATAGAGAGGCTTCGCCCAGAACGTTTTATCGTTCCAGATATCTTCGCAGATGGTGATGCCCAGGTTTTGGCCGCCGAAGGAGAAGACGTTTTGCGTTGCGGCGGGCTGAAAATAGCGGGATTCGTCGAACACATCGTAGGTGGGCAGCAGCATTTTGTGCTGGACGAATTCGATTTTTCCGTTGGCCAGGAAGGCGGCGGCATTGGCGGCGGATTTTCCCGTCGATCCAGTGGCGCGGGCGGCGTAGCCAACAATGGAGGGAATCGGCAACTGCTTGGCGAGGCAGGCCAATTCCCTTTCGTTGCGGTCGATAAATTGAGGGCGCTCGATCAGGTCCATGGGGAGATAGCCGCAGAGGCAAAGCTCGGAGAAAACGGCGAGGTCGGCGCCACGCTCGGCGGCGCGGCGCGCAAAATCCAATATTTTGGCGGAATTTCCGGCGAAGTCGCCGACGGTGGGATTCAATTGTGCAAGGGCGATTTTCATGAGAGGCCTATAGGATACGGGCCGCGGTTGCGCATTGCAACGAATTCACGCCGGTCCGCAGGAAATTTGGCTGCAAAAGAAAATGGGCCGCTGCGATGATTCGCAGAGGCCCATCGGCGAACGTGTCCGAATCGAGAAGGAATCGCGGCGCTCTTAGACGCTGAACGAGCTGCCACAGCCGCAAGTGCTCTTGACATTCGGATTGTTGAACTTGAAGCCGGCGCCTTCCAGCGTCTCGATATAGTCGATGGAAACGCCTTCCAGATACATTTCGCTCATCTGGTCGACGAGGACTTTCAATCCGTCGAATTCGTAGATGTTGTCGGTGGGGTTTTCGGAATTCTCAAACGCCATGTGATAACTGAAGCCCGAGCAGCCTCCGCCGACGACAGCCACGCGGAGGGCGACAGGCGCGGGGTTCTGCTGGCCCATAATTTCTTTGACTTTCGTGGTCGCTACTGGAGTAACTGTAATCATTTCAGTGTATTCGCTCCCTGCCGGTATCGGCGAGATTTGGTCCAACAACATTGTAACACAGGATGCAAGCGCTGCGGGCCCGGTGATGAAGCCTATTCCCCGGCCTAATTATCTGATGCGGTGGGTGGGAATAAGGTTCGCGAGCGGGGGCCCTGGGCCGCCCCCGCCGGGGTTCACTTCCCTGGTCCAAGAGCCAGTGTATCGATTCTTTCTCCGTGTCCTCTGTGTTCTCTGTGTTGGAGGATTTTGATGCGTGCGAGCGAAGCAGAAATTCAAATCCGCTTAACACAGAGGGCACAGAGAAAACCGAGATTAGGGGTGTGGTCTGCACGAGCTACGCATCGGCAGAGGGGCGATTTTCGACAAAATGCGGGCGATCCCTTAAGATGAAGGAAACTATGACTCACAAAATTACTCTGCTTCCTGGAGATGGGATTGGGCCGGAAGTTGCGAAGGCGGCTACGGAGATTGTGGATGCGTCTGGCGTTTCCGTGGAATGGGAAGTGTTTGCGGCGCCGCTCGAGGACGGGAAGCGCGTGGGGGAATTTCCGCGCGAGCAGGCCGTGGAGTCGGTGCGGCGGACGCACGTGGCGCTGAAGGGGCCGATGGCGACGGCAGTTGCGCAGGGGCCGCCGAGCATCAATGTGGCGCTGCGCAAGGAACTCGACCTGTATGCCAACTTGCGTCCGGTGCGCAATATTGCCGGGGTTTCGTCGCGGTGGTCGGGGGTGGATATGGTCATCGTGCGGGAAAATACGGAGGATTTGTATGCGGGGTTGGAACATACGGTGGTTCCCGGCGTTGTGGAAAGTTTGAAGATCATCACCGAGCACGCTTCCACGCGCATCGCACGGTTCGCTTTTGAATATGCGCGGAAGAACGGGCGCAAGAAAATTCATGCTATCCACAAGGCCAACATCATGAAGCTTTCCGACGGGCTTTTCTTGAGCTCGATTCGCGTGGTGGCGGAGAAGTATCCGGAGATCGAATATCGCGAATTGATCGTGGACAACGCGTGCATGCAATTGGTGATGAATCCGACGCAGTTTGACATGTTGCTGCTGCCGAATCTTTATGGGGATGTGGTCAGCGACCTTGCCGCGGGTTTGGTCGGAGGACTGGGCGTTGTTCCTAGCGGAAATATTGGGGATGTGGATGCACTATTTGAAGCTGTGCATGGGACGGCGCCTGACATTGTGGGCAAAGGGATCGCAAATCCAACGGCGATTGTGATGTCGGCGGCGATGATGCTGAATTATTTGGACGAGGGGGAGGCGTCGCGGCGCATTTCGGGGGCGCTCGACAAAGTGTATCGCGAAGGGAAACATACCACGCGTGACGTGGGCGGGACGGGGACTACGCAAGAGTTTACGCAGGCCGTGATTGCGGCGTTGGAGTAGGACGGGCTTCAGCCTGTCGGGTTTAGGGCTGAGAGCGGCGCGGAAAAACGACAGGCTGAAGCCCGTCCTACCAACCCGGCGGTCGCTCGCCGGCTACGCCAAAGGGTCGCTCAAGCGCTAGACCTGCGCGGCCAAGAGTGCCCTCGTCGAAAAGGCGGCCGATCAGCGTTACGCCGTGAGGGACGCGGCGCGGCGGGTTAAATGTCGGGAGGGGATGGGCGGGGTCCGGCGCCCAGTCGCTTCGCGCGGTCGATACTTCGACGAATCCCGCGCGCAGCGTTAGCGAGGGATGGCCGGTGAAATTTGTGATGGTGAGCATTTCGTCGCGCAGCGATGGGACCAAGAGCAAGTCCACGCTGGAGAAGACTCGCGCCATTTCCATGGCGACGCTGCGGCGGAAGCGGTCAGTCTGCACGAAATCCACTGCGGAAAGAAAGCGCGACTGGCGGAAGAGGTTGGGCCAGGCGTCGGGTACCTGCATTTTAAGTTGGTCCAAGCCGTGGCTCAGAGTGAGCTCTTCGAAGGCGGCGGCCGATTCGGCAAAGAGGATCAGGTTCATCGAATCGTATGGCCAGTCAGGGATGGACACCTCAACCGGGACCATGCCTGCTTTGCGAACCACCTCGACGGCGTTTCGGTCCACATCGGTTGCCGCAGCATCCTTTAACCAGGCGGGGAAATAGCCTACGCGCAAGCCTTTCACACTGGCGCTTGCGTCGAAATCAAGCTTGCTGCGCACGCTCGATAAATCGCCTGGGTCGGGTCCGGAGATAGCGTGCAGCACCAGCATCGTGTCTCCAACGCCGCGGGCCATCGGGCCAAGTTTGTCGAGCGACCAACAGAGGGTCATCGCACCGGTGCGAGGCACGCGGCCGAAGGTGGGGCGCAGGCCCGTAATTCCGCAGCGCATGGAAGGACTAACGATGCTGCCTTCCGTCTCGCTGCCAATCGCGAAAGCTACGAGTCCCGCCGCAACGGCGGCGCCAGGGCCGGCGCTCGAGCCTGATGATCCTTCTTCGAGCAGCCAGGGGTTCATGGTTTGCCCGCCGAACCAGATATCGTTGAGGGCCAGCGCACCCATGCTCAGTTTTGCAACGAGTACCGCGCCTGCATTGTGGAGGCGCTTTACTACGGCCGCGTCTGTTGATGGGATACGGTTGCGGAAAGGCTCGGCCCCATACGTAGTTGGGATACCGGTGGTGTCAAGAAGGTCTTTCGTGCCCCAGGGGACGCCGTGCAGGGGGCCGCGGTACCTCCCCGCCGCGATCTCGGCGTCGGCCTTCTTGGCTTGCGCGAGGGCGAGTTCCCGCGTCAGGGTGATGACACAGCGCAGCTTGGGATCGAATTTCTCGAGGCGGTCGAGATAGATTCGGGTGAGGCGCTCGGAGGTAATTTTTTTCAGCTCGATCCAGCGCGAGAGCTGAGTCACCGTGGCGAATGCAATGTCATCGTCATTTGCGGGCAATGGTCCCGGATCGACTGGGGTGAAGAAAAAACGGTCGAGCTCCGGCAGGCGCTTTTCGCCAGGCAGTACTGGGTCCCAGTGCGAATAAAGCGCCAGTCCCGGCGCGAGCGCAATCTTGCGAGGACCTTGACGCAGTTCGTAGACAGAGGCCAGGTTCATTCGCCAACCGGAAGCTGCCTGGGCAAGTTCGGCGTTCGTCAATTCAACTTGCACGAGCTTTTCTGCTTCCGCGAAAGTTGCCGGCGACACTTCCGGCCCGGCAGGCGCGGCAGTGCCGAAAGCGGGCGGCGCTCCGGGAGTCGCTTCGCCAGGGCCTTGTGGCATGTTCCGTGGCACAGCGGCAGCCCCCAACACAGCAAGCGTGGATTGCGTCAAGAATTGCCTGCGCGATTTAGACATAAGTTTCTCCGGACTGCAGCGGGGACAAGCCGCGAAAAAAGGTGCCCCGCCATTTTGTCATTCCGAGCGAGGCGAGGAATCTCTCATTCTTTTCACGGGCTTAAACCCACGGAGAGATTCCTCGCTTCGCTCGGAATGACAAAATAGACCACTTTTTCGGCGGCCTGCAAACCAAACTCGCAAAAGCAGCGCGCCCGCTGCGGAATCACTTTCGTTCGCGATTCTCATTGCGCGGCTGTCGCCAGGCTCGCGACGCGGCGCGTGCCCCGCCAATAGAGAAAGGCTCCCAGCGCGTTGCTCGCGCAGATCACTCCAGCCACTTTCAGCGCGAAAACAACCGGGTTAGCGACTTCTCCTAGCGGCACCACCTCAAAGATCAATCCGCACAGCGCAACGCAGAACGCCGCCAGGGCTCCGAGCCGGATCGCCAGCCCCGGACGCCGCTCTTTCGATCGAAATCCAAACAGAATCACACTGAACAGAAGCATGTACGTGAGGCAATACGAACCGAAGGCGGCGCCCACGCTGGCCTGGACCGCTTCCTGATTGCCTGCGTCCCACAAGCTCAGTATTCCCAGCACCAGAATGCCGATGCTCACCGCACCGATGGCCTTTGCTGGAGTCCGATACCGCGGGTTGAGAGCGCTCCACCATCCTGGAAGCAGACCGCCCCACCCGGCCACCATCGGCAATCGCGCGACCATCCCGATGTACACAACCATCGAAGCGAAATAGGAAACGCTAAATCCCAGCGCCGCCATCTTCGTCAGCGCTCCGCCCCACGACGAGAAGCCAAATCCGGCCTGCAACGTCTGCGGCACGGCCGCAGCCAAATCCACCTCGGCCGGAGGAACGTACGCGAGCACCGCGCCCGTCCCGAGAATATACATCAGCGCGATCAGCGGCGCGGCGATCATCACGGAGCGCGCTACATCGTTCTCGGGCTTGCGGCATTCCTCGGAAAAAATAGCGGCGCCATCGAAGCCGCTGAGGGCGGAAATCGACATTTTTGTGAACACATTCAAGGTGACGATGGACATGGCCGGCCAAGCCAGCGAAAGCGAGCCGCGCGCGAGCGGTAGTCCGGCAAGAAAAGCCCTGACCAGCAGACCGGCGAGCACCAGAAATGTTGCAACCGTCAGCAGCGACCCAATGCTGCTCCACCACTTTGCCAGATGCAAGCCGCGCACGTTGAAAAGAAAAGCAATCAGGCAAGCAAAAATCGTAAGACTGAGCGCCAGCGGCCTGCTGGTCAGCATCCAGGCGCCGCTTTTCCCGGCGGTGTAGGCGGTGTTGTTGGCCAGGATCGACCCGACCGCGGCGAAGGTGGCGATGGCGTAAATGGAAAAGTTCCACGCCGCCAAGTAGCCGGCGAAAGGCGAAATTCCCTCCTTGACCCACTGGTACACGCCGCCCTCGACCGGCATGCTGCGGCTTAGTTTCATCACCACAGCCGCCAGCGGCAGGTAAAAGAAAACGATCGCCAGCAGCCAAAGCACCACCTGCGTCCGGCCTTGCTTGGCGGCAAATCCAGCCCAGCCGAGCCACACAATCACGACGACTTGCATCGGAACGAGATCCCAAAGCTTCAGTTCGCGCGTAAGCCCGTGCTTGCCGGTTTCCAAGGGGCGCTATGCTACCTCAAAAACGGCGCGCCGCGCACCGAACACAATAGATTGCGGAAAAAGTCATCCGTTCTGTCATTCCGGCAGCACTTTTTGCCATTCCTCGCTCCGCTCGGATTGGCAAAATGCAGGCGAGGGGCAAATTGTGGGGAGAGTTTTTCCGCAGTTTGTCCATTCAGGGCGACAGCCCAATTTGAAAAGCTTTGGCGTGGCGCGATTGCATGGGAATCCGGGAATTCAGTGTCGACGAGGAACGTTGTCAGATCAACGGATAAAAATACGAACACGCGATTTCACCGGGCATTCTCCGCGCCCTCCGCATTTTCCGGTCTTCTCTGTGGTAAAGATTCTGCCTCGCACGCGCCAAAAACTTAACACAGAGGGCACGGAGAAATGCGGAGAGGAAACGAAGCGGCAATTCAAAAGCGGATGACGACTTCGTTCGGCGCGGACGGCAGATTAAATTTCGCTCCGCGCTCCTTATTGAGTTTCAGGCTTGCGGGAAGGTCCAGCTCCGCCAAGGGAATTTTTTTCGTCCACGAACCAGTCGTCCAGTAATCCGCGCTCGTGTAGAGGGCATCGCCCTGGATCATATATTTATCGACTTCTTCCATGTGCCCATCGCGAAATACGACGATGGCGGGCGGCAATGGCGATAGCGGAGGTGCTGCTGCCACAGGCGCGGCGACCCCAGATTGCGGATTGGATGCCAGCGTGGGAACCGAATTCGTCGAGAGCGGATTCGTAGGCATTTGGCTGGCGTTTGGAATCCTCACCCATTGGCCGCCACGGTTTTCCAGAACCAGCGGCTCGACCGGATTTGCCGCGGGTGCAGGCGGTGGAGCGAGCTGCGCGGCCACATATTGGTCGGGAGGCGTCTCCGTCTCAGCCGGCCCGTAGTCTGGATAAAAGTAAGGCGGGAACAGAAACGGGTACCCATTCGAAAAGCGACCCTGGTCCGGACGGGCAATCCCGTTTCTTCGTCCGACGTTGATCGAAGAGCCAGCCCGACCGACCCCGGCGCCCGCGCGCCCGCCGCGTCCTTGCGCGAACGCGGAAGGCGAAACCAGCGCAACTACAAGAATGGCGTACGGCGGGACGATCGTGTAGCGAGATTTCATAAAGCACCCCGCGTGTGGCTGCGACCTGCGGATTCGGCCAAGTTCACACGCGCGACTTCCCTGTTGCCTTGCTGAGACGTAGCTTACGCCAGGTTGCCTTGTTATGCAACGCGGAGGGGTCGTGACAGGTGACTGGAGAAAATCTTCTTTTGACAATATCCGCGAAATGACAAGAAGATTCCAGCTTCCACCAATGTCAAATTTCAAATTTCGGACCGCGAATCACGGTTTACGAATGACCAGTCACTAGTCACCAGTTCACCAGCCGCTCCATCGCGCGTACCTTTTTGCGCAGGAATGGGCATAAAGAAACAGGAATTCATCCCTCCGTTCGGTACAATTTAAATACGCTCAGCGAGCCGCTGAGGATAACTCATTCCTCCAAGTTGTTGCCGGCCAAAAGCGTCTGAAGGCAGGATCATTCGATGGAGAAGCATCGCCGCCTGCGGATTTTATTCGTGGCTCTCATTTTCGCCGGCGCTCTTTACCGCTATTGGCCTATGGAATCTCCTCTCGGCCCCTGCGGCCTTGGTTACGAGAGCCTAGAACTTGGCTGCTCCCTCGCCCACAACGCGACTTTCTCCGATCCTTTCGCGGTCCTGAAAACCGGGCCTTCGGCTCATCTCGCTCCGCTCTTCCCGGCGTTGATCTCGATGCTGATCAAATGGTTTGGGGATGGCCCGGCCTCCACGAACGCGCTGGAATGGATGGGCGCCCTTGTTTTCGCATTCCAACTCGCCCTCTGGCCATGGGCCGCTGAGCGGCTGGGAATGGGATTCGCGTCCGGAATTGTTGGGGCGGTGGCCTGGCTCGCTGTGGGCTTCATCCTGCTTCCGATGTGGGAGGCGGCCTACGTCGCTTTCCTAATTCTCATACTTGCTGTCTGCATGCGCCGCATTTTGAACGAGCAAGTCTCGACGGCGTTCGTGTTCTTCACCGGCGCGCTCGCGGGAATTACGCTGCTTTTTAATCCTGTGCCATTGCTCCCCTACTTGGCTTTGGCTGTTTGGATTGCCTGCTTCCGGCGGATTCCGCGCGTGCAAAAGCTGGCGTTGTTCCTTGTTCCCTTCCTGGTCATCTCACCGTGGTTTGTCAGAAATTATCAGGCCTTTCATCACTTGGTATTGATTCGCGATAACCTCGGCGTAGAGTTGTGGAGCTCGAACAACCCGTGCGCAACGTTCTCGTTCAAAAATAACCGCACAGCAGGCTGCTACAATCACCCCAACGAAAGCTCCGCCGAAGCGAACAAAGTGCGCGCCATCGGCGAGTACGAGTACAACCAGGAGAAATTGCAGGACGCTTTGGGCTGGATCAAGAACAATCCGGGAAAATTTGCGAACCTAACCAACCAGCGTTTCCTGGCCTTCTGGTTCTACACTCCAGGCGGAGACTATTTTGCCGGCCGAAATATTCCCGCGAGCATCCTGATCATCTGGGCCATCGTGCCCTTGAGCATTGGGGGACTTTGGCTGCTTTCCAAGAGCGACCGGAACTCGGCCGCTTTATGTTTCGTTTGGCTGGTTCTATTTCCGCCCATCTACTACTTCGTGGAATTCGTCCCGCGCTACCGCTATCCCATCCTGTGGGCCAGCATCATGCCCGCATCTTTTTTTCTGAGTGAAGCCGCCCAGCGAATCTGGCAGCGCGTGCGGAAATCGCTTGCCGCTCCGTCGCTGGTGGCGAGCGTGACCCGTGATCCGTGATCCGTGGCCCGTGGAAATCTACAGATCCTCGTCCTTCGTCTCCCGTGCAGCAAGCAATCCGATGAACGTCAGCGCCGCCGCCCCAGTAAGGTAGTAGCCGACGTACTGCAAGCCATGTGTCTTGGCCAGCCAGGTGGCAATGTAAGGCGCGAGGGAGGCGCCGAAAATGCCGGCGAATGTAAAGGTCAGCGAGCTGCCCGTGTAGCGCACCGACGTGGGAAAAAGTTCCGAGAGCACCGTGCCGAGCGGGCCGTACGTCAGGCCCATCAATGACAAGCCCACGGTCATCATCAGCACCGCGCCGGTTGTCCCGGCAAGAAACATCGGCGCCAGGATCAGCCCGAATGCGGCAATCGCCGCGGTGATCCACAGCAGCGTGCGGCGGCGGCCCCTTTCCGCCAGGAGCGCGCCGACGGGAATGAACATCGCGAAAAACAAGATGGCGAACAATTGCATTACCAGAAATTTCTGGCGGCTGTAGCCGAGCGCGGTGGTGCCCCAAGAGAGCGCGAAGACCGTCATCAAGTAAAAAAGCACGAAGGTTGCCAGCGCGACCAGAGTGCCTACCACGACGGTTGCAGGATGTTCGCGGAACACCGTGAGCATCGGCACCTTCACGCGCTCACGCCGGCTGAGGGCATCGCGAAACACGGGAGTCTCGGTAATCGTCAGCCGCACGTAGAGGCCAACAAGGACGAGAGCGGCGCTGGCCAAAAATGGAATCCGCCACCCGAAGGCGAAAAATTGCGCGTCGGTGAGCCATCTCGAGAGCGCGAAAAAAATGGTTCCGGAGAAAAGGAATCCCGCCGGCGCGCCGAGTTGCGGAAACATGCCGTACCAGGCGCGCTTGCCGGGTGGCGCATTCTCAATTGCCAGCAGCACCGCGCCGCCCCACTCGCCGCCGAGGCCCAGCCCCTGCCCGAAACGAAAGAACGCGAGCAGCGCCGGCGCGGCCACGCCAATGCTGCCGTAAGTGGGAAGCGCGCCGATGGCCACCGTCGAGATGCCCATGGTAAGCAGCGCCGCCACCAACGTTGCCTTGCGCCCAACCCGATCGCCGAAGTGGCCAAACAGCGCCGAGCCAACTGGGCGCGCAAAGAACGCAATCGCAAACGTCGCCAGCGAAGCCAGTGTGGCGGAAGCCGGGTCGGTCGAAGGGAAAAATAATTTCGGGAAGACGAGCACCGCGGCGGTCGCAAAAATATAAAAATCAAAGAACTCGATCGTCGTCCCAATCACACTGGCGAACAGCACTTGGCCAGGCTTATTGATGGCAGGGGCAACGCCGTCGTTGTCCGGTTCAACCGCAACGCCGATTTCGCGGGTGTCACGCAATGGTCCAACAGCTTACCTCAGTTGCGCGATTATGAGAATTGCCCGGTTTTCGTTTTGATTTTGGTTTTGGTTCCTGTAGCGGCCGCCTTTCGGCTGGGACCTTGCGATCGCGCAGGTGCCCGTCCGCCGCAGCCGACTGGCGCTTCATCGCGTACACACCGCCTGCACCTTTGCGTTGAAGGCTATATTCCGGAGGCTACCAGGTATTGTAGGGGGTATTTTCAAACGGCGAAATTTGATCGGATCGGGAATGGACATCCGTAATCCCCGGCGAAGTCTGCAGCGGGTCCAAGAGAACTTGTTCGGATTCCGTTTGCCAGTCTTTGGTGCGCGTCATGGGGTCAACCGGGATTCCGGACATGTATTTCGACTGCACCAGATCGTCGAGCGAGGCCGGCCCGGCTTCTTTGTCGAGCGTGAATTGCTGGATCGCGTTGCGCATGACGAAGAGATCTTGTTTGAGCGTGGCCTCTTTCGAGCGCTGGACCGATTTCTCGTATCGCCCCATCGCGATACCCGCGAGGATCAAAATGATCGTGATGACGATCATCATCTCTAGCAGCGAGAACCCGGCCGCGTAGAGGCCGCGCCGAGCGGACGGACCGCGCCTTCGCATGCTCCGGAAATCGAGACCCGCGATGTGGAAAAATTTCATGCGCGCGCTACCAATCGGAATACTTCGTCCCGTCGCCTGCCATCGCCTGGGACTGAGAATAAACATCAAAAACATTGTGCCCGCCCCAACTATCGGAATCCGGATCGTCCTGTATGGCGCGCAAACCCCAATCGGGTTTTCCGGTCATGGGGTCCACTGGAATTTTCCGGAGATATCGCACTTTGCTGGGCAGGTTGGACAGTGCCGAGCCAGCGGAGCCAAGTGCGGGGATACCACTCGCCGCGCTCGCGCCAGCTCCCTGCGCACCAACGCCAAATGGCGACGCACCACCCGCCCCACCGGCGCCCAATTGCGGCGTCCCGGCCGATCCAAACTGTCCGGTATTGCTCGCTCCGGCCAGCGCCGATGCGCTGATCCCCCCCACGCCTGTGCCACCACTGCCGGCGGCGCTGATGGATACGCCATCGACCAGGGTTTGCAGATCGGGTGGATAGTTCTGACTGCCCACTTCGGTGCGGATCAAATTCTTGTCGGCGTCATCCTTATAGCGGTCGATGGCATTCCGCATCTCGCGCAAGTCATAGCGCAATTCCGTTTCTCTCCGGTGCTTCACCACCATTTGAAACATGGGGATCGCGGCCGAGGAAAGAATCAGAAGAATCCCGCACGTCAGGATCAGTTCGATCAGGGTCAATCCAGCGATCGTGTTTCTTGCGCCGCGCGGGTATGATTTCTGTCCACGAATCATGGAACTGGCCCTCGAATTTATTGCACCTTGACCGTGGCTTCGCTCGTGATCACCTGGATCGGCCGCTGCTGCGAATCCTTGGCGTTCACCTGCACGATGGATAGCTGCGAGGCGCCCGGCGCCAAGCCTTTGACGACGACCCCCACCAGTGTGCCTGAGCCGCTCACTCCCGGCGTGTTCGGCATGCGCGTGGCGGAGATGATAGCTTGCCCGCGCTCCTTATCCACACGCTCCACGATCGCTACTTCCTGCGTTCCGCCCGAAAGAAATCCGCCCTGGCGTACGTCCTCGATGGAAATCACCGCCGGATTATATTGCACGAGCATCGGGATGGAATACAGGTCCTGCACATTCTGAACGGCCAGACCAATCGTCATGGTTTCCCCCGGTTTCAGGGCAGCCGTCGAAGGCTCAAATCGCAACGTGGCATTTTGCGAAGCGGAAGCATTGGCCACCGCAGGCGCAGCGGGAGCGGGCACAACCGCCGCAGCAGGCACAGGAGCACCTTGCGGGGCAAGCGCAGCCGGCGCCTTCCCTCCGTCCGGCAAAAGCACCGCGTCCGCCAGCCGCACTTCCGCGTTGGTGTCCGTTCCTGACGCGATGCTGCGCAAGTTCTCAGCGGAGATCAACTGAATACGCACGATGTGCGGAATCAGCACAATTAAAATTTCATCCTTCTCATGATCGACCGTGTCGGCCCCAAACAAATATCGGATGCCGGGAATTTTTGCCAACCCAGGGATGCCGCTAAACGTATCGGTGTCCGTCTGCTCCATTAGCCCGCCAAGGACGTTGACTTCGCCGTCTTTCAATCGAATGTCGTGCTCGATACTGCGCTGGCTGATGATGGGCTGGTTGATCCCGCCGATATTGGTCGTGCCGGTTTCCGAGGAAACCACGACGTTCACTTTCATGCTGATTTCGTTGTCCGGGTGAATACGCGGCGTTACGTCCACGTTCACGCCAACGTCGAGATATTGAAACTGCGTGTTCACCAGGGGGTTCACAACTCCGGCCCCTGTCCCGGTCGAGCCCACGCCGATCCCGGCCTGAAAACTTCCGGTAGCCACGGGGATGCGGTCGCCGATGCGGAGCTTGGCGGTCTGCCCGTCAACCACTCGGATTTCAGGATCGTCCAGGATTTGCGTCGAAGTGTCTGTCATCAAAAAGTTGGCCGTCGCGCTCGGCAACGTGATGCTGTAACCCTGCGCCAGGATATTTGACGACGCAGCGGTCACCAGTTGGCTGATCGTTGCCGCGGCGGTATTGGTCGTGGTGGTCGAGGTTGTCGTCGAAGTTGTGCTCGTCGTATTGGGGTTCGTAAACGAAGCGCCGATGGTTGAGGGCGGCGTGATCCCGACGTTGCGCATGCGGTCGCGCCGCGCTTCCATCACCGCCACTTGAATCACCACTTCCGGCTTGGCCTTGTCGATGTCGTCGATGATTTTCCCCGCCAGTAGGACGCGGTCCGGTGTGTCGCGGATGACGATGGCGTTCTGCGCGTTGATCTGCTGCACGCGGCGCAAATCCAGCAGTTGCCGGATGCTGGTCACGATTTCGGTCAGTTCCTGCGGCAGGACGGTATTGTGCAGGTAAAATGTTTTGACCACTTCCTCTTCGTAGTCCTTGCGCTTTTGCGGCTGGTCCGGGATTACGAAGATAATATTCGAGGTTACCGGACGCCAGAACGCCTTGCTCTGCAGCGCCGTGATGTTCAGCGCCTGCTCGAGCGTCACGTTCGTCAGCTCAACGGAAATCCTGCGCGAAGTTAAGTCCGGATCAAAGATAACGGTTAGGCCGGCCAGCTTGCCAATGGCCTCGAAGACCGCCTTCGAGTCATTCGTGGCCTTCATATTGATCGGCGCACGCGAAAGGGGCTGGATCTCGGGCGGCCCAGTCATCAGCTTTGGCTCTTCCGCGGGAGCGTTCCCCGGGGCCGCATTTTGCGTGGTTCCCTGCTGTTGAGCGTTGATCGCGTCCAGCGTGGCTTTCAATTCCTGCTGCGCCACGGCGCTCGAGGGATCGATCATCTGCGCCTTGCGAAACTCCGCCACCGCCAGTTGGAAATTGTTCTGTTCCCGAAGGCGCCGGCCCTGATCGACGTGCCATTGAGCGGCTTCAAAACGCGCCCGCGCCGCTTTCAGTTTATACTCGGTGTTGTTGGGCGAGGTTTGCAGGGCCTTGTTGTAATAGTCGAGAGCGGTATCGTAATCCTTTAGTGCCTCCGCTTTCTCACCCGCATTGGTTTCTTGGCTTGCCCTGGGGCATCCCGACAGCATCACGGCCGCCAGGATCAGGACGATTACAGACAAATTCCAAAGTTTCATCCGCGCTCCAGTGGGGGCATTTTCATTCGATGAGTCTAGCACTCGCTCAAAACCCGAACAAGGTGCGAGCTTGCTTCTAGTTACTACGCGCAGCTAAGATAGCTCGCTGTGGCGAAATCACCCAAAAAACAGGAGAAGGCCGCTGAGTTGCTCGTGGCCCAGAACCGCGCCGCTTCCTATAATTATCACCTTCTTGAGAAGCTGGAAGCCGGTATGGTGTTGCTTGGTACCGAAGTAAAATCCCTGCGCGAGAGCAAAGCCAACCTGCGGGACGCCTACGGCGTGATCCGCCGCGGCGAAATCTGGCTCGTAAATTGCCACATCGGCGAATACCTGCCTGGGGGGCCCTACAATCACGGCCCGTTGCGCTCCAGGAAACTCCTCCTCAGAAAAGAACAAATTGAGAAGCTCGAACGCAAATTGGACGCCAAGGGCTTGACCATCGTTCCCCTGCGGATTTATTTCCGCGAAGGTATCGCCAAGTGCGAATTGGCCCTGGCCCAGGGCAAAAAGAAATGGGACCGCCGCCAAACCGAGCGCGATAAAGAGGCCAAACGGGAAGTGGGCGAGGCAATGCGTGAGTTTCGTCATCGTTAAGCGAAGGCGGGCAAGAAGGAATTGACCGGAAGCACGTTACGGAATGATTGCAGAACGTTGAATTTTTCGCGTGGCCCTTTCGCGGGCAGCGCTACCTCATTCACAGAAAGGCATTTATGGAAATCAAGGTGGATACGCGCGCGTTTGCCCTGATCGAGGCTGATGCGCTCGTGGCTTATGCATTCGAGCAGGAGAAGCCCGTCGAGGGCGTTCTGGCCCGGCTCGATGAAGCGGTGGGTGGCGCGCTCACCAAGCTGGCCGCCTCGGGAGAAATGACCGGCAAAATGCTAGAGAGCACCATCCTCTATTACCCGCAAGGGCTCGCCGCTCAGCGCCTGCTCGTCCTCGGCGCCGGGAAAAAGGCCAAATTCGGTACGGCTGAGCTGCGGCGACTTGCTGGCGCCGCGGTACGGACTCTGAAGGCGCGCCAGGTGAAAAGCATTGCCTTCCTCGCGCGCGAAGATGACCGAACCGCGGCTGGCGCGCAAGCCATCGTCGAAGGCATGATCCTGGCCAATTTCGATTCCGACAAATACAAGACCGACAAGAAACCCGGAAACGAAATCACTTCCGCCACCCTGGCCGGCTGGGAAGATTTCTCGCGCAGCGACGCCGACTTCGGCCTCGCGCGCGGCCGCGTCATCGCCGAATCGCAAAATTTCGCGCGCGATCTGGGCAACGAACCCTCCAACCGCCTGACTCCGCGCATGCTGGCCGGCCGCGCCGCGGAAATGGCGCACGAAGCAGGCCTCGCCGTCGAAATCATTGACGAGAAAAAAATGGCGGATTTGAAAATGGGCGCGCTCCTTTCCGTGGCGCAAGGAAGCGCCGAGCCTCCGCGCATGATCGTCATCACCTACACCCCCGAAAAGCTGCTTCCGGGCGCGCCCGTTCTTGGCCTGGTCGGAAAAGCCATCACCTTCGATACCGGCGGAATCTCCATCAAGCCCGCCAACGACATGGAAAAAATGAAATACGACATGTGCGGCGGCGCCGCCATGATCGGCGCGATGCGCGCTATTGCCGTCTTAAAACCGCCGTGCAAAGTAATCGCCGTCGTCCCTTCCAGCGAAAACATGCCCGGCGGCCGCGCGCAAAAGCCCGGCGACGTGCAGATCGCCATGTCCGGAAAATCCATCGAGGTAATCAACACCGACGCCGAAGGCCGCCTGGTCCTGGCCGACGCTATCGCCTACGCCAAGCAGCTCGGCTGCACACACTTGGTCGACGCCGCCACACTCACCGGCGCCATCGTCGTCGCGCTCTCCAACATAAACGTTGGCGTCTTCGGCTCCGACCAGATATTTACCGATCAGCTATTAGCCAGCGCTAGATCCGCCGGCGAAAAAATGTGGCCTATGCCGATCGACGATGACTACCGCGAAATGATCAAATCCGGCATCGCCGACATCCAAAACGTCGGCAGCGGCAAAGGCGGCGGTGCCATCACCGCCGCCATGTTCCTGAAAGAATTCACCGGCGATACGCCGTGGATCCATCTCGACATCGCCGGCACAGCCTGGCAGGACGACGTGAAACCATGGAACGCGAAAGGCGCAACGGGCGTGGCAGTGCGGACGCTGGTTGATCTTGCGATGAAGTTTGGCGGGAACGGTAAATCAACGAATCAGCCCAGTTAATATCACCGACCAGCCCAGGGTCGCGTTTAGCGGCCGCCGGCATTCGCGCTGCCCGCCGCCGCAGTTCGCGGAACCGGCTTGCCGTAAACCTCAATCCAGTCCACCCTCGAACCGCCGCCGGATCCGTGCCCGCCGCCGCGCATCAGGTCGGTGAAACCGATCTCCTCCACTCGGCTCAGGTCGGGTTTATCCACCCACCTTCCGTCGTGGTATTCGACGACCTGGTCGATATCGAGGCGCTTCCAGCGCACATCGATCAGTTCGATTTCCGATTCCACCCAGTCCGTGGAGAAGCTGGCGGCCTTGTCGCCGATGAGCCACGTCCCATCGGCGAGCTTTAGAATGGGATGCAGGTAATGAAAGCCGCTGATCCTGGTGCGCCAGCGGATGGTGGCCAGTCCCGTCAAATCCACATCGTTGTTTTTGTCCCTGAGCGTAGCCGCCCAGTTGGACGTGGAAAGCAGCGACATCACGTACGTAGTGTTTTGGTTGTAGGTCTGGTCGGCAATCCTCACTCCGTTTTTGTCGCCGTACACGCGCACTTCCAGATTGGGGTTGGCAACGTCGCCTTGGCCGACCGGATGCTCGGGCTCGTCCGGAGTGTTCGTATTGGGTACGTCAGTGGCCAGCTTCCAGTCCTCGCGGAAAAATAATCCGGGGTGGTGAACGATCGGCAAGTTCTGCGCCTGTTGTCCCGCGGGCAGCGCCGTTTGGGCTGTAAGCCAATTCGATCCGGCAAAAAAGACACTGAGCAATCCCAGCACCGAGACAGCTCGAACGCATCTACGCATTGGTTTCCTCTTTCCGGGTTGGCGGTCCTGAGCCTCTCCCATTCGCCGGTCCTAATCTAAGATCGCTGCAATCCCCGTTTTTGCGACCTCTTCTGAATGGGAGGGATTTTACATCAACGCAGATAAACGCTAGCTTAATAGAACGGATTACGGGACCGAACGACATCGTCGGGTGGGCCAGCTCTTGAGTCGTTATAAGTCTTTCGGGTGGGCGATCCCTCGTGGGTTTCGACGGGTCGGTTTGATTTTTCTCTCGAACTAGTTTGTTGGCCCTGGATCTGAGGTGAAAACAAAACTCTGGCCCTCTAAACCCGAAAGGGGCGGCCACCGGAAAAGTCTAAACCGTCTCAATTGGCGGGCCGCCCGCCGGCCTCGAAGCCGCTGGTTGCGACGAGGTAGTCCGGGCCTTTGTCAACCTGGTTTTCAATCGGTGGGAAAGTAATCTGCCGCGAAGGCTTCTAAAGAGCTGTGCGAAAGTGAACAGTCCGTGCCTTTGTGAAACCTTATTATGAGAGTGGAGGGTAAACAATGCACACCATGGCGATCTTTGGGATAGTCGTGCTCGCTATATTGGTTCTAACGACGCTCACAGCAGCCCTCTTGCTCTTTCCGGACTTCTTGCGCTACATGAAAATGCGATCCCTGTAGCCGATAATTCCAATTCTCGATTTCTCTGAAGATTGGCGGCTTCAGCAAAACAACTGTTCAGCCGGCAGAGTAAAAAGAAAAGTCGCTCCGTCGCCAGGACTGCTTTCTGCCCAAATCTGCCCTCCGTGCTTCATGATGATTCTTTCCACCGTGGCCAGGCCGATGCCGGTGCCTGGAAATTCTTCCTGGCTGTGCAGGCGTTGGAAAGCGCCAAACAGCTTTTCAGCGTACTTCATTTCAAATCCCGCCCCGTTGTCTTTTACAAAGTAAACGGTCCGGCCCTCTTCCACTTCCCTCTTCCCGATTTCGATGCGCGCTCTCGCGCACTTGGAAGTAAATTTCCACGCGTTCCCAATGAGATTCGACAGCACGGCGCGCAACAACGCCCGGTCTCCAATGACGCGCAGCCCGCTGTGAATCACGAACTCGGCCGCCCTGCCAGGTCCCGCGTCGCAAATCTCGCGTCTCACTTCTTCCGCGAGCGCGCTCAGATCGACTGGCGCGCGGCGAAGATCCGCACTTACGACGCGCGATAACGTTAGCAAACCTTCGATAAGCTCCCCCATGTTCCGCGCGCTGGCCGTGACGCGGCCGAGGTGTTGACGCCCTTCCTCGCCGAGAGCTTCCGCGTAGTCCTGGGCAAGGATATTGCTGAAGCCGGCAATCACGCGCAGCGGCGCGCGCAGATCATGGGACACCGAATAGGAAAACGATTCGAGATGCTTGTTGGCGATCTCGAGTTCTGCCGTGCGCGCCATCACCCGGCGTTCGAGATCGCGATTCAGCTCGGCCAGCTGCTCGGCAAGGCGCCGTTGCTGCGCTTCGCTGGCCTGGAGCTCTCGCAAGGCCTCGTCGCGCTTGTGTTCCGCGTTCAGGACTCGGATGATCTGCTGGCACATCCACTCGCCCTGTTTCAGATCGCTCGAGCCGCCTCGCTTTTCCAGCAGCAATTCGGGAGGGATATAGAACAAATTATCGCGATTGAGCACGTTCCCGATGTAGGCGCTCGGGTGCGTAACGAGCGCGTCGCGCACCGCCTGCGCCGGCACGAATTTCCGATGGTACTGGCAGATGCCCCGCAATGGTTTGGCGCGAAAAACTTGATCCAGGCGCGCTTCGTAATCGAGCAGCACGTCAAAATTCTTGTCCGGGCCAAGCTCCCATTTCATATCGCCCGTCGCGCAGAGTCCCTCGTACCCATCGCTTAATGCGCCGTCGATCATAGAGCACAGGCCGTCGATCATCTTTTCGGGGACGAACTTGCCGCCCGCCAGATGACTCCTGTCGGAGGAAAGAACGAGCGCCCCACGCTTAGCTTCGCGGACGGTATCGATGCCAGTTGCCACGAGAGCGGTATCAACCATCTGCACCATTTCCGGGCTGCCCAAATAGAGACAGCGCCAGTTGTTTCGCAGTCCATCCATTAAGAGCGGAATCACGACCGGCAGCTGTTCGGAGGGGTGGCCATCGTAGATGAGGCACTTATGCCGACTCACTTCTGGTTGAGCAACTGGGGCCCGCATATGGATATCCTATCCTGTCCGGGCGTTTGGTCCGAAGGCAGGTGGCTAATCAGCAACCATTGACGGGTGGCCTACCCTTTGGAATTTTCCCGCTTGACGTGCCCTCATTACCGGATGGCACCGGTCCGGCTCGTCCGCGCCGAGGGATGGGCTTCGCTTTTCCGGGCGGTGTAAAAACGGGTGGGCTATCCGCCCGATCAGAAGCGTCCCTAGTTTTCCTAAACTTTAAGCCAGGGTTCGACTCCCTCCAGCCTCACCATAATAAGCCCTCGGGTATTTCGCCTCCGGGGAGATTAGGCGATTGAGGCGGATTGCCCTGCCAGTTGCCCGACAAGCGCCAGCAGTTGCTTGTCATCCCACGGCTTTTGCAGGAAAGCCTTAGCCCCTGCTTTTAGGGCACGTTCTTTGCTGGCGTGAATGTCGCGCCCGGAGACCACTATGACCGGGATCACAGAGAGGTACGTGTTCGCTCGGAACCTTTCCAAAACCACGAAACCGTCTCCTGCCGGCAAACCGATATCCAGAATAATCACATCGGGCTGTTGCTTGCGAGCTTCGCCCACAGCGGCAAACCCGTCCGCGGCGAAGAAAGTGTCATAACCGTTGGCTTTAAGCAGAACGTAATACCCGAGACGCACATCGCGGTCATCTTCAATCACCAGGACTTTTTTGTTGCTCATCGCGAATTCCTTCCTTAAGCTCTTGCGATTTAATTAATTCTTCGACATTTGTGGCCACCGAGTTGACCATATCCGCCCCAACAGCGGTCTTGGAGGGGAACGGCTTCAGCATAGTGTGAGAAACCGATAGCGTCAGCCCGGCGTGATTGAAATGCGGCAGATTCTCGCATTGCACTCGAATCCTCCGGGCCAAAATCGATGCGCCCTGCTCATCGGCGAAGGCCACGACATAGAATCGCTCTCCCTCCGCCCCGTATTTCATTCTCGGCAATAGCACATCAAGGTTTGGCATCAAACAGAGTGCGACCAAGTCGCGGACCTCGCGGGCCCACTCCTCCTCGAATTCATTGCGAGGCGGAAATCCCTGAAATGAGGTGATCACCGTAAGAAGGGCGATTGATTCCGTCGGCCACTTTTGGTCTTTGATCAGTGGGGCAATCAACTTGCCAAGGGAGAAAACGGGCAAGGTAAAGGAAAAGACGCTACCCACTTGAGGTTGGCTTTGAACCCGGATTTGACCGCCCTGCCGAACCACCAGCTCTTTGCAGATGAATAATCCGAGTCCCATGCCCCTGCGGCTTTGGTTGCTGTCCGCTACCTGGTAGAGCCTATCGAAGGCTTTCTCGGCTGCCTCCGCGCTCATTCCGCACCCCGTGTCGGAAACCTCCAGAAGCAGGAACTGGGGCTCTAGTGGCAGATGCCGCACCTGAATCTTTACCGCGCCTCCGGGTGGAGTAAACTTCACCGCATTATCCAGCAGAATAATTAATATTTGGCGCAGGCGAGTAGGGTCGGCGGTGACGGACGGCAGGTCTGAGGGCGGTTCCCAGGAAAAAGTTACACCTTTGGCGGCCGCACTTAAACTATGGGTGTTGCAGGCGTCGGTGACCGCTTCCAAAACGGACATGGCTACCGGATGCACAGTGAGTTTGCCGGACTCCATGCGGCTGATCTCGAGCAGGTCGTCGATCATCGCCTGCAACTGCACAATATTCTTGAAAACGATCCCCAGGAATTCTCGTTGCTCCGTCGTTACGGGCCCGGCCATTCCACCCAGCAGAATGCTGGTGAATTGTTTGATGGCGGTAAGCGGCGAGCGCAACTCATGCGAAACGTGGGACAGGAATTCGTCTTTGAAGCGTATCTGGTCGGTGAGATTTTGCTTTAGGAATTCCTCTGCCCGCTTGCGTTCGGTGATATCGGTTCGGATGGCGAGGTATTGGCGCGGCGTACCTTCCTCTCCCAGGAAAGGCACAATCGTAGTGTCCACCCAGTAAAGGGAGCCATCCTTGGCGCGGTTGCAAATCTCGTCGCGCCACACCTTCCCCGAGGCAATGGTTTGGTACATCTGTTGGAAGAACTCGGCCCGGTGATGGCCGGATTGGAGAATTCGATGATTCTGCCCGACCAGTTCTTCCTTCGCATACTGGCTGATGGCGCAGAACTTGTCATTTGCGTAGGTTATGGTTCCTTTGATGTCGGTCGTGGCCACGATGGCGTGCTGGTCGATAGCGAATTTGTGATCGGCCAAATGTTTGTTAGCGGCTTCCAACTGAGCCGTGCGTTCGGCCACCCTCTGTTCCAGTTCCTCGTTGAGCACCCGGATTTCCCGTTCATCGGCCTTCAATTTCGTAATATCTCGGAACGCCGCCACTGCACCACAAATCACGCCGGCTTTGGAGTATCGTGGGCTGGCGTAGACCTCAATCCAGCTGCCCTCCGGGATCTGGGGGTTCCGCACGAACATTTCGGTCCTGCTTGCCTCTCCTCGAATGGCGCGGAGCACTGGCATCTGGTCGGTCGGGAAATGTGTCACCGTATCGTTCATGAAGAGGCCGTAGTGGCTATTCCACTGCTCGGCCGGGAGATCTGTCGTACCCAAGCCGAGCACTTTCTCCGCCATGGCGTTCCAGATGACGAACTTTCCCTGCTCGTCCACCGCAGCCAGCCCCTCGGTCATGCTGTCCAGCACGGACTGAAGCATGAACGTCTGACGCTCCATTTCCTCACACGAACGGGCCAGTTGCAGCGCCTGCGCCGCTATTTGCTCGTTTGCTCGCTTGCGTTCGGTGATGTCACGGGCAATTTTTGAGGCGCCTATGATCGCGCCGCTGCCGTCTCTAACCGGCGAGATCGTCGCCGAGATGTCAATTCTCTTGCCATCTTTTCTGATCTGCACGGTTTCCAGATGGTTGATACTCTCACCGCGCCCAATTCGCTCGAGAATGTCCAATTCCTCACTCATGCGCTCCGGCGGGAATAGCATTTGCATCGACTCGCCCACGGCCTCTTTTGCGGAATAGCCGAAGACCCTCTCGGCGCCACGATTCCACGCGGTAATGATCCCATCGAGAGTCTTGCTGATAATTGCGTCGTTGGAGGATTCGACTACAGCCGCTAGACGCTCGCGTACTTCCTCCGTCTTGCGGCGCTCCTCATACTCCTGATTCATCTGTCGGGCGGTCAACCAGACCAGCATTGCATAGACACTTATGTCCGCCGTGCAAAACAGCGTCAGGCCAAGTTTTGTTCCGTACAGCCCAGCCAGTTGCCCTTGCATGTCAATCCAGCCCAGGACGACAGAAACGCAGAACACCGCGGGCAGAAATCGGCGCGCCATGACGCTTCCTGAGCCATCGCCGGTCAGATAGGAGGCGATGCCGTCCTGAGGCCGAGCGAAGAGGATTCCGCCGCTTAAAAAAAAGATGGCAATCCCAGTGTGCATTGCGACCTGCGTGCCGAGAAGAATACGATCCGGGCCGAGCGCGCGAAAAATGTAACTGTTGATGGTTATGACCCCGATCGCCATGGCCAGCAGAATGATCACCTGAGCCGGCCTGTGCCCGCGTCGCGTTTTCCAATCCAACAGCGATAGCGCCGCGCCCGTCGCCACAAACGCCACTGCCGTGAGGGGGGACAGTCGCCCCGGCGAAGAGGTCCCCACAGTTCCCACAGGGGCCCTAAAAAAGAGCTCGTCAATCTGCAAATTCAGGCCAAACAGATATTCGATTAGGACCGCCCCCCCAATAAGAGCGACCAGAACGCCAAGGAAACGAGCGATCTGGCCCCTAGATGTATGGGATTCGCCAGGAAGCAATAACCATAACGAAATCCCGGACAGCGCCACACCCAGCGCTGTATTGGCCTTCATGGTAACCAGCCCGGGAAGAACGGTCTTCAAACTTTCGATATCGTACGCCCAGCCATACAGAACCAGACCCGCCAGCAAAACGGCAAAAACGGCTGTGCCTTGGCAGTACATTCGCAAATGCATGAAGCGTCGGGCGGCGGCTTCACCCATTGAACCGCCAGGTCATCAGGTCCGAAGGCGGCTGAAAGATGCATCGAAGAGATAAGGCGCATGTCTGGAAAGCCAAGAAGTCCCCTCCCCAATGGGTATACATATCGGCGTTTCAGACTCGTGGCTTTAGTTTGGGATCAGACTGAGGAGGAACTAGGGATGAGTAGATAAGAATCCACCAATAAACGCCCCGGAAAGGCGAACCCGGGAAAACTCTATCCGGCTTCTTAGCGATGACCTACTGCAGAGGTATCATGCAACGGAATGCATTCGTCAAGACCAGAGCGACAAGGCGGGCCACACGCCAAACGAAGGTATTGGTCATCAAACTTATCGCGTGTTACCCTCTGCAAGTCGTGCCGCCCCGAAAGACGGGATTTTCTCTGAAAAGGAGCCAACCCATGGAGCCAACGAAACCCACCGTGCCGGCCGAGGCCGTGGAACTCTATAATCTTTTTATTCACGGCGTGATTAGCCGCCGCGCGTTTATGGATAACATACAGAAGTTTGCAGTAGGAGGCCTGGCGGCATCCGCGATTCTCGAGGCGTTAATGCCGAATTACGCTCTCGCGCAGCAGGTGTCCAGGACCGATGACCGCATCAAATCCTCCTACGAAAGCGTTCCCTCGCCGCAAGGGAACGGTGTCATCAAGGGATATTTCGTTCGGCCCTTCAGCGCCGACTCGCGGGACGCGAAGCCGTCGAAATTGCCCGGCATCATCGTCATCCACGAAAATCGAGGTCTGAACCCGCATATCGAGGACATCGCTCGGCGGCTTGCCCTGGTGAACTTCATGACGTTTGCTCCGGACGCTCTCACCTCTCTCGGCGGCTTTCCCGGCGATGACTACACGGGCGGACAGATGTTCAACAAGATCGACAGCAAAAAGATGACGGAAGATTTCGTGGCCGCCGCGAATTGGCTGAAAGCGCGTCCCGATTGTACCGGCAAGATCGGGGCCACCGGTTTCTGTTACGGCGGATCCATATCCAACCTCCTGGCCGTCCGGCTCGGAGCCGACATCGCAGCGGCAGTGCCGTACTATGGCGGCCCTCCTGCCACGGAGGAAATCCCAAAGATCAAGGCAGCGATCCTGGTCCATCATGGGGAACTCGATACGCGAATGTCCTCCACGTGGCCAGCATACAATACTGCGTTGACGGCAGCGGGCGTTCCGCACGAAGGCTATATCTACCCAGGCGCCGTTCACGGATTCAATTGTGATGCGACGCCTGAACGCTATAACAAAGCCGCTGCCGATTTGGCGTGGCAGCGCACGGTTGACTGGTTCAATAAATATACCCGTGCCTGATTTCTTCCGTATTTCACCAGGGTAACAAGTCTCCGAGCCGCAACTGTGCCGGCCGCCGCGCACAGTCGGATGGGAAAATGGAAGCGGGAGTCAACTGCGCGTTCCGGGATTTTCGGTGTGGTTTACAGGACGCGACACTGGGCCTTTGTATTTCGACCGATACTTACGAAGACGCCTTTCTGTTCATCCCCCATGATTATATAGAATCCATCTTCTCAGAAAATTTAACTTCGATTTTACGGCCGCCGCGACGTTCTTGGTCCATAATTAAATGCAGTCAATCGGGCACACCAGCGGGTGGATGCAAGCGTGGCGAAGTGATTTTGCTCTTGGTGCCGGACGATTCGCTTTGAAACAACAATTCTTAGGGCCGGAGTCACTGGTTTTTTGCGGGCCACGACGGAATCACGGGCATCTGTACCGCGTTTCCTCACGGTTGAAATTAGAATGCGTGTCGGCAAGGTTTATCCCTCTGGAGGGGACCTAATGCGACAGAACTGAGAAGGGCTGCAATCGATCGGAGATTCGCCTGGAGGGAAGAATCTTATGTCTCGCTACGACCGGATCGTCAAGGTCAAGTTCCTACGTATATTTACCGTGCTGGGGATCTGTCTTACGTTGTTCACGCTTGCCGGTGCGCGGTTTTCCGGTTTGGCCAATGCGGAATCGGTTTGGACGGTCCAGCCGGTGCCGTCTCCCGCGGGACCGAACAGTACAGGGCCACAGACCACCACTCGAGGAGATCATGTGATCCTTAGCTGGCTCGAAACCTCAGGCCCACGAGCCACGCTCAAGTTCGCAGAGCGCACGCCGTCCGGCTGGACAACCCCTCAGACGGTTTCCTCTGGGGCTGATTTTTTTGTAAATGCCTTCGATGTCCCTTCGGTGCACGAACTGGCTGACGGAACGCTTGCCGCGAACTGGCTGGTAACCAATGGCCCCGATCCGGATGCGTCCAAAGTGAGGCTGTCGTGGTCGAAAGATCAAGGCCGGACGTGGTCACGGCCGGTGAGTCCGCATCACGACAACACCCAGACGGAGCACGGCTTCGTCTCGATGTTTCAGTCTCCCGGCGCTGGCCTTGGGCTCGTGTGGATCGACGGGCGCGCAACGAATCCTGAGAAGGAGACGGGCGACATGAGTCTGCGTTCGTCCGTGTATGACCACGACGGCAAACAACTGCGCGAAATCATTCTCGACCCGCGCGTTTGCGAGTGCTGTTCCACGGCCGCCGCGGAAATTCCCGATGGTTTGATCGTCGCGTTTCGCGGACGAACCAAGGACGAGGTTCGGGACATTCACGTCATCCGATACACGAGCGCGAGCGGAAGCGGGAGCTGGAGCAAACCGACGGTCGTGCATGACGACAATTGGAAAATCGACGCGTGCCCCATCAACGGCCCGGCCATCAGCGCGAGCGGCCGGGAGGTTGCGGTTGCGTGGTTCACGGCCGTCAATGATAAAGGCCGTGCTTTCGTGGCGTTCTCCCATGATGCGGGGAGCACTTTTGGACAGGCGATCCGCGTCGACGATGCCAGTTCTCTTGGACGGCTAGGCGTCGAGATGCTCGCGGATGGGTCGGCAGCGGTAACTTACATCGAGTCCGGTGAACACTCCCAATTCCGCGTGCGAAAAATCTCGCCGCAGGGAGTTCGTTCGGCGCCGGTAACCATCGCCGAAACTTCCGGTGGCCGCTATCCTAGAATGGCACGCGATCGAGACGAACTCTTGTTTTCGTGGACCGAAGTGAAAAACGGCGCATCGCTCGTGAAAACCGCGCGTACAAGCATGAATTTGAAATAAAAAATCGAAACGAGTGCATTCAAGGTCTATAGGAATTTCGTCTCGGTGACCATATCGGTCACCTCGATCTCCGAATCCGAAAATAGTCAGCAGTCAAGGTAGTGACTCATTTAGAAAGGCAATGGTAAAGGTAAGTAAGAATCCCCGCGCCTATGGTTGAAGCCGCACTCAAAGCGATAACGCCAAGGATTTTTGCGGTATGGGCAACTCTCCCTGATCCGTTCAAGTCCCTATCGTGGCTTGCGATTGTATCTTGCATGCCTGGAAGAATGCCGTCTGTTCTATCCGCCTCTCGAATTACTTCCAACAATCCTTCGTCGTGAGTTTTGCTCGTGTCCTCCAAAATCTTAGTGGCATGCCCCGTTCCGCGGTTTTCATTAGTCGCAAAATTTAATTTGAAATCATCGGCAAATACTAGTCCACAAATGGAGTATGATACAAGCCATTCGCACCGACAATTAGCGCGCTCCTGTCCAGACGCCGAACTAGCCCTCGCTTGACAACTGTGCGATCTTTATAGTTTGTTTACACTTTGAATTTGAACTGCTCACGGTAAGACAATGAAAATCCCTACAGAGCCTATCGGAAGCATTCCGAGACCGGTGGAACTGATTGAAGCGATTGCCCGAGCAGGAAACCATGCCGATCCGAGTTTGGAGCCTTTATACGAAAATGCGGTTCGGGACACGATCAATCGGTTCGAGGCTACGGGTTCTCCGGTCATTACCGACGGTGAGCAGCGGAAGTTTCATAACTTCTGGACGTATAGTGTGCATGGATTGCCCAACACGTCGCCCGATGGTTTCAAGATCCCGTTTTCCGCTGGTCATGTGCGGCGAATGCCGCGATTGACGGCTGGGCCGTTTCGCTACAATCTCTCCGCAGATCGTTTTCTCGATGTGGCCAAACGCTACGCGCATTTGCCGCTGAAGCAAGCGGTCATCTCGCCCTCCGCGCTCAGCTTGATGTACCCAGTGGAGGACATTCCCGGGTATTCGCGGCAGGAATTCATAGACGATCTGCTGCGGGAACACGAGATGGAAATTCGCCGATGTTTTGAGAAAGGCGCGCATAAGGTCCAAATTGATTTCACGGAAGGGCGGCTGGCGATCAAACTCGATCCGTCTGGAGAATTGCTAAACAGCTTTATCGGCCTGAACAATTTGGCCCTTTCGCGGTTCTCGGCCGAAGAACGGCAACGGATCGGTGTCCACACCTGCCCCGGAGGCGACCAGGACTCCACGCACAGCGCGGAGGTAGACTACGCGGACCTATTACCCAGCTTATTTGAATTGCGCCTTGGGAATTTTTATATCGCCCTTGCCGCCGAGAAAGATCGTCCCCGTGTATTGAAGATCATTCGACAACATCTCAAGCCTGACCAACGCGCGTTTGTCGGCGTGATTTCACCAATCGATCCACACGTGGATTCGCCAGAAGAAGTCCGGGACCGCGTACTCGATGCCGCCGAATATATTCCGCTCGAACAACTCGGCACGACCGACGATTGCGGATTCTCGCCCTTCAGCGACGATACTTCCACGACACGCGAGACAGCTTTCGCAAAGATTCGGGCTCGCGTGCAAGGCACTCACCTCGCCGAACGAATTCTAGGGAATCGCTAATGAACAAGAACGAAGACGAAGAGAAGTTGATACGCTCTGTCGCGTTGCAAAACGCACGGGCTGTCCTTCTCGCCCGAGAACGGGCTGAGCGTGAACTTATTTCCGCCAAAGAGGCGTTAATAGAAGCGCGTGACGATCTTGAAAAACGAGTTCAAGAACGAACCGCGGAACTCAAGGTTGCCAATGAGAATTTACGCACCCTTTCGGCCAGGCTCATACGGATGCGAGATGAGGAACAGAGGCGTTTGGCTCGTGAGCTTCATGATAGCGTGGGCCAATTGCTTGCAGCGATCGGCATGAATCTTGGCGTAGTAATGGGAGAAGCACACAAGCTCAGTCCTGTCGCAGCAAAATGTGTGTCTGAAAATGCCGGGTTGATCGAAACACTCAACAAGGAAATTCGCACCATTTCCCATTTGTTGCACCCACCCTTGCTGGACGAAGTGGGTCTCGCATCTGCACTGCAATGGTATGCGGAAGGATTTGCGGAGCGCAGCAAGATCGAAGTCCGTTTGGAAATCCCGGCCGATTTTGGTCGGTTGCCAAATGACATTGAGCTAACCATCTTCCGAATCGTTCAGGAGTGTCTGACCAATATTCATCGTCATTCTGGAAGTGCTGCCGTAACGATACGAGTTGAGCGAGGAGACGGCCGCGTTGCTCTCAAGGTCCAGGACCACGGCAAGGGCATACCCGAAGAAAGACTGCGGGAGTTGGTCGTATCGGGGCGCAGTGGCGTCGGTTTTGGCGGCATGCGAGAGCGGTTGAGGCATCTCGGTGGCACTTTGGATATTCAATCGGACAGAAATGGAACCGTAGTCACTGCGATTCTTCAGGTTGGACAAAAAGCCGCATCGTAACAGCCACTAGATTCAAACCGGGGATAATTTCCGGCGATGTTGTCTCGCGTCACGATGAAAAAGAATCGCGCCATCGTTTCAGCGTGTCGAATGAGAACGGTTTCGGTCAATTCGAGATCGAGGTATCTGGGGTCAAGTCGGATTTCCTTCAGGGCATCTTGGACGTTTTCGACAAATTGCCTGAGAATTCATTGCGAATTAGATCCCCTGGCCAGCCCTGAGGTGCAAGTCAAAAAAAACCGCCCTTTAAAGAAAGAAGGACGCCGCAGCCCAAGTTCAACTTCAAGGGCCGGGCTATCCGCCCGATGCTTTGATCACGTCGTGCCCTTTTCGCGACCCGATAGCCTTGTCCGCCGGTTACCCGACGCTATCCCGCCTTCCTATTTTTCGCCAATCGGCTTTCTCCCCATGAAAGTCTTTCGCCCTTACTCTCATGACTCTCACTTCGGGGGGTGGCCCCCCTTCGTTGGGTCCGAAGGGTCGAGGTTTCGATTGCTTCTCTTCGCCCGCAATTGGCGAATGATTTTGTTTGCCACGGAGTGCGCAGAAGCCGAAACCCCGACCCTTCGAAACCCACGAAGGGTCGGGCACCCGGAAACGCCAAACCCGTCAAACCAAACCCAGCAAAGCAGTCCACCTCTCTTAGCGATGACATCCTTCAGAGGTACCATGCAACGGAACGCATTCGTTATGTCAAATAGGGTGGAATGGCGGGCCACCCGCGATTGCTGGTGCGAAGGATTTCTGGCGCGGCATGCCGGTTGACCCTACAATGAAAACGCCGGCGATGAACCGCTGAGGCGCGATCCGGAGACACGATCCACCGAGGGAGGTTTTTCCGATGCGATCTGACATTGTTCCAGGGGCCACGTTGCCTGACTACGAGCTTTCCGACCATGCAGCAAAACGCCGCAAGCTTTCCGAATTGCAAGGACCGCATCCCATGGTTCTCGTTCTGAGCCGCGGAGGCTTCTGCCCCAAGGACCGCCGGCAATCGGAATTGTTAGTTGAGCTGCATCGCGAGATCGAGGTGGCTTATTCCCGGCTGGTCACCATCAGCACGGACAACATTACCGAGACCAATGAATATCGCACCGGAGTCGGCGCCCACTGGCCCTTCCTATCCGATCCGGCGCGCACGGTCCAAAAAGATCTCGATATCGCGGAATACACCGATCCTGCGCACAATCCCATGATTCCTCACGTGATTGTTCTCGAACCCGGTCTGGTCATCTACAAAATTTATAACGGCTACTGGTTCTGGGGCCGGCCCACGATGGAAGAGCTGCGCCAGGACCTGCGCGCCGTTTCCAAGAAATGCCGGGCGGACTGGGACATTGCAACTCCTGAACTCAAAGCGGCGTGGAAGGAAGGCCGCAAGGAACTTTTCTATCCGTACGGCAAAACGTACGTCCAGACTCTCGGCGAACAGGATTAGCTAGTGCGCGGAATGTGCGAACGGGTCCGGCGGTCCACCGTGTTGAGGGCTTCCCAGTCTTTTTCATCCCCGGCAGGGGAGACAATGTCGCCCACGATTTGTCCTGTGCCTGCCATGGACCCAACCCAGCGCTTCTTCTTCGGATTTTCCGAGGTCGGCACGACCTCTGCGACTGGATCGCCGAAGCGGGTGACGCGAATCGGCTGCCGGGTGCGCCGGACGCGCTCCAGGACAGCCACGCAAGTGGCTTCGAATTTGGAGATTGCGATTTCCTGCATGGAAAAGCCTTCCCTTCCTCCCCTGAAACCTCAGGTTTTCTCTATGTCCTCTGTGTTGAAGCATTGGAAGTGTGCCCGACCCTCAACACAGAGAACACCGAGAGGGGCGCAGACGTCGAGCCGCGGCTACACCACCGCCGCTTTGATCTTCAAAGCACCTAAGATCCGCTCCGACGAAAATGGTCCATCTCGCAAGCGCACGCCGATCGCGTCGAAGATCGCGTTGCCGATCGCGCCGAACATGGGGACGATGCCCGGTTCCCCGGCGCCAGAGGACGGCCTCTCGGGGCGATTGATCAGCACGATCTCCACGGACGGCACGTTGCGGAAGGTGATGACGGGATACGTTCTCCAATCGAAGGATTGCGCGCCCGTAGCGTCAAACTTGAACTCCTCAAACAGCGAGCGGCTCACGCCCTGGATGGCGTTGGCCTCAATCTGAAACCGCAGACCGTTGGGGTTGATAATCAGTCCGCAATCGTGCCCAATCGTCACGCGTTTCACCGTGACGATTCCGGTGGGCCGCTCCACCTCGACCTCGGCCACCGCGACGACCAGGGTGTTGCCGCGCGCGATGAGAGCCAGTCCCCTGCCGGAAGCTTTTCCTTGGCCCGAATTCGGCGAAGGCGAAGGATGCTCCTGCCAGCCCGACTTCTGAACCGTGGCCTGCAAGAGTTCCGCGGCGCGTTGGTTTCCAGTGAGCTGGCGCGCGCGGAAGCGATAGGAGTCAACCCCGAGGGCGGAGGCCATCTCGTCCACGAACGATTCGCTTGCGAACCAACCTGCCGGCTCGCCGGGAGAGCGCAACGGACAAGTCCTCAGAGGCGTCGGGTCGTCCTGGGGCCACGGCACATAAGAAGCGACGACTCTTTGATTGGGGATATCGTAAAGCTGGGCGAGCGCTCCGCCGCCCACCGGGGCCCCTGGGTACGGGGCAGTATTCTTCTGACCGATTTGTCTTTCCCCTAATTGCGGCGTGCCCTGCGCTTCAGTCCAGGGAAAAGTGCGGCCCTTGAAATCCCACGCGGTGATCATTCCCTGTGCATCCACCGCCGCGCGGGCCATCATCAATTGCTGCGGTCCTTTGGGTTCCCAAACCACCTCGTCCTCGCGCATCCACTGCACACGCACCGGCTTCCCTACCGCGCGGGACATCAAGACAGCGTCCTCGGAGGCGTCGTCGGCAGTGAGCCGGCCGTAGCAGCCGGAACCCTCGACGAAAATCACATTCACGTTGTGCTTGGGAAGGCCGAGCATATCCGAAATGCGGTCGCGCGTCGTGAACGACCCCTGCGTTCCCGACCAAATCGTCACCTTGTCGCCGCGCACGTCAGCCACGGCGCAGGAGGGTCCTAGCATGGCATGATTCTGAAAGGGCCAGTGATAGGTTGCTTCGAAGGTCCTCGCGGCCTGTGCGAACGCCTTCTCCACGTCTCCTTTGTCCGCAGGGCCATTGTCGGTGAAGCTCTTCGTGGCCAGGATGTAGGCGTCGACTTCTTCCCTGTTCGCCGGCATCTTGGAAGCCGGAGTCGACCAGATCACCTTTAATGTCCTGGCCGCTTGGATGGCCGCCCACTCCGTTTCCGCCACCACGCCCAGGAAACTGCCTTCCTGCACAACCTTCACGATCCCGGGAATGTGCGCGATGGAGCTTTCATCGACATGGGCAGGTTTCGAAATGACCGTCGCGGGACGCACCACGCGGCCGTGCAGCATTCCCGGCACGCGAAAATCCGCGGTATACGTGAAATCTCCGGTCAGCTTCGGCGCCAGATCCACGCGCGGCACGGAGGTGCCAACGATCTTGTAGTCCTTGTAGTCCTTTCGTTTCACCTCGGGCGCGACTTGCATCGTGCCTTGCGTTCCCTTGGCCGTAATCTTCACGTTGAAACGCTTGTTGCCGATCAACTCCGCGTATGTCGTTTTCCTCGATGGCTCTCCCATTACGCCGATCACGCCATCGGTTACGGTCAACTGATCCACCGGCGCTTCGAGACGCGCGGCAGCCATTTTCAGCATCTCCAGCCGGCCTGCCGCCACTGCTTGGCGCAGTTGGGGGCCGGCGCGCTCGGTGGTGTTGCTGCCGGCGGTGCGGCCTTGGTCCACCGTCTTCGCCGTTTCTCCCATCACCATGTGGATGCGGTTAAACGGCACATCTAGTTCCTCCGCCACGATTTGCGCCAGGGACGTCTCGATCCCGGTGCCGAGGTCCACCTTGCCGGTGAAGACATCGATCATGCCATCCTGCTTGATGGCCAGCCAGGAATCGAGCGACGTGGGATCCAGATAGTCAGAGTTGCCGTAAGGGTCGATATGGGCCGTCGCTTGCCCCAGCGCTTCGGAGAGCGACCCAAACAGGCTGAAGCTGACGACCAGCGCGCCCGTGCTCTGGAGCATTTCCCTGCGGGAGATGGCTGTCTTTGGCATCTTTGATCTCCTTATGCCTTCAGGGCTTGCGCAGCCCGCTGGACCGCTCGAATCACGCGCAGGTGGCTGCCGCAGCGGCACAGAATGGGATCCAAGGCACGTTTAATGTCGTCCTCGCTGGGATTCGGATTCTTATCCAGCAGCGCTTTCGAATTGATGAGGATTCCGTTCATGCAAAAGCCGCATTGCGCCGCTTGTTCGGCAATGAATGCCGCCTGGAGTGGGTGCGGCTTGGCCACGCTGCCCAGTCCCTCTAGCGTCGTTACGTTGCGCCCCCGCACCGCGCTGACGGGAGTCACGCAGGATCGAATGGCGTTCCCCTCCAGGAGCACCGAGCAAGCGCCGCATTGGGCCAGGCCGCAGCCGAATCGCGGGCCGTGCAGCTCGAGGTTGTCCCGTAGCACGTACAGCAGCGGCGTGCTGGGATCCACCTCGAGAGCGTGCGTCTTGCCATTCACCTTCAATGAAATCTGCGCCACGGCGAACTCCCTTCTTCATACCCTTCGGAAATATTCAAGAATCGTTCTCGCGCTCCTGGATGGAATCACCCGTTCGCGTCTTTTCGAACCCGCCATTAGCCAATAATATACGTATTCGCGCGGCGGGAAACCACATTAAAACACATAGTATCGAAACGGGGTTTTGTAGCGCCTGCCTTTAGGCGGGCACTTTGCGGGTACGCCCATGCCCGCCTGAAGGCGGGCGCTACAAGAACCAAAATCTCCAGCACAAATACGTATTGACATGGCAGATTCAGTATCAATAGAGTCTCGCTCAAGACCCGGAAAAACGCAGCCCGAACACCTACACGATCTTGCGTGCCGGCTTGGAGGAGGGTTCACATGAAGAAAATTCTTATCATCTCAGGAATTGTCGCCGGAATTCTGCTGTCGCTGCCCGTGCAATCGCAAGCTCAGCAGCAGGCGCCCCCGATGCCATCGAAGCCAGCGGCTAGCGACCTGAAGACAACCAGGGATATCAAAGTCATATCGAGTGCCGGCGCGCGTGCCTTGGCCGACGCCTGTTCCGCATGGGCCGATCAGAACAAGAAAATCGTGGCCATGGCAATTCTGGATTGGGGCGGCAATCTCATCGAGTCCCACGCCATGGAAGGCGCGCCCATGAATGCCATCGACACCGCCCTGTTAAAGGCCAAGTCAGCCTTGCGATGGCGCCGCCCCACTTCGGAAACCAACAAAATGGTCCGCAGCGGCGAGAATCTGGCGCCGACCTTCATGCACGATTTTCCGCAACCCGGCGCGCTTCCAATCGTGCTCAACGGCCAAGTCATCGGCGCGATGGGCGTCTCCAGTGGCGACGGTGAAAAATGCGCCCAGGCCGCAATCGACGCGGTGTTCCATGGACAAGCCACCACTTCGGCGCCGTAATTCGCGCACAATCGTAATCGCGCTCTTCAAGGTGACCGTGGGCGTATTTGGTCCCGGCCAGGCCTTCAGTGACCAGTTCCTAGGCAGCGCAAAAGCGGCCGGAGAAAAAATGTGGGCCTTCCACCACGGGGTGGCAAACGGAAGTACGCCATTAGTAAAATACCGATCTACTCTAGGATCCTTGTGGCCCACGGACTGGCATGGCAACTCATGAAAGGTGATAACAGAAGGGCTCTCCGTATACTATAATCCGAAGCCATGCTGACTCGAATTTACATCGACAACTTCCGCTGCTTCGTTAACTTCGAGTACAGGCCAACGGGGAAGCAGTTGCTGCTGGGACCAAACGGCAGCGGCAAATCCTCAGTGATTGACGCGGTTCGTTACGTCAGGCGGTTCATAGAAGGCGACGAGAATCCGTTTACTCAATCCACTCGCACGCGCTGGCAGGATCAGCCTTTGCAAGTCGTTGAAATTGATGCTCTCCTTGATCGCCAGAAATATGAGTACCGGATTGAGATACGTTTTGATCCAGAAACAAGGCAGCCGTCAGTCAACCTGGAAAGACTGACATTCTCTGGCACAACTGTATTTGAATTGGCAGATGGGGCCGTAAGGTTTTTCTCAAATGGAAGCAATCAACCGACAGCCGTACCCCTGGAAACCAATAGATCTGCCTTGCACCTTTCGCAACTAAGCAACTCACACGTCCGCAGGTTCGTTGAATGGATGGAAAGGCTCCACTGCTTTCGCATCGATGCTTACCCCGACGTTATGGATGAGCAGGCGGACAGCGAGGAGAGCCGTCCGGACCCTGAGTTCGGAAACCTCGCTGGTTGGTACCGTCATTTAGTAACCGCTCATCCTGACAAAAATTTGAAATTTCTGGAGTCAATGAAGGAAGTACTCGATGGATTCCAGGCACTGCGTTTTTCCTCGGGCGAAGATGGTGTAAAAAAGCTTCGGGCTGATTTCTTGGCCCCCACTAAAAAGAGGGTAAATTACTCGTTATCTGAACTTTCCGAAGGCCAGCGTTGCCTGCTTGCCTTGTACATGATCCTGCATTTCCTGATTGCCGATGGGCGAACCGTATTCATCGATGAGCCCGATAATTTTGTTGCCCTGCGAGAGATACAGCCATGGCTTCTTGCAGCGGAGGAATCGCTCCAAGACCATAACGGACAGCTCATCCTCATTTCCCATCATCCGGAAATACTGAATCAATGGGCCTCAAAATATGGATTGCGGTTTTTTCGGGAAGATAACGGCCATGTTCGGACGGAAAAATTCAAAGTTGATCCAAAGGGGAATTTGCAACCATCAGAATTGATTGCCCGCGGATGGGAGGATGAGTAAGCCCTCACAGGTTATCGTCGTTGTGGAGGATGAACGTCAAAGAATGCTCGTACAGAAATACCTCAAAAGCCGTGGGTTGAATGCGCATCGCATGAGAATTTCAATCTCGCCCAAAGCCCGCGGAAGTGCTGAGAACTGGGTGCAAATGAAGTTTGTTGAAGAAACAAAGGCATACCGCATGCGCCAGCCTCGGGCTCGGACAGAACTGCTTGTTGTGATTGATGCCGATACATCGACGGTCCAGAGACGATTTAACCAGCTTGATCGTGCGTTGAGGACAGATGGTAATGAAATCGTTAGTGATGGCGAGCGCATCGCGCGATTGGTCTCAAAGCGGAACGTTGAGACGTGGATTCTCTGCCTGAATCAAGAAAACGTGGACGAGAACAACGACTATAAAACAAGGAAGCGAAACTGGAGCAAGATTATTTCCGCGGCTGGCAATACGTTAAATCAGTGGAGTCGCATGGAAGCCGGGCCGCCGCCGCACTGTATAAGTTCTCTGCGGACCGGCGTTCTCGAGTTGAAACGCCTAACGCAATGAAGCTGCAAAGCGAGGACAAACTGAACATCGAGGACACGGCTTAGTTGTGGCAGAGCATCGTTCTCTAGCAACGGAAAATCGGATTCCATTCGACACCGATGGCGATCTAATCGCGGCCGCGGGTGGCCCAGCCTTCTCAAGCCTCTTCTCTTGGCGAATGCGCACCGACTGTTCATACCGGCACCGATATATAAAAAGATGTATACTGGTATAGGCATGGCAAGCGAGTGGAAGCCTATCAGATGGATTGAAGCGTCGCTCAGGGATTTGCGGTCTTTCCCTCGCGACGTCGGGCTCGACATTGGGCACGCCCTCTTTGCAGCCCAGGAGGGCAAGACCGATCCTGCCGCCAAACCCCTTAAAGGCTTTGGCGGCGCCAACGTGCTCGAAATTATCGCTTCGCATCACGGCAATGCGTGGCGGGCCGTTTACACCGTGCGATTTCGGGATGCCATCTATGTTTTGCACGTGTTTCAGAAGAAGTCCACCAAAGGGATTGCCACGGCGGCGAGGGAGATCGATTCGATTAAACAACGGCTCGCTGAGGCCGAGCGTGATTATCGAGAAAGGCAGACCTGAAGTGAAAAACAAAACCAAAAAGGCACACCGCCGAGTCTCCCGCGTAACCGAAAGCAGTGGGAATGTGTTTGCTGATCTCGGCCTTCCCAATCCTGAGCAGGAACTGCTTAAGGCGCAGCTCACGCTGCAAATCTATGCGATCCTCAAGGACAGCGGCATGACACAGGTCGAGATCGCCAAAATCCTCGGAGTGCAGCAGCCGCAAGTTTCCTTGCTGATGCGGAACCGCGCGGGCAATTTTTCCGTTGGACGCCTCATGGAATTTCTCACGGCTCTACGCCGGGATGTTGAAATCACCGTCCGGCCTACTCGCAAGGAACACGGCGCGCTCTCAGTTGTCTCTGCCTGAACTTGGTTTCCGATCTGAGCGCGTTGCTTTGTTGACTCTTACTATGTCCGTGTACACCTTTCTCATCCGAGACTCAGATCGTCCTGTCCCTAAAACAGAAATTTCGCGCCTAGCTGCACGAGCCGCGGCGGATCGGCGCTAACAACTTCGCCGAACGTGGAACTGCTGATATTGCCGTCGACGGATTGCGGTCCAAAGAACTGGGCGTGATTGAACACGTTGAAGGCCTCGAAGCGGAACTGGAGCGATTTCGATTCCGTCAGGCGCAAATTCTTGAGCAGGGCCATGTCGTAGTTATCCATTCCCGGCCCGTGGAAAAAGCGGCGCTTGGCGGTGCCGGGCGAGCCCAAGGCGTTGTCGCTGAATTGGGAAGGATTGAAGTAGGGCTGTCCATTGCGGGGATTGCGATTCAGGTTCAGAGGACCGCCGTTATAATCCGGCTCATCCACACCGTAGTTGTTGATGCCATTCGGTTCGGCGCCGAGCAGCGAATTGTCGCCGTAGTTGACGAGCGTCACGGGGAGGCCCGTGCTGAAGTGGGTGATTCCGGAAATCTCCCAGCCCCGCGTCCAGCGGTTGGAAACGTGGAACAAGCTCTCGAACGGAATTTTGTAATTGTAGCTCACAACGAAATTGTGCTGGATGTCGAAGGAAGACAACGCGTAGCTGAGCGACGGATTGAGGGGATTGACCTCTTCCCCCAAATTGGAAGAGTCATCCAAGCTTTTGCTGTAGGTATATCCCGCGGATACTTCCAGCCGCCCGCTAGTGTGGTGCAGGCTCAATTGCAGGGCGTTGTAATTAGATACGCCGATGGTCGCCTGGCTGGTGTCGCTGCCGAAGTTGGAGCCCAGCGGGCCGCGGGTTCCGTTAATCACCTGGCCCGAGGCCGACGTGAATACGTTGCTTTCCGCAAAGGGACCGCACGTCGCTGAACCGGACGCCACTTCGTTCGGTTGGCTCAGGCTCAGGCAAAGCGCCGGGTTGCCCGGGTTGGCTTCCACCATCACGAGTAGCCGATGACCCTGCGTGCCCACGTAGCTCGCGCTCACCACTGTCTTCGACCCGATTTGCCGTTCGAGGGACAGCATATATTCCTCGACGTAGGGGATGCGATTCGTCGCGGCATATGCGGGGATGCCGCTGATCGGCTCATACTGCGACCAATTGACGTTTGGGTCGGGATTGCTGCTGGATGCCGTCCCAGTCGCTAGCGCAACAGGAAACGGCTGGCCCAGGTTCTGCCCCGTCGACGCCGTAATGAAAGGGGTGGCGAACAGAGGTGGAGCCGGGCTGGAATAGGTGGTCCCGAAGGGCGCATTCCCTGCCAAAATTCCAATCGTCAGAGCCTCGATCGCGGTGTAATACATCCCGAAACCCGCTCGGATGCTCGTCTTCCCTGCACTTCCCAAAATCTTCCCGAGGAGAGTGTCTTGAGCGGCGCTCGGCGAATAGGCCAAGCCGATGCGCGGGGCAAAGTCGAGATTCCCGGGAGGCGCGAGCGTCCGGGGCACGCCGGGATCGCCGGGAAACAGAATGCCCGCAGGAGCTCCCGGAAAGACAACCGACTGTTGGCCAGGCTCGAAGGTGGAGATTCCGTTGTTCTTTTCATACCAAGGTTCGATGCGATCCCAGCGCAGGCCATAATTCAGCGTCAAGTTGGAACGCGCCCGCCAGCTATCTTGCGCGAAGATGCCGGCGTATTTATTTCTTCCGTAGAAGGCTTGCAATTGGCTCTGATTGTATTGGCTCGGAACGCCCAAGAGAAAATCGGCAAAGTCGGAACCCGTTTCGCTTCCGGTGAAAAGGAAGTTGCCGTTGAATTGCGCGATAGGATTGGTGTCGATCTGGTCGTAGTGGAATTCCACGCCGAATTTCACCGTATGGCGCCCCATCACTTTGGAAAAATTATCGATCCATTGGTATGTGTTGTTGACTTGCTTCAACTCGTTAGCGTTCGTTCCGATGGAAAGGGAATTGAAGACGATGTTCTCGACCCCTTCGCCTTGCGGGTCCAGCGGCACAATGCCCGGAGTTCCCGGGCCAGTCACAAATCCCTGCGACGCCAGGCTGACGCCGAGTCCCCCAACCGGTTTCCCAAGGTCGTTTCGATCGCGCATGTAGCTGAAGTGGAATTCATTCACCGCCTGCGACCCTAAACTTTTCGTGTCGCCCAGGCTGAGCAACTGCGCCTGTCCCAAATAGAGCGCGTTGAAGCCCGGCACGCTCGCGCCACTTTGCGCCACCGGGTACGGATTGTTGAGGGCGTAGCGGTCCAGGAAATAGTAGGCGGAGAGCAGACCCCAGTGAGTGTCGTAATCGAGCCGATAGGCTCCCTTGTCGTCCTGCAAAGTCTGATTGGAGGCTGAGGTCGCGAAGGTGTCGGCCCCAACGTTCGGCCGAGGAATGTATTGGAGCAGATCCTTCGCGGGCGCGGACCATGCCGAAGTCGGGATCAAGGCATTCGGAAAAACGCACTGCGAGGACTTCGTGCATCCGGGCGTGAAGTAGGATTCGCCGGGAGAAACCGAATACCCCAGTTCTTGAGAGAGCAAGTTCGCCCAATTTTGGCCGGTCACCGTGCCGGTCAGGGAGCTTGTCAGGTCGAGCAGATTACCGGAGCGGTCATCCGTAGAAGGAACTGGAATCTGGCCCGTGTCGATTCCTTGCGTCGATCGAGTTCCTTGATAGTCGGCGAAGAAGAACAATTTATTTTTTTGAATGGGACCGCCGAAGGTACCGCCGAACTGGTTTTGGTCAAACGTGCCGCGCGTCGGAGAGAAGGGATTGCGCGCATCGAGGTCCGTGTTCCGCAAGAACTCGAACGCATCGCCATGAAATTCATTGGTCCCTGACTTCGTGACCACGTTGATCTGTCCGCCGCTGTGCTCCCCATATTCCGCGTCGAAATTGTTGGTCAGGATACGAAACTCGGCGATGGCATCGAGGTTCGGAATAATCGCCGTTCCGGAATTCACATCTTCCTCGGAGTCGCTGCCGTTCACAATGAATGCATTCGAGAATTCCCGTTGCCCATTGATCGAAATCGTTCCAGGGTTCAAGCCGCCGGAGGGCGAAAGCGCGCTGACGCCGACGTCTTGCTCCGTGTTGGAGGTCAACGAAGTCGCGGGGACGACGCCCGGTTGCAGGGCCAGCAGATCGGTGTAGCTCCGGCCATTCAAGGGAACCGCGGCCATCTTCGCCCCGCTGATCACCTCGCCCATCTGCGTATCGGATGTTTCCGCGTGAACGGCGCTTCCGCTCACCGTGACCGCTTCGGTCAGCGCGCCAATTTCGAGGACGGCGTCCACAATGAGCGCGCTGTCGGCGTCGATGGCGATTCCCGTCCGCCGGTACGGTTGGAAACCCGTCTTTTCGATCGCGATGTCGTAGCGGCCGATAGGAAGGTCGGGAAAGGAGTAAAATCCCCGGTCATTCGTCGCGGCCTGCCGCTCGACGCCAGTATCGATGTTGGTCGCCTTTACGGTCGCGGCCGGAACCACGGCATTGGTTGCGTCCTTCACCGTGCCGGAAACGCTCCCACCGACTCCAGCCCACGAATCGACGGCGAACACTAAGACAAATGCAAAAGAGAGATAAAAAGCGATCCGCCCGAATTGCCTGACGATTGAAAATGAAAAATGCAAGAAGCAATCCTGCCGCCTAGCAGGCATTTCGGACTCCTAACCGGCTATCTGCTACACCTAAGGGCCTGACGAGCATCCGATTCCCTTTCCATGGCCGAATTTCCAGTTGCAACTGAGTTTCAATTGAGGATACGATTGGACTTCATCGGTCTTCTCCTGTCAAGGCGGGATTTGTAAACTCCTTGCAAACTACTTCGGCCAAACGGACCACTCGCGGTGGGAATTTCGCACGGTTAAATTCCTGGCGCGCAATTTACCTGGGCGTGTTTTGCGTCAGATCCAGTTGCCAAGTTTGAGACATTAGATCTTTCCCAAACTGGAAATTGGCCTTCTCTTCCACGAGGCGGAATCCTGCTTTTTGGTAGATATGGTGGGCGGCCACGAGGATGCTCTGCGTCCAGAGCGTCACCTTCTTGTAGCCCACTGCTCTGGCGAAGTTCACGCATTCTTCCACAAGCGCTGAGCCTACGTGCAATCCTCTGGCGCTCGGTTCGACGAGCAAGAGGCGCAGCTTTGCGGTGCCGGGCTCGGCGGGATGCTTGACGAGGAAGACGTGGCCTACGTTCTGGCCGTTCACTTCCGCGATCCAGCAACGCTCGCGCCGAGGATCGAAGTCGGTGAGGAAATCGGCCACGATGCGGGCCACGAGGGCTTCAAATTCGTCGATGAAACCATATTCTTGCGCATAGAGAGCGGCTTCCCGGTATACGACCCAGCCCATATCGCCCGGTCGATGCGGGCGCAAGACGAGACGCACGGCTTCCTGAGCGTCTGGCATCAGCAGGCGTTCAATCGCGCTCATCGAGCCGATCAAGTTGGCTTGACCAGCGGGCGGAAGCGCTGTCAGTACGCTGCGAGCCTGGTTTTCCGAAAGCGCGTTCAGCTGCGCCATCCTGGATTTTCCCTTGCGAGTGAGCGCCAGATGCGCGGAGCGGGCGTCCCTCTTGGAGGCGCGACGTTTCAGCAGGAAATCTTTTTCGAGACGGCGAAGAATGCGGCTTAAGTAGGCCGGATCGATCCCTAGAGCGCTGGCTATTTCCTTGGCGGTGGATGCGTGACGCGTCGCAAGCTCGTACATCACGCGGGCCTCGGTGAGGCTGTAGCCACCCTTGAGCCACTGCTCATCGAGGACGCCGAGGAAACGGGTATACCAGCGGTTGAAATGGCGGAAGGCGGCCACATTCGGTTGCAGCGCAGGGTCCGTGCGAGGGGTCGGCACGGCAACTATCGTCCACCATATTGATGGACAATGTCAACTAATTGTGCGAAGGGCGAGAAACATCCCAACTTGAAAATCACTCGTAAATCGTGGCGTCGATCTTCGCATTTGGGAGGTTCGGGCTTCAGCCCGGACGTTCCATCTTGCGCATACCTGGGCTTTAGCCACTGAAGCTTCAGGGCCTGAATGCCACATTCACGTACCGTTGGGCGTCCGACCTGAAGGTCGGACCTTCTAAATAAAGATTTCCATTTGGACGATTAGGAGAAAAATGGAAATCAAGACAATACCTGAAGGGCGCGATTCGCCGCTGCATGGGTGAGGCTCGAGCTCACGCAATCGAGCAGAGAGCTGCATGGAATTCTAGGACGGAGCGGGCGCGGATTGAAGCGGAAGGTGGGCGGCTTCCCAGGCGGCGATGCCGCCGGCGATTTCGCTGACGCTGGAGCATCTGCCGCCTTGCAATAAACTGGCGGCGATGGAGGAGCGGTAGCCGCCGGCACAATAGACCAGCAGAGGGCGGTCCTTCGGCAACGTTTCCAGATTTTCGGTCAGATGGTTTAGGGGGATGTGCAGACTTCCGGGGATGTGCTTTTGATCGTGCTCGCGGGGAGTACGAACGTCGATGGCCAGCGGAGGGTGTGGCGAAGACAAAAGCTCGGCGGCGAAGGGGGCGCTGAGGCGTTCGGTTGCGACCGTTAGATCGGGGCGCGATTGGAGGCTTTGCAAACCATCCTGCAAAAATCCGGCCACGTGATCGAAGCCGATGCGGCCGAGGCGGATTGCGGATTCGTTTTCCCGGCCGGGGGCGGCGATGATTACGATCGGATGGCGGTGATCGAGGACCGTCCCGGCCCAGGTGGCGAACTGGCCGATGAGGCCGATGTTAACACTTCCCTGCAGGTGCACCGAAGAAAATTCAGAGGCATCGCGGGTGTCGAGGATTTGCGCGCCTTGCGCTTGCAACTCCAGAACGGCGTCCAGCGTCAGCGGGTTCATCTCGCGGGCCAGGGCCTGTTCTAAAGTGGGGCGCTCTTCGCTGTTCAGGACCGCGTCATAATTGAAGTACGCGGGTGCTTCGGGCTGATCGGCAGTCACCACCTGAATGAACGCTTCCTTGGTCATGGGCTGAAGGGCGTAGTTGGAGCGGCGCTGCTCTCCCAGGGTGGATACCGTTTCCTTGCTGATGGCCTTGCCGCAGAGCGAGCCGGCGCCGTGCGCCGGATACACCAGGCAGGGATCGGGGAGTGCGAGTAGGGTGCGATGCAGCGAATCAAACAGCAGGCCGCCCAGGTCGGTGGCCGACCAGCCCAGGGCCGCGCGCAGATCGGGGCGGCCTACGTCTCCAATGAACAATGTGTCTCCGGTGAGCACGGCATAGGGCTGGGCATCGGCGCGGGCCAAATCGTAAACGACGATGGAAATGGACTCCGGAGTGTGCCCAGGCGTTTCCAGAATTTTCAGGCGGACTCGGCCGAATTCGAGGATTTGGCCATCGGCGAGAGGAGTGAACGCGTAGGCCGCCTTGGCCGCGGCACCGAGATAGATGGTAGCGCCCACGCGATCGCGCAATTCCAGATGGCCCGCGACGAAATCTGCGTGGAGATGAGTGAGGAAAACGTGCCTGATCTTGAGTGAGTGTTCGGCGGCGAGGGCGACGTATTGATCCGTGTCGCGTTGCGGATCCACTACGGCTGCCGTGCCTGCTTCCTCGTCGCCGATCAGGTAGGAAGCGTGCGCCAGGCACGGCAGATAGAACTGCTTGAAGATCATGACGCACGCTCCTCGCTTGAGCGCCCCTACTTCGGCTGGGGAACAATCCGCAAGTACGGACGGGGCGCCTTCCAGCCGCCGGGATACTTCTGCTTGGCTTCTTCCTCGGTGACCGCCGGAAGGATGATGACGTCCTCGCCTTGTTTCCAGTTCACCGGCGTGGCTACTTTGTGCTTGGCGGTGAGCTGCATGGAATCGAGGACGCGGAGGACCTCGTCGAAGTTGCGGCCGGTGCTCATGGGGTAGCTCAGCATGAGCTTGATCTTCTTGTCCGGGCCGATCACAAAGACGGTGCGCACGGTGGCGTTGGTGGCCGCGGTACGCCCTTCGGAAGTATTTCCGGCGTCGGCCGGGAGCATGTCATAAAGCTTGGCGATGCTGAGTTCAGGGTCGCCGATCATGGGGTAGTTCACCTTGTGACCCTGCGTCTCTTCGATGTCCGCCTTCCACTTGCTGTGGCTGCTCACCGGGTCCACGCTCAGGCCGATGATTTTGCAATTGCGCTTCTCGAAGTCCGGCTGCAGTCCGGCCATGTAACCGAGCTCGGTGGTGCACACCGGCGTAAAATCCTTGGGATGCGAGAACAAGACGGCCCAGCCGTCGCCGATCCATTCGTGGAAATGGATGGTGCCCAGCGAAGTCTCGGCGGTGAAATCGGGAGCTACGTCGTTAATGCGCAACATGATCTGCCTCCTAGTGTGGAGCTTTCTGGAAAAAGATGATCTGGAATTTTAGTCCCAGCACTTTATGCGGCGAGTAGTGTACCAGAATCCGGCCACGGATGATTCCGCGAGGCGCAAAAACACGCCATCAGCTAGTCGGGAACGCCGCCGCAGCTCACCGGCATTCCGCGCCAGAATTTCCAGGCAGCGGAAAAATACCCACCACCTTTTTGTCATTCCGAGCGAAGCGAGGCGAGGAATCTCTCTTTCTTTTCATAGGCGCAACCCCCGGAGGGATTCCTCGCTTCGCTCGGAATGACAAAATTATCCGCTTTTTCCGCAACGGGTTTCGAGTGGCACAATCTTGCGCACCGCCAGAGGATGCGTTCGCGGCACATCATCGCCAAGGGAATGGTCTCGGTTTATTGAAGTCTTTGCAAGGGATTTTCACTTGAACCGGCAGGTTTCCGGCAGCGGTTTGCCGAGTGCTGGCGAATCGATCAGGTGAGAATCTTCGCTGAGTGTTGCGTAGAGCGGGTACTCTTTCTCGTCAAATTTCGGACTCGTGCCGTTATAGGTCCACGTGGCTTCCGCGTCTTCCCCGGGGAAAACGTTCCAATCGAAAGTAACGGGACCGCAGCCCTTCACGGGAACGGTATATGTGATTTCCCGGCAATTATTCCCTCCGGCGTTGGCGCATGGCCCTTCTCGCCAAACTCCGTGCTGGTATTCCGGATAAAAAGCAAAATGTTTTTTCACAATCTCCATCGGCTCATGCGACCGGTTTTGAGCATAAATTACAAGTAACCACCCTGCCACTCCAGCGAGTGTGAGTAACACCAGAAAAGCATGCTTGAAGTGACGCCAAGAAGGAGGCTGCATCTCGCTATTTCCGCGCCCCAGCCGTGGCATTCAAGATGACGCTCAACGGAGCGATCTGCTGCGGCTTGGCATAACGATTCACCAGAAATCGCTGGCCATCCTTGGTCACATCGTAATTAAACAAATCCGTGGAGGAAATCTGGGCGCGTAGTTGGCTGTGAAACAGCGGCGTGGGATTGCCGGTGGAAAACGTTCCCTCGCTATTCACAGGCACCGCAGTAAACGTGGTTTTTTCGCCGATGTAGAAAATCTCTTTCCCGTCCGCGCGCCAGCGAGGCTCAATCCCGCCGCCGCGAGACACCTGCCACTTCCCGGAGGCACTCGGAAAAGTCGTCACATAAATCTCCCAATCGCCCGACTCATTGGAAGCGTATGCGACCCATTTTCCATCCGGGGAAATCTGTCCATTCGTTTGGTCGGCCTTGCCTTCCAGAAATCGGGAACCCTTCCCGCCGGAGGCGGGCAGGAGAAGCAAGTAGGAGCCGCCCGTGTTGGGCTGGTAGGTGCAAAGGATTTGCTTATCGTCGGACGACCAAGAGTTGGGGACCACATCGTCGGCCACCTGCAAAATCGGCTTGGCCGGCTCCAACCCCTGCACCCGTTTTGAAAAGATGTGCACGGCGGTCGCAAGGATGGACCGATAGGCAACTGTAGTTCCGTCCCGCGACCACATGCCGTCGACATCTTCGGAGGGGCCGAACGTAAAGCGGGAGCTGGTGCCGCGCTTGAAGTCGCTCAGCCAGACATTTACGTTATTGGCTTTTGCGTCTGCGATGTCCACTGTCACCTGGCTGTTGTCTGGCGAAAGATTCGGATTCGCGAGCACCCCCACGTCTCCGACGTGTCCCAGTTCCTTCCCGGCTCGGTCGTACCAGGTCAAGACCGAGGAAGTGGCGCCGACATTCGCGTTGTAAACCACGGTCCCGTTCTCCGCCACGGAGAACGCGCCCCAGTAAACGGAGGGCTGGAAACCCACTTGATCGGCAATGACTTGCGTCTCCCCCGTTGTGGTTCCCTTGGAAATATCCACGGGAGTCGCGTGCAACGATCGTTTCGCGTCGACGTAAAACAAGTTGCCGTTGGCATATCCCAGATTCGAGTGGGTCAAGAGTAGCCGTCTCTTTTCCTTTCCGGTTAGAGAACTGAAGTAAATGCCGCTGGTGCGGTCCTCGTCCGGGTTCGTGAAATCTCCGGCAAAGAACAAGAAGCCGTCGCCATCCGGAAGGAAAACGGGCCAGCGGTGCGTGGACTCCTTCGTGGGGTCGAAAAGCTTGTCGGTGAGCGGAGCCGCATTGCTGCCGTCCGCATGGACGGTCCAAAGAAACCCACCCGCTTCGGGCGCATAGAGAATAATGCCCTTGCGTCCCCAGCTTCCGCCCCGCGCGGTCGTCACGCTGGCAAGAACCTGCGGCGCCCCGCCAGAGGCCGCGATTCTTTTCAGGTGGCCATCGGCAAAAAATGCGACATTGGCGTCGTCAGGCGACCAAAAGGGATAGCTCGCACCCTCGGTGCCCTGCAGCACGACGGCTTCCGGCGAACCAATTCGCTGCACGGTCAGCATATTGACTCCGGCAGCTTCATTGGGCGACACGTATGCCAGCATGCGTCCATCCGGCGAAAGGGCCAAATGGCTCGCTTCACCTTGCAGAGGAATGGCAAACTCCATTCGTTCCGCCGCGGGTTGTTTTGGCCTGAATAGAAATAAAAATGCAGCCGCCACGATGAGGGCGGGCACGCCAACTCCAAGAACAAGGCCCGTGTAATTGCGCCGCGCCGGAGATTCTTCAACGACCTCTTTCGGAGCTTCCGAAATCGCGCTCGATTCACGAATCCAGTCGAGATCCAATTTCAGATCGTGCGCGCTTTGCGGCCGTTCGTCCGGCTCCTTGGCCACGCACGTTTTCACGACGCGCTCCAGCAGCAGCGGCGCGACCGGCTGCAGCTCGCGCATCGGCCGCGGCTCTTCTCGCAAAATCGCGGCGATCAAACTGGCCTGGCTCTTTGCCTCGAACGCTTTTTTCCCTGTGGCCATCTCGTACAACATCGCGCCGAAGGAGAAAATATCGCTGCGTGCATCGGCTTCTTTCCCCTCGAGCTGTTCGGGGGACATGTATTGCATCGTGCCGAGAAGCGTTCCTTGCGTCGTGAGGTTTCGGCTGATGGTCGGGGAAGAGCTCATATCCCCTTGCAAAATCTCTCCGCCCTTGGCGAGGCCAAAATCAAGCAGCTTGGCGCCCGTCTTCGTAAGCATCACGTTCCCCGGCTTCAAGTCGCGGTGCACAATTCCCTGCCGGTGCGCTTTATCCAGCGCATCCGCGATTTGCGACGCGTATCGCAACAGGTCGGCAGTGGGCAGCGGACCCTTCTGAATCCGCGCCGCCAGCGTCTCCCCCTCGAGATACTCCATCACCAGGTACTCGATTCCGTCCTGGTGGCCGATGTCGTACAGCGCGCAAATGTGCGGATGATTCAGGCTGGAGACGGCTCGCGCTTCCCTCTCGAATCGCTGGCGGACTTCCGCGGTCTCCGCCAAACCTGCCGCAAGAATCTTGATGGCGACCGTCCGGTTCAGCCGCGTATCGCGTGCCCGATACACCTCGCCCATTCCGCCCGCGCCCAGCAGGGATTGAATTTCATACGGGCCGAGTTTCATTCCTGGAGTGAGGGGCATAAGTGCCCGGCATTATAAGTCATGCGGAACGTTATTCGCTTTGGAATTTAGCCCTGACAGAGGAAGTCGGCACACTCAATTTCGACTTCTCTTCCCCAATCGAACTAGGAATTTCCGTTTGGGAATTTCCATTTAGGAGGTCCGACCTTCAGGTCGGACGAACAGCGACGCGTGAACGCGGCCTTTAGGCCCTGAAGTTTCAGGGGCTAAAGCCCTCCCATGCACGACACGGAACGTCCGGGCTGAAGCCCGGACCTCCTGAATGCGGAGCTCATGGTGACCATCTTCAAATAGGGGAAGAATTAGGACAGAACCCTTTATCGCGAGAAGTTGCAAAGCACGCGTGCGGCGTGCAAGCTAACACGCATGCCGGAACTGCCGGACATCGCGGCATATATCAGCGCTCTCGAACCGCGCGTCGTCGGCCAGCCGATCGCACGGGTGCGGCTAGGAGGAAACCCTTTTCTGCTTCGTACCGTGGAGCCGCCGCTTGCGAGCGTGGAGGGACGCATCGTTCGCGAACTGCGCCGAATCGGCAAGCGAATCGCGTTTGGAGTCGAGGGAGATCTCTGGCTCGTGCTGCACCTGATGATTGCCGGCCGTTTGCACTGGCGGTTGCCAGGGGCGAAGCTATCGGGCCGCCAAAATCTGGCGGCCTTCGATTTTCCCAGCGGCTCTCTCGTGTTGACCGAAGCCGGCACAAAGCGCCGCGCGTCATTGCACGTCCTCGCCGGCGAAGAAGGTTTGCATTCCATCGATCCCGGAGGAATCGAAATCTTCGCCAGCGATCTCACTTCTTTTCGCGATGCCCTCACGGCCGAAAACCGCACGCTGAAAAGGGCCCTCACCGATCCGCGCCTGCTGAGCGGCATAGGCAATGCCTATTCCGACGAGATCCTGCATGCCGCGCAACTCTCGCCAGTCACACTCACGCACAAATTGAAGCCGCAGGAGTGGGAGAGGCTGTTCGATGCCACACGCCAGACTTTGAAGCTTTGGATCGATCGTTTGCGCCTCGAGGCGGAGTCCGCCTTTCCCGAAAAGGTGACCGCGTTTCGCAAAGGCATGGCGGTTCACGGACGCTACGGAGAGCCGTGCCCGAGGTGCGGGAAAAAGATTCAACGCATTCGTTATGCGGACAATGAAACGAACTATTGCGCTCAATGCCAAACGGGAGGAAAAGTTCTCGCGGACCGCAGTTTGTCCCGGCTGTTGCGGTCGGACTGGCCGCGCACGCTCGAAGAACTCGAGGCCCTCAAGCACCGCTAGCAGCGGACACCCTGCAAGGATGGCAACCGGATTGTCAGTTGTTTCCAACCGCGCTATCGCCAATTCCCCACGACGGTTGCGCGTCAGATTCCGATTCAGTCCATATGTGATTTGGTGGCGATGGTTTGGTAGCGCCGGCGTCCCGCCGGCGTTTTTGCGCATTGTCGCAAGCAGAGCAAATGCCGGCGGGACGCCGGCGCTACCAATCCCAATGCCAACAGATCGCTACATTTTCTCGGGGGATTCGATTCCGAGAAGTTCCAGTCCGGCAACGAGCTGAACCTCGACGAGACGGCTCAGTTGCAAGAGGAATTTCTTCTTGGCGGGGTCGCTCTCCGTGAGGATGTGGTGATGGTGGTAGAAAAGATTGAAAGCCTGCGCGAGTTGGAAGGCGTACTTGGCGACGAAGGCAGGCTCTTGCGCTCCTACTGCCGCGTCGATTTGCGTGTCGAGCGAGGCAGCGAGAAAAGCGAGTTCCCAGAAGGCGTTTCCGTCGGACCCCGCGAATAATTCCGTCGCGGCACCCGCGTCCACATTTTCCAGAGCGGCGGCGTCGAATTCGGGCTGCTGGTCGCGGAGCTTGCGGAAAATATTGCGCGCGCGCACGACGGCGTACTGGCAATAAGGGCCGGTTTCGCCTTCGAAGCTGAGGGCGTCCTTGAAGTCGAAGGCGATGGTAGCCGTCCGCGTGAATTTTAATAAGAAATAGCGCAGGGCGCCAATGGCGATCGAGTGCGCAATGGCGGCGCGCTCCATGTCAGGCGTGTCCGGGTGGCGCTCGTCCACTTCGGCGCGGGCGGCGCTTTCCAAGCGGTCCAGCAAATCGTCGGCTTTGACGCCGAGGCCTTTGCGCCCGCTCACTTCGACGTACGGCTTCTTCGCATCCTCCTCGCTCAGGGTGTAGCCGAGTTCGGCGGCGCAGCGCGGCGTGAGGGCCACAATTTCGTAGGAAAAGTGGACCGAGCGGCCGGCCTGCTCCTCGTAGCCGAGCGCACGCAGGCCCGCGACCACTACATTTTGCAGATACGCCTGGCGCGCATCGATCACGTTGTATACGATCGCGGCACGGCCAAAGGCGGGCGCCGCAGGATCGCCTGCGGTGGAAACGCTGGACCACAGCGTGTGCCCGGCGGGATAGGTGTGAAATTTTTCGTAATAAAAATCGCGCCCGAGCAATCCGAATTTCCAGAGCTGATAGGCGATGTCCTTTCCGACGTACGTGACCGTGCCATTGGAGCGCACGATGATTTTTGCATCGTCATCTTCCTGTTCCTGGCCGGCGTCAGCGCCGGCCGCGCCGGGAACGGTCGCGTCCCCGCTGTCGTTCGTGCGCATCACCCAGCAGCCGGCGTTCTTCCCTGCCCCGGCAAGATGAATAGCGTTGCGTTGCTTCAGCAGCTCGAACGCCGCATCCCAAAATTTCAAGTTCAAAATTTCGCTCTCGCGAGGAAGCAAGTCGTACTCGATTCCCAGCCGTTCCATGGTACGCAGGTGGCAGCGCACGATGGCGGGCGCAACGATGTTCGCCATCTCCGCGGCTTCGCCCGCGCCTTCCTCGATCGATTTCAGCATTTCGCCGCGCAAGTGGAGCCGCGTTTTGTCTTCCTCGAAAAAATGCGTCACGCTCGCGTATAAATCCCAGCAGTAATAATCGAATTTCGGTTCCGCGGCGAGCGCGCGAACTTCCGCTGCTGATTTCTTCGCGATGTAGAGGAATCCGATGACCACGTCCGCGACCTGCACGCCGGTGTTGTCAATATAATTTTGCACTTCCACACGCTGCCCGGCGCGGCGCAGCAGGCGCACGAACGTATCGCCCAGCACGGCGTTGCGCAGGTGGCCGATATGCGCGGCTTTGTTGGGATTGATGTTGGTGTGCTCGACGATGCATTTCGGCGCATCGGCAGCGGCGCTGGGCCGTGGCGTATCCGCTTCCTGGAGGGACTCGGCCAGAAACGTGGCGCGCGAAAAATAAAAATTCACGTAACCGCCGCCGGCGATTTCCACGCGCTCGACTCCCTCAATGGGAGGAAGTTGCGCGGCGATTTCCTGCGCGATCTGGCGCGGCGCGCGTTTCAGGCGCTTGGCCAGCTCGAAGCAGACGGGCGTGGCCGCCTCGCCCATCTCGATGCGGGGAGGCTTTTCCGTGACGATGGCCACTTCCTGCTGGTAATGCTGGCGAATGTACGCGGCGAGGGCGGCGCGAATGCGGGCTACGAGAACGTGTACCAAGCGGCTCCGATCGGAATGTAGGACGGGCTTCAGCCTGTCAGCTTTTGACTTTTGCGGCTAGGCGAACTTATTGCGACCAGCGACAGAAGTCAAAACCTGACAGGCTGAAGCCCGTCCTACTGGATCAATTCCCTGAATGTTTTCCGGTGTAGGTCACGCGCCACACGCTATTCGACGCGTCGTCGGTGATAACGAGCGCGCCGTCACTGGCCACGGTCACGCCGACTGGGCGCCCCCAAACATTGGCGTCGTCCACGACGAATCCGGTGACGAAGTCTTCATACTCGCCCGTGGCCTTCCCGTTCGGAGTAAAAACACGCACGACTTTATATCCCGTGCGGTGCGCGCGGTTCCAGGAACCATGGGAAGTCACGAAGAGATCTCCCCGGTATTCGGCCGGGAATTGCTTGCCTTCGTAAAACGTCAAGTTCAGTGGAGCGGAATGCGATTGCAGCAAAACATCCGCAACGATGACCTTCTCTTTCAACTCGGGGTGTTTTCCCGCAAATCGGGGATCCTGATTCGGACCCGTGTAATACCAGGGCCAGCCATAGAATCCGCCTTCCTTGATGTGCGTGACGTAGTCAGGCACGAGATTATCGCCGAGTAGGTCGCGCTCATTCACAGCCACCCAGAGCTGGCCCGTCATCGGATGCATCGCCAGGCCGGAAGCGTTTCGAACGCCGGCGGCGTAGACGCGCTGCCCGCTTCCATCGGGGTTGAACTCGAGCACGTCGGCGCGATTGGTTTCCGACGCGTCATCGCCCACATTAGCCTTGGAGCCGACGCCGACGTAGAGCTTCTTGCCGTCGTTCGAAAACACCAGGCTGCGCGTCCAGTGCCCCCCGCCGAATTTGCCGCCGCCCGGAATGCTCGCAACAATGACCTCAGCCGGGCCGCCCGCTTTCAGGTCGCCATTTTTGTAAGGGAAACGGACGATGGAATTGGTGTTGCCGATATAAACGTACTGAGGATTCGGTCCTGGCGGGTAAAACGCGATTCCATACGGCAGCGACAAGTCAGAAGCAAAGACCTCGTTGGTAACAACCTTGCCGTCCGCGGAAAACCCGCGGAGGACCCGGATGCGCCCAGATTCACTTTCAGCCACGAACAAATCTCCGTTCGGCGCGGTCACAATCGTGCGCGGTCCATCCAGCCCGGTGAGCGCCAGTTCGATCTTGAAACCCTCTGGCACCTTGGGCCAAGCGTCCGCGGGGCGCGGAACGACTTTGGATTCATTAGGCGTGGACTCGGTGGCGTAAGGCTTGGGCAAATCGGAAGCCTTGATCAGATAACGGTTGCCGGGGCGTTCATTCGACCAATCGTTGAATGACCCTTCGCCACGCAGGACTTGGGGTGCGCCGGTCGAGTTTTGCGCCCGCGCGCCACCCATGAAGATCAGGCCCATGGCCAAGGGGGTGATCCAAAGCGCAGCCGGAATCTTGCGCCGAAGATTGTTGGGCATAATGTATCCTCTCCCCAGTGAATATCGAGCAGTTTTACAATCAGCTGTATACGCTTCTTTGCCTGGAGGCATCTTATCAGTCTGGCCGAGCCATTTCCAGCCATGTGCCTCGCGACGGCGAGGAGGGCTTGCAAACAGGGGCAGGATGATACGAAGGCCCTGAATGCGAAAATTAGGGGGCATTCCGGCCAAGAAAGTGGAACTCCACCCGCCGGGAAAAGCAATTCATAGCGTAGGCGCGGGAGAGACATCCAACCGGGGGAGATGGCAGAGCCAGTTGAAACACGGGATGTTGAACTTTTGAGGCGCCTTGCCGCAGGGGACGAGGACGCTTTTTTGGAGTTCTACCGGCGCCATCAGGGTGGGCTGTACCGATTTGCCATGCATATGAGTGGAAATCCCCAATCGGCCGCGGACGTGGTTCAGGATACATTTCTGACCCTGATCCGCCACAACGCCAAATATGATGAGCAACGGGGCACCCCCGCCGCCTTTCTCTTTGGCATCGCCCGAAACCATTTGCGGAAGCTGCATGAAAAAGAAGGCCGGTACGTGCCATTATCCAGCGAAATCGGCAAGGAAGTTTCAGTCGGCGAAAATGTCGATCATGGGTACTCTAACGGGAATGGCCACTCCGCAGGGATGGCCGGACAGTCGGGGACGATCTTAGAGGGGTTGGAGCGCGCGCAAATCGCGGAGTTGCTGCGCGAAGCCATACTCACGCTTCCCGATCATTACCGCGAACCGGTGACGCTGTGCGACCTCGAGGGCAAAAGCTACGGAGAAGCGGCGGCGTTGCTGGAATGTCCGGTCGGAACGGTGCGGTCGCGGCTGAATCGGGCGCGCTCGATTTTGCTGGACAAGCTTCGCCCGGCGCGGATGGGGACCAGGGCGCTTGGGGCCCGGCCCGGAGGCAAGAAATGACGGAAATGACCTGCAGGGAATTCGATGAATTCGTGCACGGATTCGTGCGCATGGAACTGCTGGACGTGAGCGTCCGTGAAGCGGCCCTGGAACACGCCGCTCATTGCAAACTTTGCTCGGAACGCATGGCCGATGCCGCCGCTCTCGCGGAAGCTTCGGAAACAGCGGGCAGGAGCGCCCGCGAGGCGGGCTCGCCCCCTGCTGTGGAGGCGGCACTGCTCGCGGCGTTTCGCTACCATCATCGCCGTGTTTCCTGGCGGCGCACGTTGGAGTGGGCCAGTGTGGGCGCCGCTGCCGCCGTCCTGCTGGTTTTTTTGTGGACAGCCAGTGGGCGCTTCAAGGGGCCGTCATCGCCGGTTCCTAAGAAAGATGTCTCTTCTCAATCGACAACGCCCGTCGAAGCGAAGGCTTCAGCTGAGCCGAAGCAGGAGCAGGCGGCGGCTCCAGCGGCGGATGCGCCCGTCGCGGATGCGCCCGCGAGTGATACCTATGTGGCTTCCGATTTTGTCCCTGTTCCCTTCACAGGCGCCATCACTGCGGAGGATCCCGGCATGATCGTGCGCGTCCAGTTGACCAGGGATTCGCTTGCGCAGCTTGGCTACCCCGTCGCCGAAACTCCCGATGAGGATTTAATTCTGGCGGATATTTTAGTGGGCGAGGATGGCTGGCCGCGCGGCGTGAAGTTAATTCAGTAGACGGGTACGGGAAAGGAAGTCATTGCAAGCTTGTTCTGAGGAGGCAAGACCGTGAGAAAAGTAATGTTCGGGGCAGGTATGAGTGCGTTGTTGTTGGCGGGTGTGGCGGTCGTTGTGAGCGCGCAGGGGCCCCCGCATGGCGGCCGCTTCGGTGGACACGGCCAGGGTCCTGGCGCGGGCATGTTCGAATTCGGCGGGCTGATGGGCGGCTTCGGCGGCAAGGTCGTAACCGGGAAACCGGTGACGGCGACCTTTACGATCACGCACACCGAGACCCTGCCTGGCAACACGATTTCCAATACCACCACGGGGACCTTCGCGCGGGGCGCGGATGGCAGCACGTACCGCGACGTAAAATTCGCGGCCATCGGTCCTTGGGCTGCGTCAGGCAAGCCTCAAGAGTTCATTTACATCCGAAACGTGACCGTGGGGATGCAGTACATCGTCAACGTGACCAAGGGAACCTACCAGGCGTTCCCGATCCACGCACATACCCCGCCCGCGGGAGCAAATGGCCCCGCGGCCCGGCCGAATCACGCCAGCTCTCCGAACGAAGCCGTCGAGGACAATCCGAATGGATCGTTCACGGATCATGTCTCCAACACGGTCTATCCGGCGGATAACCGGAAAGTGACGCGAACCATTCCCGCCGGAGCAATCGGAAACACGAACGCGATTGCTACGACCTCCGAGCGCGTCTATTCCTCGTCCTTGGACCTGCTCCTGTCGGAAACGCACACCGACCCGCGCTTTGGCACCAGGAGCTACCAGCTCTCCAACATCGGAACGTCGCCCGCTGCTTCGCTCTTCACCCCGGATCCCTCCTTCACCCAAGTGCAAGGCGGACGCGGGCATCATGGCCAAAACAAGCAGGCCCCCGCAGCTTCCGCGGCGCAGGACTGAACGGCGCCGGAATGTGTTAGCCATCTTCGGCCTCTACTGGAACGGAAAAAGGGCGCCCCGCTGGGGTGCCTTTTTTTCGTGATTCGACAAAACATGATGAATGAGAACAAGATGCGTCCAACTTGGGCAGTGGGCCAGTTTCTGATAAGCAATTGACTGGGCTCCGCGCAGACGGGGACGGAAGAAAGTGGCTTTGCGTCTTCTTGAAGAATGAATAACTTAGCGACGACTTTCTTAGGAGCCGACTTCTCGGGACTTGGCCTCCAGAGCCGCCTATTGTGCTACGATTCTGCGACAGGTCTGCAAGGTAGGATTGAAGCGAATATGCAAGACGAAGAGTGGATCAAGACACTTGAAGACGGTCGGATGGTGAAGTTCGTCTACCAAGAACTGTTGGAAGATGGGGCGTTTATTAGCGCGCAGCTTGCTGGCAATGAAGTTGTGTATTCGGTCTTGTTAACCAAAGCCAGAAATCCCCTTAGTCGCGAAGATGTTGAAAACCATTTCAAGGGCGAACTTTCGAAGAAGTAGGTCCAATCAAGTGGGTCGCTTTTGTGGAACGGCCTTAGCGGCGCACACCAACGAGCGCGGCACCAAACATCCACGTAATGAGGCTATTCCGACACGCGAGTGTTCGCAGTTCTTATGGATCAAAAAGGAAGGTAAATTTGGACGATTCACGCCCAATTTGCTTGACCGGGTCTCCGCATGAAAACAGACACAGACCTGATCGAACCTTCACAGCCGACCAAGTCACTTGCAGTCAGTGCTTTAATAGGTCATCGAAAGTTACTTGATCTATTTGGGCGTTTGGCGCTGCCGGTGCAACCTTACATACAGTAAGGCTAATCCTAAATTCGCGTGATGCCAATTCGTAGCACCATAGGAATCGTGGTGGATCATTGATTCGGGCTTGGAAAAACTCCCAAACCGCACGGAGTCCTCAATGAAACAAATGAAGAACGAATATGATCTTTTTGAGAAATTCCCCAATGGTTCGTCTCTTTGGCGGGGTTCTTTTCCAGGATTTGAGCCCACCTGTCTCCGATTGCAGGAATTGGCCCAAAAATCAGACAATCGGTTTTATGCAACCAGCTTGACAACCGGAGAAGTTGTTGCCTTCAACTCGGAACGCGATGTTCGTGAATTACTCGTGCCTCTAAAAACCAATAGACGAAGCAAGGGCCAAGCTGCATAGCAAACCTTGGCCCGGATAGGCCACGATAAACGGGATTATCGGAATATGGCCCAATCGCTTTCAGAAGCTAAAATGCAGTTTCCGAGAAGATGTGTCGGCGATTTGACAGCTTCCGGCCGCACGCATACTATCGAAATTCGAGTTCCCGTTGCGGAGCTTGCTGCCGGTGACGGGCAGCCTGCCAACGTAAGGGTTCACCCAAAAATCTGAGACGGAAAAGGCGAATGAGCGCTACCCGAGCCAAGCCAAAATACTATTTAACGACGCCGCTGTATTACACCAACGGCATGCCGCACATCGGGCACACCTATTCGACGATCGTCGCGGACGTGATCCGCCGTTACAAGCGCATGCGCGGATTCGACGCGTTCATGACCACGGGCGCGGACGAGCACGGCGTGAACGTCGAGCGCTCGGCGCAAAAAGCGGGAAAATCGCCGCAGGAATACTCCACGGAAATCGCCGTGCAATGGAAGCAGTTGTGGGACGATCTGGGAATTCCGGGCGACGAGTTCATCCGCACCACGGATGAGAAGCACCATCGCACCGTGCAGTGGCTCTTCAAGCGCTGCCGCGAAAACGGCTTTATCGAAAAAGGCCACTACACCGGACAATACTGTATTCACGACAATGCCTACGTGGTGGACGCAGGGCCCGGTGATCCTTGCCCCGATTGCGGGCGCCCGACGGAAACCGTCACCGAAGAAAACTATTTTTTCAAGCTTTCCGAGTTCCAGGAAAGACTCCTTGAATTTTACGCGGCCAATCCTGATTTCATCCAGCCGGAGAGCCGCCGGAACGAAGTTTTAAGCTTCGTGAATGGCGGCCTGAAAAATCTTTCGATTACGCGCACTACAATCCGTTGGGGCATTCCAGTGCCAGGCGAAGCGCCGCATGTCTTTTACGTGTGGTTTGACGCGCTGATCGGATACCTGAGCGCCGTCGGCGGTCCGAATTTCGACGAGCGGGGCCTTTGGCCCGCGGACTTGCATCTGGTTGGCAAGGAAATTATTCGCTTTCACGCGGTCTTCTGGCCGGCCTTTCTGATGGCCGCGGATTTGCCGCTTCCCCGGCAAATCTGGGCGCACGGCTGGCTGCTGTTTGACGCCGAAAAAATGAGCAAGTCGCGCGGCAATGTGGTGAGGCCGCGCCCCATCGTGAGCGCGATTGGCATCGAGCCGCTGCGCTACTATTTGCTGCGCGAAATTGTCTTCGGGCAGGACGGCAGTTTTTCCTACGATGCGCTGGTCACGCGCTACAACAGCGATCTGGCCAACGGCCTCGGCAACCTCGCCAGCCGCACAATCACCATGATCGAGCGCTACTTCGGCGGCGAAATTCCCAAGCCCACGGTGGCGCAGCACATCGCCGGTGACGACCCTAGCACGCCCGATTTTGCCAACGAAGCGGTGGCCAAGGTAATGCATCTGTACGACCGGCTCGGTTTTTCGCTGGCGCTGGAATCGATCTGGGAAATCGTCGCCATGGTCGACAAATACATCACGGTGGAAAAGCCGTGGACGCTCGCTGAAAAACCCGATGATCGCGCGCGTCTGGCGACGGTGCTCTACACGGCCGCGGAGGGCCTGCGGATCGTCACGGCGCTGGCGCATCCCGTGCTGCCGCAAGCGACGGAAAAAATATGGAAGCAATTGGGGCAAACCGAACCGCTCGGCGGAGTCCAGTTCGACACTCTCTCCTGGGGACAGCTCAAGCCCGGAACCAAAACGGGGAAGCCCGAAGGAATTTTTCCGCGCGTTGACAAATCGGAAACGATTGCGAGGATTGAAGCCATGGAACAAGAACCGAACAACCCGCCGGCGCCGCCCGCGGCCACAGCGGCAAGCACCCCCGCTGCCCCCGGCGCTGCCGCGGCCCCAGCCGTTGCGGCCACAACGAAAATCGGCATCGAGGATTTCGCCAAAGTGGATATGCGCGTCGGCCTGGTCAAAACCGCCGAGCGCGTTGCCGGCGCGGACCGCCTGTTGCAATTGCAAGTCGACATCGGCGACGAAGTGCGCCAAATCGTCGCGGGCCTGGCGCTGGCGTACAAACCGGAGCAACTTGTGGGGCGCAAGGTAGTGGTGGTTACCAATTTGGCGCCGCGAAAACTGCGCGGCGTCGAATCCAATGGCATGATCGTCGCGGCTTCCCTACCGGATGGTGCTCCCGTGCTGGCGGGCTTCCTGGAAGACGTGCCGGTAGGGGCGAGGTTGAAGTAGGACGGGCTTCAGCCTGTCGCTTTTGTGCAGATGCTGCGTCAAACTTCAAATTCAAAATCGGCAGGCTGAAGTCTGCCCCACTAGCCCATGAACCTTACCGATTCACACGCGCACGTGGACGTTTCCGACTTTGACGCGGACCGCGATGCCATGCTCGAGCGGGCGCGCGCCACAGGAGTCAGAACGTTGCTGGCCATCGGCAACGGGCCGGAAATCGAAAAGCTGGGCGCGGCGCTTCCCTACGCCGAAGCGCACGATTGGATTTACGCGGCGGCCGGGATTCATCCGCACGAGGCTCGCCACGCCACCGACGCGCACTATGCAGAGCTGGATCGATTGGCGCGGAACCCGCGCCTGATCGCATGGGGAGAGATCGGCCTCGACTATCATTACGATCATTCTCCGCGCGATGTGCAAGCGAGCGTTTTTCGCCATCAGCTTGAACAGGCGCTCGCGGCGCAGCGCCCCGTGATCATCCATTGCCGTGAAGCGTGGCCGGATTGCCTGAAAATCCTGCAGGAAGATTGGCGGAGTTCTGGCCTGGGCGGAATTTTCCACTGCTTTGCCGGAACGCTGGACGAGGCGCGCCAAGGGATCGAGATGGGATTCCTGATCTCTTTCGCGGGAAATGTGACCTATCCGAAGGCGCAGAATTTGCGAGACGTAGCCCGCGAGATTCCTCTGGACCATTTGCTGGTGGAAACCGATTCCCCATTCTTGGCCCCCCAATCCCACCGGGGCCGGAGAAACGAGCCGGCCTATGTCGCGGAGGTGGCGCGGAGCATCGGGAATGTGAGAAACTTGCCAGCGACCGAGTTAGCCGAAGTTACGTCGGCAAACTTTCGGCGGTTCTTTAGTCTGGACGAGTCGGGAAATCGCACGGGGGCAATTCCTGGAGGGGTGTCATCTCACTTCTGACAGCGAAGGAAATATTCGATCTGGTTCGCGATGACCTGGTGAAGGTCGAGCAGGAACTCGCGCTGCAGAACGGCTCGGCCATCGAGCCGGTGGCGGAAATTTCGCGCTACCTGCTGGGAGGCGGAGGCAAACGCCTGCGCCCCGCGCTCTTACTGCTTTCGGCGGGCTACGCGGGATACCGGGGAGAAAGCGCGATCCGGCTGGGCGCGGTCGTCGAACTGATCCACAGCGCCACGCTGATTCACGACGATGTGATCGACGGCGCCAACACGCGCCGCGGCCGGCCCTCGGCAAATTCGCGCTGGGGAAATCACCGCAGCGTTCTGGCGGGCGACTGGCTGTACATGCAATCGTTTCAAATGGCGCTGGCAGAGCGCAATTTCAAAATTCTCGACGTATTGATCGAGCTGACGCAAAACATGGTCGAGGGCGAGCTGCTGCAACTCGCCAAGCTCGGGCGGATGGATTTGACCGAGCAAGACGCCGTCGAACTGGCCGCGCGCAAGACGGCTTGCTTGTTCGCGGGATGCGCCAGGCTAGGCGCGGTCCTCGGCAATCTAGGCGATGCGGGCGAGCAGGCCCTGGCCGATTACGGGCACTATGCGGGGCTGGCCTTCCAGTTGGTGGATGACTTGTTGGATTTCACAGCTTCTCCAGAAACGCTAGGAAAACCGGTGCTGAGCGATTTGAAAGAAGGCAAGGTCACGCTGCCGTTGATCTACGCGCTGGAGAGCGACGGCGCGGCAGGAAAACGCCTGGTGCGAACGGTGCTCGAGGAAAAGGGATTTGAGAGCGTTCGCCCTGAGCAGATCACGGCGCTGGTGCAGGAGTCCGGAGCGCTGGACCGCACCCGGGCGGCGGCTCACGATTTCGCGGCGCGCGCGAAAGCCTGCCTGAACGGAAATGGAAAATCCGATTTCGGCCGCGCTCTCCGCACCGTTCCCGATTTCATTCTCGATCGCGATAATTGACGAGCGCTTGACGAACGCCCCTCGCTCTCGATTTTCCTATGCTGCCGTTTAAGCTGATTTATCATCCGAAATACGATTTGGACCTTGGACCCCACGTTTTTCCCTCGGAAAAATTCAAGCTGATTCATGACACGCTGCTCAGCGATGGGATCGCCGAGGCCGGCGATTTCCTGCAGCCGGAGGCCGCGCCGGACGAGGATATCCTGCGCGTGCACACTGCGGAATATGTGCGCAAGCTGAAAACGGATTCGCTCACGCTGAGCGAACGGATGAAGCTGGAAATTCCGCTCTCGGAGCAGACGCGTGAAGCGTTCTGGCTGGCAGCGGGAGGTTCCACACTGGCCGGGCGCAGGGCTCTCGAGGATGGTTTCGCCGCCAACCTCAGCGGAGGTTTCCATCACGCCTATCCCGGGCACGGAGAAGGTTTCTGCATGATTCATGATGTAGGCGTGGCCATCCGGACCCTTCAATCGGAGGGAAAGATTCGCACCGCGATGACCGTGGATACGGATGTCCATCACGGCAACGGCACGGCGGCCATCTTCGCGGACGATGACAGCGTTTTCACGCTTTCCATCCACCAGGAAAATAATTATCCGATGCCCAAGCCCCCTTCCGATGAGGACATCGGCCTCGACGACGGCACGCGCGACCAGGAATACCTGGACGCGCTGGAAAAGGGATTTCTGCACGCGCTCAAAAAAATGACGCCCGATTTAATTTTCTACGTTGGCGGCGCGGACCCGTTTCGCGAGGACCAGCTCGGCGGGCTGGCGCTGACGATTGAAGGATTGCAAAAACGAGACCGGCTGGTTTTTGAAGAAGCGCGGCGCAGGGGAATTCCGGTCGCATCGACGCTGGCGGGGGGATATGCGCGGCGCGTGGCGGATACCGTCCGCATCCATGTCAACACCATCGTCGCCGCGCGCGACGTGGATTCGCAGCTATCGCCGAGCGGAAACAAATAATCGAATTCAAGCGCGGCCACGCCAGCGCAGGCTACTTGGTCTTGCGCGACAAATAGGCGGCGATGTCGCGCAGGTCCTGGTTGGTCACTTCCGTCGGGCGGAAGAACGGCATGCCTTCCGATCCGCGGCGGACAACAACCATCACGTAGTCGGCGGACAGATCGGTGCGATCCTCGAGCGCCGCCGGCACCCTGCCGTGGTACTTCACTTCCAGGGAAGCGGTGCCGGGCAGCAAACGGCCGCCATGCATCCCCGGGCCATGACACATCGCACAACTGTGCTCGAACGCCGTCTTCCCGCGCGCCACATCGCCAGGCGCTTGCTGCGCGAAAGCCGTGGCGGCGGTGGCCAATATCGCGAGTCCGAACAAGCACAAGGTTGCTAATCGATTCATGCTTTGCCCCCCTCTTTCTGATTCAACGCCGCAACGGGAGCGTCGAGGCCGTTCGGGCGGCGCTGGTCCCGCAGCCGCTTGGGCCAGATGCTATAGCGGCCCGGCGCGACGATGCCGTTCGGATCGATGGCGTCCTTCATGGCCTCCTGGAAGCGCAGCAGCGCGTGGTCGCCGAAAGAATACTGGTTCACCAGCAGGTCCTGCATCCCAAGGGCTGTGCGATACAGTCCAAACCCGGCGTCCGTCAGGTTCTTCAGCGCCGTCTCGTAAATCTGCCGGCTGCGCCGGTTCTTTGTCGAGCGGTCAGGCGTGTCGTCACGGTAGGTCGGCGTCATCATGCCGGGCATCATATAGCAGCGGTGATACCAGTGATTCGGCACTCGAAACGGCGAGGCATTGGTCGGCAGGCTGAGCTGGCGCTCCGTTTCGTACAAGATGCGGTTGATCTGCATGATTCCCTGCGCCGTGCGCGGGCTGATGCAGAACATATCGAGGTGGCCCTGAGGTGGTTCCGGATCGTTGGGGTGCCGGCTCATCGACGCGTACGTGATCATGTTTGGGACGCCCAAGTGGTCAGCGTTGGGCTGGCTTTCGTGCGTGCGCGCCTGCTCTGGCGTTGGCGGCAGCTTCAGTACTTCGTCCAATTCGAACGTGACGGCCGGAATCGCCTGCCTCAGGCGCTCCTCGGCACACTCACAGGTGGCGCGGATGATCTTCTCCGTCCCGTAGAAGTGCAGGCGGACCTGCCAAGCCACGCCGCCATGCGCGCGCACGTAGGCCTCGATCTGCTCATCGGTCGGCCAGCCGTTGGCCATCAACGCGGAGAATTCCGCCGGCTTCGGCTGCCCGACGCCGCCGCCCGCCGGGCTGCTCCAGTTCTGCATGCCGTTCATCAGCATCGAGTCCTCTAGGTAGTTAAGGACCTCGATCAGCGGCCCGAGGTCCGCGTAGCGCGACACCGATACCGTCGCCCTCCCCATCGCCTCCGGCTGCGGGAACAGCCAGAACCCCATCTTCGTCACGATGCCGAAGTTGCCTTGGCCGAATAGCCCGTCCACCCACGGCCCGACCCCATAGCGGTAGTCCTGCCAACTATCCGCGTTCGGCAGCGCCCCCATCCCCGTGCGTATGATCTCACCGGTCGGAGTGACCACCTCCATGCCGCAGTGCGAGCCGAAGTGGTCGCGGAAGGGACTGGCTGTATAGCCCACCCCGTGATCCAGCGCGTTGCCGACTGGGCTGCCCCAGCCCGGATCCGGGACATCGATCCACACCTTCAGTCCGCGCTCCTGAATGTACCGGTACAGGTCGAAGTACGACACCCCGGGCTCGACGAGCGCAAAATTGCGCTTGTCGTCGACTTTCAGGACCCGGTTCATGCGCTTGAGGTCCAGCACCACGCTGCCGGAATAGCACGGCGCCGAGCTGCCGTAGGCCAGGTTCTTACCAGTGGACACGGGGTAGAGCGGCAGCTTGTAGCGGTTGGCGATCCGCACCAGCGCCTGCACCTGCTCGACGGTCTCCGGGGCCACCGCCGCCGAGGGAACGTATTCGTTGGGCTCGTTCCACAACGGCGAGTACGCATCGCGATAGGTGTCCACGTCCGCGTCGCTCGTGAATACCCAGTCCGCGCCAACGACGCCCTGGAATTCTTTCATCGCCGAGGCGAACGCAGCGGCGGCCACTCCTGCAGGCAGAACTTTGGGCATGGCTGCTCCTCCGTATTGTCTATTGAGTTAGATATTATGGCCGTACTGGTTGCGCGCGACCGGCGCCAACACCCAGCTCACCAGCCGCTCTTGCGGAAAGGCTGGGGCGCGGCTTGGCGGCGAGGTGCGCGTTAGCGCGGTCTTCGCCGCCAAATTCGCAGCGCAGCGGCACAGCAGCGCAAGTGAGCCAAGAGGCCAGCCCTCCCCGGTGTCGAGCAGCGCGGCGTGCTGTAACGTCGCGCGCGGGCCACTCAGGTAGTGCCGGACGCGCCCGTCGCTGAGGGGCGTGTGCGAGGCGCGGAACACCAGCCGCAGGCCGGCGTCCTGCGCGAAGAGCTGCAGGTACAACGCCACCGGCTCGGTGGTGAGACCCGCCATGGCTACCCGCTCTTGTCGCCAACGCAGCGTTAGGTCGCGCCATAGCGCGGTCACGTCGGCGCCAACCGGTTCGACCGGCAAGCCGGCCGCTTGGCCAGCTCGGCCGAAGGCGAGTGCTGCCGGATGATCGCGGTCGAACAACACCTTGTGAAACTGGATCCGGCTCGCGCTGTTGGTGGCCGCTGGCGGCGCGGGTAGCCAGTGCGCAATGCCTACCAGCGGCATCACCGCTGCGGAGGCGCCGGCTTGCAGAAAACTGCGTCGGCCGATCAGCGTCGGAGCGATGGCCGGATCCCTGGGGCGGCTAGCCATGGAAATATCCCCCTAGAACCGCATGCAGGCGTGAAAATTCTGCGTAGAATGTACACCCAACCTGCGGTCCTCACACAACAAAATAATCAGATTTTTTCTGGCGGGTGGCATGCCCCCATAGCAGTCTCCCGCCGGAAACTTGTAATCGATTCCAAGCCCAGCTTCGCATGAATCGCGGATCAAGCGCTCTCCCCGGCCGATTCCCAATCCGGCAGCGCTCTCTTTCCGCACAAGACTTCCGCAGCCCAGCGGCCCAGATACACCGACTGCGCCACGCCGTGGCCGCTGTATGCACCGAGCACAACGACGTTCGGGCTGCGCAGATGCCGCGCGAATACCGGACGCCATTCGTTAGCGATCAGGATCGGACCGCCCCAACGGTTCGTGATGTGCACATCTTGCAGCGCCGGGTGCAGCGCGCGCACACGAAATTCGAGCCGCGCAAGAAGCACCTCTGACTTCCCTGCCTCGACATTCAGACTCGTCAGTTCGCGCCAATCGTTCAAATTCACCAAGCCCGCGCCGAAGACGAAGCCCCCCGTGCGCAGCAGTCTCCCCCACAAATAAGGGAAATCGACTGTGTAGAACGGCTTTTCCGATGCCAGCCCCAGGCTCTCCAATCGACCGGCGCCGAGAGGTTCCGTGGCGACGGCAAGTGTGAATTTCGTTTGCCCGCGGCCGGCCAGGCCGCTCATTTCGAGAGACATTCCATTCGTCGCCAGCAGGATTTTCCCCGCGCGAAGCTGCCCGCCAGCAAAACGCAAGCACACGGGATCTGTAAATTCAATTTCGTCGACGCAAACATTCTCAAAAATCAACGCGCCGCTCGTTTCCGCCGCGCGCGCCAGGCCGCTCACCATTTTTCCCGGGTCGATCATTCCACCGGGCACCTCCTTCACCGCGCGAACCTCCCCTGAATCCGACCAGGAGATCGGCGAATCGGGAAGACCTTCGCTTCGGCCGATCTCATAAACCCCGGGAAGGGCGAGATCGCAATCGACGGCGAGTTCCTTCAGGATGAAGGTAAATCCGCCCAGCACATCTCCCAGGCCCGGCAGGTCGCCGGCAGCCGTCTCTGCCAGCACCATCCCGCCCGTGTGGCCGCTGGAGCCTGCCCCGATCGACGCGGACTCGAACAGAACCACGGTTTTCTCCGGAGCGATTCGCCGCAGCCAGCACGCCGCGGAAAGCCCCGAAAATCCCCCGCCCACGACGGCGAAGTCGGCTTCGGCGGGCAGAGCCGCTGGAGCGGGCTGGAAATCGATGGACCAGGGAGGATTGCCCCAGCGCGGATGCGAAACAGCTCGCGTCATTCCATAACTCCTAACCAAAGCAGAATGAAGTTGTCCCGCCTTTAGTTGAAATCTGAAAGAGAAAGCAGCGGCTCTCGACCCGAACTCGGATAGAGTTCGGGTTGCAAACTCTACTTTGAGAGGAGAGCCGCTGTGAAGAAAACGTATCAAG
>Ga0302324_100000827_pt1 | contig 78185 bp, 70 predicted proteins | sample Palsa_T0_1_FD_201949 | JGI IMG/M metagenome (GOLD analysis project Ga0302324, IMG submission 201949) | Peat permafrost microbial communities from Stordalen Mire near Abisko, Sweden - Palsa_T0_1 | ecosystem: Environmental > Terrestrial > Soil > Palsa > Peat permafrost | place: Sweden: Abisko...
ATGCCATCTCGATCCGCGAAAGGCCTGCGGAAGTGGAAGATCGAGCGATTCCTGGTCCTTAGGAAGGTGATCTGCTGAGCGGCGCTACCAACGCTATGCTATCAAGTGTTGCGTCGACCGTCTGAGCCCGCAGCGGTTAACGGACAATGGGACTCCCAAAAAACGACATGTCGGGTAATCGGACCTATCAGGAGTTGACCTTACGTCTAAACCGGAGGAGAGGCAGGTAACCCGAGGTCAGAGAAACGGCCCGTAAATAACACTTCAAGTTCGACGACACCGACTCCCATCACGCGATCACCATCCAAGATGTGGCACTCCACTTGAAAATGACCGACCCGATGTTGGTAAACAAGGTCGCGAGTCCGGTCCAGCGCCCGCTGATGTTCTTGCTCTGTGAGTTCCTTTGGCTGCATCGATTTCTCTAGCTTTTCGAGATACCTGCGAGCCTCTACATCGCGTTCAGCGGATTCAAGCGGGATATGAATGTAGAATTTAACCCATTCAGGTTCTGGGTTAGATCCGAACCCTCCGCCCCCGCCGCCAGATAGGTGCGCTTCTGAGAGGACCAATGTTTTACTGCCATCTGGAGAGACTTTGTAAGTGGTGGTTTCTGCTTTGAGACCGCTCCGGCTCGTCCCGGGCTTGGTCGGGAACGGTCGCGCTGGGACACGGCAGGTAATTTGGATGCCCCCCACGTTACTGACCTGAGCAAGCCCGGAGGAAGATCGGCTGACAATACTTTGCCGCGCAAGCTCGCATGAAGCAGGTTTCAGGACCGCGACGGCGCGGTTTTTGTTACCGCTGGAGGCCAGCGCGAAGGCGAGCAAGGGATCGACGACCTCGGCTTGCGAGTTACCAAGTGCGAGGGCGCGCTCGGCGTGTTGCAAGGCATGGGCATAGTCATTTTTTCGCGAGTACGTGCTGGCCAGGACGGCGTGCGCCCGCCACGACGATGGGTCGGTTTCAGCGGCGGACAGCGCGAGAACCAAAGCCCGGTCGAAGTCGTTTTCGTCAAGCGCACTCTGGCTCAACGAAAGAAGCGCTTGCATGTGTCTGGGGTCGAGCTCAAGAGTGCGCTCCCAATAAGACTTTGCGTGTTCTTGGTCATGGGTCTTTGAGGCGTAGACGCCCAGGAGGTAATTCACCTCCGGGTGATTGGGAGCCAGGCGCTGTAGGGAGTCGAGAGACCGGCGCGCCTTTTCAGTGTTGTCGGCACGCAGGGCCTCCATGGCTCTGCCGAGCTGCTGTTGCGCTTTCGGACGCAGCGCAGCCAAGCGAGCGGCAAGTGCCACATCTTCCGTCGAGGTGGGGTGCAGCTCAAAGACCAATTTCGCTGAGGCGTCGACCTTCAGGGTCGCGAACTGGTAGCCGGGCGCGACAACGTTAACGCGGTATTCCGAAGGAGCAAGATCGTCGAAATGCGCGACATCGGCCTCCGAATTCAACTGCCGATAAGCTCGTCCGGTGAAGGTAACCAGCGTAACCACCGCGCCTTTGAGTGGCGCACCATCTGCGGTCTTGAGGTACACGTCGACGGTGGCACGTTCACCGAGATTTTCCAGGGCCCCGGCTTTAGCCCTTGCTCCGGTGGAATTCGGCAAGCTGGCGAGACCTTGAGCCGACAGGATAGGTGGAATTGCGGCACAGCCCACCATGATCGAGATAAGGACAACAAATTTCATGAAATTACTCATGAGACTGAGAGCGCGGCCCGTTAATCTGGGCATGATACACGCAGGAGGGTCGAAGCGGTGGTCTTTGCACTCATCCAGTACATTCGTGACACTTTGGCGCTTCCAGATCAGCAGGCATGGTGAGAAGCATTTGTGACATGAATTCGCGTCCAGCGGCAAAACGTGCGCTGGTTCGAGGGTGGTGTCGAAGGCAGATAGAAAGTGAATCGGGGCTGTGGTGTAGGATGCTGGCGTGGACTACGCCAGCTGCCCCAGCGACGTCGTTAACGCACCGATCGAAGTGGTGTCGAATCTCCTGACGAATCCTGCCGGATGGGGCATATTCTTCGATCTTCGCGTTCTCGGTGTGGAACCTGCCGGGCAGGCTCAGCCGGGCCAATGCGTCCGGGGCGAAACATGTCGTAAGCGTTGATGCGAACGATCAAAACCTACTTCAAAAAGGGCGCCCTTTTATAATGCGTTATCGGGACCTTGAGTGTTTGATGGTGCCGTCCGCAGCACAGCCTTGGCTGAGGTCCCCTGCCAACATTCAGAGTTCTAGGTGCGCATTGAGATCAAATATCACTGCGCTTCCTTGGGAGCAGCTGTTCCATCTGACCAAGTGGGCACCGGAATCATGAACTCGGTTATCGGCTCCGGAGCACCCTGAAATTGTGGATTTAACATAACAGGAGAGCCCGGCAAATCCGCTCCCCATGACTTGGGATTTGTTAGCGGAACGTAAAACATCAAATGAGGGACCCAATGGCCGGCTGAGTCGTTCAGATAGCCTTGGGTTGACATCATGTAGCACATCGCGCCGGGTTCGACGGGCGGTAGTTCTTTCGCATCGAAAGCCTTGATACCCTCGATGATCTGAGTTTTGGATAGTCCGGCCAATACCAATTCCGTCCTTTTGAAAGTCAGGGGTAAGATCGATCGCACCGCGGCTGGATTAAAGCAGATTGGCCCTCGCATCTTAGGATTCCAGAACTGCGGAAAGTCAAATGGGGACATCCATGATCGCTCTACAAGACAGACGAAACCATTCTTGCCTTTGACGGCAGTTTCGTAGCCACGCCGTCCGAGTACCATGACTTCGGCATCAGTTGAAATCGACGGTGGTGCTGAACTACGTGCCATCGCAATCTCGGCATTTCGATCGGCTATAAGGTACTGATCGATGGAAGCCATTTTGGGATAGGACGCAGCGGTCGTCTGAGAGCGTGCCTCTAAAGAAGCGCTCACCAGGACAGTCACAAGCAAGGTCGCGAATATAATCGCTTTCATAATGTTTCTGGCTATCTTCATAATCAATTCTCCTTTCTAAGTCCCCCCGTCTCATATTTTGCAAGTGAACTCCGCCGAGAACCTTCTACTGTCGGAGCCAATCTTCTCCTTGCTGAAACTTGGGGGTTCGTCTGGGGAACAGGGGTGGAGGACTCTTTAATGCCTTCTCTCGTACCAGCTCCGATTCAATCTGGTCGATTTCGGCTTTATAGCGTTCGACGAGTCTTTGCCAAAGTGTTTTCACTGTGGAAGCACCAGAGGTAATTCTAAACCCGGCGTCAACTGGTCTTGTTCCCCTGTCTGCTATTCTTCCGCGGATCGCATACCACCAATTTCGTTACGTGCGGCTTCAGCAGATCGTACAACCAGGTGGCCCAAGTTCCTTCATGTGCCCGAGTACGATTTCACTTTTGTGGAGTTTTTCGATCTCCCCTCTCAGGGAGGCGGGTAGCCTAATCAATCAGCGGGTGACTTTCGCACCATAACGCGCTTCTGGCATCCCCGCACAGGCATCACCAGTTTTCTGCTGCATCTGTCCACGACGACAGAACTCGTTGTACTCCATGCGATTTCGCAACATGATCCACATCCGGATTCCCAGCTTGCGAGCGTCCATCCTTCTGTCTTGTGAACCTGTATAATTCCCGCTCACGATGCCTCTCTCCGCTGGCACAAAACTTGGTCCTTACGAAATCATCACGCCCCTCGGCACGGGCGGCATGGGCGAAGTGTATCGAGCTAGGGATACGCGACCAGGACGTGACGTCGCCATCAAAGTTTTGTCACCGCATCTTTCCGCAAGCCTCGAACTAAAAGAACGATTCGAGCGCGAGGCTCGCGCCATTTCGTCCTTGAATCACGCACGCATCTGCACCCTACACGACGATTACCTCAAGCCCCATGCAGCCGTCCTGAAGGTGGCCCACCCGCTGATGCTGCGGGCCATTGCGGCGGCGAGAAAGAAGAACGACCGCATCGATGCCGGCGAGATTTGCGATTGTCTGCGTTGTGATTTCCTGCCGGAGTGCTACATGGCCTCGACGGCGATTCGTGAACGGCGGCGCACGCTGCGCTACCGCAACCTGCTGGTCCGCCAGATGGTGCAGCTGAAAATAAAGATCAGCTCGCTGCTGATGGAAGCCGGGGGTGAGCTACAACAAGCAGCGGTCGCACCAGGCCGGCCATTTCCGCGAGCTACTGCGGGCTGTGCGGGGCAGAAAAGAGTTCCGGCAACAGGGTGCAACGCCAGCCGCGTGATTCATGGCGGCTTCCTCCTATTCTGTTTCCTCAGTTCTTCGATCATCTGCTCCAGCGCGGCAAGTCGCGCCTCGATCGCTAAATCTTCGGCCTTTATGGCGGCGTTCTCTTGCACTAGTGTTTGGTTCTCGACGGCCAACTGCTGGGTGGCGCCGATGTTGATGCTGAACAGTTGGTCGTAGTCGACAACTCGGAAATCGTCGACTTTCTTGCCAAAGACGAAAACCTTGCTGGCAGCTTTCTCCACGTCGGACAGCACGAACGTGTCATCGCTGAGCACCCCCGCCACCAATTTATCCACTGTGCCCGCGTCCCCAGCGATGATTCGTACCGTATCGCCAACGGCGAGGTCGTGAGCCTTTGGTACGGTTACCGTCAACTCCTGCGTGGCCTTGTTATAGATAACGGAGTCAGCCATCGCGTAGACGCTGGGGATGAAATCGCTCAGCGTGCGCACTGCATCGGGATAGACTTTTTCCACTTCCTGGCCGATCACACCCTTCTTCGCCTGGTTTCCTTTTTGGATCACATCGATGTAACGATAGTCGGTGATTTTCAGTTTTTTCAATGTCTCAAGGTCCGAGACGGTGTCGCTCCGACCCATGATATTTTTGATTCGCGCATCGGAGTTCGCATCCACTTCCTGCGCCACGACACGTCCAACCACAAGAATCGAAATATTGCCTCCGCCGGAGGCTGTGCCCGTACCGCTGGAATTCAGAAATCCGTACGACCCGATGCTTGCATTAATACTGGTAGTGATATGCAGCGGATAAGCTGGGGAACTGGTACCGATTCCCAAGCGCAGATTGACATTGTCCCAGAATAAGGAGGAACTGTTGGAGATGGCTGTTGTCCCGGTGCCAAAGAGGACCTGACCTTGCGTGAGAGTCGTTGCTCCGGTGCCGCCGTTCGCGACGGGCACGGTGCCGAGAGTGATGGCCGGCGTGGTTGTGCCGGTGGCCACTGTGATCGGAGATGTTCCCGTCACACTGGTTACGGTGCCGGTTGGAGCCGCTCCCCAGGATGCGACCGTACCGTTATTCGTGAGGACCGCTCCGCTCACGAGGGTTGGCAGCAAGTTGGCGAGAGCGGCGGTTGTCGTGGTCGCTCCGGTGCCGCCGTTCGCGACCGGCACGGTGCCGAGAGTGATGGCCGGCGTGGTTGTGCCGGTGGCCACTGTGATCGGAGATGTTCCCGTCACACTGGTTACGGTGCCGATTGGAGCCGCTCCCCAGGACGCGATGGTGCCGTTCGTCTTGAGTACATCGCCATTGTCTCCGGTCTGGGCTGGAAGCAAAGAGTTGATGGCTACGGTTGCCGTGGTCGCGCCGGTTCCCCCGTTCGCGACGGGTACGGTTCCGAGTGTGATAGCCGGAGTAGTTGTTCCGTTGGTCACAATAAGCGGAGTGCTCGCTGTCACACTGGTCACCGAGCCGGTTGTTGCTGTGTCCGCCACCTGGTTCCAAGCAGTCCCGACGGAATCGTAAATTTGCAGAGACTTCGTGGTGGTGTCGTACACAATCAATCCGTTCGCCGGAGTCGCGATTGCAAGGCGCTGAGACGTGGTCATGCGCGGCGCGAGAAGTCCTTGGGTTGTGCTCGTGACATCCAGAACGGCCGTGGTGCTCGGCGGGTCAACACCAATGCCTACAGATCCGGTCGTAAATACAGCGTTCGCGCCATCGAGCGTGAAGGGACTGGCACCCGCTGGACCTTGCGGCCCGCTTGTCCCGGTAGGTCCAACCGGACCTTGAGAGCCGGTTGCGCCTGGAGCTCCGGCGGAACCTGCTGTGCCTGTTGCGCCCGGCGTTCCTTCCTGTGCCATCACACTCCATCCGCTCGCGTTTGTGTCCGGAGTTGGATTGCTCGGACCGCTGCTCGCAGCAATGGCCACGTACGTAGAACCGTTGTAGGTCACCACATCATCGATCGCGTAACTTGCACTGGCATTGAATGCATTGCGGAAATCAAAGCCGCTCCCGTTTGTTCCGGCCGCTCCTGTCGCTCCCGGCGGTCCAGTCGGCCCCGCCGCCCCTTGAGGTCCGATTGGCCCCGCTGACCCTGCAGCTCCAACCGGACCTTGAGAGCCGGTCGCGCCTGGAGCTCCGGCGGAACCTGCTGTGCCTGTTGCGCCCGGCGTTCCTTCCTGTGCCATCACACTCCATCCGCTCGCGTTTGTGTCCGGAGTTGGATTGCTCGGACCGCTGCTCGCAGCAATGGCCACGTACGTAGAACCGTTGTAGGTCACCACATCATCGATCGCGTAACTTGCACTGGCATTGAATGCATTGCGGAAATCAAAGCCGCTCCCGTTTGTTCCGGCCGCTCCTGTCGCTCCCGGCGGTCCAGTCGGCCCCGCCGCCCCTTGAGGTCCGATTGGCCCCGCTGACCCTGCAGCTCCAGTCGTGCCTGTGACTCCAGTTGGCCCTTGCGGTCCGGTTGGGCCGATCAGCGAGACACCGGTAGGCCAGTTACCCGCGACTTTGGGGCCGAATATTTTGCTGGTCGCGGTATTTATATAGAAATCGCCATTCACGCCAACTGTGGTTGCGGGATCGCTTGCACCACTGAGAACACTCAGTCCATCGTCGCCCGGGGCGCCCTGTGAGCCGGTCGCGCCTGCTGGTCCTTGCGGTCCGGCTTGGCCTGTCGTCCCCATCGGTCCGGCTACGCCCTGTGATCCTTGAAGCCCAGCGGGGCCTTGAGAACCTGCCCCTGCAGAGGCAGCGGATGCGATCCAACTCGTACCGTTGAAAGTAAGCACCTCGCCGGGGGAGGGTGCCACAGCCAGATCCAGTGGAGTGCCCTGCAGTCTATTGACGGAGATGGTTTGCTGCCTGCCGCTGATATCGCCCAAGAATGGTCCAATGACGCTCCACGCCACGCTCGCCTGGAAGGCGGGCTCCAGCGGAACGTCCGGAGAAAGTTGAACTCCGTCAGCGATCACGCGAAGATGCAGATCAGCCTTGAGCGTGAGTGAGGAAGGAAGAGCTGGCATACCTGCGGCCCCGAGCACGATGCCGTAAAGGCCCTCGGTCACCGCCAACGTTTGCGTCCCTGAGGTCCACAAGATGTCTCCACTGGAATCTAGAATCGAAAACACGAAGAATCGTGTTCCCGTTACGAGTTTGTGGGACTCAATCAAGCGGCCCACATAGGCCAATACGGGTGTGGGAGCTGGATCGGCAACCTGGGCGCGGACACGGCCAGCAGAGCCGAGAATCGAGACTAGCGCGAGAACGCGAAACGTAGTACGCATGTTCCTCTCTCCTTAACGCTCCACTCACACGTCTCACTGACCACAATCGGAGTCGGACTCTGCGCACTCGATTGGAGGAATGAAACCGCTCTGCACCTCGACATTGACGTTCGGATCTGCTGAAGTCACAAAGGGAATAGGCTGACCGACGACCACACCGTTTTGAATTGCACCAGCGCTCTGGTCGGCGCTCGAGGCCTCCACCAGCTCGGGGTTTAGCACGCCACTGGATTGCGGCACCGGAAGAATTTGGACCGACGCCGAATTGGTGAACGTGCCGGTGTTAGCCAAGTCTTTCGCGGTCCAAGTCGCGACCACGGTATACAGCCCCGGCGTTTCAGAAGCTGTATAGACACCTTTATCTGTGATCGTTCCGCCGGTTGCGGGAGTGACCGCCCAAGTCAGGGAACCCCCTCCGGGCTGACTCGGCGTGTACACCACAGTAAACCTAGTGGTGGATCCCGGAGCAACGATGGCAGAAGCAGGATTCACAGCGATAGAGACAGAGTGAGGATTGGGGGAAATGTAATCGGCGCAACCGGTAAGCGTGACCAATGCGAGCGCGAGTGTGAGTCGGTTAATCCGTATCTGAATGGCGTGGCGGTCACACATTGACACTCCGGACGTCAAGGGAAGAGAACCCGAAAGTCCAACCTGTCTCGAGAGGGGAATACGGCTACAAAGGTTTCAATTGTGGAAAGGGAAGTTTAGTGTGACTGATTGAAGGGCGGAAATGACCGGGTTCAGGGGTCCGGGTGCTCAATAGACCATCACTATTTGAAAAGGCTCGGAAACGCGGAAACGAGCGAATGTACACACTTGTTCTAATGGCCAAACTGGACGCGCGGTATCCGCCCCACAGCATGACAAATTCAATTGGGATTAGCCCGCGGCGGCTTGGCTTGTGACTTTGGCCATGCGCTTCTTCATTTCCTCCGGGGAAACGTCTTCGACGTGGGTAGCTATCGACCAAACGTGGCCGAAGGGATCGCTGATGGTGCCCATGCGGTCGCCATAGAACTGGTCCTCTACAGGGCGCACCAGCTTGGCGCCGGCGGTGACAGCTTTTTGCGTTACAGCGTCAACGTTTTCGACGTAGACAAGCAGGCTGCTTGCGACACCGCCGAGAGTTTCTGGGCTTTTTGCGTCCATCTCCAGATTTTCGTCCGCGAGCATGATCACCGAATTGCCGATCTGTAATTCGGCGTGCATGATCCGGCCGTTGGGGCCGGGCATGCGCACATGTTCCTTCGCGCTAAAGACGTTCTTGTAATAGTCGATGGCGCTGGCGGCACCCTTGATATACAGGTACGGCGTAACGCTGTGGTATCCGTCGGGAATGGGTTTTACGTTGGCCATTTCTTCACCTCGTCTTGCGGAAGAGATTGTGAAACTGAGGTACCCTTGGGCCGGTGCAAGAGGATTCTACACCCAGACTTGCCAGGAGAAGCAGCACTTAAAAAATCGGGTGGCCAGCAACACGACTTGGGAACGTGGACGGCCATGCGCGAGCCCTCGCACCTTCATTAGATCCTTTCACCGGATTCGACGAATCCAGAAAGCTCGTCGAAAGTTCGGTCCGAACAATCATCGCGAACTGTGGTTGCCCATTTCAGGTGAGGTCCTAAAAGCGTAAGTGGCTGCAGCACCGCGCCTTATGAATTTACTCAGCTGGTTCGCAACAAGCTGTCCTCGCCCACTACCAGAAGTCTTCTTCATGACTGGTCACTACATCGTTCCCGTTCTTTTCAACCGTGGCTCGGGGCAGGACGATAAGATGGACGCTTCTGAGCGTGGCGGACGCGCCCCGTGCTACCCTACCCCGACATGCGCACCCTTCTGCTGGCTCTATCCTTCACTTTGCAAATAGCTTCCACGCAGCAGCCCTCTCGACCAGAAGTGCCGGAGAAATTGTCGGCACCGGCGTCACAGCAAATCATTTTGCAGACTCATGCTTCCGGTTCTCAGATTTACGTCTGCCAGGCGGGTTCCGACCAGCAGCTCGCTTGGGTACTCAAAGCTCCCGAAGCCGATCTCTTCGATTCTCACGGCACATTGGTTGTTAAACATTACGCCGGACCAACTTGGCACCACAACGACGGCAGCGAGGTCGTCGGAAAAGTGCTGGCGCGGCAGGAGGCGCCTGAAGCCGATGCGATTCCCTGGCTGCTGCTTACCGCTGCGAGTCACTCGGGCGATGGAGTTCTTGCAAAAGTAACCACGATCCAGCGCATCCACACCAAAGGCGGCCAGCCGCCATCCTCAGGATGCGACGACGCTCATCGCGCCGCCGAAACCAAGTCTCCGTATTCCGCCGACTACTACTTCTACGCGCCCTCGCATTGAGTCCAGCCCACCATTCCACCGCGATGGAAAACCAAAGCTGCCACCGGCCGAAGCGTTCTGCAAGCCCTAACACAATTTGCGGACATGACCGTCGCTTTTACTTCCGATCAAGCTCCTCGTCCGCCAGCAACACCGACCGATACAAAACCTCCGCTCCGTTGGTCACGTCTTGCCACGATGATAATTCCTTCGGCGAATGGCTGATGCCGTCATGGCTCGGAATAAAAATCATGCCGAACGGCGTCAGCTTGGCCATCTGCTGAGCATCGTGCACCGCCCCGCTGGGCAGATCCAAGGTTGCGAGTCCCGCCGATTTCGCAGCCTCGCGAATCGCACTCTGCATCGTCGGGTCGGTCCGCGCCGGCATGATGTCGTCGATCGCCGTGCAACTGGTCTCCACCTTCTCCTGCGCATCGATCTGCTTCACTTTCCCCTGAATCCGCTCCCACATCCGGTCGATTTTTCCCTCGTCCAGATCCCGTAACTCAATCGGAAATTCCACACGCCCGGGAATTACATTCACCACTCCGGGCGTCACCTTCAGGTAACCAACGGTGCCGACCTGCCGGCCGCTCTCGCCTCTCACCACGTCGCGCACTGCCAGCACCTCCCGCGCAGCCGACGCCAGCGCATCTCTCCTGCGATCCATGGGCGTGGTCCCCGCGTGATTGGCAAAGCCGGCCACGACGCACCGCCACCGCTTCAGTCCCACAATGCCTTGCACCACGCCAATGGGAATCCTGGCCTCTTCCAGGTTCGGCCCTTGTTCGATGTGCAGCTCCAGGTAGGCGGCCAGCGCCCCGCGGGCAATTCGCGCATCCGCGAGCTGCGCGGGATCGTGGCCATAACGCCGAAGCCAATCCGCGACGCTCTGCCCTTGATCGTCTTTCCGTGCAAGGATCTCCGGCCCCAGCAACCCGGCAGCAATCCCCGACCCCATCGTGCTGATCCCAAAGTGATTGCCTTCCTCGTTCATCCAGATCACCACCTGAAGCGGATGCCGCGTCTTCACCCCCGCTTCCCGCAGCGCGTTGATCACCTCGATCGCCGCAAGGCTCCCGACCGCCCCGTCAAACCGCCCGCCACTCAGCACCGAATCGATGTGCGAACCGAACAGCAGGACCGCCAAGTCCGCCGAACCCGCGCGTCTCCCAAAAAGATTGCCCGCGGCATCCGTGCGTACTTCCAGCCCAGCCTGCTTCATCAGCCCGGCAACATATTCGCGCGCCGACAATTCCGTATCCGAATACCCCAGGCGAGTCACTCCGCCCTCCGGAGTTCGTCCAAACTCGCTGATCTTCTCGAGCGTTCCCTGCAGCCGTTGCGAATTCACGTGCAGCTTCGTCGGCTCACTCCTCACGCTGTGGTTCGAAACTTGCAGCAATCCGGCCGAGGATACTTCCGGCCCGGCGGGCATATCTTTCGCCGCACTGTAGCTGTGCGTGAGCCACGCCAGCAAAGCTAGCGCTAAGCAGCTGAGGCTCACCACCTTGCTGGTCCTGGCCATTCGTACCTCGCCGACGCAAACAAAACGGCGCCGAGTATACGTCGCTCGGCACCTCCACGCATCCGTACTTGGAACGCGCACATTTCAAGGGCCCGTTCTTGGGTGCCGCTTTTCCGAAGCAGGCCGGTGGCCAGGACCGTCTGACCTGCGATCATGGCATGACCGCGGCGCGCTGCGAGAGCAGAAACGTCGCGCGGTCGTTCGGTGCGGGAACCAACTGATCCACCGTTCTTTTCAGCAGCGCGCCTTCATACTTCTGGTAGGAATATGATAATCGCCCGTCCGTCGCAGTTCTTACGAACACGAATTCCACCGACTTGGGCCGACTGGGTATCTTGGCGCCAAACCAGCGACCATCCTCTTGTTGCGCCCACGTCACCAGCGAGAGCACCGCACCCTCAGCATAATCGTGCCCCGAGTTTGCCCGCGCGTACCGCACCGCCACATCGTTGCCGAACAACGTCGACATGGTCGAATGATTCTTGTCAACCGATGCAGTGATCACCTTCCACTGCAGAGGATTCGCAGGCAAATCCCCAACCAACCACGCACTCTGATTCCCGGTCGCGGCGATTTCGCGTTCGCGAGCGCTTGAGCAGCCCAGAACACCCAGGAAGAGAATCGCGCACAACAGAGGATAAGGTTTTTCCATCCGCAGCCTCATGGCTGCCCCCGGATAGGCATCGTAAAGACGTAATTGGTTCGCGCGAGCGGTTGATGGCAGCCCACACACTCGCTGGCGAAATTTTCATCTCTGCCATAGGGCTTGAGGTCGGCGCCGCGCCATCGCGCGAATCCCCATCCCAGAGTCTTTAGGTATTTTTGGCTGTCCCGAATCATGAACTCCACTTGAAAGAACGCTCCCGCGCGAACCGCACCGGTAGCGTCGGCCTGTTGCAACCACGCGACCTTCGCGAAGGCCGTACCGTCCGGCCACGGATTGATCCGATTTTCAGCAATGGCCCGGACCGCAACATCATTTCCCAGAATTTCCCTGATGGTGTAATTGTCGGAGCGCTCGGTGCTGCTGATCGCTCTCCAATCCTTGTATTCCGGAAGAAACGCAATTCCATTGGGCACCGCAGCCACCGCCGGCGTCACCGAGCTCGCCTGAATCCATTTTTCGTACTGCGCATCGGCGGCCTTGAGGTCATCCGCGGTGGCTAGTTTCTCCGGAGACGTCGCGGTGAGGTAGTTCTTCAAGACCGACAACTGCCCCGGCGTCACCACCGATTCCGGATGCAACGCAGAGTACGCCGGCAGCGGCATGGCTCCCAGTTCAATCTGGCTCACTGATTCAAAAAGAATGGCTTGTCGCTGGGCAACCGGCCACTTCCCAATCTCGGAGAAATTCAGTTTCTTTCTTCCGTCGGTCACGTGCTGGCGCACCATCCAGTATGCCGGCGCCAGCTGATCGAACCACGACAGCCTGGTCTCATTGGAATGGCAGTTGTAGCAGGCCGTTCGCAATACCTGTTTCACATCCGCCGGAGCCTGCAGGTCGGCCGTCACCGGCGGATTTGGCAGCTCCGGGCGAATAAATTGGATGCCAACACCCACCAGGCACAAGGTCGCAACCATCCAGACAAGCACTGGAAAATGAGATTGCCATCTCATCGCCTGCATTTGCCCTTAGATTCCGCAACCGAGGTAGAGGTTCAGAATATTGCGCGCCCCAGGCCTTCTCAGCGCCAGACACCCTCGGCGTTCAGTGGTTGTCGATCGACTTTTCTTCACTGGGGGGTGGCGCTATCGAGCTGTTGCAGATTTTCTCGCGCATACTCCAGATTGGGATTCAGGCGCAAGGCCCTCAGGTAGTGCGCTTTAGCTTCCTGGCGGTTGCCGGTCTCGGCCAGCGCGCTGCCCAGATTCGCCTCGGCATTGGCATCCTCGGGATTCAGCTTCACCGCCGCGCGAAACTCGCCAAGAGCGCCCGCAAAATCGCCCTGGGCCGCAAGCGCATTCCCAAGATTGTAGTGCGCGTCGAAATAGTCCGGCCGATTCTGCAGCGCTACTTTCAGATGTGGAACCGCTTCTGCCGGGCGCTCCGCCGCCAACAAAACCGCGCCCAGGGCGTTATTGGCGGTGGGATCCTGGACACGCAGCGCCACCGCTGCCTGAAAATTTGCGATTGATCCTGGCAGATCTCCACGCATTTGCAGCAATGCTCCCAGATTGTAGTGGGCCGCAAAATCCTCCGGATTTTTCTCCAACATGTGCCGCGCCATCGCCTCTTGGATCAGTACCCGAGGATCTATACCACTCCCAGCGCTTTCACGGGGCAGCACCTGAATCCACAAATGCGCCATTTCATCGGTCGCCCGATTTCCCGCCCGCACCATTTGTGGCGGATGATTTGGATTCCGAATATTTTCCGCCGAATTATCGTAGGTGAAGCGCATGGAAATCTTTGTACCGCTCGGCAAACTCACTGGTTGGGCGTAACGATACACCGCTTGCCAGTTCAAATCCCAATTGGCAATGTGTATCAACGTTTTCACGCTGCCGTCCGGCAGCGTCGCCGTCGCGCTCATATCCTTGCCCAGATAATGCGCGTGCGGATAAATCGCCAACGCATCCACGTCAACTGGCAGAACAAATTCGTCGGTGACCACAAACGCTTTGTCGCCGGATGGAATGTTGAGCATCCCGTCGTTTTCCATCTGCAGCAAGACCGGATGTAGAGTGGCAGGCTTATCGGTGAAATAAAGACCTAAGGTCGGCTGCAGGGTCTCGCGCTTGCCGGACGGCTGTAAGTGCGTGTTCAGCACCAGGTCGGTATCTTTGTCAAGCCGCAGCGCCATGCCCTCAGGTTCGGTATAGGGAATCGATCCCGGCTTCCAGAACAAAAAATGACTGTCCGGATCGAACACTTCCGACTCGATGGTCAACTCCATTCCGCTGAATCCCGCGCCCGGCTCCTTTTCTTCGTGCCGCGCGGTCTCCTGCCGGTCCACCAGCACGTTGGCGTGGTGCACCAGCCGCTTGTCGCCCGGTCTGATTTCGATGGCTTTTAGCCAGCGGGTCCGATCCACCGGGTTGCGAAACACAAAATTCCAATACGAATCGGTTCCCCCGGCCGCCAGTGCGTAAGGACGCGTGGCCCGGACAATCGTGTCCGGCTTGCCCAGTTGCCAGCCTTCCACGAAGTGCGGCGGTGCGGAGTTTTCGGCCGGGTCGCCTTCGGGCGCACCCTGTTGCACCCATTTCTGAATCAGTGCAATTTCGTTTTCGGTAAGCCGCAGATCGTCCGCAAATTTCGGTCCTTGCTCATCCGGGAGCCACGGCGGCATGATCCGTCGCTTGGTGACCTCCGCGATCAGGCGCGCGCGCATTTTGGCATCCGAGTAACTCAGCAGCGAGAACGGCCCCGCTTCCCCGGGGCGGTGGCACAACGCACACGCGTGATACACAATCGGCGCAATGTCGTGATTAAAAGTAACCGGTGCGGGGTCAGTTGCCGCAGGAATCGACGCAGGATCGGTTCGCGTCTCTGGTGCGGTAGGCCTTTTTGACGCTCTAAGATTTTCTGATCCGCCGATACTTTCGATGGCAACAGACGCCACCAGCAAAAACACGGCCGCCAACCACTTTACCGCTCTGCTAACGCCACTCATTTCGTATCCGACAGGTAACAGCCAACCGCCGGCGCGGTCTTTACCGGCGCATCCTGGCCGCCCAGCGCGGCTTGGATCGCATCGTGCAGCTCGTGGGTGGTTGCTGCGGACCGTGAGCGGCCAATGTCTTCGTACCAATTGTCGATGCGCCCGTGATAGACCAGTCGGCGTTGGCTGTCGAAGACCGCGGCCTCCGGCGTAATTTCGATGTGGCTCTGCTTCACCAAAAGGTGTTGCGGGTCGCGCAGCGCCGGCAGCTTGTAGCCGAAATCCCGCTCATGCTTGCGAATCATGGCCGCTGATTCCGCTTTGCTCGGATAAATCAGCCAAAACATCGCTTTGCCGGAAAATTCCGCGCTGAGTCTCTGAATCAAAACTGCGTAGCGGTTTGACACCGGGCAATCGGTCCGCACAAAGATCAGCACCGCGACTTGACCGCGCGAAGAGTCCAGCGGGTCAACTGCTTTTCCTGACAGATCGGTAGCGGAGGACTGCGCGAAGGCGGAAACTGGGAGAACCACCCAAAGAAAAATAACTTGAAGGAATGTAAAAGAGAATCGATACATAGACGCGCTCAACCATAAATGCTGCGGCCACCGGCGGCCAAATTTCTGGTTTGGACGCCGCTCAGTCTTTTGCCGTTGGATTCCCCGCGTCAACCCAGGCCTTCCAACCGCCATCCATCGATTCCACGTTGGTGTAACCCATCTTCTGCAAATTATCGGCCGCCAAAGCGGAGCGAAAGCCACCGCCGCAATAAAGAATCACTTTCGCCCCGAAATCCGGGACCCGCTGCACGATGTCCCGCTCGATAATCCCTTTTCCCATATGAATCGCTCCGCGCACATGACCTGCGGCCCATTCGTTATCTTCCCGCACGTCCACCAAAACCAATTTTTCGCGGGCGTCCATGCGACGCTTCACCTCCGCCACATTGGTTTCTTTCACGTTTCTCTTGGCATCCTGAACGAGCTTTAGAAATTGCGGTGAGTGCGCCATGCCATACTCCTGTGCGGTTCTTAGCTTTCAAAGCGTAGCACAACGAATTGCCGGCCTTCACGCCTTTGTAGCGGCGAGTCTTTACCCCGCTTGCCGTGAACTTCAAGGGAGTGGTTCGCGCGAAGGGTAGCCCGCCATCTTGCAGGCCGCCTGCCCGCGATCTGAATCCATCAAGGTGTTGAAGGTGGCGGCGATGCCGCCTTCACCTGCGGCATAGAAGCCTTGGTGCGAGCAGCGGCGCAGAGGCGTTGATTCTGACCGCCTCGATTCACGGCTTTGAAGCGGCTGGACTCACGCACCCGGGTGCGCAATCCATCGATCACCGGCGGAATCGCGTTGTGTTGTGCTCCCCGAATCAGAAAAATCATTAGTGCTGCTTCACCCGGTGCGTCAACGCTGGAAGTGATGCCCACACCTTGCACTCCCGGTTCTTTCATTAACTCCTGGGCATGATCGGTGTGCACGGCTCTGGCTCGCACCATCTCCGCACCGGAAATTGTATAGGTCACCCGCGGCGGTGGGACCGATTGCTCGTTGACGGCTGCATCCGCCGCCGAGATCGCACCGCGCCGGGTAAACAGATCGCCTTCCACAACGCGGGTCCGAACACCATCCACCTCCGTGGGGATGCCGGTGCGCGGCTGCCCTCTGGTCACGAAGAATACGATGGCTGGCTCGGAACGATCGTCGTAGCTGCTGGCTATCCCTACCGCCTGTACTTCCGGATGCGACAGTAAAGTTGGCTGGTGCGCAGCGAGTGTTGCTTGCGCTTTTTGCATCAATGCACTCGATACCGCCGCTGGTGGCGCGCTGATGGAAGCGGATTGCGGCGCAGTCGGTAGGGTGCAGCCGATCACCGAGTGCGAGCTTGCTCCCACGAAGGTCACGTTATTTCCTCCACTGGCAAACGCGCCTAGCACCGCACTCACCGGGTTTGCCACCGTATCGGTGTCTGAGCCTCCGTACAGCAGCCCGACTGGATCGGTGGTGGACTGGGTCACCACCAGTGAACCGGAATCGCCTTCGGCGCTGAACGACCCTCCATCGATATCCACCTGATCGTCGTAATCGACGGTAAACGCCGTTCCGCTGCCGTCGCACTTGGTGTTGTATTCCACGCTGGTATTGGTAGCCACTGACAACACTGTCGAACAGGTAAGCCCGGTAGACCTGCCGCTCTTGGCTACCGCCATGTTTACCGTCGCGAGCACCCCAGTGCCGGCATTAGGGGCGCCCGGGAGTGGTACTCCATTGGCGTCGGTGGTAGCCCCCAGATACAAAATGGTTCCGGTCGGATCGACGTCGCCGGTCACAACCTGTGCAATGGCCGCATCGACGTTGGACGATGAAGCGTTCTTGTCCTCACTTTCCAGGTTAACGAACTGGCTCAGGTTGGCTACCGTGGTCGCTTGGGTCTTATCGCAATTAGCATCAATCAAACCGGGTTCGATGATCGCGTCACCAACCGAACCGGTGTCGCGCATGGCCAGGACGTGATTATTGCCGAGAATGTATTGGGTCCCGCCTCGCGCCACCAGTGAGCCCAGGGTTCCCCCGCAGCAGGTGACGGTTCCCTTGGTTGAATCGGTCTGCGAATCGTTGGCGTCGCTGCCGGAGGCCCCCAGAGAAATCGGAAGTGTTTGGGTGCCCTGATTTGCCGGCACCAACGTGACCGTAGCGGTACCAGACGCGGTGGTATCCGCTTGGGACACCGCGATAACCGCAACGGTTGTGGTCGTGGTGCCGCCTTTGCCATCGGAAGCGGTGGGGACCGCGCCGGCAGCAACGTAGTTGCCGGCGCTGGAAATGAATCCCAGCTTCTGGCTTCCCCCGGTCACGCCGTTCACCTGCCAGGTCACCGCGGTATTGGTGGATCCCGTAACCACCGCAGAAAACGTCTGGGTACCGAAATTTGCCACACTTACGGTGAGCGGCGTCACCACCACGGAAACCGTTGAGGGCGTGGACTTCGCAGTGATCGTGACCGTAGCCGATCCCGAGGTCGTGTTGTTTTCCTGCGAGAGCGCCATGATCGACACTTGCGCCGGACTAGGCACTGCCGCCGGCGCGGTATACAAACCGCTCGCCGATATGCTTCCGTTGGCGGCGCCACCCACAACACTCCAGGTCACCGCGGTGTTGAAAGTGCCGGTCACCGTCGCGGTGAACTGCAATGTCGCGCCCACCACCACGTTTACACCGGTCGGTTGAACGGTAAGGGTCACCACCTGACCGGCCGTGCCGCTCTTGCATCCGGCAACACCCAGCATTGCGATGAGTAACGCTGCTATGGAAAAGGCGTTTCGCATGGAACCTCGTAAAGGTGGGGGGAGTTCTTACTTTAGCAGAGGGTGGGCGCGCAGCCGCGCGAAACATCCCCACATTGTTATCAATTAGAAATGGTGGATTCTAGAAACCGAAGAGCAAGATCGCGAACCAACTCACCCTACCAAGGCGAGGGAGGAACCTAATGGAGATACCAACGGTGCCAACCTTAATCCAGGTCGCGCCAGTTGGGGCCGACCCCGACCTCCACCATCAGCGGCACCGCCAGCTTGTAGACCTGTTCCATCTCGGTGCGAACCAATTCTTCTAGTCTTTCGCGTTCGTTCGCCGGAGCTTCAAACAGCAACTCGTCGTGCACCTGCAAAATCATTTTAGCGTCGAACTTCTCGTCAGTAAGTCGCCGGTCGATGGCAATCATGGCCAACTTGATTAGGTCCGCGGCCGTACCTTGCAACGGTGAATTGAGCGCCGTACGCTCTGCGAAGTTGCGTTGCTGAAATTGCGTGGAGTTGATTTCTGGAATTGGGCGATTGCGGCCGAAAAGCGTTCTGGCCCCTTCGGTTTTGCGAGTTTCGGCAAGCGCGCCTTCCAGATACTGTTTCACGCCGCGATACCTCGTGAAGTACGCGTTAATGAACTGGGCCGCTTCTTTTTGTCCGATGCCTAGTTGCTGCGCCAGGCCAAATGGCGACAACCCGTAGATGATTCCATAATTGATGGCTTTGGAAGCTCGCCGGTGGTCCGCGGTCTGAGCCATGGGCCCGACGCCGAAAACTTCCTGGGCAGTACGTGCATGAATATCCTCGCCGTTTCGAAACGCCTCCAGCAGTACCGGATCGTTCGACAAATGGGCCATCACTCGCAATTCGATCTGCGAATAATCCGCAGCCAGCAAGATTTTGCCGGGATCGGCCACAAACGCAGCCCGGATTTGCCGCCCCAACTCGGTACGGATGGGAATGTTTTGCAGATTGGGGTCGGCCGAGCTCAACCGGCCGGTCGCCGCATTGGTCTGCGAAAAATTGGTATGCAGCCGCCCGGTGTCCCGATTAATCAGCTTCGGCAACGAATCGACATAAGTGGATTTGAGCTTGGCAATTTCTCGATACTCGATAATTTTCGCCGGCAACGGGTGCTGATCCTGTAAGTCTTCCAGGATATCCACGGCCGTCGACCGCACTCTTCCGCGACCTCTGCGGAAGGGCGCCTGCAAATTCAGCTTGTCGAAAAGAATTTCGGCCAGTTGTGTGGGCGAGTTGACGTTGAACTCCAGCCCCGCCATTTCCCAGATTTCCTTCTCCAATCGCCGAATCTCGGTTTCCATCGCGCCGGACATGGTTTGCAGCGCTTGAGGATCGACGCGGATGCCAGCACGTTCAGCGTCAGCCAGTACCGCGGAAACCGGCAAGTCGATGGTGTCAAACACGCTGTCGAGTTTTTCCGCCTCGACTGCGGCTCGCAACACGGGCGCGAGGCGCTGCAAGTAGTCGGCTCGTTCTCCTGCGCCTGCTCCCAACAGTACGTTCAACTGCCGCATGACCACGTCGGTGAAATCATGATTCGCGGTGGTCGGACGCAGCAGGTAGGAATAAACTTGGGTGGCGTGCTGAATGTTGGGTACCCGGCCGCTCAGCATTTGCAGCAGCTTGGGATCATGCACGATTTTCGGACGCAGCGGATCGCCTAGGACTGGCTGCAACACCCGCAATACCTCTCCATTTTCATCCCACCAAATCGAGCGCCCTTCGCCGGGCTTGCTGGAAAGTTCGACGGCGGAAATGCGCGCGCCGAAGCCCTCGGTTTCCCGTTCGCCCTTCTCCAGATGGAACCACACCGCCAACGGCTGTTGCGCGGGAAGGTGCTTCAGGTAATCCCGCAACTCATCCGTGGACCCCAGAGCGGCGTAGTCCACCGCAATCTTCATCTCGGTGACCGGTACCGAAGCTGCTACCGCTGCGGTACCCAATTCTTTGAGCAGGGAGTTGAATCCCAGCTCGCGATACAACGCCGCCAGAGCCGCAACATCCGGTTCGCGCCGTTGTAAATCGTTCAGGTTAAGATCCACCGGGACGTCGGTCGCCAGAGTCGCGAGCTGCTTGGACAACAACACCTGTGCGCGTTGCTGCTGCAACGCCTCGCGATATCGCTTGTTCTTCACTTCGGCGGCGTGGTCCAGAGCGTTCTCAACGGTTCCGTACTTTTGAATCAGCTCGGTCGCGCCTTTTTCGCCGATGCCCTTCGCGCCGGGAATGTTGTCGATGGTATCGCCCATCAGCGCCATGACGTCCACCACCCGGCCCGGTGGGACTCCAAGAATTTCGTGAACTTTGGCCTCATCTACGATGACGTCGCTTTTCGCGCCGCCCGGCCCGGTGCGCAACACCCGTACGTTCTTGCCCACCAACTGCATCATGTCCTTGTCGTTGGTGATCAGCAGCACATCGAGATTTTTCGCGTCGGCTTGTCGCGATAACACGCCCAGAATGTCGTCGGCCTCGAAGCCGTCGTACTCCAGAATCGGCAGACGCATCGCTTCGCACAGCCGCCGTACGAAGGGAATTTGCATGGACAACTCGTCGGGCATCGGTGTGCGATGGGCCTTATAGGTCTCGAAAAGCTTGTCGCGAAAGGTAGGCTTGCTGGTGTCGAAGACGATTCCAACGTAGTCCGGCTGGTAGTCCTTCAGGAGCCGGCGAAGGATGTTATTGAACAGGAAGGGAACCTTCGTGGGAATCCCGTTCGGACTGTTCATGCGCATCATCGGCGCGAAGAAGGCGCGATAGACGTGGGCCATAGCGTCTACCAAGAAGATTTTCTGGCGGGCGGGCATCGAGCGAGTATAGCAAACGGTGGTGGGACGATTAGCGGAGTGGACCGAGCCGCGCAAAGACAATTTTCACTGGGGAGAAGATTAAGAAGGGAAAGGCTAACAGCGAATGACCCTGCGCGCGAAAAAACCTGCCGGTAAAAACAATGGCGCTAAGCTGCGAACTATTCGGAAGGATCGAGATTTACAGGCTGATTGGAATCAGCAGATTCGGCCGATGGAGGTGGTTGGATGACCAGCAGGAGCTTGGTCCCCCCATCGATACGCATGTTCTTCTTGGCGGAGAGCAAAACCGTGCCGTGCGATCCGTCCGAAGTCGGTGTGTAAACTTTCAGGTCCGGCCGACCGAACGCGCCGCGGCTGTCCGGCGAGAACATTCCATTGGAGCTCAATTCGCCTTGGGCAACGGGAGCGGGCCCGAGCGGAGTGCGCAACGCAGTATTGGGCTTGTCATACACGGTGGAAACCACTAGCGCGTCGCTTCCGGTCGTCCACGCTGAGCTGTCTTCGACGGGCAAAGCATGGGCATCCGTGTCGGAACTCTTCAAGCTATCAGAATCTCCCGCAACCGACGGGCCCGACCCGGCCGCCAAAGCTTGGATGCCAGCGCTGAAAAGCACTTCCTGACCATCTTTCAAGGTCGCTCGATCAAATTGCACGAAGATCGCTGAGCCGGCCCGGCCTCGACCGCCGGAAGTGACCCGGACCACCTTGCCGGTGATTTTCGTGCCCTTCGGCAAAATCATGGTGCGTTCATAGCTAACGTCTTCGGCTACCTCGGCGACGACTGTGTCTCCCGCTTTGGTTTTGCGGGTATCGATAGCTTCGCCTAGTGAGCAGTTAAAAGCAGTACCCACGGCCAGCGGCGCAACCACCGGCAAAGGCGCGTCTTTCGCTTCCTTCTTGGTGTTGGAGGCGGTCAGAGAGGGGCCTTGAGCGCTGGCGTTAGAAATCGCCAGGGCGCCGATCAGCATCATAATCGCTACGGCCTTTGTCATGGCAACCCACCCCTTCCTGTACACATCACCAAGTTACACCAAGTGCATTCCTATATCCAAAAATAAAGTCTTTTGTTTCAGTACTATTACCGCTGGAACCGGTTACGGGAATAGTGCGAATTGGGGTAACAGTACCTACATTCTACCAGACGCTGCACGGGCGCGAGCTCTCAAGGCGGCGCAACTCTATGCCACCACGCCGAGCGAACTACCTACGGCAGACAAAACCTCGGCCGCCTTGGCTAAGTGCTCTCTTTTGTGGGCGGCGCTGACCATGGCTCGCAACCGGGCTCTGCCTTCAGCCACGGTTGGGTAGCCTACCGCCGGAGCGAATACCCCGGCCTCGAACAGTTTCATCGAGAATTCGAAGGCTTTGGCGGCATCGCCCACATGAATGGGAACAATGGGGGTCTCGCTAGTGTCGAATCGGAAGCCGCGTTTCGTGAGCTCGCGCTTGAAATATTTGGTATTTGCCCACAGCTTTTTCACAAGTTTTTCACCTTCCGGGGAATCCAGCAGCGTGAAAGCGGCGCGGCAAGCGGCGGCTGTGGCTGGCGGATGCGAGGTGGAAAACAGAAATGGACGCGCGCGCAGGTACAGGTAATCGATCAGGTCGCGCGATCCGCAAACGTATCCGCCCATGGATCCGATCGCTTTGCTGAGCGTGCCCACCTGGATGTGCACCCGGCCGTGACAATGGAAATGATCGATGGTTCCGCGACCTGCGCGCCCCAGAACTCCGGACCCATGGGCATCATCGACCATCATGATGCAGTTGTACTTTTCGGCCAGGTCGCAGAGTTGCGGCAGCGGCGCAATGTCGCCGTCCATGGAGAACACACCGTCGGTGATGATCAGCTTGTGCCCGTTCCAAGCGACGGTTTCCTGCAGGATGCGTTCGCAATCGGCAACATCTTTGTGCTTGAACACTCTGATCGTGGCTCTGGAAAGGCGGGCGCCGTCGACGATCGATGCGTGGTTCAGTTCGTCGGAGACGATTAGATCTTCTTTGCCGAGAACCGCCGAGACCGTGCCGGCATTGGCGGTAAAGCCGGACTGAAACACCACGCACGCTTCCACGTTCTTGAAGCGCGCGATCTGTTCCTCCAGCTCGATGTGAATTTTCATGGTGCCGGCGATGGTTCGCACCGCCCCTGCGCCTACTCCCAGAGCTCGGACCGCTTCGATGGAAGCTTTCCGGAGCGCCTTGTGACTTGCGAGACCAAGGTAATTGTTTGACGCCAGGTTGATAACTTCGCGGCCGTCAAAGGTGCACACCGCTTTCTGCTCGCCTTCCAACACCCGCAGTTTTGGCGCGACTCCCTTGCTGCGAAGCTCGTTCAGTTGATTGGCGACGTATTCCAGTGGGGTTTGCTTGATCGTTTGCGTTCCGCTCTCGGACATATTCTTTCTCCGTCTTGGTTTTACGACATGAATACATTCACGGTAATCGCCGGCGTCATTGTTTCCGGCTGCTCGAGCTAATACCTGCTCCCATCGGGGTACAGCAAAATCTTCCCCGCCAAGCCACCCTGCAACATGGTAAATGCCAACTCGAATTTCTCTAGTGCCATTCTTTCCCCGAACAACGGATCGAGATTCAAGCGTCCGGCTCTCAGCAGCGCGGTCATCTGCACCCAGGTTTCGTACATCCGCCGACCGTAAATCCCCTGCACCGTTGCGCCTTTGAAAATCACGTCGTTGACTAGATCCAGCGGCACCGACTCAGTCGGAATACCCAGCAGCGAGGCGCGCCCTCCCGCTCGCAGCGCCTGGAAACCTTGCTGGATCGCCGTCGGGTTGCCGGACATTTCCAGTAACACATCCACGCCGGTGCCGTTGGTATCCGCTTTGATCTGTGCGACCGCATCTCCGGTCGCCGGGTTCAGAACTTTGTCGGCGCCCATTTTTTGGGCCATGGCGCGGCGTTCTTGGTTGGTCTCGGTGGCGAACACGAAGGAGCTTCCGCAGGCCTTGGCCACCACGATGGACATCAGCCCGATGGGGCCGCAACCGGTCACCAGCACGGTTTTGCCCGCGATCGGGCCCGCCAGCGCCGCGTGCACAGCGTTCCCCAACGGATCAAGAATCGCGCCATAGTGCTCCGGAATGCTGGCATCCAGCTTGATGATGTTTGATGCGGGAATCTTTACCAGCTCGGCGAACGCTCCGTCCTGATCGATTCCGATTATTTTCAGGTTTTGGCAGATGTGCGCTTCGCCCAAGCGGCACTGGTGGCAATGGCCGCAGTTCACATGCATCTCGGCGCTGACAAAATCACCGGCCTTGATGGCCGTCACTTCTTCGCCGACCTTCTCCACGTTTCCGCAGAACTCATGGCCCAGCGTAACCGGCGGCTTGATACGACCTTGCGACCAGCGATCCCATCCGTAAATATGCAAATCCGTGCCGCAGATCGACGCCGCTTTCACCCGTACGAGCACGTCGGTTGGACCAATCGTCGGCGACGGTATGGCTTCGAAACAGAGACCCCGCGCAGGCTGCAGCTTGCGCAAAGCTTTCATTGTGGAAGGCACTCGGAGTGACTCCTGGTAGGACCGTACCGAAACCCAACGCAATTTTTGATCCTAGCACACCCCCCGATAATCCTTTGTAGGGCCGGGGCTTGCTTACCGACGGTCGTGCCAGAAGACCGACCAGCACGAGCACACGTGCTCGGCTAGCGCAGTCGGAATCTCTCCGCGATGCCCCGGTCTGTCACCCAAGCGCCGAGCGGATTCTTCTCTGCTACGAAGCCACCGCATCTCTCACTTCAGCGGTTCCACTACTCCGACCTTTTCCAGCGCGCGCAAGTACTCGACCACCAAGGGTAGCGGCACCGGGCCGTATTCCAGTGAGACCCGGTCGCGAATCTGTTGGGCGGAAAGCACGCCGTCGGCGAAGTTCAAAACTTCATAGGCGTACTCCTCGCCTTCGCCCCAAAGGCCCTGATAGTGGAGCAGACCCGGCGCGGCGAGGTGCTGCGCTTGCCAATGATCTGCGAAGTAATCGTAGCCGAAGACCGGTAAAAGGCCGCGGGGTTCAGGTTTGCGTCGAAAACGTAGATCGCCGTCGCTTGAATGGGCCATTTCCAAGCCACAAGGGGTGGGATGGGCCTCGGTTCGACCTTTTTCAACATCGCCGTGGAGGAAGCGCGCCAGCTCGATTTCCACACTCCAATCTTCTTGCGCCTCGATCTCATCTGCGCAATTGGCAATTTCTGCCGGCAAACTGCTCATGCGAATGTCTCGCGCAGCTTTGCGAATGTCGGAGCCGGTTTGTAACATTGCGTGCAACCCGGGCAAGTTTTTCTCGCTAAGCCCGGCTAAGAAATATCCTGAACCCGCGCCGATAAAGGCAGCGCGCTTCAGTTTGGTCGGATCGATATTCGCGGCGCTGTCGAAATTGGTGTGAATGTAGCGATCCGGCCAATCGTTCAAGTAAATCGCTGGTATGCGAAACGATGAGTCCTGATACACGTCGTGGTCGCTGCCCATGGTGTATGCGGTATCTTGCGCCAGCAGCGCTCGCTTGCCGCCCTCCGGGGCTACCAGTGGATACTCCGCAGGTATTCCTGCAGCGAATTGATACGATTGTTGGTTCACAAATTCGCCGAAAGCCCAGGCAACATCGTGCACGAATGACGGTAAGCTCATCGGCCCGCGGGTCACGTGGAAGACCGCTTCGGTGACCGGAGCCCCACCCACCATGTCCATATGCACCACCGCTTTGATTCGCTGGGCAAATTCCGGCTTACCGTTCAGCAGCGCCATGGTTCCTTCAATCTCTGGCGGCCAGATAAACCGGATGGTTCTGGCGGGCCGCGCCAGTTGGCCCTCATTGATCAACTTTTGCAGGGTGCGCGCCACTTCCAGAATCGTGGCGCAACCGCTGGCGTTGTCATTCGCGCCCGGACGCTGGTGGTCCAGATGGCAGGAAAATGCGATTTCGTCGTCCTTCCGCTGAGGGTCGCTTCCGGGTATGGTCGCCGTCACTACCTGGTAATTTCCGGGATGCTGTCCGGCTCTTAGCACCGCGTGCAGGCGAATCGGTTCTCCCTTCGCGAGCCGGTCGCGAAGAATCCGCGCGGTCTTCAGCGACACCATGAACCCGAAGGTTGGGTGCTCGGAAAACGTCTCCAGGTGTCCCCACCGGACTAGATTTTCGTCTTCGCCCAACCAGGCGGTTTTCTGATTCTGGGCATAGCTCACGATGCCCGCGGCGCCCAACTTTCCGACCGCCAGATCTTGCACCGCGCCAGGTTGCGCGCTCACTAACACGAGTTTGCCTTTCACATCCTTGGCGGCGTAATCGCTGTCCTTGGTTCCATCGCCCACATCCACTAGGTCCGCGGTCACCTCGGCACTCTCACTGTCCTCCGCCAGCACCACCGGTTCGGCTTCATAGCTGGCGATACGCACCGCCGCGCGCCAGCCCGCATTTCCGCCCTTCTCATCGCTGGCCGCTTTCAGCTCCCAAAGCTCGGCAAACTCCGCGTCCCACGGTGGACGCGAACGTTGCGTCCCATAGAAGATCTTCCCATCCGCCGGGAATTGCAGGATGGTCACGTCGCTCAGCCCGTAGGCTCGCGCACGCTCGGCCACGAGTTCCGCCGCCGAGTGAAATCCTTGCGACCCTCGCTGCCGGTGAAATCTCGCGATGCCTTCCAGATTTCGTTTGGCCACCTCGCCGCTGAGTTCCTGCGCCAGTGCCGATACCTCGCTGGCTGTAAGCAACGGCGGCGCTTGGGCCCGCACCGTACCTGAGGGAAGCATCGCAATGGTCATTGCTGCCAGCACCGCCATTCGCGTCATCGTTCTCCTCCCCGAACATTCTCACCATCATCAAGTTCACCGCCCCAGTCGTCTTAGCGAAGCGTCTCACTCGATTCGAAACACTATACTGAATTGAAACTGAGTTACGGCTGACATCGCTTGCAAAATCCGTCGGCCTCACGCCCCAGAGCCTCTGGTCCTAACCTCGCGCCCGGACCGCATACCTGAGCCGGTACCGGGATAAGAACGCGGTAGGAATTTCCCCGCCTTCTCTTCTAGATTCGCCCAAGTGCGCTCTTTGCGGTCGCATCGATACCCTCTCTCCGGTTTGCTGTATTCGACTGGAACCGCCGCGTTTTCAAAGCGGCACGCACTCTTTACCAAAAGCACCAAGGGGTACGTCTCTGCTATCATCCCCGGCTTCGGAGGCGCGATGAGCTTTACGCAGCGGCTGCACGAGATTCGCGATGGGTTCGAGCGGCCGTTCTGGGTTGCCAACGTCAGTGAGCTTTTCGAGCGGCTTTCCTACTACGCCGCGTTTGCTTCGCTGGTACGCTATCTGCACGAAGCGCTCAGCTTTCCCACCGAGCGGGCCGCCGATCTGGCCGGGCTGTTTGGGGGACTGGTCTGGTTTCTGGCCATTTTTGGCGGCGCGATTGCCGACCGTCTCGGTTTTCGCCGGGCTTTGTCGCTGGCCTACCTGATTCTGGCGACCGCTTATTTCCTGCTGGGCTCCATCGCTGCGCCATGGCTTGCGCCGATTCGCAATTCCGTCCCCTTGGTGGTTTTTGTCGTTTTCATCTTGATGCTGCCAGCTTTGGGGATCGCGCTGGTCAAACCTTGCGTTGTGGGCACCACCGCACGGGCGTCGCGCGAAAACGTTCGCTCCATCGGCTATTCGATTTACTACACGCTGGTAAATATTGGAGGCGCGCTGGGACCCATTGTAGCTTCCTGGGTCCATCAACATTTGCGTGTGGAAAGTGTCTTCCGGGTCTCCGCCGGTAGCGTGCTGTTGATGTTCTTCCTGGTTCTGTTCCTGTTCAAGGAACCCCGACAATCGGGTGAAGCGCAAACTGCCAACCTTGGTGAAACGCTGCGCAATTTCGGTAAGGTTCTGGGGAATCCCCGGTTCATGCTTTTTCTTCTGATCTTTTCCGGATATTGGATCGTTTACTGGCAGGAATTCATCACCCTTCCGTTGTACGTGCACGACTACGTCGATACATCGGCCAATACCGAAAAAATGCTCGCGACCGGACCCCTGGTGGTCATTGCGCTCACTGTGGCCATTAGCATTCTGACCAAGCGTATGGCAGCGTTTCGCGCGGTGTTACTGGGAACGCTGATCTCCATGGTAGCTTTCGCGATTCTCGCGCTGCATCCCACGGTGACCGCTGTGTACCTAACGCTGGTGGTCATCGCGCTCGGAGAACTTATCCAGCAGCCTCGCTACTACGATTACATTTCTCGCTTGGCGCCCGCCGGGCAGCAAGGCACCTATATGGGCTTCGCTTTTCTGCCATTAGGTATCGGCGCTTTTCTTGCCGGACGCATCGGTGGAAAACTTCTTCATTATTTTGCGGAAGTGCAGCATCAGCCGCAGCGATTTTGGTGGGCTATCACCGCGATTGGCCTGGGTACGACTTTTCTTTTGTGGGTTTATGATTGGGTGATGCGCCCGAGCGCAACGGCGGAACAGTAAAAACTTTTTGGCGCTTTAATTGACCAGGCGGCGCAGCGATTCCAGGGATTCTCGCGCCATGGAATAGCGCGGCTCGATTTCCAGCGCCTTTTGAAAACACTCTGCGGCGCGCGCATACATTTCCTGACCGAGGTACGCGCGACCCAGGTTGTAGTGCGGAAAATGCCGCGGCTCGTATCGGCGAGCTTCGGTGGCTCGCTCGAGCCACGGAATAGAGTCCTGAAACTTGCCCTGCTCGATCAGGTACGCTCCGATATCGTTGTAGGGATTGCCGAACTCGGGATCGAGCTCGATGGCCCGTTTGCATTCGGCGATGGCTTCTTCCAGCCGCCCCTGGAAATGATAGGTCCAGCCAAGAAATGTGTGGGCTTCCGCGGTGGGACACAGCTCCAGCGAAGCTTGGTACAGCTCGACGGCACGGTCGTAGTCGCCTTCCATTTGCGCCTGGTACGCGTCTTGCAGCACTTCCCAGGCCCGCGATAGAGACTCTTGGCTCATGATCTCGATTGTTAACATACGGTTCTGGGAGGGTCAAAAGTACGAAAGTCCTGCGAGTGCCGCAGGCCTAACCTGTCCGTTGTGCCGGGTTTCGAGTGGAATTTGTGGGAGTAAAGATGGAAAATGATGGCGTTCAAATAATCGCAGGTCAGGGGGGTTCAAGTGAACCGCAACTTTGTGGTAATGGCATTCGCAGTATTGGCCGTCGGAACCGTCGTGATGGCACAAGATTCCCAGGACCAGGCTCCCGCAAAAAAATCTTTACCCGCCAGCGGCGCTGCGGCTCGTGGCAAGGAAATCTTCGATAAGAAATGCGCGGTCTGCCACTACGCGGACAGTGATGCCAAGAAAATCGGACCGGGACTCAAGGGAATTGGTAAGCGCGGAACGTTCACGGTGAACAACAATAAAGTCACCGATGAATCGCTGAGAACCTGGATTGAGAATGGGGATACGTTGATGCCGCCGTTCAAGGAAACACTGGAGCCGGCGCAAATCAAAGACGTGGTCGCGTACGTTAAAACCTTGTAAGCAATAACGTAAAGAACCGACCCTCAAAGAAAAACCCTCCGACGGCGGCTTCAACCGTTGCATCGGAGGGTGAGTTCAAATCCCTCTTGATTGGCCCAGTTACCCGGCCCAATTCCTGCTTTCGCAGAAACCTACTTCAGTACGGCGTCCTTGAACGCCTTGGCGGGACGCAGGCGAACCACGGTCTTCGCCTTGATCTTGATCGCTTCGCCGGTCTGTGGGTTACGGCCCATGCGCGCCTTGCGATGCGCCTTCACCACACGTCCGATGCCCGGGATCACGAACTTACCGGCGCCACCTTTTGCTTCTTTCACCGCCAGCTTGAACAGCTCTTCAAAAAAAGTACCAGCGACTTTCTTGGATGTGCCGACTTTCTCGGCGATATGCGATACGATTTTGGTTTTGCTCAAAGGCTTAGCTGCCATCTAGTATTCTTATCCTCCTGATTTTTTCTCTGCACTCAACGTGGAGTCGAGGCTGGCTCGGTGTTCTCCCCGTAAAATCCGCCGAAAAACTCGAGCCGTTCGGCACTATAGCCAACGCATGTTGAGAACGCAAGCGGAAAGCCGCGAAAACAGAGGCATTTCCTGTGATTGTCTTCAAAAAGCATTGCAGGACGCGGGTTTTGGCGTTTGGTGAGCGAGATCGCACCGCCGAAGGAGCCGGCCGGGCGACGCACGTGTGCTATGCTGCGAATTTCTCGAAGAACACAGGAGCAATCGAATGACAGTGGTTTCGCAGTGGTCTGTTTTGGAACAGCACATCGGCGCGGCGGTTCGGTGGGCGCGCCGACCGGTGGGCGTGGCGTTCCTGGATGCCGTTCCAGAGCAGGTGGAAAAGTTTGACGGCACCGAGCCCTCGAGCTGCAGCTTCTGGCGGCTAGCGGCGGCCGGCCGGACGTTTTACACCATTCCCGAAAATCATTTCAATTGTGCGGTGGGCGCTTATACCCACAACATCGCGCTCTCCCCGACACGCGCCGCCGAAACCGAACAGACCTTGCAGATGATGTTCGATCTGGGGTACGTGAAACCAGAGGAAGTCCCGCAGATACCGCGCCTGGCGAAGCCTCCAGCAGCGATTCTATACGCGCCGCTTGGCGATTCGCCGGTAGCACCGGATGTGGTGCTGTTCGCGTGCCAGCCGTCCGCGGCGATGCTGCTGAACGAAGCGGCCAACCGTGCCGGTGTGGCCAGCGGGGCGCCGGCTCTGGGCCGTCCGACGTGCATGGCTTTACCGGCGTCGCTGCAGCACGGTTCGATTCTCAGCCTGGGATGCATGGGCAATCGCGTCTATACCGGGTTGGGCGAAGATGAAATGTATTTGATTTTGCGTGGGAAAGATCTTGCGGCGGTGGCCGACGCGCTGACGGTGATCAGCGGCGCCAACGTGGCGTTGCAGGAATACGCGAGCGGCCGCCGGCAGACCCTGGCCACCGCCTGACGCCCCCATGGCTTCTCGGTGGTTGGGTTACGGGGTCGCCAAATCCTCGTAGAAGTGGGCGATGGCTTTGATTCCGCCAAAATAATTTTCAAGCGCGATGTGTTCGTCGGGGGCGTGAGCGTTCTCATCGGGCAAACCGAAACCAATCAGCACGCAGGGAACCTTGAAGGTGTCATGCATCTGGGTGACGAACGGAATGGAGCCACCTTCGCGGATAAACACCGCTTTCTTGCCGAAGCCCTTTTCCAGTGCGCCTTGCGCTTTCGCGAAAATGGGCGCTTGATACGGCGCGGTCCAGGGTTTGCCGGCGCTGAGTACATCAATTTTGCACTGCACCGTTTTTGGCAGTAGTTTGCGGATGTGCTTTTGCACTCGCGCGACAATTTTGTGGGGGTCCTGATTGGGCACCAGGCGGGTTGAAAACTTGGCGCAGGCCTTCGATGGGATTACGGTCTTCGCGCCTTCGCCTGAGTATCCTCCCCAGATGCCGTTCAGTTCCAGGGTTGGTCTGACCCATAGTTGCTCCACAATGGTGAAACCCTTTTCGCCAGCATAGCCGGGCGCGCCAACCGCCCGCTCGAAATCTTTTTTCTTCCAGGGCAGGGCATTTAACGCCTTGCGCTCTGCCGCTGGAATCTTTGCGACTCCGTCGTAGAAGCCCGGCACGGTGACGCGAAAATCCTGGTCGTGGAGCTTGGCGAAAACCTCGCTCAGAATGGTCAGTGGATTGGGGACGGCGCCGCCATACACGCCGGAATGCAAATCCCGGGCCGGACCGGTGATCTCGATCTGAAAATAATCCAAGCCGCGCAAACCGTAGGTGATGGAAGGAACCCCTTTGGCCAGCATGGAGGTGTCGGAAACGACCAGCGCATCGGCCTTCAGTTTTTCCTTATGTTTCTGCACGTAGTCCCACAGGCTGACGCTTCCGACTTCTTCTTCACCTTCGATCAGCACCTTTATGTTGATGGGGAATCTACCATGCACTTCTTGTAACGCCTCGAGAGCCTTGATGTGGATATGCACCTGGCCCTTGTCGTCCGCGGTGCCGCGGCCAAACAAGTTGCCGTGGCGAACCGCCGGTTCGAAGGCCGGGGAGGTCCACTGATCGAGGGGTTCCGCGGGTTGCACATCGTAATGACCGTAGAAGAGGATGGTGGGGTTGCCGGGAGCTTCCAGCGACTCCGCGTAGACCAGTGGGTGCAAAGCGGTGGGCACCACTTGAACGGTTTTAAACCCCGCTGTGCTCAACTTGTCGGCGACCCAGCCGGCTGCTTTTTCAACGTCTTTTTTGTGCTCGCTTTTGGCGCTCACGCTGGGAATTCGCAGGAACTCGCACAGCTCCTTCAGGTGCGAATCCCGGCGGCTTTCGATGTACTCAACAAGATTCATAGGGGCTCGGAAAAATGAGTCCTTTCAAAAGGCTCTTCGTTGCGACTGAAACAAACGTTGCGGCGCGCGACTTGGTGAAGCGCTTAGAGGTGCATATTCTAGGACGCTGTGGCGCTAGGGCACAAGTCGCGCGGCGAAATTTTGTGCCCGCTGATCGGTCCCGCAATGCTAGGTTGGCGTCAAATGCAGGCTAAACATTCGGTTTGCACAAGTATATGCTGGCGGTCGCGACCGACTTTGGCAGGATTGGAGGCGGGAGACCTTATGAAACGCAGAGAATTCCTAGGTCATGGAGCCGTGGGCGTTGGCGCCGCGTGGATTGGATCAAACGCTTGGTCGCAGTGCGCTTGGGCTCGGGCTCCGCTCTCTCAAAAATACCAGGCATACGACACCGTTACACTCGGCAATACCGGCATTCGTACCAGCCGCCTGGCGATGGGCACCGGCACGGTGGGATCGGGACATCACTCTCATCAGACCGCGCTCGGTGTGGACGGCCTGTCAAAGCTTCTTCGCAACGGATATGACAACGGGCTGCTCTTCTTTGATACCGCCGACGCCTACGGCAGCCATGCACATGCCGCCGAAGCGCTGAAACACATCCCCCGCGACAAGGTCACGGTGCTGACCAAGACCTGGGCGCGCGATCCGGTCACTGCTCGAGCCGATATCGATCGTTTTCGTAGGGAGCTCGGTGTCGACTCTATCGACATATGCTTGATGCACTGCCTGACGGAAGGCGATTGGACGGAAAGGTATCGGGGGGTGATGGAGGTTTTCTCCGAGGCCAAGCAAAAAGGTGAAATTCGCGCGCATGGCTGCTCTTGCCACAGCATCGAGGCGCTGCGGGCGGCGGCGAAGTCGCCGTGGGTGGAAGTCGACCTGGTGCGGATTAATCCGATTGGATCGCACATGGATGCCGATCCGGAAACGGTGATTGAGGTGATCCAGGAGATGCGTGCCGCGGGTAAAGGCATCGTCGGAATGAAAATTCTTGGCCAAGGCGACTTGCGCACTCGCCAGGACGAAGCTATCAAATACGCACTGTCGCTCGGTCTACTGGACGCTTTTACGATTGGCGCGGAAAGCCAGACCGAGCAGGAAGATTTGATTCGCCGGATCGGCGCAGCCGGGTAGCCAGGTGGCGTCCTGGGGATCGCAGAGTTCGGCCACTGCGTTGCCATGTCGGAACACCTGTACTTTAGGCCGGGTTGACGACGCTTCGGGCACAGTCCGAAGATGACCGTATGAGCGAAACCAGTCCGATTACTACTGCCGCCTCACCTCGCCGCAGCGGCCGGGTGTTCCACAAGATGAAGGTGGAGGCCAAAGGACGCGGCCATGACGGTCGCAAGTTTCGCGAAAATTGCCAAACCGTAGTGGTCAACTCCCACGGCGGGCTGTTGCTCCTGAAGCATGAAATTGACAACGGGGAAATGCTGGTGCTGACCAACCCGGAAACTCTGGAAGAGCAGGAATGCAGAGTGGTTTTCCTGGGGGATGCCGGTGATCGGGGCCAGCGAGTGGGTGTTGAGTTTCTGACCCCAGCGCCGAGATTCTGGGGATTGGAATTCGTAGGCGAAGCGCCCTCCGCACCCTAAACCGGCGGGCAGACTATTGTTATCTGCCTGGTTTCCAATTTGCGGTGGTTTCCCTACGCCGTTCTCGCCGCCACCTTCTTCGCGACTACCGCCCACACTCGATACCCCAACAAAATTGCTACCAGCGCTCCGTAGAAAAGCGGTTTGCGCACGTCCGACTTCACCAACCAATAGTAGTGAATCACTCCTAAGATCGCGGAGAGGTAGACGGCCCGATGCAGCATTTGCCATCGGCGCCCACCGAGCCGGCGAATCCAGCCTGCCGTCGAAGTAATCGCTAAGGGAATCAGCAGCACAAAGGCCAGGAACCCCACGGTAATGAACGGACGCTTCCACACGTCCTTCCCCATTCCAGCCAGGTCAAAGGACTGGTCTGGTCCAATGTAAGTAAGGAAGTGCAAACAAACGTAAAAAAAGGCAAACAGCCCGAGCATGCGGCGGAATCGGATCAGTTCGGGAAGGTTCAGTAATTTCCGAAGCGGGGTAATCGCCAAGGTGAAAATCAGAAACCGCAGCGTCCAATCGCCGGTAGCATGTTGCAGGAATTCCACGGGGTTGGCACCGAGTCTACCGGACAGGGCCCGGTTGATGAGCAGCGCCAGGGGAATCAGACAAACTAGGAAGACCATTACTTTGGTCCACTTGCTGGACAGGAATGGGCGCACGCGGGCGTCTTCCTAGAAGTTCTTCTTCAGATTCATTCCGGTGTACATGCTTGCCACCAGGTCACCGTAGCCGTTGAACATTAGCGTCTTGCGTTTCAGGATTTCTCCGAGGCGGCGTTCCTTGGCCTGGCTCCATCGCGGATGATCGACGTCGGGATTCACGTTGGAGTAGAAGCCGTATTCCGAGGACGCCATGCGCGACCAGGTGGTGGGTGGCTCACCCTTCACAAACTTAATCTTCACAATGGATTTGATGCTTTTGAATCCGTACTTCCAGGGAATCACCATTCGCACCGGAGCGCCGTCCTGATTCGGTAGCGTCTCACCATACATTCCGACGCAGAGTAAGGTCAGCGGATTCATGGCCTCGTCGAGGCGAAGTCCTTCGACATACGGGTAGTCCAGCCCGGTACCGCGCGATTGCGGCATTTGTTTGAGATCGTAGTAGCTCTCGAACGCCACATATTTCGCTTTCTCGGTAGGCTGGAAAAGTTTAAGAATGTTACTCAATGAGTACCCAATCCAAGGCACCACAATCGACCAGGCCTCGACGCAGCGATGGCGATAGATGCGCTCTTCCAGCGGCGCCAGCTTCAAGATTTCGTCGATGCTGAACTTGCGGGGGTTGGCGACTTCGCCTTCGACGGAAACGGTCCACGGGGAAGTGCGAAACTGCTGGGAATTTTTTGCGGGGTCACCCTTGTCGGTGCCGAACTCGTAGAAATTGTTGTAATGGGTCACGTCATTGTATGGCGTGATCTTTTCGTCGGTGTCGAACTGGCTCTTCACATAATTGAGCTTAGTTCCCGCATACGCGTAATGGGACGGCCAAGCCATCCTTAGAAGGCTTTGGCTCGCGACGGCCGCCGCACTAGCGATCCCAATCCCCTGAAGGAACTTGCGGCGGTTCAAATACCAAGCTTTGGGGGTGACGTCGGCGTAGGTTAAATCGGAAGGTTTGCGAATGAGCATGGAGTGCCTCAAGGGAACCCGGCCCCTGGCCTTAAGCATACGGTTTTTTCGCCACCGTAGATGTGATTGTTTTCGGCAGCGTTCCGAGGTCGGCTGGTAATAAACACGTTGCCAACGCCGGGCGCAGCATGGCCTGGTCAGATCCGAAATTGGCCGTTGGGTGGTTTATAGAAAACCAACCAGCGCGTTGGTGGTTTCTTTGGGGTGTTCTTCGAGGATCCAGTGACCTGAGTTTTTAGGACGATCACCTTCACATTGGCCGCCACTAACTTCGTCTGTTGGCCCAACGCTTTGCCCAGCGATTTCAGCCCCCGGTCAGAACGACACTTACATTTGAGACTTTACAATCTTGGCAGAAACAAGTCGACCGCGCGGCAGTTAGGGATTAGCGATGAGTCGATTGCTGAAAAGCTTAACGGTCGATAGCCTTCATATTCGCTGGGGCATAGCGATCGCCCGCGATCTCGTGCTGCGGAACCGCGGCTTCTAGCTCGGCTACTTCGCCGGGAGTCAATCGAATGTCCGCGGCGGCGGCGTTTTCTTCGAGATATTTCCGGCGCTTGGTTCCCGGAATCGGCACGAGGTCTTCGCCCTTCGCCAGGACCCAGGCGAGTGCCAGTTGACCAGCCTTCACACCGCGGCGCTCGGCGATGCCTTTTACTCGGTTCACCAGTACTTGATTCATGTCAAAATTATCGCCAGCGAAGCGAGGATATCGTTGGGTGCGCGAATCTTTCTCGCCGAGATCGCTCTTCTTGGTGATCGCCCCGGTGAGAAAGCCGCGGCCCAGCGGACTGTACGGCACAAATCCTATGCCCAGCTCTCGCACCGTCGGAAGGATTTCGTCCTCCGCGTGGCGTTCCCACAGCGAATATTCGGTCTGCAGAGCGGTGATCGGATGGACCTTTTGCGCGCGGCGGATGGTCGCCGGCGCAGCTTCGGACAATCCCAAATACTTGACCTTGCCGGCTTTCACCAGCTCGGCCATGGCACCCACGGTGTCTTCGATGGGAGTTTCTGGATCGACGCGATGCTGATAATAGAGATCGATGTGGTCCACACCCAAGCGTTTCAATGAAGCGTCGCAAGCGGCCTTCACGTACTCGGGCTTGCCACTGATCGACCAGTTGGTCGGATCGGCCTTGGTGCGCACGTTGGCGAATTTTGTGGCCAGAAACACTTCATCGCGACGCCCGCGAATGGTTTTGCCAACGAGCTCTTCGTTGTCGCCGATGCCGTAGGTATCCGCGGTGTCCAGAAACGTGACTCCCAAATCCAGCGCCCGCAACAGCGTCGCGGCAGACTCCGGGTCGTTGCGTTCCCCGTAGAATTCACTCATTCCCATGCAGCCGAGACCCATGCGGGAAACCATCGCGCCTTGCGAGCCGAGTTTCACTTTTTTCATGGTCATGGGACTTAGATGTAAGCCTACTCGCGGGTGGTACATTGTCCTTACTGGATTTGTTGGCGCCGGGAGCCGCACCGGTTGCAAACCATCCGCCCGATAATATACTGCTGCATGTGACCTGCTGGTTTCACGGCACTGGGACTGCGCTGACGTACGTGATCGATGCATGGAGCGCGCGAACTTGCGGATTGCTGCAGGTACCGGCAGCGGTCTGTTGTCAGACCTTCGTACCCGAAGCCGGCTAAGCCGAGACGACACGCTCACAGCACCAGCCGCTCCCTCCAGCGGCTTTTTCTTCTCAAGAACGATGAGGGGTTCATGTCACCCAAGTCCGCGAGCTACCAAGGTGCACTGGAAAAACCAATCGGTATGTACTACGAGCATCCGGACTGGTTTCGGCCGCTGTTCCAGCAACTCGATTCGCGGGGGGTCGACTGGGTCAAAATCGACCCACGCAACCACAGCTATAACCCCAGCGAAATCAATCCGCCCTATTCCCTGGTCTTCAATCGCATGAGTCCTTCAGCCTGGCAGCGGGATCTTGCGCACGGAATCTTCTACACCTCAAATTATCTGGCCCATCTGGAAGCCCAGGGGGTGCGGGTGGTGAACGGCTCCCGGGGCTTCGCGCATGAGATTTCCAAAGCGCTCCAATTGAATTTGCTTGAACGGCTGGGGCTGCCGTATCCCAAGACCGTGGTGATTCACCATGCGTCGCAGGCGGCGCTGGCCGCGCAGGAAATCGGCTTCCCACTAGTAGTTAAGCCCAATATTGGAGGCAGTGGTGCCGGCATTGTTCGCTTTTCGAGCGTGGCCGAACTGGATGCCGCTATTGCCGACGACAATCTCTATTTCGGCATTGATTCAACGGCGCTGGTGCAGGAATATTTCCCGGCGCGCGATGCCGTGATCGTTCGCGTCGAAATTCTCGGAGGTAGATATCTTTACGCCATTCAAATCCATACCACCGGAGAAACTTTCAATCTTTGTCCCGCTGATATTTGCCGTAGCACCAAAGGCGAGGAGCTTGCGCGCATAGCCTGTCCAGTGGACGCTCCGAAAACCGGAATGACCGTGGAAGGGTATGATCCGCCAGCTCCGGTAAAAAAGGATACCGAGCGAATCATGCAGGCCGCGGGTATTGATGTGGGTGGCATCGAATACGTAATTGACGACCGCAATGGGCGCTTGCTGTATTACGACATCAACGCGCTATCGAACTTTGTCGCCGATCCGGAACGGGTCATCGGTTTCAATCCGTATGCGCGGCTGGCTGACTACCTGATCACCGAAGCGCAACGGAACGAATCCAAAGATATCCCGCAAGTGGCGCGCGCGGGAGACCACCCATGAGATTTGGTTACTGGCTGCCGGTTTTCGGAGGATGGCTGCGAAATGTCGAGGATGAAAAGATGGAGGCCAGCTGGGCTTACGTGAAACGCTTGGCCCAACGCAGCGAAGAGCTGGGCTTCGATCTAACCCTTATCGCGGAGCTGAATCTGAATGACATCAAAGGCGTGCAGGCCCGGTCGCTCGACGCCTGGTCGACGGCCGCGGCATTGGCAGCTGTCACCGAAAAGTTGGAGTTGATGGTTGCGGTTCGGCCTACGTTTCACCTGCCGGCTTTGCTCGCCAAGCAGGCGGCCAATATCGATCACATCAGCGGCGGTCGCCTTTCTCTGAATGTGGTCTCTTCGTGGTGGGCGGACGAAGCGCGCAAATATGGCGTTTCGTTTGAGCAACATGACGATCGTTATTCGCGCACTAGCGAATGGCTGGATGTTGTGAATGGCGTCTGGTCCCAGGATAATTTTTCTTTTTCCGGCAAGCATTACCGCGTGGAAAGCAATGTCCTTCAGCCCAAGCCAGTGTCCCAGCCGCGTCCAACCATTTATGCCGGGGGAGAATCGCCCGCCGCGAAGGAACTGATCGCAGAAAAGGCCGATGCGTATCTGATGCATGGCGATCCGCCGGAACGCGCCGCGGAAAAAGTCCAGGACCTGAGGCAACGCCGGGCGAAATATAGCAGCACGCCGCTCAAGTTTGGGATTGCAGGGTACGCCATCGTGCGCGAAACGGAACTAGAAGCGCAGGAAGAATTGCGGCGCATTACCGACGTGCAGCAATCGGCAGCGGGCTACGCGAACTATCAGCAATGGATCGCCGGGACCCAGCTGGAACAACGCGTGTCCCTGGAGGATTATTCGGTTTCGAACCGAGGGCTGCGGTCTGGTCTTGTCGGCACCGCGGGAAAGGTGCAGGAAAGGATTGCTAAGTTCGAAGCGGCCGGCGTGGAACTGCTGCTATTACAATTCAGCCCCCAAATGGAGGAAATGGAGGCGTTTTCCAAAGCAATTATCAGGAAGACTCGCGACGTTTCCCTGGGAGCTGCGCATTGATGCTGATTCGTAGACGCGATCCGGTGGCTCGGGCGTGCTAGCTTTCAGCCAGTTTGGCGGTTATCCGAGCGTCGAGACGAAACCGCTCAGGTGCCGTCCCGCGCACGCTGGTCTCGATAGCGAATAAACTACCCGCCAACTTTTCCCCTTCTTTGGCTTTCAGCGACGCGCTGGTGACGTACAGGGTTTGCAGGTCGGCACCGCCGAAGCTGCAATTGGTGATGTTCGACACCGGCATGCGGATCTCTTGCAGGATTTTGCCCTCCGGGGAGATGCGCAGGATGCAGCTTCCGGCGAATCGGCAGTTCCACAGGCAGCCCTCTTCGTCCATTGCGGAGCCGTCGGGAACGCCCATCGCGAGATTCTGCACAAACACTCGACGGTTACAGATCGAAGCGTGTTTGGCATCGTAATCGTATGCGTAGATAACGTTGCGTATCGAGCAGCCGCAATAGAAGGTGGAATGATCGGGGCTCCAAACCACCGTATTGGTTATTCCGAATTCCGTGTCGGTGGTGGTCACCTGGGAATCGGGGGTCACTCGGTACAACGAACCAGTGAGGCCTTCCACCTCCAAGTGGCCGCCGTCCTCTCCAACGTTGTTACGCATGCTGCCAACCCAGAAATTTCCAGCGGGATCGGTCGCACCATCATTCAATCGGTTGTTGGGCCAATCGAGTTCGGGTTGCGCGAAATGGATTCTTTTGTGCGTCCTCGGGGACCACAAAAGCAGATACGGTCCGGCAGCGACGAGCAACCATGCAGCATCGGTGGTGAGTGATAGCGTGGTGATTGGCAATTCGAAAAGCCAACTCTTCAGCTCATTCGTTTTCGGAACGTAACGGTTGATCTTGAATCCATTGATGTCCGTCCAGTAGACGCACTTTTCCTCCGGATGCCACAGCGGGCTCTCGCCGACGATATCTCGGGTTTGCACCAAACAGTCGACGTTCATTTCTGATTTTGATCTGCTGCCGCTTGGCAAGGTTGTACTCGCCGACCCTGATTATCCAGATTTCCATCATCGGGGCAAGCAACGGACGAAGCGCTGCTTCGCTTTCACCACCAACTGACCACAATTCATCCGTTTGCAAATGGCAACGGACGTCACGCCCGAATGATAGCGGACGTCGTCGCCGTAAAGTACCACAGAACGGAATTCTCCTGGGGGGCCGGAAAAGACCTGGTCGCACGGGGGGATGCGCGCACCGTGTATCTCGCTGCGCTGCGCACGCTCGACGCCAATGAAAATGACATGAAATCGCTGCTTGAGTTTGCACGCTCGTAACCCCGGCTGTTGCGACAGTCCGCTTCAATGATAGTCGTGCGATTGGATAAGTTGCAGCGTGAAAGGGAATTTCGTCGCGCAGGCTTTTCCCAACAGGACTTCTGACCCCGCTCTAGATCCCGTGGGAGGCTGACCATTCGCAGCGACCCAGAGGGGACATTGCAATCAGGGTGCAGCAGGACAAAACAGTTGTAGCATCTTTGCCATTTTCGAAATCAAAAAGAAAGATCTCGGGTAGAATCGTCCTTCTAAGTGCGAAGCGTGCGTGACGAGCCAGCGAAACGCGGCGCGCGAGGCCGTCTGAGCGGAGCTTGACTATGCTTTCCACTGAAAAACTCGACACCCACCACAAAGCGCTCACCGTGAATCTCGATCCTTCCACGTTCGGTTCCTTCGCCGAAATCGGCGCCGGACAGGAAGTCGCCCGCTGGTTCCTCGTCGTAGGAGGCGCCTCCGGCACGGTGGCCAAAACCATTTCCGCTTATGATAAGGAGGTCAGCGACGATCTCTACGGTTCCGGTTCGCGTTACGTATCGAAGCAACGCCTGGAAGCGATGCTGGACAACGAGTGGGCCCAGCTGCTCACCCAATTAGACAAGACTCGCGGGTCCCACACTCGCTTCTTCTCCTTTGTGGATACCGTCTCCGCGCGCAACTTCGCCGGAACCAATGACCCGCATGGCTGGATCGGGCTGCGCTTTCAGTCACAGCCCGGGGGCCCTCCCAATGACGTCCTGCTGCACATCAATATGCTCGATCCTGCCAATGTACTCCAGCAGGAAGCCGTCGGTATTCTCGGCGTCAATCTCATCCATGCTGCGTTCTACGAATTGCAAACCAAGGAATCTTTTCTGAGAGGCGTGGCCCAAGACGTTGTCAAGGAGCGTATTGAAATCGACTACATCGATCTTCGCGGGCCGGCATTCGAGAGTTGGGATCAGCGTACGCTGCTAGCACACTTGGTCTCGGCAGGATTTGCCGACGTCGTATTTTTCCCGTCCAAGGGCCCGGCGGTTCCCCCGACCGAAGCTCTCTACAAGAAAACCGTCGTGCTCGCACCCGGGTACTTTGGCCACGTCGATTCCTCGCACTCGCAAGTTCACGCGCGACTGTTGGCTTCCGGTATTCAGCAAATTCGGAATGAACTGGGCGAAGCGCACTCGGCGCCCGCTGGCTTTTTTTGCCTGACAGCTGCTTCGTCCACGCCGAACGAATCGGCTCCGGAGATCCCTGATTTGCTTCGCCGCATCGACGCCCTTCTCGCCACGGGCGGCGACGTGCTGCTTTTTGGCCAGCGCGAGCTCTATCATATGACCGCCCTCGTCAACCGCTATACAACAGCGCCGGTGCGCTTCGTCGTCGGCCTTTCCCTGATTATTCGCGCGTTTGAAGACCCTTATGGGAGTCTCGAAGGCAACCGTCTAGGGGGCCTCGCGCGCCTCTTCGCCCAGAACATCCGCATCTACGCCTATCCCATGACCGCCGCGGATCTGCGCGAATGGCTCAACACTGCTTCCGCATCCGGTTGGGAATGGAGTGAGACGACCGGATGGGTATCTGCCGCCCAACTCCGTTGCGCGCCGCCTCTCGGACACCTGTTCGCCTATCTTCTCGCCAGCAATTTTATCGTCCCCATGCAAGTGCCTGCGGCCCTAAAAGCCGATCCTTAACGGCCACGAGACCCGCTCTTGGATAAGTGCTGGCAAGTCGGCATCTCGTCTGGAGATTAAGCACTGACCAGATGCGCGTTTAATTCTTGATCCGGACGATGCAGGGCCGAGACTACGGATTGTGCGTTCGGACGCTGCTGCTGCTCTTTGTGTTCGCTCACAATGTGGGTTGGAGCCACGTTTGTAGCTTGAGTCTTCTTTGTAAGAAGCCATCCCCCACCTTGCTCGCCTAATACCATCCCCAACAGTCCGAGTAGAGCAACTATGGGTGGTGCAGGACTCTTGACGCGAATAGCGCCATATACAACGCCCACAAGCAGGCCGACCACGAATGAGATGACCAGTGCTTTCATTTTTAGACTCCCTTCCGTCGCGCATACCTTCAGAGGAGATTTTTCTGTCCGTCGCCCTATTCGAAACTTAGCACCTGCTTCGTTCTCGCCTGTCTGGCAGCTACCCTGCTGTACGCGTCCACGGCTTTTTCAAACGGAACGATCTCAACCGGCGGTGGTTTCAAAACCCCCGTCTCAAAACCGGGGTGGAGCTCGGCGGCGATTTCCCCTACCTGCCGCGGCGCCAGTCCATAACTGTCTACTCCAATCAGCCTGGAGGAACGGTGATAGAAGTCGATGAGGTTGAAACTGACGCGTGGTTCTCCCGCACTTGAGATAACCACATGTCGTCCCCCGAGCCCGAGCGAACGCAACGCCGGCTCAAACATACGGCCGCCTACGGTGTCGAAGACAGCATCGACTCCTCTTCCCGCCGTCAGTTCGAGGACCCGCGCACGAAGATCTTCGGTCTCAGTATTGACCACCGACTCAGTACCCGGAATCGGATCGGACCTCGTGTCTGCGCCAATAACGCGCGCTTGCCTCCAGTTTGCGATCTGTGTGGCTGCTTGCCCGACCGCGCCCGCGGCTCCCACAATAAGAATGGTTTCGCCAGGTTGAATTTGAGCCGCACTCACGACAGATGCCCAAGCCGTAATGAACGGAACCCCGATCGCCGCTGCCTGCGCCATACTCAAGGACTTCGGTTTGATTGACAGGGTCTCCGCTGGGACAACGACATATTCCGCGTGAGATCCATCGTGGGTGATACCGAGAGTCGAGGAACTCCCCCAGACCTCTTCCCCTTCGTGATGCTGCCCTTTAATAACTATGCCCGCAAAATCGCGGCCGGGGGTTCGCGGCAGAGTTGTGTTCTTAAAGCGTCCCGCGACATTCCCAACATCGCTGGGATTGATTGCGGCAGCCTTCACGTGAACAAGCGCTGCTCCCGCGCCTGGCTCCGGAATCGCGACTTCTTCGATTCGTAACACCGACGGCGGTCCAAACTCAGCAAAACGCAGCGCCTTCATTAGCTTGGTCCTTGGAAATAGGGCATAAACGACCTCCTACGCGTTTTCCATACAAATCGACGCTAGAACAGCGATGTTCGAACGCCACGACATGATTGCAGCAATTTAGGACATCGCAATTTTTACAAAACAAGGCGATTCGGCAACGCGAGCACATACAATCGTGGAGAAACGGGCGATCTGCTCCGGCCGCGGCAACGTCGCCAGAGCCATCTTCCTCGCCCTCTTGGTATATCTGGAATCCGGCCAACCCGTAAAGCTGCAAGAGACTGGGTGGCGTCGCATGCTCTCGACGTACGGGCAGTTTGCATCCCACTCAGCCAGCTCTGGCCCCGAAGACAACGTTTCGCGTTTAGGGACGTGTGGCAAATGCCTTTATGATTTGCTCTCGTCGATTCCTAATTGTGTAAGGATATTCTCCGTCGTCTTGCCCTTCCAGAAACGACTCCAATTGTCGAGCGACGTGAATGTCCGGCTCCGCATCCGGTCGATGTAGAGAGTGCCGCGAAGATGATCGATTTCGTGCTGCAAAATTCGCGCGTACCATCCGGAAGCTTCGACGGTTTCCCGTTCTCGGCGCTCATTCCAATAGACGACGCGAACTTTACGAGCTCTCGGCACAAGAGCGGAAAATCCCGATAGGCTGAGACACCCTTCCTGGAATTCGACCTCTTCGTCTCCTAGGAGCGTAATCTCCGGATTGATGATGACGTGAAAGGGCATCGGCCGGCGCTCCTTTTCCGCAAGCTCCTCGACCGGTAGAGCGCGCAGCAGTTCCTCTCGGTCTTCGATCACCGCGAGTTGCAGAGGCAGCCCCACTTGCGGCGCCGCCAAGCCCACGCCCGGAGCGTCATGCATCGTTTCCCGCATGTCGCGGATCAGTCGCTGTATATTTTCTCCGCTGATCTCTTCGCGAGTCAGCGCGCGTGCCTGACCTCGCAGAACGGGTTCCCCCACCTGCACAATCTTTAGGCGCATAGTCTGTGCGATTTCAGTCCTGATATTTCTCGCGAAGGCGAGGCGTAAGACGAAGCATCAATTGCACGCGTTCGACTTCGTTCAGCCAATCGCCAAGCGTGGCTTCGACTTCAGCTTTTTCCGGAGCAACAATGCCGGTTGGGCAGAGCGGACCGAGCCTCCGTAGCGCCAGCGCGCGATAGCGCTGGAGGGTGCGGTCTCCCGCCGTGGCGCACCATACGTTGTCCTCCGAGAAGAACAGAACCACGGGCACGCGGCTGCCGCCGTTGATTCTCAATTCGGGCGGCAGTTCATCTTCCTTGCGCCGCTCGGTAAAACGCAGCTCTATCTTTCCGGGACTCGCTTCGGCGATGCGCTGAATGAGCGGACACTGCTCCACACAGTCGCCGCACCAGATTCCGCTGAACACCAGTATTTTCATCTTCCGTTCGGAGCCTTTCACGAGTTCTTTCTGCGCTGCGGTCAGGTGCGCGGCGTCATAAACTTGCTTCCAGCGACGCTGCTGTTCCTCGTTACCCCTCTGAAGGTATTCTTCGTAGGACAATCCGGCTGCAAAGCGATCGAAAGCAGAGGCAAAGGCTGTACTGGTCATCGTTGTTCTCCCAGAGGTCTGGACCGAAGTTGTGCCGCAACGGCTTCGTTGAGCTTCGACATCTAAGTGATTCATCAGCGGCTGCGTTCGTTACTTCGGAACTCACGAGCTCCAGGCAAGGAATCACCTTTTGCCTGCGATGCTGCAACGCGGACCGAGCCCAGCCTGCTGCCGATGTCAGCATTCGATGGAAAATTGTCTTGGGACGACCCATTGACAAAATGGCCCCTCCCCTGTAAGCATGAAGCGATGCAAGTTGAATCCATGTCCAAGGGTCGTTGCGCGCTGTGTTGTTGTCAGCGTTGTGCACACGTGTCCTCCGGCATGGGAAGAGCAGGTTCGTTGAGCTGACCCTCTAGCTCCACCTGATTTCGTTCCTGACCCACCGCCGAGAGATTCCGGCTGGTGGGTTTTTTCTTTTTGTACGCGAGTTTTTTTGGTTGCCTCTGAGCGCAGCCGCGGAGAGAGAAAGGAAACAGTCATGCGCCTCGCAGATCTCTTGCCCGAATATTCGCTTCCGAAATCCCACGCCAATTTGGCCATCTTCGGCGTGACGGATGATTCTCGCGAAGTCCGTTTTGGATTTGCGTTTTGTGCTCTGCCACTCGCAAGCGGCAATGGCTTGCGCTATTGCCCCCAAGCGGCCGCACGCGGAGCACAGGTCGTGATCGTTCCCGAAGGCACTACGGATGCGACCATTGGCCTGACCGATTTTGAAAAGTCAAAGGTCATTGTCCTGCGCCATCCCAATGTGCAAACGCTCTATGCGCGGCTGGTCACACGTTTCCACCCCGGCCGGCCTGAAACGATGGTTGCCGTCACAGGCACCAACGGAAAGAGCTCCACCGTATCTTTTCTGCGTGATCTCTGGACCCATGCGGGTTTTGAAGCGCGCAGCCTGGGCACGTTAGGCCTTCGCTCGACGGGCATGCTGCACACGAATGTCGGCTCGTTCACCACATTCGATACCAAGTCGACGCACTTGATCGTCTCCAGCCTCGCGCCATCGGTGACACATCTTGCGCTCGAAGCGTCCAGCCATGGGCTGCATCAGGGCCGCCTCGACGGATTTGAATTTGAAACTGCCGTCTTCACAAACCTTACTCAAGATCATCTCGACTATCACCAGACCATGGAGGCATATTTTGCAGCGAAACTTCTGCTATTCACAGAGCGGCTGAATGCCAATGGCACCGCCATCGTAAATGCCGACGACGAACACGGCGTCTACATCGCTGATGCGATCCGTCGCTGCGGCACGCGACTCATCACCTTCAGCAGAAACGGTGGACCAGCTGACCTGCGTCTTCTCTGGCAAGTTCCGACGGAACACGGACAGACACTCGTCGTTTCTCTCTTTGGACAGAGTTACGAGATTCACGCGCCAGTGGCTGGCTCATTTCAAGCGGACAACATTCTCGCCTCGTTGGGAGCCGCGATCGCTACTGGAGTTGAGACGCGAGTTGCGGTGGAAGGGACAGGGCGGCTCGAATCCGTGCCAGGCCGGCTTGAACGTGCAGCGGTACTGAGTAACGACGCCGTCGTCTACGTCGATTTCGCACATACGCCCGACGCTTTGCAAAATGCCCTTCGTGGCTTACGTCCTCACGTTCGAAAGGGTTCGAAACTTCATGTGCTGTTTGGCTGCGGAGGAGATCGCGATGCTTTGAAGCGTCCCATCATGGGCCGCATCGCTTCTGAACTCGCCGATGTAGTGCTCGTCACCGACGATAATCCGCGAACAGAATCCGCTGCCGAGATACGCAGAGCCGTTCTGGCTGCTGCGCCTGGGGCACGAGACGCGGGCGACCGTTATGGCGCCATTGGTGACGCGCTTTCCAATCTGAAGGCCGGCGATGTCCTGCTTGTCGCGGGGAAAGGTCACGAGGACTACCAGATCTTGCCTGTCGGAGCCCTGTCTGGGAACCCAGCGCTTGGTGTCGGCGGAAAGCCGCTCGCGCACAAGATTCCCTTTTCCGATTCCGCCGTAGTCCGAGAACTCGCGAACTCACTTCAACTCGTCGACAAGAAAGAATCCATCTTGACGGCTGCGTAAAGGACAACGTCGACCACTTGAAACGATTATTCCAACTTGCGTTTGCGATCACGACCCTGACCGCGCCTGCGGATCCGCAATCTCTTCACGCTAAAGCAACAGAAGCTGCATCGACTGATCTCCGCGTCCTGTTGGTCGTGGCGCATCCCGACGATGAGTACGAGATGGCGGGCACGGTCTATCGGATCACCAAAGAGCTTTCCGGAAAAGTCGATCAGCTCATCATTACCGACGGCGAGGCCGGCTATCACTATTCTTCCCTCGCGGAGCAGTATTACGGCGTGAAACTCACAGACGAATCGGATGGCCGCAAACAACTCCCACGCATTCGACGCGAAGAGGCGCGGCGAGCCGCACGGGTTCTTGGCATCGGGCATCAGTGGTTTCTAAACGAAAAAGATGAACACTTCACGCTGGACACCCGGGAAGTCTTGGAGAAATCCTGGAACGAGGATCGTGTCCGGAAAAATATTCTTCTGCGACTCAGGCACGGACATTACACCTACGTGCTGGTGCTTCTGCCGGTTGCCGATACGCACGGCGCGCACAAAGCGGCCTCTCTTCTCGCGCTCGAAGCGGTAAAAGAACTCTCTGCTACCGATCGGCCCGCGGTTCTTGGCGCGCAAGCCGCCAAGAGCACTACGGAAACCTACGAGCCGCTTCCGCAGTACCCCATCACCGCGGCCGCGACTCAAAGCGTGTCATTACACTTTGACCGGGAAGCACACTTCGGGTACCGAGACTCGCTCAATTACCAGATCGTTGTCGATTGGGTGATCGCCGAACATAAATCCCAAGGCCTTTTTCAAAACCGCTGCCGCCAAGATCGCTTTGAGAATTTCTGGACTTTTCGTGTGGGGAAGGATTTGCCCGTGGACAGTTCGGAAATATTTTCGAGAATGTCTTATTCACCCGGAGCAGTACAACAGGTTCAGGCCGCAATACCCGGAGACCAGAAGTAATCGCACCGACACTTACTCACAGGAGGCTTCAAGAAATGGATCTCAGACGCAACAAAAAGGCCGCGATCGCACTCGCCATCCTAGCCTTAGCTCTCGCGATTTTGTTTTTCCGCACCGGCACGGCTGGGGCAAAGTCTGCGGCGGAACAGAGCAACACAGCCAAACCCTTCGTCGCCGAATACTATTACAAAGCCAAATGGGGGCACGCGGACGAATTCATTGCGCTATTCCGAAAAAACCACTATCCGGTTCTGCAGAAAGAAATCGAACTCGGCAGAATCCTCGAGGTTCACGGCGTTCAACCGCGGTTTCATTCCACGGAAGACGGTCGTTGGGACTACCGCATCACCATCGTCTTCAAAAATGCCGCCATCGCGAACGAAGATTTCGATGCCTCTGGAATTACGAAACAGCTTTATCCGGACCAGGAGACCTACAAGAAGGAAGAACAGAGACGATTTGAAATTCTCGAAGCCCACTGGGACTTGCCCATCAAGGATGTCGACCTGGCCACGAAGTAGACTGGAGCCTGTTCGCGCGAATCGTATAGGTCGCTCATGGCATCAGGACGAAGTAACGAGGCTACACATTTTCAATCATGTCGAAAAATATGTACCCGGTCCGTTCGCCATTAAATTAGGGGTTACAATGTTTACCGTCTTCGAAGCCAGGAAAGAAACTCTCGGGTCAGATGAAGGGGGGCAAGCATGCACCGGCGCGAATTCCTGAAGCTGGGAGCGGTAGCAGGCGGAACATTCCTGGTTGGCGGCGCTGGCCGCTTCGGAAGTTTCCTCGATGCTCCAAAGGAAATCCCCACCACTGACCGCCTCGTTGTCACCAACCTGGTGGACAACATTTACGACGTCTTCGCCAAGGGCGGGAAAATCGGCAACCTCACGATCACTCGGAATACTTTGCCCCATCCGTACGGCTCAGAGGTCTCGTTGTTGTCGGAACATGGGCTGGCCTTTCACTTGGAGTCCTTCCGAGGCGCAGAGGAAAAACAGATCCTGCTGGACTTCGCGCTCACGCCCCGCACGCTCACAAACAATTTCAAAGGCTTGAAAGTCGATCCCGCCACGGCCGACGCCCTCATCATCAGCCACGGGCACGAGGATCATTACGGTGGCCTGCCCGACTTGGCACAGGCCCTCCAGGGACAAGCCAAGCCAGGGCTCACTCTCTATGCCGGAGGGCGCGATACGTTCTGCCATCGCTGGGTGGTGCAACCCGACGGCAATAAACTCGACTACGGCGAGCTCAAGCGCGATGAGCTCGAAGCGCGAGGGTTGAAGGTTGTGATCGCGGAGGAGCCCACCATAGTGGCGGGCCACGCCTTCACCTCAGGTCACATCGCGCGAATCACCGATTTCGAGATGTCTCCTCCAGCGGCTCGTCTCGAAGCCGGCGCGCCCGGCTCCGCATGCGACGCCACCTTCCACTTCGCTCCCGGCACAGTCAAAATGGAAGCCAAGCCGGGCGACTTGGTGAAAGACATCTTCTGGGGCGAGCACGCCACCGCTTACAACGTGAAAGACCGGGGACTCGTCGTGATCTCATCGTGCGGCCACGCCGGCATCATCAACTCCGTCCGCCAGATTCAGAAGTCCACCGGGATCGAGAAAGTGCACGCCGTTGTGGGCGGGTGGCACCTGGCTCCGTATCCTGATGAACTCATCGCCAAAACCGTGGAATCCATGAAGGAGATCAACCCGGACTACCTGATTCCCATGCACTGCACCGGTTTCCGCACCATAATGGCAATCCAGCGCGAGATGCCCGAGAAGCTAATCATGCCTTCCACAGGCACGCGCGTCGTCTTCGGCGCCTAGCCCCGATCCCGATCGTTGTTTACGCGAAGCCGTCTCTCCGCCCGCCGTGGCTCGCGGCCTTTGTCTTTGCCTCTTCCCTTTCAAATCTCAAATTTCAATTAAGACTTCGGGGTTGGCACCCGCAGCGAGAACCTCGTCGGAGGTGATCCAGTCTTCGAGTATCCAAAATCCTCATTAAAGGACTGCCGCGCTCCAGCGTGATCTCACCTGGCGCGTAACGTCAAAATAATCGGCGTATGGTCCGAAGGCCTGGGCTGCGCGCGCGGTCCCCTGTCTATTTCGCAGGCTTTGAGGCGGGCAACGAGCGCTGGCGACAACAGAAAATGGTCAATCCGAATGCCCCGGTTATGTTCGAAGGCTTGCCGGAAGTAATCCCAAAAGGTGAATTGCCCCTTCTCATCCGGATGCAACGACCGGAACGCATCGGTGTAGCCTAGCGCCAGTAGTGCGCGGTAGCGCGCACGCGGTTCCGGCTGAAACAACGCATCGCGCAGCCAGGAGGCCGGCTTGTGGCAGTCGATGTCCTCTGGAATGACATTGAAATCGCCACCCACCAGTGTCGGCGTCGCGTCGGTTAGCCATCTCTGCATCTGCGCTTCGAGACGAGCCATCCAGGCAAGCTTGTATCTGAAGTTGTCGCTACCCACCGGATTCCCGTTCGGAAGGTAGATGTTCACGACGCGCATGCCGCTAACGATCACCTCCAGGAATCGTGCGTGGCTGTCCGCGTCGTCCCCGGTGAGCGTTGTGCTGATCGTCTGCAGCGGCAGGCGCGAAAGAACGGCGACGCCGTTGTACGCCTTCTGCGTCACCGCCACGTTCTCGTAGCCGAGTTGCCTGAAGACCTCGGCCGGGAATTCCGTGCCCTTTAGTTCCTGCAACAGCAGCGCATCAGGCTCGCGTTCCCGAAGCCACTCCACTACCTGCTCGAGCCGGGCTCGGACTGAGTTCACGTTCCAGCTTGCTATGACGATGACGGTCTCCGCTCGCGTACCACTAGTGAACCTATGAGTTTAGAGAATTACCTACCCGAATGCGCGACGACAACGTGACAACGTGCAGAAAATGCGAGTACCCGAACGACCGGATTACTCGACAGCGCAAAAGTCCGCCCGTTACCCTGCCTGCGCACAAACACGGAATTGGTGGATTTCTACAGACTTTTCATGCTCGCGCTTCGTAACCGTAATGTATAGGAGGAATTGCCGTGAAACCCTCGTTGACCTGGCTTGTGATTGCCCTACTGTTGCTGGGCGTCCTTGCTGGGTGTGCGGCCGGCGCCAACCAGTCGAAAGGAACGCCGCGTGAACACGACGGCGTCGCGGGCTTCCGGCTCGGTCTCTGGCAGGGCTTTATTGCGCCGTTTGTGTTCTTGGTGTCGCTATTGAATAGCAACTTCGGTATCTACGAGGTGCACAACAAGGGAGGCTGGTATAACTTCGGCTACCTATTCGGGCTAGCGTGCTTCTTCGGCGGCAGTGGCAACCGCGCCGCGCGGCGGCGGTGAATCGGCCGGGGCCGCAAACAAGGAGCAGCGGCGGCTGATTCGGCTATGATAAAGCATGAAATCTGACATCGGGCCGATCCGGCTGATCGCTCTTTTCAAGCTGCTGAAAGCGATTCTTCTGATCGCTGTTGCTACAGCCGCTTTCCGGTTCGTTCACACGAACATAACGGACGCCCTGACTGAGAGGGTTGCGAGGCTGGGTTTGGATCCGGGCGGCCGGTACGTAGGTCGCGCCATTCTGAAGACGGTTACACTCACTCCGAATAAGATCAAGGACGTCGGAGTCGGCAGCCTTATTTACGCGGGGCTCTTCCTGACCGAGGGCATTGGACTCTGGCTGGTAAAACGTTGGGCCGAATGGTTCAGCGTAATCATTACCAGCTCGCTATTCCCAGTGGAAGTTTACGAGATACATCGCCACACAACAACATTGAAGGTCTTGGCGCTCCTGATCAACCTGGCGGTGGTGGGCTACCTTGTACACCGCATCCTCACGGAACGCTCTGAACTGCGATAACAACGGACTTTGTCCAGGCAAGCTGTTTGGCGGCTTTCAGCTGGCGCGTCAATCGTCCACGCTTCCGTTCCCGTTCGCTTCCTCGGTCGCCAACCAAGTACTGTCTCGGTACTGCCAACAGCCCTAGTAGGCCCCTTCCGGACTTTGGCACTCAGCGCTGCGACGGCAGCGAACTTGCACCGGGCGCGTCAGCCAGCGGCGATCCGACATTGCTCTTCGGTGGCGCTTCCGTCGGCGGCACAGTCATCGCAGATAGGAACAGAGACTATGTAATCGGCTCGCCATCAACGGAAACGACATGATCACTCCATCCCGGGCAGGCTAAATGTTCTCGCGACCAGCCGGGGTGAAACATTCAGTGGGTTGAACATATCGGGCGTGAATTTCACAGCCTCCACAGGCCCGACTGCATACAGCGTTCCAGACTGCCGGGGATTGTCCGAACGACTCCGCTAAACGTTCACGGCACTCTGACTTATACAGTTCCGTCCGTTGACTCACGAGCAGCAGATGCCCAAGCGTCAATGTTCGGAAAAATTCGCACAACAATCCGCCGTTTTGATAGCAGATTTGGTATCAGCTATCCCTTCGGGATATCCGTTACAAATCGAGGAAGGAAGCCGCTTGAATTGGGCTCAATGATGGGGAAGGGTGAGCGAAAACGGGAGCAGTCGACTACTCCAGTGCGGAGAGTAAAGCACAACGAAGCAGAGAAATGAGCGGCGCGTCCCAGCCCTACCGCCTCGTTCTCACGAAGCGTACCACGCCGCCCACTTCCAATTACAACGCTCACACACCGCTTTGTGTGCTTCCATACGGCAAATATCGTAACGAGCATTGGAAATTGTGGTAGCCCCGGCCAATCTTTTGACTGACTGAGAATCAACGAGGTATTCAATATTTCGGAGCGCACCGCATCAGCAGAAAATGGAAGCAGCTCATGAAACGCCCAGTTCACCCTAGAGCAGTGATCCCGGAGGTAACCTTTGTTTTTCACCAGCTACGCTCCGGAGGTGCACGCCGACACAGTTCACTGAGCTCGGGAAGTGACCGGGTCGAGAGCACGATCGGGATCGACTACAAGCCAGGCTGCGGAGCTTAGAAGTGCCAGAGCGGCTGCGACCAGAAAAGAAGTCGTCCATCCAAAATGGACAGCGATGAACGGGGTCAGGGACGCGGTGACGGCACCACCAAGTTGGCCGCCCATATTCATGAATCCAGATACGGAGCCCGAAAAGGGTCCGCCAATATCTGCACTGATCGCCCAAAAGGAACTCTGGGAGAGATATAACGCACCTGCGCCGCCAGCGAGCATGACACTTGCCAACGGCGCATTGTCCACCATAGAGCCGAACGCCAGAAAGACAGCGGCAAGGCCGAGTCCGAGAGCAGCGACGCCGCACCTGCCCGCTCTCCGGCTCACCCGCTTGGTCATGAAATCGGCGACCAAGCCGCCCACCGCGCAGCCCAGTGCCATAGCCAGGAAAGGAAGTGTGGCGTAGAAGGCGCTTGACTTGAGGTTCATGCCGCGCACGCGCGCGAGATAGATAAAGAACCAAGCGAAGAAGATCCATGCGACGTAGCCGTAACCGAAATAGCTGACAGTGAGTAACCAGACCTCGCGGTGTTTGAGAATCTTGCCCCACGGTACCGTCGTGGAAGTGTGGTTTTGAGCTGGAGCTAGCGCCCTGTCGCCGGGGACGTGTTTGTTTTCGAGTGTGAGACCACCGCGGATGACTGCTAACTCTGAGGCGGATACCAGGGGGTGCTCATCGGGTGCGTCACGAGAAGCGAGGAACCAGACCAGTCCAGCGGCCAAACCAATAAGGGCGCAAATCCAAAAGGAGGAACGCCAGCCGTGATAAATCATGGTGTAAGTGATCAATGAAGGAGAAGCGGCGGAACCTACACCGACTCCAGCGAAGATCAGTCCATTAGCGAGCCCGCGTTCCTGTGTGGGGATCCAGCGGGCGATGAACTGATTTGAGCACGGATACATGACCGCTTCGCCAGCACCGAGAAGGAAACGCGCCAGCAGGAGAAGTAGGAGCGGATTGCGCAAGCCCGTGGGCACAGCGGCGGTGAGGGCGGTGAAAATGCCCCACCAGATAACTCCGCCGGCGAGGACGCGCCGCGGCCCGCAGCGGTCAGCTAGCCAGCCGGCGGGAGTTTGAAGGAGCGCATATCCGAGGAGGAAAACGGTGGAGAGCAGGCCGAACTGAACGTCGCTGAGATGATAGTCGGCCGCGAGGCGGGTTCCAGCGATGGATAGGTTGACGCGATCGAGGAAGGCGACGGCGCTCAGGACGAAGAGCCATCCAACCAGTAGCCAGCGGACACGAGTCGAGGCTTGCGCGGATTGACGGGAATAAGGAGTCATTGATCGGATTTACCGAGTAGGGGCACAGCATGCCGCGCCGTACAGAACGGTACCAACGCTCACGCAGAGTGAGCGCGGAACAGTTGAACCAAGTGCTGGGCGATAATTTTTTCTTCGCCGGGTTGGAGCATGAAGGAATTCATGGCGAGGCCATGAGGATTGCTTTCGAGAACGATGGAGGGCTTGCCGCTGCGGAGTTGTTTGGCGGCATCTTGGGGGTCGAGAGAGATGTGGCTGAGTTCCCACTTTATGTCCATGTGGGGGACGTGGTTGGCGACGTCGGGGACGGAATAGGACGTAGTAACGCCGGGTATGCGGGTGATTTGGGCCGATATGGATTCGAGACGGCGCTGCCATTCCTGGTTGAGCCCTTCGTGATCTTCCTTCAAATAGAGCTCCAGCGCTTTCACCATGCCGATGATTTCTTCTTTGCCGACTTTGGCGCACCGGCCCAGAGTGTCTTCATGCGGGCTGTTGTTGAGCAGCGCGTTGGCGACGAGATCTTTGCGGCCGATCAAGAGTCCTGCGCACTGCGGGCCGCGGATGGCTTTCCCTCCACTGAAGGCGCACAGATCGTAGCCCATGTTGGCGTAGTCCCACAGGTGAGAGACGGGCGGAGTATCGGCGGCGGCGTCAATAAAGGTTGGAATGTTCAACTCCTTGCCAATTTTTGCCCACTCATCGACTTTGATTTGTCCTGCCGCATTGGCAAAGTTTGAGAAATGCAGCATAGCGGTTTGCGGATTTACAGCGGTGCGGAGCTCGGCTGCGGTTTCGATCACGATCAGTTTGACGCCGGTGGCGCGAAGTTGATGATCGAATGGATTGCGATGGGATTTCTGGATGATGACTTCGGATTTCATTCCGGTCAGATCCGGGAGCTGCTCGATGAATTTCGGATTGTCTGCGGTGAGAATGCCAGCGAGGCCGGATTGCATGGCAGCGGCAGCGCCGGAGGTAACGAGCGCGGTGTAGCCGTCAGGCAGTTTGAGCATTTGGGCGATGCGCTGTCCGGCGGCGACTTCCAGCTCCGGAATGCTGCAGAAATGTCGCCCGGCGAGAGCCATCACCGCTTCGACTTCAGGGCGAGCGAGCGATCCGCCTAGAACGGTCATAGTTCCCTGCCCATTGATCACGGTGGTCACGCCGAGTTCATCGTAGACACTACCGGAGGCGCCGAAACCGGAAACCTTGGCAGCGGCGCCGGAGACTGGCGATGCGCTTGCGAAGAGGCTTCTTGCTCCGGTCAAGGCTGTGGCCATGATGCCGAGGCTGCTCATAAATGTGCGGCGAGTGGACTTCAGATTGAGTGGCATCTGATTTCTCTCTTTAGAGTGCATCTCCTATTTGCGAACAACCGCCGCGGTGCAATTGATTTCGACTAGTGAGTCGCCGGGGAGATTCGCGACCGCGACAGTGGTGCGGGCCGGGCCGCCATTGGGAAAATACGTTTTGAAGACTGCGTTCATGCCGTCGTAGTCGTTGATGCTGGCAAGGAATACCGTGAGTTGCAGAATGGAGTCCATTGTTCCGCCGCCGGTTTCAACGGCTGTTTTCACGCCTTCCATCACGCTCTTGGTGTGATTGGTGATGTCTTTGGGGAACTCGGCTTTATTGTGGGAGTGCGCGCCGATGCCAGCGATATAGAGGACCTCGTTAAAGACGATGAGAGGAGTGATGAAACCCTTGTCGGCAGGCTTCCCGTCGATATTGAGTTTCTTGACTCCGCCATCCGCCTGCGCCTCCGCAGTTGCCGGCAGCGCTGCCGCAGCCAGACCGAGGCCAGGAAGCAACCCGGCTATGCGACTCCCGAAAGCTCTTCGCGTAAAAAGATGGGAAAACATCGTTTTTCCTCCTTGAGATTTCGTTTTGAATTTTCGCGTTTACGGCAACGCAAAACTGAAAATATCATTTCCCGATGCGATGGCGACGTATTGCTTTCCCAGGACCGCGTAACTCATCGGAGAAGCGTGAAATCTCTGGCCAGTTGTGAAGTGCCACAGCGGCTTGCCGGTTCTTGCTTCCACGGCTTCAAATGATTCCGCATCGTCACCGAAGAAGACCAGGCCGCCCGCCGTGGTCATGGTGCCGGCGGCAGAACCGCCATCGCCCACCTGGGGATAGCGCCACTCGAAGGCATTGGTGTCAAGATTATAAGCGAACAGAATTTTTTCACGTGGGCCACCCGGGACGTGCTTGACACCAGTGGCATAGTACTCGCGGCCTTCGGAGAATTTCTCCGGCTTGCGGTGAAAGATGCCGCACTCCTCGAGCGCGAGGAAGTAAAAAAGGTGTGTGGCCGGATTGTAGGAAGGCGAAAACCAGTTGGTCGCACCATTCATGCTGGGACAAATTTCGGTGCCTTCGTCGGATGGCTCCAGGCCGGTGCGAATGGGACGACCTTGGGCGTCGATGCGCTTGGCCCAATTCAAGTGGGTGACAAAGGGAAGGGCGGAGAGAAACTTTCCATTGGTGCGATCAAGGACGTAGAGAAATCCATTGCGATTCGCCTGGACCATCAATTTTCGAGGCTGGCGCTGATAAACGGTATCGATGAGCACGGGGGTTTCCGTCGCGTCGTAATCGTAAAGGTCATGAGGGGTGAACTGAAAATACCATTTCATCTTGCCGGTGTCGGGATCAAGCGCGAGAACGCAGGCGGTGTAGAGGTCGTCGCCCGGGCGGGGTGCGCCGTCAAAATCGGGAGCGGCATTGCTGGTACCCCAGTAGATGGTGTTCAGTTCGGGATCGTAAGTGCCGGGCATCCAGGTGGTACCGCCGCCGCGAAGATAAAGGTCCCCAGGCCAGCTCTCAGAGCCAGGTTCACCGGGGCCGGGAATGGTCCAGAACCGCCAGGCTTGCTTGCCGGTTTCGGCGTCGAAAGCGGCGACGAAACCACGAACGCCGTCGTCGCCTCCGGAAGTGCCGACAATGACTTTGTCTTTGACAACGAGGGGGGCGCTGGTGGCGCCGTAATTTTTGTTGCCTTCGGCGTAGGCGACGTCCCAGAGAAGATGGCCGGAGCGAGCGTCGAGGCAGAGGAGGTGGGCGTTGTCAGTTTCGAGAAAAACGTTGGAATGCCAAATGGCCACGCCGCGACTGTGATGTTGGGAGGCGTCGTCGATGAGGCCTTCGGTGACTGGCCGCGAATAGTGCCAAATAGAGCGGCCCGTGCGGGCGTCGAGAGCGAAGGCGTCGTTGGCGGAGGTGACGAACAGGATGCCGTTAACGGCTACGGGCGTGACTTCCAGCCCAGTAGAGTCGCGCAGATGAAAGATCCATTGAACGCGGAGATTGCTGACGTTCGCAGCCGTGATTTCCGCGAGAGTGCTGAAGCGGCGGCCGGTGTAGTCGCCGTTGTAGGAGATCCAGTTTGCGCCGGGTGGCTGAGCGAGCAGATCTTCAGGCTGGACGTCGATCGAGGCGGAAATGGCGGCAGCCGACTTTTCTTGCCCGGCTTGGAGCGCGTAGCAGGCTAGAAAAAGTGCCGCGAATGCGATGGATCGGCGGAACACGCTGAGCAGAGGCGCAGGTGCGATTGTGGCGACGCGGGTCACTCGTCGAGCGCTCCTAGAGGCGGCCGAACTGCTTCACCGCTTCCTGAATCGATTTCAGCTTTTCAATGGTGGCGTACATGGAGTGTTCTTTGAAATCCAGCTCTTGCGCAAGCTTGAGCGCGGAAGCCGCGGAGGCTCGCGGGACGACGACAACGCCATCGACGTCGGCGACAATGATGTCAGCGGCGTTCACGGCGACGCCGTCGCAGACGACCGGGATATTGGCGCCGGCGAAGCGGTAGTGCGTTACCGAAGTGGATGGGACAATGCCCAGCGCGTAAACAGGAAAACCGATTTTTTGCAGGTAGGCGACATCGCGTACTCCGCCGTCGATCACGGCTCCCGAGAAATTTCGCGCGCTCATAGCCGTGCCCATCAGACCGCCCATTCCGGCAATGTCGGCGCCGTCTTCCACCACCATTACATATACAGAATTGGGAGAGCCATGATCGATGGTTGCAAGCATGCCGTCGAGGGCGCCGGGATCGTGGTTGGCTTCCTTCTTGAGGAGGACGGTGACTGCGAAGCCGGCAAATTTTGTGGGGAAGATCGGCCTCATGTGGTGGGACATGTACATTTTGCGACCGGTGAGCTGTTCGAGCGCATCGGAAACAGAGGCGACTTCGACGTGGCGGAAGCCGGCGAGCAAGGAAGCGTCGTCGTTCGCCGGCACGTCGGCTTGGCGGGTACGGGCAATAGGCGGCGAGAGGAAGACGGCAATGCCCGCGATCGCGAGACTGCCAAGGATTGTCGCGTGAGCGATCCGACGAAAACGTCTCACCCCAAGGGATAGAATCATCGGCATTCTCCGGCAGTTTGAGTGGCGGGACTGTAACACTTCTTTGTCTTCGGCACTAGTCGCCGATTGATACTAATTCGATTCAATAGCGGCCTTTTTTGCGCAAGCACGGCGAGTCTCGCGCGATCGCAACACCTTGGGGGTGCGAATCACGCTCATCATGAGCGCTGCAAACCGACTGGGATCGCAAAAGTAACCCGGTGCTGATCGCTAGGATAGATGCGTACATCCAGGAAATCCTGATCCTCACTCTTCTTCTTCGTCGCCCTTGGGCTTTTTGTCAACGACCGCTTCCGTCTTGGCGTCGCGGGCAGCAGACATCAGAAAACTGATCAGATCGTCCAGTTCATCACGATTCAGAGTTGTAGCGTAGTCTGAGGGCATCAGCGAGTCCGGTTGGCGCGAAAAGCCAGCGATCTCTGACTTCTGGAAAAGTTGAAAACGGCCATCGAGACTCTGCAACTGAAGCGAAAAATTGTCTTCGTTCCGCACCATACCGGAGTATTCCTTACCATCGCGCATTTTCACGATCACCCTGCCGCCCAGCCGGTTGGTACTCGCCGGCTTGATGATCGCCTGGCGAATTTGGTCTGGAGAGCGATTTCCGCCAAACCCGGAAAGTTCTGAGGCGATGAAGCCACCTGAGCCGTTGACCGCATGACAATCCGAGCATCGCGCCTTCCCGTAAAAAAACTCCCGGCCCTTCCGCACGTCACCTGGGAAACTTGCCGGTTCGTTCTTCCCCTGAAGCTGGCGCAAATATTCAACGACATTCTTGATGTCGATTCCCAGTGAGGCGAAAGCAGGCATTCCCGTTCCCGGCAAACCCCGTTCGATGATTCGGGAAAGCTCGTCATCGGGTCGCCGTTGGGTCTTCGCGTTCGAGACAATGTCCGGGGCCCGTTCCCCGCCGCGCCCGTCCAAACCGTGGCATCCCGCGCACCGCGATTCGAACGCTTGCTTGCCATCGACGTTCCAGGTGTCCACACGCTGAACGCCGCTGGTGGAACGTAGCGATTTTTGTTCCTGCGACGCAATTCCCTGCGCAAGGATCAGGGTCAAGAGGAGGATAAGCCCCAGACTGCGTACGATGCGAGAGCCGGAGACATTTTCAGCATCAATCATAGACATTCGTTCTTCGGGCATTCCGCGCACGGTACCCTGCTCAAACCGTGGTCCGACTACGACGGCGATTCCATGGAATCAGTGAGCCGTTGGACTGCGAACGGCTATAAGCGACACTTGCTCCAAGTCCGGGTAATGGCCCTCTTCGTCGGGTTTTCGTTCAGCGGGCTGGAGTTGTTGAACCGTCGTTTGCGCCGGCAAAACTCCGCTGAAATATTCCCGGTACACTTTCCCAAAGGCCGCCGACTCCGATAAATCGTCCAGGTAAATGGTGGCAGAAACAACTTGGTCGAATTTCATATTCGCCTCTTCCAGATTGTCGAGGAGGTTTCGCATGGTCTGGCGAACCTGATCCGCAGTTGTCGCAGCAAATACACCGCCATTTGGTCCGGGAATGAAGCCGCTTTTGGCCGAACAATACAGCGTGTCGCCGGCGAAAACGCACGGACTTGCGGTCGGGCTTGGCGGCATGTTCTTCGGACGTATCGCGCGTCGCTGGGTCAGGTCGCGGACGGCCACGCCGGTGTACGCGATGTGCGCGCCTTCGGGGAGGCTCGATACCTCGATGGTGGCGCGTCCCGGGGTATTCCCAAATTCGAAGCGTCGGGCGTAGTGTTCATTCATAATTCGCATCGGAATTTCTGAAGTCAGGTACGGATTCACGAAAACCATGTTGCTGAGCGTGAGCCCGGCAGCTTCGACAACCGCTCTTAGGCGGTCGAGCGCCGCGTCGACCTGCGCGGCAGGTCTGTCGGGTACAGTTCCGTTCGAAGGATCGCTCCCTGGCATCGTCGAAACAAACAGTCGATCATGTGTCAGCATACCGGCTGAGTACGCTTTGCTAGGCTTGAAGTTGGGTGGATTGACGGGCTGTTTTCCGTTAAGGTCACGCACGGCGATGGCAGTAATTTGCACGGGAGGTTCGGGTAAGCGGGCCACACCGAGGACTCCACGAGCCGGTGGCGTCTTCGAAAAGTAAGCGGCGAACCCGGTGTTCAATGCTTCGTACTTGCTCATGTCGTCCAGATAGACCTGAAGATAAACCACATGATCCATAGTCAGACCGGCCGCTTCAACCACGGCTTTGACATTGTCGATGGATTGGCGGACCTGATCCGAAAAGTTCGACGGAGTGCTGCCGTCCGGGCGACGCGGACCTTGCCCGGAGACGTACAGGTAGTCTCCCGCGTCAATTCCGGGAGAACCTAGCGCGGCACTTGCAGCTGGTGCGTGCTGCGGCAGAACCGGTTTCAGTTGAGCGCGCACTCCTGCACCCAAGCACAGCGGCAACGCCAAGAGAAAAATTACAACCCTCATACGGATTTCCCTTTGCGCGCCGCGCCAAGGATTGCTCGTAGCCTTCGACCCACGATCATTTCTTCTCCCGGTTGAATCGTCATGGAAACCAGCTCGATATGGTCTACACCTTCTTTCCGCTCTTTCTTGTTTGGTTTCTGTATTCCTTCGCGGACTGCCGGCACGAGGCTGGGATTGTCTGCGCCGAGTACTTCGATGACAGGATCGCTTTGGCGCAATTGCTGAACGCAGTCGGTAATGGAGAAGCCCCAGGCCTGCTGATCCCACGAAACCTTTAAAGTGGGATAGCGGTTCCCATCATCGGGGATAAAGATTTCTGTTTTAACTCCTGGCACAGTTTCCACAAGTTTGCCGATGCGATCGACCCGTGCATTCCAATCCGCGTAGAGTTTTTGCGGATCGATTTTGAGCCAAGTCTCCACCGCCGTTAGGCAGCCGATCACTTCTTCTTTTCCCACCTTCATCGGGCGGCAAACCGCTCCCTCCCATGGGGCGGAGTTGCGCAGGGCTGCCTCAATGAGATCCTTGCGACCAAGCAGAACTCCGCTGCATTGCGGTCCTTGCAGGCCCTTGCCTCCGGAGAATGTATATAGGTCAACTTTCATCTGCGCGTAGAGCTTAAGGTTATTGGCCGGCGGTATGCCTGCTGCGTCATCCAGCAGAATGGGCACGTTGTGCTCTTTGGCGATGGCGACTTCGTGCGTGAGTTTGTCGCCGAGGTCCGTGGTATAGATCATGGCCGTGTCGGGGGTGATGGCGTTCGCAACCTCTTCTGGGCCTTCGACCAGAACCAGCTTCGCTCCGGTCAGCCGGATGGCGTTGTCGAAGGCGCTGCGACCTCCAACCATGATCACTTCGTGCTTCATGCCGGTGGTGTCCGGGAGTTGCCAGATCTTTTCTGGATCGCTGCCGGCCATGCAGGCAGCGGTTGAGGCGGCCATGGCGCCAGCCGCCCCGGTGGTGATCAATCCGGATTCGGCGCCGGTAAGTTCGGCCAGCCTGCGGCCGGCGGCGCGTTGCAATTCGACCATGTTGACAAAGTAATGCGAGGCTTCGTTTTGGGCGGCACGCACCTCTGGGAACTGCAGGGATCCGCTCAAGTACGTCCACGTTCCACGGCAATTGATGACCGTCTTCACACCCAAGCGGCTGTAAACATTGTCGCGGGAAGCGAGCCCCATGGCCGTGGCCGACTTGTTATACAGACCCTGAGCCGTAATTTGGGCCAGTAACGGTGAAGCCACCAGCAGTTTCATAAATCCACGACGGCTCGATTCATGAGGGATGGTCATGCGTTCTCTCCGATGCGCTTTTCTATTGAGCGAAAATTAAGGTTCCAAAATTTTCCGGTACGTGATTGGGATCGCGGTTCACAACGCAAGTCTGTTGCCAGCACATGAAATGGCGCTGGGGGTCCTCGCCAAGACCGTCAATGCGGTACAAGTTGGCGCGCCACTTGGTGCCGGGCTTCACGGTTTGTTCGCTAACGGATTTTAGGGGCACCCGAGCAGCCGCGTACCAAAGATGGTTCGCTTCATCGATCCGGCCCTGTCTTTGCCAACCCGAATTCCATTCTGCGCCGTCACTATCATGATCCAGGTCGATGGCCAGATCGACCCAGTCACCAGTAGGAGCAATCTCGAATTCCCGGTAGTGCCTGATGTTGGTCCAATCGTCACCCAGAAAGAACTCGACCACGTCGCGGTCCCACAGTTTGAGTCGATCTTTGCTGTTGTCCGCGGGTAGCCAAAGATTCAGCTCGGCGTAGGGGGAGACAAAGAGGAGATAGAGGTCGGTATCAGTCCAAAATGCGCGGACCTCGGTCTTGAGCTTGGGATAATCGAGCCGCTGCGTGCAGTCCTTCTCGATCCAGGCAGAAGCCGCATGCGACCACGTTGCTGAGCGAGGATCGGTGTTTAGTTCCGGGGCCTTGGCCACATGCGGCACCATGAGAGCCGCGGTGGGTCTGGTAACTTCACATACGTCCACAGCGAAGGCAACGACCGGGACCAGCAATATCAGTGGCAGACTTCTGATCAGTTTCATGATCTATGGCCGAGGCGTGTTTCGCAGCTCTGGTGAAATCTTGTACGCCTTCTCGAACTCCACGCGGGCCTCGGCTTCCTTTCCATCCTGCTGTAGAGCTAATCCAAGGTTGTAATAGGCCTCCGCGTAAGCAGGCTTGAGGCGAATAGCCTCCAGAAATTCCGATTTTGCGGCGTCCTTGGTACCCGATTGCAGCAGTACCAATCCGAGATTGTTATGGCCCTCCGCGAAGTTTGGGTCGCGACGCACAAGTTCCCGGAAAACGCTGATGGCGCCTGCTGTATCGTTTTTCTGACTCAAAACCAAGCCTAATTGAACGCGCGCGTCCGTGTACTTGGGATCAATGCTCAGGGCTTCGTTCAGTTCGCGTACGGCTTCGTCGAGTTGCCCGGATTGTGCCAGGGCAAGACCGAGATTGTAGTGCGCCTCCGGAAGATCGGCATCAGACGTTGCCGCCTGCTGAAACTCTTGAAGTGCACGATCACGTTCGCCTTCGCGCCAGAACAGAAGTCCGAGGCTGCTGTGGGCTTGAGCGTAGTCGGGTTTCAGTTGCAAAGCTTTTCCGTAAGCCTCCTGCGCACGCGCGTAATCCCGTTTGCGGTCCCAGGCGACACCAAGATAGTAATAGCCGGTGGGCAGCTCTGGACTTTCGTCAATCGCCTGCTGAAAGAAATTCAGCGCCTCGTCCAGTTGCTGCTTTTTCAGCGCGTCCACACCTTGAAGGGTAAGCAGCTTGGCCTGGGCGAGGTGAGTGCGAAAGCTATGCAACCCGTTCAATTCGTCCAGCTCCTTGTGAGCCGCAGTGGCATCTCCTTGGGCACGGAGAGCAATCCCTAAGCCGTAGTGAGCCTTTTCGAAATCGGGTTTCAATTCGATGGCTCGTCGAAATGCGGTGATGGCGGCCGCGATATCGCCCTCGGCTTTAAGTTCCATAGCGAGGTTGTATTGGGCGTTGGGGTCCGCAGGGTCGAGTTCGACAGCTTTTCGGAAGTTGGCAAGCGCGCCATGGTGATCACCCTGCCTTCGCAGGGTTACGCCGAGCATGACGTGAGCTCGTGCCATCCTGGGATCGAGGCGAAGTGCGGCGCGAAACTGAGTCGCCGCCGCATCCAGCTTACCGAGCTGGCCTTCAATTTGCCCTAGCTCGAGATGCATTTCCGCGGAGGGCTTCAGCGCGACTGCACGGTTGAGCGCGCGTTCCGCAGCGGAGAAATCATTCTGCTCCGAATAAACATGCGCGAGGAAAAGATGCGCAGCGGCATTGGAGGGCTGAAGCTCCACGGCTTTGCGGAATTCCTTCAGGGCCTCAGCTTGGTCATGGAGGTCATACAAAGCTGCACCCAAACCATAGTGGGCCTCGCCCCAACCGGGCTTAAGCCGAATCGCGGTCTCGAATTCTTCGACAGCTTGCTTCGTGTCACCTTTGTATTTCAGGGCAAACGCGAGATCGTAATGTGTGAGCGCGTCGTTGGGATCGAGCTCAACAGCGCGGCGATAAGCGGCGATGGCTTCATCCCACGATTTGGAACGGGCTAATGTACTCGCTTGCTCACGGTAGACTTGGGCCGTCTGGGCCAGCGAAGGTCCGGAATGGACAAGACTGAAAGCGAGGGCAGACACGATTGGCAAAAGCCCACCACGGTGAATGTTCGAAACCGTCCAGCCAGACTTCATCGAAGACAGCCTAACATTTGCGCGTAAGTCAGGCGGGACTCCGAGGGAACGCCCAGCGGATGGCTCGACCGGTTTACGCGACTACCAGTAAAATTTCGCGCTGACCTGACCGATGCGGGGATCGCGCGCATTGGTGACAATTCCGAAGCTCGAACCGGTGATGTTCCCGCCAGGATTCGTAAATTGCGCGTGGTTAAAGATGTTGAAAAATTCGATACGGAGATCGAAGGCGTAATTTTCCCTAATTGTGGTCCGCTTCAACATACCGAAATCGGTGTTGTTAAATCCAGGGCCGTGGAAGAAACGGCGGTCGGCGGTGCCAAAAGTGCCCAGATCGGTGTTAACGGCGAAGGCGCTAGGGAGGAAGTAACAACCGGTACCGTCGGTGGTAGGACAAGCGGGATTCGACTTGCGCGGATTCACAGTCACGACCGGGCCGATTTGATTCGGCATATCTGTTGCCGAACTGCCGGAGAGCGAAGCATCACCAGTGTCCTGATTCATCTGGACAGGAAACCCCGTCGAGAATCGCGTGATCCCCTCCATCTGCCAGCCTTGGGTCAAGCGCTTAGGCGCATTGGCAAAAGCCCGGTCGAACGGGACCGCCCAAATGTAACTGGCCACAAAATTATGTTTGATGTCGCTGGACGACAGACCTCGGCTCAACTTTGGATCTTCGAAATTCACCAAATCGTTGAAGGCCGAAGCATCGTCCAGGCCTTTCGCAAAGGTGTATGCCGCCAGGAATGTGAAATCGCTGGCCTTGCGCTCTACGGTGATCTGCGCGGAGTTGTAGATCGAATTGGCGCTGGTAAGGGTATTGGTGTTGCTGGAGCCGTAACAGACTTGGGCCCCGCCGGGGCAGAAATTTGGATTTAGAAGCTGCTGCCTGGTGCTGTAGACGCACCCGGGGAGAGGCGTCGGACTGAGCGTCTGGCATGGAACGGTAGCTGATGGAAGCTGGAAAACGTCATTCTCATTGCCAGGTCCGCAGCCGGCAGTGCCGCCTGCGGTCACGTCGATTGCCCCTTCGGCGGTCAGTTGCTGGCATAGAGCGGCGGAGCCGGGGTTCGCGTCATTCTGGGTGATCAGGCGGTGCCCCTCGGTCCCGACGTAAGCCAACGTCAGCACCGTAGATTTGCTTAGCTCACGCTGGATGGAGAAATTGAAGTGCTCCGCGTAAGGCAGCCTGTTTTTAGTGTCATAACCGGGAAAGTAGTTGAACGGCTCATATACTGAGAAGTCCAATGTCTTGTTCGATGCGGCGCCCGGAACCGGCGCGGTGAATGGAAACCGTTGCCCCAAGGACGCCCCGGTGGCTCGAACCCTGAACGGTTCGTCAAACATCACCGATACGGGTGAGGTCCAATATAGACCGAAGGGGGCATCCGCCACCTCGTAAAATAGGTTCAGGTCCTCGACCGAGGTGTAATAAAGACCGTAAGCCGCCCGGATACTGGTCTTCCCCGGGCCGCCAAATACTTTGCCCAACACTCCATCCGAAAATCCCGGCGAATACGCGAGTCCCAATCGTGGGCCGATATTGTCGTATCTCGTGGGGGCCAGCGTCTTGGGGATGCCTGGGTCGCCCGGAAATACCAGGCCTGAGGGAGCCAGCGGAAAGACGGTGGACTGTTCCCCCGGAGCGAAGGTCTGAATCTTTCCTTGGGTGTCATACCACGGCATGCTCACTTCCCAACGCAAGCCGAGGTTGAGCGTGAGATTGGACTTTACCTTCCAGGAGTCCTGGACGAAAGCCCCACCATAGCGTGTACGCGAATCCAGGAACTGTTCGGCGGCCTGGGTGTAAGGAGCGTTGGTAGTTGAGGTCGCGCCGAGGAGGAAGTCCGCAACATCGGATCCGGTCACGGTGCCATCAAAAGTGAAGCCCCCATTCGGGTTGGCAAAGTTACGTTCGTTTACTTGCAGGTAGCGGAATTCCCCTCCGAACTTCCACGTATGTCTGCCCTGACCCTTCGAAAATGCGTCACTGGCCGTATAGGTGGTATTGGGTTGGAACGTATTAAGCGTCGGCACCCCAATGTTTAAGCCCAGGTTGCTGAACGTCGTCTGAGGCACATATTCTTTATATCCGGCCAGCGGGACAATGCCGAGGGTGTCGGCGCCGGTTATGAAACCAAGCGACGACAAACTCGCAAAACTTCCAGCCGGATTATCCTTGTTCAGTACGGTGCGGAAGAAGCTGATCCGCGCCTCGTTGACCGCCGTCGCTCCTAGAGTTTTGACGTTGCTCATCACGAACTCTTGCGCCCGCGAAGGCGTGAGCGTCGGAAAGCCCGGCACAGTTGCAAAGCTACCAGTTGCCTGATTCACGTTGGCGCTGCTAACGTTGGAATTATCTAAATGATAATACCAGGACCAATTTCCGGTTTTCTGGTTGTTGAAGTCCACCCGCTCTCCGAATTTGTTATCGTTGGCGATGTTTCTCTGACTGTTATCCGAATAGTTGTTCGTATCTCCGGGAAGGGTCGGCACCGGAATATATGCCAGGAGCGCGATGGACGGTGCTGAAAAGGCCGCCTTCGGAATCACGCCATTCGGAAACACGCACTGCGCCGAAGTAGTGCAGCCGACAAAGCTGTATGGCTCGTTTTGTGTCACGGCGTAACCCAAACGCTGCGAAAGCACTTGTGCCCAGTAAGGGCCATCGATAGTGCCAGTCAAGACGGAAGGGTCAAAGTCGCCTTCACGCTGGGCTGCCGACGGTACCGAGACCAGGCCAGTCTCCGCGCCCTGCACCTGCCGGGTGCCTTGATAATCCGAGAACCAGAAAAGCTTATTTTTCCAGAATGGTCCGCCCGCCGCATAACCGAACTGATTGCGCCGCAATTCGGATTTGGAAGGCGCGAAGTAATTCTTGGCGTCCAGCTTGTCGTTCCGCAGGAATTCGAAGGCGTCACCGTGAAAACCGTTGGTGCCAGACTTGGTGATGGCGTTTACCACGGCCCCGCTGAATTTTCCGTACTCGGCATCAAAGCTGTTGGTAATCAGGCGGAATTCCTCGATGGAGTCCAGGTTGGGCACCAACCCTGCTCCGAGGTTGCGTCCTTCGCTGACGTCCCCGCCGTTCACCAGGTAGGCGTTCGCCGTTTCACGCTGGCCATTCACGGAGATATTTCCCGAATTCAAAATGCCCGACACCGGACGATCCTGCTGGATGGTTCCGGCGGTGCCGGGCGCAACGCCGGCCTGCAAGCCCAAAAGATCGATGAAGCTGCGCCCATTTAGCGGGAGGGCCAACATCTTCTTCGAATCGATTACGTCGCCCAGCTGCGTGTTTTCCGTTTGCACCTGCACGGCATTGGCTTCCACCTTTATCACTTCCTGTTGCGCGGAGCCGACATCGAGAGTTACATCGATTTGCAGCTGATCGTTGACCTTTACAACGATGTCTGACTCGACGAAATTGCGGAATCCGGCGGCGGTAACCGACAATTTATAATTGCCAGCGGGGAGCGCGAGGACTCGATAGGAACCGTCCGGGCCCGTGGTCTCCTGGTATCTTAGATTCGTTTCAACGTTGGTGATGGTGAGTTGCGCGCCAGCTATAGCGCCTCGAGAGCGGTCGCGCACGATGCCTTGAATCGATCCGGTTACGTCCGCGCGTGCGATATCAGAACCAAGAAGTATTGCGAGAATGAGAAGAAACCCGAACGATAAAAACCGAAGGCGATTTCGCATAGGGCCCTCCCTGAAGTGGCGGTACAGTTACATGAAGCCGTAAAAGAATCAAGGGGTAGTTTCGATTTACTGCTTTCTCTTTCGATCTCTTACTCTTTTAGTTTCGTTCCATCGGTTTTTTCGATCCCGATCTAGAGTCGCCGATGCGGAAGACACTCGGACTAGGTGCGAAATTCTTCCCGCGCGCACCCAGCGCTTGCGGATGAGGCCCGCGACCTCGTCCGAGACCTTGTCGGTGATGTTTATCTTGCCTAGAGTTGCGATGGCGGCTGTGGCCAACTCGGGAACGCGGCGGCGGACAAGCGGTTTGGCAAGGCCCGCATTCCCCGCCAATTGCTCGAAATCCTTTGGCTTGAGTTTGTCCGATGAGTATTCGCGCCCGATCCGCATAGCCATGTCGGTGCGATTGCTCTCTCAGTTCCGGTTACCCCTGATGTTTTGCGTGTTCGGCCTGCGGACGACAAGAAGGAAAACACCTCTCATCCGAAAGGGGCGGGATATCTCGGGAGCAAGAGATTTGTTGCGGCTGCGACTGATAATACCCCCGCGAGGATTACCAGCAGGAACGTATACGAACCTGTCGAATCGAAGGCACGCCCTAATATGACTGGACCGGTCGCTCCTGCAGCGGCATAGAACGTCCAAGTCAGACCGTAAAGGGTGGAAAAGGCACGTAGGCCGAAATAACGAGTCAGCAAGTACGGTGTGATTGCAGCTTCGCCGCCTGCCCCAACACCAATGAGCGCAGCAGCAAAGGATCCTGCCGCGAAACTATTCGCGTGGGCTAGGAGAAAAATGCCGGCTGCCGTGACCAAGCTCACTACCAAGGTGACGCGCGCCCCAAAGAATCGGTCCAGCAGCCAGCCCGTTCCGATCCTGCCGAGCACGCTCGAACCACCAAGTATGGACGCGCACAACGCCGCATCTCGAGGGGTAATACCGCGATCGGTCAGCAAGGCGGACAGCTGCGTGATAGCGCCGTTCATGCTGATAGAACTCACGAAGAGGACAGCGACGATGATCCAGAAAGCAAAGGTGCGCACGCCTTGTTGCCAGGTGAGTCCGGGATGAGCAACGGGAGCAGAATGTTTCTGTGCTGGACCGCGTTCGCCGATATATCGCCAACTGAGCGGCAGGCCTAGCAGCAAAGCGAGGATGCCAAGCGAAACGTAGGCTGCCCTCCAGCCAGACCTGCTGACGATGGATTGCGCAACAACCGGCAGGATCATGGCGCCTAACCCGGCCCCGACCATAACGAACGCCAGCGCCACGCCTAAACGCCTCTGAAACCAGGTGGAAATAGAACGTGCGTAGGCCAGATGAGCGGCACCGTTGCCAACCACACCAATGATGAAACAGGTCGCGTAGAACTGCCATAGTCCGGAGCGCACGAGCGCCAGCGAAGCAACACCGCAACCAAACACCGTCATGCAAGGAAGAATGACGCGGCGAGGACCGAAGCGATCGATCAGCCGACCGATCAATGGGGAGGACAGGCCCACCGTCATGGCCGCGATTGCGAAGCCGAGCGAGACCGATTCGCGGTTCCAGCCGAATTCGGCGCCCAGCGGTTTCACAAAAACCGTGAAGGTGTAAACGAACAGTGAGCCAAACCCGCCCATGACGCCAAGGCATGCCGCCAGTACCACACGCCAGCCGTAGTACTTAAAATCGCGCTCGTCCGCTTCCGAGATTTCTTGTGGTTGCGCGTCCGCGATCATGCGCCGACAAGCTTTGCTGTCGAAACTACGTAGCCATGATCGGCCAGCCGCTTTCCATTTTCCCGGTATATCTCGGGATCGGTGGGAGCCCAGGTCGCAAGTCCATCCACGTAGCGGTTGTACATGCAGAAAGCCGCTGCGATCAGGACCGTGTCATGAATCTCTTTGTCGGTGGCTCCCTCGCTGCGGGCCCGCTCGATCTGCTCGGAGGTGACTTGCTTGCCGCCCTGTTGCACGCTTCCCGCAATCGCCAACAGCGCTTTCAACTTGTCGGTAATAGGAGCGGATTGAAAATTCGCCTTCACGGCGTCGATCAGCCTCTCGTCACCACCCAGACGATATGCGGCAACAGCGCCGTGGGCGTGCTGGCAGAAGTAGCAATCATTTTGAGAAGAAACATTAGTCGATATCAATTCTCGCTCCGCGGGAGCAAGGGAATTCGGTCCTCGCAAAAGAATATCTGCGAGTTCGTTCAGGGGCTTCGCGGTTTGCGGACTGAAAGCCATCGGGCCGAGAATGCCTGGAATTCCTTCAGGAAGTGAAATGTGCGCCATAACTCTCCTTAACCTTTGAGCCGCTCTCCCTTCGCGGCAATCGCTTCGAGCGGCTTCTTATAATCTCGTCCTACATACCCCAGCTTCGATGTCTGTTGGCCGATTTCGCGATAGATTTCCGGATCGCGTGGTTGCCACGTGGCCAGGCCATCCACGTAACGGTTGTCAATGTGTGTGGCCCAGTGAGCAGCACTTGCACTAGATCGCACAACGGTTTTGTCGTTTCCGGACTGAACACCATCGGACCGCGAATCCCCGGAAGCCCTTCCGTCAACGAAATATGTGGCATTGGAATCCTCCCTCAAGCCTGCGCTGCTTTTTGGCCTTCCTGGGATCGGTTCCGCACGTAACCCTCGCGTGCAAGCTGCTCGCCCATGTCGCGGTAAACGTCACGTTCAACCGGTTGCCACGTCGCGAGACCATCGACGTAGCGGTTGTACATGCAGAACGCGGCCGCGATCAGCACGGCATCGTGAATCTCTTTGTCGGTCGCGCCCTGTTGCCTTGCGCGCGCGATTTCATCGCTCGTCACCTTCTTTCCTGCCTGCTGCACCTTGCCGGCGATGGCGAGCAGAGCCTTCAATTTATCGGAAACAGCAGCAACCTCCGGATTCACTTTGACCTGTTCCACCAAATCATAGTTGCCCTTGAGATGCGCGGCCGCCGCGGCGCTGTGAGAAAGCTCGCAAAAATCGCATTCATTTCGATAAGAAACATGGGCCGCTATCATCTCGCGCTCCGCCGGGGTCAGTGTGTTTGTTCCACGCAAGAGCGTTTCCGCGAGTTCCAGTAACGGTTTCGCGGTGTCGGGGCCGAATGCGAGCAGACCGATAATTCCCGGCAGACCTTCTGGCAGCTGAATATGAGCCATAAAATCTCTCCTCTTCGAAACTACAAATTAACCATCAACCCCGACCCTTTCTATGCGGTCTATACCCCGAGAATCTGGGAAGCCAGGCGCGTTCCTTCGACCCTGCTTCGGATCTTGGCGAACGCGGTATCCCGCGAAGTGGACGTATCGTCCGCGAACGGGGAAAACCCACAATCATCGGTCGTACCGAGGGCTTGACCGGAATGATCTCCGCGGCTTCCAGCACGCGGTCGCGCACCTCTTCGGGCGTTTCTATCCGGGGATGAATTTGAGCGGAACTGTGAAGGGGAAGCCGACAGGTGACAATAGCGTGAAAATACTACTGACAGTTGCGACGGTCGATCGCGGAGGTTTTCCAAACCGGCGACAAGAATTTTAGTCAATGTATAGAGATCGTATTCATTTTGCAGAACTTTAGACTCATCGCACTGCCCGCAGGCCCTTAATTCTCGTAGGGTTCGGCAAATCTTCAGCAGATCCGCGCAGCGGTATGCGCTAACGCGCTAACAAGATTCATCGTAGGAGGTTCGCTATTTTGCAGAAGCATGTTGCTAATTAACCTGACCTGCTCACCCAGACCCGATCTCCATTGGTTTTGTTAGCGTTACGACCTTCGCAGTCGCGTGAGAAGGCGGTCGAGCTCCTGCACCTTCGAGTCTCGGTACCTCATCTTTTCTTGTTCGCGGATCAGAGTGTACGCAGTGCTCCTGCCGCCGCCTTCTTCTTGTTTGAGAATTCCTTTGGCGATCAATTCCTGGATATCCCGCAGCGCCGTGTCGTGTGAAATCTTGGCGAGTTTCGCCCACTTCTCCGTCGTCAGTTTGCCCTCAAAGCCGTCGAGCAGCTGGTTGACGATTTGTTTCTGCCGCTCGCTGACCTCGATCGATTTCTGTCTGAGATGACGCCAGAAGGCTTCCTTGGCCAGAACACCCGCGGCTAATTCATTCGCCTTTCCAATGGCGCGACCGAGGCAATCGAGAAACCACACCAGCCACTCGGTGACATCCATTCCACCTTTTTGTATGGATTCCAGGATTTGATAGTAGCCCTTGCGTTCTTCCCGGATCTGCGAAGACATGCTGTAGAAACGTTGCGCGCTGTTTTCCAACCGCGCCAAAGACATCTCCGTGATGGCACGGGCGATTCTTCCATTGCCATCCTCAAAGGGGTGTATGGTCACAAAGTAGAGGTGCGTCAAGCCCGCCTTGATGAGCGGCTCAGTCCCGCTCGCGTTGTCTTCGTACCAGGCCAGAAATGCTTTCATTTCGGGTCCGACCACTTCGGCTGCGGGAGCCTCGAAGTGAACTTTCTGTTTTCCTTCAGGGCCGGAAACGACTTCCATTCTACCGGTTCGCCAATGGCCTGCCGTGATTCTCCGCATCCCGCTGCGGCCAGTCGGAAACAGCGCCGCGTGCCAGCCGAATACCCTGTCTTCGGTCAATGGCGAGCCGTAGTTCCGCGTCGCGTCCAGCATCATCTCGACGATGCCTTCCACATTTCGATCTGCGGAGCGTGCTCCTCCCGCTTCGAGTCCCATGTGGCGAGCCAGCGAAGACCGGACACTCTCAGGATTGAGCTCCTCCCCTTCAATCGCGGAGGATTTGACCGTCTCTTCGGTCAGCGCCGCAAGCGTGGCTTCCTCCTTCAGTTGGTAACCCAGGTCTTGCATCTTTCCGAGGAGCAAACCTTGTTCATAGCGCGTCGCGGACAAATGCGAAACCAGGTGCTCGGCGTTCCAAGTGAAGCGCGGCCAATCCTTGTCCTTATATAGGTACGTCATATAGGTACGTCATAATCTACGCTTATTCTACGCACTTATCCTAGGACATCTACGCTTATTCTACGCATAATTCGGCGCATAAGCTAACGTCTTATACGAGAACAGGATACAGGCCTATGGCAAACGGATAGAAGTCCCTAAGATGACTCAATCGTAGGATTCCCGTCTAAGTTCGCGAATCCGCAGGAGACCACATAGTGCCGAGCGCACTCGCACCCGCTCGGGACTGAGGACTAAAATAGTCCATCATGCCGGTACGCAAAATCGTGCACATCGACATGGACGCGTTCTATGCGTCCGTGGAACAGCGGGACGATCCGCAACTGCGCGGCAAGCCGGTCGTCGTCGCATGGCGCGGCAATCGCTCCGTAGTGTGCGCTGCTTCTTAGCGAGGAGTTCGCAATCGCCAGGTCGTTGCAGACCATACGGAAAGGAGACCGGGACGCATACGAACAGAAGGCCGAATGGATTTACAAGCGTCTCCGTCAGACCTGGGAGCGGGCCGTAGAGGAGGTCTTGCTCAATCGAGTCTTGGTTCGATTTGGCGATGCCGTTGAGACACAACGTCTGAAGGCAATTACTGATATTACGGACACGGACGTGCAAACGGTCGAATCCGAAATGGCCTATTGTTCGAGTTTCGTTCACGACGAGTCCGGAGCTGTGAACGCAGGGATTCCTGATCCCATAGTTGTTGACGCCGATATAAAGCGTTTGGACGATTGGGTCGTCGCTCTTCGCAAGCGCGGCCGAAACTAATCTCGGCGCAAACTAACGCCAAGTGTCGCATCCTAAGTCAGAGAACTTGGCATTCCCGTACGGTAATATTTGGTCCTCAAGTCTGTATCGCCATGGTAATTATTCCCGTTCGGGAATAATACTTGCGATTTTCGTGGGACACCTCAACAATATTACCGTACGGGAATATGGAGGTATTCATCCTTACATGCGATACGCTCCCCAAGACATAGGTCGAATCGTACGAGAAACGCGCAAGAAGCTAAAAGTCACACAGAAGGACTTGGCTCTGACTTCCGGCACGGGTCTTCGATTCGTGATCGAACTCGAAAAAGGGAAACCCACCTGCGAAATCGGCAAGGCTTTGACCGTCGTGCAGACTTTGGGAATTCGCATCACTCTGACTCCACCCACGGCGATCAAAGAGTCCTGACCATGGCCAAAACACTCGATGTCTACCTGCACGATCAACTCATCGGCCAGTTGATTCAGGACGATGGCGGGCAAACTGTATTTGAATACGCGAACGCGTGGCTCGACCGGCCCGGCGCTACGCCGCTCTCCGTGTCGCTGCCATTGCGGAAGGAACGTTTCAGCCGAAACGAATGCCGGGGATTTTTCGCTGGAATTCTTCCGGACGAAACCAAGCGCGAGATCATAGCGCGAAACCTGGGCATCAGCGCGCGTAACGACTTCGCCATGCTGGAGCGTATCGGCGGGGAATGCGCCGGCGCCGTCACTTTTATTCCTACAGGCGAGCCACTGCCGGCAAGAGACTACCGCTATCGCGTGATCTCTCCGAAGCAGCTCGCAGATATCTTCAAAGAGCTTCCCAAACGTCCGCTGCTTGCCGGCGAAGAAGGCGTGCGGCTCTCGCTCGCAGGCGCGCAGGACAAAATCGCCGTGCGTATCGACGGGGAGGACATTTCACTTCCTCTCGGAGGCGCGCCGAGCACGCACATTCTTAAACCTTCGATCGAGCGATTCGCTGGAGTCGTTTTCAACGAAGCCTTCACCATGCAACTGGCAGGTGAGAGTGGCCTGCCCACAGCCAGAGTCGAAATTCGCGAAGCCGACAAAATCGAATACCTTTCCGTCGAACGCTACGACCGCGCACACATCCAATCGGGCACAGGTATTACGCTCGATCGCCTGCACCAGGAAGATTTCTGCCAGGCGCTGAACGTCGTTCCCGAAATGAAGTACCAGAAGGAAGGCGGACCTTCTCTCAAACAATGCTTTGCGCTGGTACGCGGCGTCTCCAGCGCTCCCGTCGTTGACCTCGCTCGCCTTCTCGACTTCGTTATCTACAACTACCTCATCGGAAATAACGATGCACACGGCAAAAACTTTTCCCTGCTCTACCACGAAGCTGGAACCGCCAATCAACAGATCCGCCTTGCGCCGCTTTACGATGCGATCAGCACCGTGTACTACCCGGAACTCAGCAACGACATGGCGATGAAGCTTGGAGACGCCTACCAACCGGAAAAAGTCGGACCGCGTGACTTCGAAAAGCTCGCTGAGCAGGCCGGACTCGCCAAACCGCTTGTCCTTCAGCGTGTGCCAGAACTCGCCCGCATTGTTCTCGACGCCACGGCGAAAGTGAAAATCAATCAGGAGGTCGCGCAAAAGGTAGCCGCGCTGATTCGCGCACGTTGCGAGAGAACGCTTAAGAGATTCAGCAGCTGAGTCCACCGAAGCCAGCTTTCCCTAAACGCCTTTTCTTTTCACCCGCGCTCCTGGGACAAATCGATGTTTCTGCGCATATACCAATTGAAGAGAACTGTTGGCGGTCGACGCTGTCCTGGATTTCATGCGGCTATCCTCGCGCGACCGTAAACGAAACCGCGGCCGAATCATAGGCTGAACGCACCTGGGTATGCACCGTGAAATTGAAACTCAACGTTGAATTTGATCAGGAAGGCCGTGCTCTTTCGCTGGATCAATTCACCAAGACATTTCTGGAAGCTGTCCAGAAGGTCGTTCGTCAGGAATTCGAACGTTGGCATGTCGCCCATCCCGTTTCGGTTCAAAAGCCTGGTGCTCTTCCCGAAACCAAGCGAGCCCTAACTGTCTCGAAAGCGGAAGCCGCAAAGATTCTTGGTGTAAGCCGCAGAACCATCGACCACAGCATCACTCTGAAAGAAATAAAAGTGTTCCGCGTGGGTCGGCGAGTTCTCGTTCCCGTTGAGGGTCTTGAGGCGATCGTGAAACGCGGCTCGCTCCGCACGCGCGAAATGGACAATTCCCTGGATGCGGGTTCATGAACCAGGAATTGACCCTGCGTCTGGTGAAGCGCTTTCCGGTCCTCTATCAGGACTACAGATCGCCAATGACGCAGACCGCCATGTGTTGGGGATTCGATCATGGCGACGGCTGGTTTGAAATCATCTGGCAACTGAGCTTGGCAATTGAAGAAGAGCTCGCTTACTCGTGGACCAAGAAGCGATGGCTCCTTTTCAAGAAATCTTTCTTCCATTCCTGGAACGCCTTCGTTTACAAGCTCTCCCCTGTCCGGCATGACAAACAGATACGCGAAGGTTCAGGAACGCACGAAGATCCTTATCGTTGGACGATCATTGAAAAAGCCAAAGGGGACGGGCTGGCAAGAATCGCATCGAAGATCTTTGCCGAAGGCGAAAGTTTGAATCGCCGGACGTGGCCTTACAGGCTACGAACCCTGGGCTTCAAGGCCTTTATTCACTGGCCCAATACCGGCCTCGCCGTCCAACAGGTTAAGGAAAAGTTTGGAACCCTTCGCTACTACTGTGGTGGAAGCGAAACCATATTCAAGTTCATCTCTCTCGCAGAGAGGCTTTCGGCGGTCACTTGCGAAGACTGTGGCAAGCGAGGCACCGCAAACAATTCCCGATGGATCACCACGTTGTGTGAAGAATGCCGCGGTGAACGAAAACAGTCCTCCGTGCGATTCTCGCCTTCCAGCGCTTCGCCAAGGCCTGACCATTGATCGAATCTCTTTTCGCTGGCAGGACGTGGACTTGGACCAGGGCATGATCAACTCGTTCTCACACAAGACCCAGAAAATCCGGATCGTTCCGATTAATGCGGAAGTGCGCCGGATCCTGGAGTTCTGGAAGCTGGGGAGGAAGAACGAATACGTCTTCTACAACCAGAAAACCGGAGAGCGCTTTGTTGATCTCGATGCCGGGTTGGAGCTGGCCTGCAAGAAGGCAGAGATCGAAGGAGTGACGTGGCACACGCTGCGACACACTTTTGCCTCACGCTTTTTGGAGCGAGGAGTGGACATTATTACAGTGAAAGAATTACTGGGGCATTCGACGGTCACTGTGACGATGCGCTACACGCATTCCAATCTTGCCTCGAAGGTGGCAGCGGTGGGCAAGCTGGCGGGCACTGCTACAAATCTGCTACACCTTGCACCAAAATGCAGCAGCAAGGGTAGCGAGTGTAGCAAAGTGGCTGCTAACGCACTGAATGTATTAGAATTAAAAACGGAGGGGTGGGTGAGTGGTTGAAACCGGCGGTCTTGAAAACCGTTAGACTCGAAAGGGTCTCGGGGGTTCGAATCCCTCCTCCTCCGCCAGTTCTTTGTGGGTCCAACCCGGACACATGGGTGACACAACGTACCTAAGACATAGGTAACACTTTTGGACCGAACGGATTTTCCAGCGGTTCGAGCACCCGAGTCTCCAGATCAAAGTAGCCCAAATCATAATC
>Ga0302324_100000829_pt1 | contig 78059 bp, 79 predicted proteins | sample Palsa_T0_1_FD_201949 | JGI IMG/M metagenome (GOLD analysis project Ga0302324, IMG submission 201949) | Peat permafrost microbial communities from Stordalen Mire near Abisko, Sweden - Palsa_T0_1 | ecosystem: Environmental > Terrestrial > Soil > Palsa > Peat permafrost | place: Sweden: Abisko...
GAGTGCGCAGTTCGTCTACGGTCACGCGGTCCATGCGCAACTGCTTCATGAACAGGCGCCGGCGCAACCACTTGCTGAGAACCCACAGCGCGAAGATCGCCGCGAGCAGAATCAATCCATATTCCCCCAGCGCGGAGAGCTGCATCATCACCTGGCGCACGGCACCGTGAAACTCGTAGCCGAGGCCCACCCCGACGCCAACCCATAGAGCGGCGCCCACTGCGTCAAACGCGAGAAATGTCGCATAGTTCAGCCGAATGGCGCCGGCGAGCGCGGTGGCAACCGACGCAAATCCGGGCACGAACTTGGCGAACAGCATCGACGACGGGCCGAAGCGCTGGAAGATCGACTCCGTCTGCCGAACGCAGGTGTCCTGCGACAGCGATACGCGGCACAGCGTGCTGAGGATGCGCATGCCAAACCTGCGCCCGGCGGCGTACCAGCCGGTGTCGGCGATCAGAGCACCTGCCACGCCAACGCCGACCAGTTCGTACACCGGTGCCCCGCCCATGGTGGCGAGTGCGCCGGCGACGATCAGCGTCGGATACGCCGGCAACGGCAACCCTGCCTGCAGCGCGAGCACGTTCAGGAAGACAAAGCCCATGCCGTACTGATGGATAAGTGCAATCAGATTGTCCAAGGTGGGCCTTGAAAAGTGGCTACGGCTAAATCCGTTGTTGGGGCGACCCATCGCAACGTCAAGGCCGAAATCGATAACATCGGGCTATGAGCTCAGAGTAACGACACTTGAGCAACTCGACCGCTGCGTCGTGCAGAGTTTACGCCGGAGACCCATCTGGCTATAATTTCGACGCACAGGGGACGTAGCTCAGCTGGGAGAGCGTCGCGTTCGCAATGCGAAGGTCGAGGGTTCGATCCCCTTCGTCTCCACCAAGATCCACCGCCCCAGCGCGAATAGTAACGCCGTCTCTGGCGTGGCGGTCCTTCTCATCGCGGGTCCGTTTCAAGCGCGCCGCGCATCGTCTTGCCGTCCGGCGGGCGCCCGGCAGGATCGGTAATCGGTTCGCTACAATCCAAGTTCATCGCAGCCCATCGGCGGCAATTATGTTTGCGTTCTTCGAAACCCGTATTCGACCCACCCAGATGCCGCGGGATGCGCCGCCATCGGGCCTGCTTGCATTCTACTGGCACTTCATTCGCCAGACGGGCAGGCTGTATGCGGCGATGTTCGTCACCGGCCTTGCCGTGGCCCTGATCGACACGTTGATCCCGGTGTTCATCGGCAAACTCGTTACGCTGATGCAGTCGCCTAACCGCGCGGCTGCGTTCAGCGCCGCGACGCCTACCCTGGTGGGAATGGCAGCCATTGTGCTGTTTGGTCGGCCGCTCACCCTGCTTGCTGACAGTCTGGTGCGTAACAACGCGGTGGTTCCAGGTGTTACCAGCCTGATCCGGTGGCAGAGTCATTGGCACGTCGTCAGACAGAGCTGGCCGTTCTTTCAGAACGACTTCGCCGGACGCATTGCCAATCGTGTCATGCAGACCAGCAATGCGTTGCGCGAATCCGTGGTGTCGAGCATTCGCGCGATTTGGTACATCATGATCTACGGCCTCAGCGCACTGGTGCTGATGGCCATAGCTGATTGGCGTCTGGCGATTCCAACGGTCCTGTGGTTTACCGGTTACGTGGTATTTCTGCGCCATTTCGTGCCGCGGATGCGTGACCTCGCCAAGACCAGCTCGGAAGTACGCTCGCTGGTGATGGGCCGCGTCGTCGACAGCTATACGAATATCCTTACCGTCAAGCTTTTCGCCCGTGCGCGCGACGAAGATGATTACGTGCGCGACGTGGTTGACACACACACTGCTGCCATGTCCGCGCATATGCGGCTCATAACGCGATTCATGGCGGTTCTGTCCACGATGAACGCGTTACTTTTGGTGAGCACCGCCGGCATCGGCATCACGCTCTGGGGGCAGGGCCTGGTCAGCGCCGGAATCGTCGCGACCGCGCTGCCGCTGGCATGGCAAATCGCCAACGTAGCCGGCTGGGTGAGCTGGGAGGTGACGGGCATATTTGAGAACATCGGCGTCGTTCAGGAAGGCATGGAAACGATTGCCGTTCCTCATGGCCTGGTCGACCACCCCGATGCGCGTGAACTCGAGGTCCCGCATGGCGAGATCCGCTTCGAGCGCATTTCGTTCACCTACGGACGCTCCGACGGCAAACGCGTACTCGACGACCTGAATCTGGTCATTCGCCCGGGCGAGCGAGTTGGGCTCGTCGGCCGCTCGGGGGCAGGCAAGTCCACGCTCGTAAACTTGCTCCTGCGCTTTCATGAAACCGAGCAGGGCAGCATCCGTATTGACGGGCAGAACATCAGTTCGGTTACCCAGGAGAGCCTGCGCGCCGCGATCGGAATGGTCACGCAGGACACCTCGCTCCTGCACCGTTCGATCGCAGCCAATATCGCCTATGGTCGACCGAGTGCGACGGTGGAGGAAATCGAGTCCGCTGCGCGCAAGGCCCAGGCGCACGAATTCATCGTCGATCTACACGACTGGAAGCGTCGCACCGGATTTGACGCTCACGTTGGCGAGCGGGGCGTGAAGCTCTCCGGCGGACAGCGACAGCGCATCGCAATCGCGCGCGTGATACTCAAGGATGCCCCGATCCTAGTGCTCGACGAGGCTACCTCGGCACTGGACAGCGAGGTGGAACTCGCGATCCAGGACCAGTTACTAGGGCTCATGGAAGGCAAGACGGTCATCGCCATCGCTCATCGTCTTTCCACTATCGCGCGCATGGACCGGCTGATCGTCTTGGACCAGGGGCGCATCGTCGAGGAGGGTTCGCACGACGAGCTGCTGCGACTTAACGGAACCTATGCGATGTTGTGGAAGCATCAGTCGGGCGGCTTCCTGCCGAAGGATATGCCGGAGGAAGACCAGCCGGTGATGGAAGAAGCCCCGCTGGACGAGATGCGCGGGGCCGAGCAACCCGAACCCAACATCAACGACGAGCCGATGCCGGGCAGGTCTTGAGGATCTCCGCGACGGTCGTAACGCACGCATGGCGCAGTCTTGCGCAGCGCTGACGACGCGGCGGCGGGTGCCAAGGTATGACTTGACAGGCTTTCGCTCTCCAGCTGATGAATTTCGGCTGGAGAAACGTGTGTTGCAGAGCCTACGAGCGCGTCCGCCTGGTCAGTGGCCTACCGTAATGTGCCGGGCTATTGCTTTGGCACATGTGCAATGATGCACTGGATTGACTTGTCGCTGAATTTGCCGCCATCGGAACCCAACGCATACGAATCGTGGAATTCCTTAGCAGACATTCCCCGGCTGTACAGTGCCTTGGTTCGGTCAAGAAAGGTGCCATAGTGGCCGGGCTCGGCGCCTTGTCCATTGAATACGATCGCCTGTCCAAAATCGTCGTTGCCGATGACGAGCGGTTTGCAATCCGCGGCAATCTTCTGCAGGAATGCGTTGTAACCTGCGTCGGGACCGGGTGTCGCAGCGCTTGCGCCAGTGACAACACCGAACAATGCGATAGCAATCGGTGTAAATGACAGTTTGGCATTCATGTTGATCCTCCCTGGTTCGCGTTTAGGGCACGCTCCGCGGCGCCTATACTAAGACCCATCCTGAGGGCCTCAAACGATCGTAACATGCTCGTGGCAAGCACGTAAATTGCCGAACGGTGCCGCGTTGCCGCAGGCGGACTCCAGACTTCTGTCACCGCGCGGTCCCCCATCCAACGCGTTATCGACGACTTACATCACGGCGCGTGCGCGCGCGCAGCAACGCCTCGCCCATACGAACGATGGCGCCCTACTCCACTCTAGCGCAGGGTCTGAAATGATCCGGTGCCAGGACGATGAGCGTCGAGCCATGTTGGAACCAGCCCATCTCATCGCCCTTGCGCAGAACGCCATCGCGGGCAACAAGGTTCGGACCGGAGCATTTCAAGTGCAGCAGAACGTCAGCAAAATGTAAGCGAATGCTGGCGACGAGGGAGTGGTGGCGCTTTGTCTTGTTCGTATCTGCGCCGCCGCAAGCGGCGCGGCTGAAGGATCTGCCGCCCGGCTCGATGCGGTAGCGCGTGCTTGACACGACCCGGCGAACTGATAAGCTAGTCATTGGTTAACCAATTTACAACCACGTGCCCAAGCCCTCGGCGGTGATCTCCCAACTCAGTCCGATCCAGCTGGAGAAGCCGGCGGATCTGATCATGCGCCAGATCAGAAATCTGCTCGCCAAAGGCGCGCTCAAGGCGGGCGATCGCCTGCCGCCGGAGCGCGAGCTCGCGTCGCAGTTCGGCGTCGGACGCGGGCATGTGCGCGAGGCCCTGCGCAAACTGGAGTTCTATGGGGTGCTGCAAACCTTCCCACAGAGCGGAACGATTGTAGCGAGCCTGGGCGCGGGTGCGCTGGAGCGATTGATTTCCAATCTGCTCGATCTTGACCGCGACGATATCAAGGCCCTTACCGAGACGCGCGGCATCCTCGAAATGCATTCGGCACAGCTTGCCGCGCAAAGGGCGTCGAAGGGGGCCATCGGCGATATCAAGGCAGCGCTCGAAGCTTTCCGCGTCGAGGTTGAGGCGGGGCACCCCGCAGTCGAGGAAGATCTCCTGTTTCATCTGGCGATCGCCAAGTCGGCACAGAACCCGGTCATGACTTCACTCATCGGCCTGATGACGCCGGATATCATCCGGCTGCACAAGGTGTCGCGAGTATGCGAGGCAGGGCGTGCGCAGACGGCACTGCAGGAACACGAGAAGATATTTCGCGCTATCGCTGCGCACGACGCCAAAGCGGCGACACGGGCCATGTCGGAACATGTGCGGCTGATCAAACAGCAGTTCGACGTAGCTTCACTGCAAATCATCGCGTCGCAGCGGCAGGCGCGCGCGTGATGGTAGGTGATTGGTGCGACGACACCAAGGCAAGTTCGTAATTCGACGCAGCGAGGAGGAGACGCAATGAGCAACGGGCTGAAGCATTTTGGAACGGCAATACTGGCGATTGTTGCGGCGCTGCTCCTGGTGCACCCGGCGGCCGCAGAGAGCACGCTGGACAAGATCTTGAGCGCGAAAAAGCTCCGCGTCGCCATCGATGTGGCGAACCCACCGTTTGGGGTGCTCGACAAGAGTGGCGAGCCAGACGGCTCGGACGTCGCGGTGGCCCGTCAGCTGGCCAAGGATCTGGGCGCCGAGATCGAATTCGTGCAGGTGCCATCGACCGGACGCATACCGGCATTGTTGGCGGGCCGCGCAGACGTCACTATTGCATCGATTTCGGTTACCACCGACCGCGCCAAAGCCGTGATGTATTGCAATCCCAACGGCGCACTGTCGATTACCATCTTCGCACCGCAGAGCGTTCGCATCAAAGTACCCGCCGACCTGGTCGGCAAGCGGGTGGGGATTACCCGAGCCACGCTCGAGGAAGCGACCGTGCCCAAGATGGCGCCCGAAGGCACCAAGATCGTGTGGTTTGACGATCTGGCGTCGACCGTCCAGGCGCTGCTCTCGGGTCAGGTGGACGCCGCCGCCATGACCGCGTTTGCAGAGAAGACGGTATCCGACGCGAACCCTGCCAAGCATCTCGAAAACAAGCTGCTGGTAACGACGGCCTTTTACGGTCCCATCGTGCGCCCGGGCGACTTCGAATTGCGCCAGTGGATCAACACCTGGATATTCATCAATACGCAGAACGGGACGCTTGCCGCGATTTACAAGAAGTACACCGGGATCGATTTGCCACCGCTGCCGACGTTTTAGGTTCGCAGGTCTGCATCGCGCCTGTCTGCAGATCGCCTCGCGGCTTGACGCTGGCGCGCCAGCGCGCGGCAGGGAAGAATACGGGAGCGGCCGTGCACTACGCCTTTCACTTCAACGTAGTGTGGGACCATTGGCGCGAGCTCGCCGAGGGGGCCTGGCTCACTATCGAGCTGTCATCACTGGCCATGGTCATTGGCCTCGCGCTCGCCACTGTCTGCGCCTATGCCAAGGCAACCGGTCCGGCTGCGGTGCGCTGGACCATCGCCGCCTACGTCGAGGTCATAAGAAATACACCCTTCCTGGTGCAGATCTTCATTATCTATTTCTCCCTGCCGGCGTTGGGCATCTCGGTAGACGCCAACGCGGCGGCGCTGGCCGCGATGGTCGTCAATTTCGGCGCGTATGGCACCGAGATCCTGCGCTCTGGCATCGAGTCGGTGGCGCACGGTCAGATTGACGCCGCCAGGGCCCTGGGACTAACGCGCTTGCAGACGTTTCGCCACGTCGTGCTTTTTCCGGCACTGAAGACCGTCTTTCCTGCGCTGGCAAGCCAATTCATTCTCCTCATGCTCGCCTCAAGCGTCGTGTCAGCGATCTCCGCCGTTGAACTCACGGCCGTCACCAACTCGCTTCAATCGACCACTTTCCGTCCGTTCGAATTCTATTTTGTCGCGACCGGACTGTATCTGGCCATGGCGCTCGGCTTTCGCGCGATCTTCGGAGCAATCTACTGGAGTGTCTTCATGCACGGCCAACGGTCCTAGAGGCGCAGGACGTGAATCGAAGCTTCGGATTATCCGAATTCATCTACCTCCTTGCGGCACTGCGCTGGACCCTGCTGCTGTCGCTGATCGCCTTCGTAGGCGGTGGGTTGGTCGGCTTTGTGATCGCCATCCTGCGCACCACGAACTCCCGCGTTCTGCGCTTGCTGACCGTGGGCTATATACAGCTGTTCCAGGGTACGCCGGTCCTCATGCAGCTGTTTCTTTTCTACTACGGGCTCGCCGTTCTCTACAACATGCAGGTCGATGCGTGGCCCGCGGTGGCGCTCGCCTTCACCCTTTACGCGGGGGCCTTCCTGGGCGAGATCTGGAGGGGATCGATCCAGGCGATTCCGCGAACGCAGTGGGAAGCGTCGGCGTGTCTGTCGCTAAGCTACATCCAGCAGCTGCGTTTTGTGATCCTGCCTCAGGCAATGCGTCTCTCCATTCCGCCGACCGTGGGTTTTCTGGTACAACTCGTCAAAGGCACATCCATCGCCGCCATCATTGGCTTCGTCGAGTTGACCCGTGCGGGACAGCTTATAGTCAACGTGACGTTTCAACCCATGATCGTCTATCCGATCGTCGCGGCACTGTACTTCGCCGTGTGCTGGCCGCTTTCCCTCTTCAGCCGAACTCTTGAAAGGCGCATCGATGCCGATCTTGGCATTAAACGGCATCTGTAAGCGCTTCGGTTCGCACGTGGCACTCGAAGACGTCTCGCTCACGATCGAAAGCGGCGAGGTGATCGCCATCATCGGACGCAGCGGCTCGGGCAAGACCACGCTGCTGCGCTGTATCAACGGCCTGGAAATCCCGGACAGTGGCAAGATCCTGTTCGACGGGCGTCCGGTGCAACACACGCGCGCCGCCTTGCGCGCGCTCCGGCGCGATATTGGCATCGTGTTCCAGAGCTTCAACCTGTTTCCTCATCTTACGGTCGAGCGCAACATCACGCTCGCGCCCATGGTTGCGAAGGGTGTTTCGCTAGCCGATGCCCGACAGCGGGCACGCGACGTGCTGCGGCAGGTCGACCTGGAGGACAAGATCGACGCGGTGCCGCTCCAGCTCTCGGGCGGCCAGCAGCAACGGGTCGCAATCGCCCGGTCGCTTGCCATGCAGCCGCGCCTCATGCTGTTCGACGAGATCACCTCCGCGCTCGATCCCGAGCTAGTCGGCGAGGTAATCAACGTTCTCGAAAAACTCGCCACCGAGGGAATGACGATGATTCTGGTGACGCACGAAATGGGATTTGCTCGCGCGGCCGCCGATACGATCGTCTTCATGCACCAGGGGCGCGTTTGGGAGAAGGGCCCTCCCTCGCAGCTGTTCACCGCGCCGACGACCGCCGAGCTGGCGAACTTCATCGACGCGATCCTGCCGGTGGGCCGTGTCGTTGCCGACGGCGTTGGCTGACCGAATGCGATGGCCGAACAACGATCTCGAGGAGAAAGTCGCGTGGCATCTTCCAAACCGTTCGCGGGGGTTTTTCCGATTGCGCCGACACCGTTCACCGTATCCGGCGACCTGGACATCGAAGGACAGCGTCGGGTCCTCGATTGCATGCTCGCCCAGGGCGTCGATGGCATTTGCATTCTGGCCAACTATTCGGAACAGTTCCTGCTGTCGGACAACGAGCGCGATACGCTGCTCGATGTGTGCCTCGCACAGGTGAACGGCCGGGTCCCGGTTATCGTTACCTGCAGCCATTTCAGCACGCGAATTGCCGTTGAACGGGCCCGGAAGGCGGCTGCTGCGGGCGCCGCCATGCTGATGCTGATGCCGCCCTACCACGGCACCGGCCTGCGCACAGACGAATCCCTGATGCTGCAGCATTTCACGCAAGTAGCCGAAGCCGGCTCCATTCCCGTCATGATTCAGGATGCGCCATTAAGTGGCGTGAGCCTGTCCGTCCCCTTTCTCGTCCGCCTCGCGCACGAGTTACCGGCCGTGCGCTATTTCAAGATCGAGATGCCGGGGACAGCGGCCAAATTGCGCAGCTTGATCGCCGTGGGAGGCGATGCGATCGAGGGACCGTTCGACGGCGAGGAGGCCATCACGCTGATGGCCGATCTGGATGCGGGGGCAACCGGTACCATGCCGAGCGCGCTGCTGCCCGATCTCATCAAGGACGTGTTCACGCTGCACCGCGCGGGTCGGCGGCAGGAGGCGGCCGTGGCGTATTCGCGCCTTCTGCCCCTTATCAATTACGAGAACCGGCAATGCGGACTGCGCGCGACCAAGACCGTCATGGCCGTTGGCGGGGTCATCAAGAGCGATGCAGTGCGTCATCCACTCGAGCCCCTTCACCCGGCTACGCGGGCGGGGCTGCTCGAGCTCGCAGCCGATGCCAACCCCCTTGCACTGCGATGGGGCCGCTGAGGGTGCCGCGGTGCGCGGCGATCTCAGACGAGTTCGAGTTGCCGCGCCCGCGCGCCGGGCAGCACCTTGTCGAGCTGCTTGGCGTTGAGCCCGTACATTCGGGCGAATAGCCCGGCAAGCACGGTACGGTATTCGTTGAGCACGGGATAGTCGCGGTTCTGAAACAGCGTCGCTGCAGTGAGGGGCGCCTGCTCGCCGGCGATTCGGCCACCTCGGACGCCGCCGCCGAGCACCCAGTGGACGCTGCCGTGACCGTGATCGGTGCCGCGGTTGCCGTTTTCACGAAACGTGCGCCCGAATTCGCTCACCACGACGACCACCGTGTTTTGCCACGTCGGTCCCATTTCGTCGGCGAAAGCGGCAAGCCCGCGCCCGAGCTCCTCGAGACGGCCGGCGAGATAGCCTGTTGCCCCACCCTCGCCGACGTGCGTGTCCCAGCCGCCGACGTCGAGAAACCCAATGTCGAACTTGTCCCGCATCAATTTCGCGACTCGGCGTGCCTCGAGCTCGAAGCCCTTGGTCGTGATCGCATTGCGGCTTGCCGCTTCCATCTCGGACGCCATGGCGCCGACCACCTGCTCGCGCACGCCGAAGCCTTCGTTGACCTGTGGCGCAAGCGACGTGTGCCGATACATCGCCGAAATGATGGCACTTTGTCGGTTGTCGATGCCCGGCTTGCCCAGTGAGCGCAGGGCCATGTTGGGCACATCTCTGTCACCGCGAAATACAACCGGCAGCTGATCGGTAAACGAAATAGGCAGATCGCCTCCGAGTACGGCGACCAAACGGTTAAGAAACCCCGATTGGAAGTCGTGAACGTCGCCGACCGGCTCGCCGAGCTCGATGCTATCCTGGGTCTCGAAGTGGCTCCGCGTAAGGTCGTCGGTGCCGCAGAACGGCACGAAGGCGATTTGGCGCTGCAGATACAGTTTGTGCATCGTGTCGCGCAGCGCAGGATGCAGTCCCCACTCGGCGTCGAGCGCCAACGCGGCGTTGGCGTCGGCACCCGGTCGCGCGATCGCAATGTTGGGACGCACCTCGTAATAGAACGAGCTCGACACCGGCACCAGCAGGTTGGTTGCATCGTATCCGCCGCGCAGGAAAACGAGCAGGAACTTCGGCTGCGGCCCCGGCAACGCAAACAGTTTGGACGACATGGCGAGCGGTAACGCACCAGCGAGTTTGAGCACATGACGTCGATTCATTGCTGTACCTCAACGGTTCATGAATTCGGGCGACGCGAGTAGAAACATGTTCCATTCCTGCGGCGACTTCGCTTGCAGGAGCGCCTCGTGCGTCGCGGCGTCAAGCATGCTTTTCGTCGTCGTATAGTAGAGCGCGTTGGCGAGCTGCGGGAACGCAGGTGCCTCGACTGCGTCCGGAGCATCCGGCTTGAACAGGCCGGCACTGTTGTTGCCGATCGTACGTGCGACCTCGAAGCGCGTGACCATCTGCCCGGGGCTCGCCCATGCCGTCTGCGTCAACGCATAGCCGTCCGGCGTCTGGTGGCCGTAGAGTGGCTCGCCCATGCGGTTGAGCCACCCCTGCATAGGGTTGGAGTTGAGAATCGTCTTTTGGTCGTAGGCAAGGCGCACTGCAGACACCGCGTAGTGAATGGGGTCCTTGAACTTGTGCCCGAGCGAGACGGTGAATTCCGGGGAGTGAAACATCGTGGCCAGCGTCGCGGCGATGTCGCCGTCGCTTTGCCGAAACGTGTCCGCCATGCGCTCGACGAGCGCCGCAGGTGGTTCGTCCGCGACGAAGTACACGGCCAGCTTGTGGCTTATGAAGCGCGCTGTAGCTGGGTGCTTGGCCAATAGCTCGGCGATTTCCTCGACCTCCGGCATGCCCCGCCCGTGCACGGTTCGGCCAAGCAGTTGCTTGTCACCGTAATCATGGCGATTCGGGTTGAACTCGAACAACCCGTCGCGAACGTACTGCGCCTGCAGCGTGGGCTTCACTTGCGGCATTTTCCCCGTCGCATTGATCCCAAGACCAGTCAGTACGCGAGCGAGCTCCTGAACGTCTTTTTGACTGTATCCCCCGTTGACACCGAGCGTATGCAGTTCCATCAGCTCCCGCGCGTAGTTCTCGTTGATGTGTCCGACAGCATTCTGTTCGTTATCGAGGTAGCGCAGCATCGCAGGATGCCGCATCGTCGCCAACAACAAGTCGTGAAACCGGCCCAGGGCGCGCGGACGAATGGCGCGGTCTTCGTAGTCGCCGACCATCGCGCGCACATTGCCCTTGTACATGAATACATTGAAGTGATTCATCCAGAACCATGTCATCTGCTCGCGCAGCTGCTGGCCCGAGTAAAGGTCGCGCAGGAGCGAACGCGTGGCCGCTTCGTTCGCAACCTTCGCCAACGCCTGCTGAAAGGCCCGCTGCGCTGCCTTCTTCTCGTCGTCGTTAGCGATCGCGTCAGCGGATTTGCGCTGCTCTTCGAGGCCGAGCACGAGCTGTTCGAGCGACTGGCGGGAAACCGACAGGCCGGCGATCGTCGCCTGCACCGTCGTCGGCATGGCATCGTCGTGCAAATGAAGTTGCTCTTCGAGATAAGCTTCCTTACCCACTGCGCTTAGCTCACGCGCCGACGTATCGTTCGCGCCCCATGTCACGCGATCGAGCCACAGGATCGCCTGCCCGGTTACGGGGACCTCGGATTGCACCGCGGTCTGTGGCGCGGTCGCGCAAGCGGTCATGGCAATCGCGGCAAGGCTCGCCCGCGCCAAACAGCCAAGCGTGGCGCGACGCGGCGAAGGATGCGAGAAAGGGGCCGGTCGTGAAGGCATTTTGCGAGCACGCCCGCCGGCTGTCACGGAGTTGTCTTAAACGCGCAACGTCAGCGCTTGGCTGACACGAGACCTGGCTGGATCTCCGTCTTGACCTGAAAAAGCGCGCAGCCGACGTGGCGCCGCCGGAGGGCCGCGCCGCCCCCCGCCGTCGGCACCGGGACGCCTATTCCCCTGAATCGGACAACGGCGGCAACGCGATTCTTCCATCCGCCGACGGGAACGCCCCGGTGATCGTGTCACCGGTCAGGGCAGTCGCTGGCACGCGTTCCCACGGCGACAGGCTCCTGATCGCGTTGCGTCGAAACACCTCGTACAACCGCAACGCGGTTTTCGTGGTCATCCCGGGGACGGTTTCCAGCGCCGCCTTCGCCAGCGCGGCGGAGAGCTGCGGGTCGAACCGCTCGAACACAGACTCGATGTTGATTCTCACAGTAGTTACCTCAACGTCATGATCGGTCAGCCAGCTTGCAGTGAAAATTATCGCTCTTCCACATGCACTCCACGTGACGGAATTGCAACCATTGATCAGCTGATAGCGGCAACGAGCCCACCCATCCGCGTCCGCCGTCCGCTTCCAAGCGAATGCGGCGCACGTTTCCGCCTAAGAGGCTTCGAGAGTCTTCCTTGCCATAGAGTTCCAAGCGATTGCAGCATTGGCGTGATGCGGCGATGGGGCAGGCGATCCGGTAAACGGCGGCTCCCTCCCTGCTGGTGATCGCGCCACCAGCCGATCCGGCCTGAAATCCGCCCCGACCTGACTTAGCCCCAGCCCAGCAAGCAGCCAAGCGTGTGCGTGCGCGGTCACCCGCCGCCGCGAGCAGCGCCGTGCAACTGTTGTTCGCGCGCAACATGTCAGCAAGTCGTCAGGTATATTGCATTTTGTCAGCCATACGACAGCATGCTCGCGTACGATCAACGGCAGCCAAGAATGGGCACAGGACGACGGCCGAGCATCGGCGGTTCGCCCGATTGGCCGGTGTCAAAAACAAATGCCACAAGGAGGAGCTCCATGAAGCTGAGGATACTGCTGGCCTTTGCGCTCGCGGCGATGTGCGTCGTTTCCGCGACCGCCCGCGCCGACTCGGAAAGCGATCTCAAGGCGAAAGTCGATGCGCTGCAGAAGCAACTGGATGACCTCAAGGCGCAACTGAACCAGATCACGACGACCGTGCAGCAGACAAAGCAGGCGCAACAGGAGCAAGAAAAGAAAAACGAGACGTTCCTGCAGCGCAAGGAGGGCCTTACCTTCCTCGCTCCCGGTGGCGGTGACGTAACGCTCTACGGCCAGTTCGGCATTGCAATCGATACGACGACCAAGGGTCTTAATAGCAGCTACGCCATTGGCGGATCGCCAGTCGGCGACATGGGCTGGCTGCCTGCGATTTCCACCACGCCATCTTATGTCGGTGTACGCGGCAGGCATCCCTTCGGCCCGGACACCAACCAGACCGAGTTTATCTGGCAGCTGGAGGCGGAGATCGTTATCGGTGCCTCGGCAGGGCTCGGAGAGAGCAACTCGAATAACAGCAACGTCGTCAAGGGAGCGCTCACCACGCGCGACAGCTTCCTAGGCTTCGCCGGGCAGGACTGGGGCGCGATCAAGGTCGGCAAGGAAATGCCGCCGTACGACAAGTCCACCGCCCGCTTCAATCCGTTTGCCGGGATGCTCGGTGACTATCACATCATCATGGGCAACACGGGCGGAGACAACCGGGTCGAGTTCGGCACGCGCATGGATCACTCCATCTGGTACGAGTCTCCCAACTGGAACGGCCTCTCGTTCAGCGCATTGTATTCACCGGGCCAGAACCGTTCCTACGACAGCAGCAACCTATCCGCCGGCGAATCCGATTGTGCCGGCGGGAACGCGCCAGGCAGCGGCGCGTTGCCACCTGAATGCACTGACGGCGCGTTCTCGAATGCCTTCAGCCTGGCTCTTACCTACCAGTGGCAGTCGCTCTATTTGGTCGCCGCCTACGAGCAGCATGACAAGGTCAACCGCGAAAGCGACACGATCGGATTCCCGACGACCCCGCCGGCCGACACCCAAGGCGATCCCAACGACGTCGCGACGGAAAATGCATGGAAAGTGGGTGTGCAATACGTCTTCCCTACCAAGACCACGGTCGGCTTCATCTATGAGAAGTTCCGGCGTGATGTTCCGGCCTATCTCGAGTATCAGAATGAACGCCAGCGTTCCGGTACCTGGCTGATGGCATCGCAGGCCGTCACCGAAAAGGATGTTGTTAGCGCGGGCTGGGCCCATGCCGGCGGGACGCCGGGCGACCCGGGCCAGCACAACACGAGCTTCGGTCCGAATCCTGATAACGAAGCCAACATGTACACGCTTGCCTGGCAGCACTTTCTGGATCGGGATACCTCCGTGTATCTCAACTGGGCTCTAACGGACAACCACTCAGCCGCCCACTACGATCTTGGCGCGGGCGGTCGGGCGGTCACCACCGACTGTCACGACGCGAGCGAGCTTGCCGCGTTTGATCCGACCCAGAATGGCGGGGCCGGTGGCGTGAGTGGCGCGGGCCCGCATTGCTTTGCCGGCGGCCGGCTCCAAGGCGTCTCTGTCGGGGTGAACTACAAGTTCTAAGACTGCTCTTTACCCAAGCCATCAGGTCCGGGCGGCGGTTTCCCCTCGTGGGAACGCCGCCCGGCCTGTTTTAGGCCGTGAGATTTGCAACCGCACGCGGCGTGCCATTGCGCATCGCCACGCACCCGCCCATGCGCACGCGTCCCTCTTGCGCTGGGCGACCGAACTGGCAACACTGCTGTGTTGCACCCGCTTTGATGGACCGACGGCAATTCCGGCACGGCGACCGACATGCTGCTGCTTCAGCTGCGGCCGCCACCCGCAAGAGGAGCAGGCAATGCGCATTCTCGTCGTTGAGGACGACTCCCTGCTCGCGCAGGGGCTGACACGCATACTCAGCCGCGCCGGCCATGCGGTCGATCAGGCCGAGAACGGCCTCCAGGCTGACAAGGCGCTTCGTGCCGCGCCCTATGAACTGGTCGTGCTCGACATCGGGCTGCCGGACATCGACGGTTTCGAGGTATTGCGCCGCCTTCGCCGCCGCCACGCCGCCACCAATGTTCTGGTGCTGACAGCGCGCGATGCCGTCGAAGACCGGGTGCACGGCCTCGACCTGGGGGCCGACGACTACCTCACCAAGCCATTCTCGGTGAACGAGTTCGAGGCACGCGTTCGGGCCCTGCTGCGCAGAACCTCGCTTCCCGCAGGCGCCGTGTCCATGGGCGGGCTTACCGTCGACGTCGAAGCCAAGCGCGTCCGGGTTAACGGCACGTCCATCGAGCTGACCGTTCGCGAATGGGCTCTGCTTGAGCTATTCATGGCGCGGCCCGGCCGCGTGCTGAGCAAAGAGCAGATCGCCCAACAGCTCGCCGATTACGACGCCCAGCTGACGCCCAACGCGATTGAGGTATACGTGTCGCGACTGCGCGCGAAAATCGAGTCCGCCGGTGTGCGTATTCGCACGGTGCGCGGCTTCGGTTACCTCTGGGAAACGACGGATGACTAACCGGGTGCGTGCGCCGGGAAGCATACGCCGACGACTGCTGCTGTTCTTAATCCCCTCCTTGCTGCTGTTGATGGTTGGCGCCGCGGCGCTCGCCTATTACGTGGGATTGCGCGTCGCCACGTCGGCGTACGACCGGGCGCTGCTCGATCCGGCGCTCGACATGGCCGCCAACATCAAAATAGGGCCCAATGGACCACGCCTGGAGATGCTCGATCAGGCGCAGGAGGCGCTGCTCTACGATAACGAAGACACGCTGGTGTTCCAGGTTCGCGCCCCCAACGGTGCGCTTATCGCCGGCGATGAGGATCTGCCCCCGCCGCCGAACCTCGAGCCGGGAGGGCGCACTTTCTTCGACACGCACTACCGTAGCCAACTCGTACGGGTCGCCGAGGTCCGCTCCGACTCGGGCCTCTACGTGCAGGTTGCCGAAACACTGCACAAGCGCAATCGCCTGATCGGCGAGATCCTGGCCGCCGGACTACTGCCGGCGTTGCTTATCGCGCTCGCGACGGTGGCACTCGCGTGGACCGGTATCGCGCGCGGCATCGCGCCGTTGGCGTGGATCAGGACCCAGCTTCTCGGACGGACTCCATCCGATCTTCAGCCTCTCGACGAAAGCGCCATACCCGAAGAGATTGCCCCCGCCATCGGGGCGCTGAACCGGTTACTGGCACAGGTACGGGATTCGAACGAGATGCAACAGCGCTTCCTGGCCAACGCCGCCCACCAGTTGCGCACCCCATTGGCCGGGTTGCAGATGCATCTCGAATTGCTCTTACGTCGCGAGCTCGATCCCGAAGTTCGGGAAGCGCTCGCCGGAATGCATATCGCCACCGTGCGCGCCAGCCACCTCGCCAACCAGCTGCTCGCACTGGCCAAGGCAGAGGCCAGTGCCGACGCCTTCGGCCGCCTCGCGACGGTCGACCTGTACGCCGTGGCGGACCGGGCGGTACAGGAATGGATCCAACGCGCGATCGCACACGATATCGACCTGGGGTTCGTGCTCGAGCACACGCTCATATCGGGTAACCCCGTGCAGCTGGGCGAGTTGCTCGACAACTTGCTCGACAACGCGCTGCGCTACACACCCAGGGGCGGCTCGGTCACGGTGTGCTGTGGGTCAGAGCAGGGTCATCCCTTCCTCAGCGTCGAGGACAATGGCCCGGGCATTCCGGAATCGGCGCACGGCAAGGTGTTCGAGCGTTTCTATCGCATGAACGACACGCCCGGTGATGGTGCCGGCCTTGGATTGTCCATCGTGAAGGAAGTCGTACAGCGACATCGCGGCTCCTTGCGCATCGAATCGCCGGCGGAGCATGGCACGCGCATCGTGATCAGGTTTCCTCCAGCGCCGCAGGAACCGGCATCCCAGGCCGCTTGACGCAGAGCGCAGGTACCACGCGCCGGGCGTTTACGCCGCTCGAGTCAGCGTGCCGCTCTGGTAATCCCGGATTGCCTGCTCGATCTCCTCGCGCGTGTTCATCACGAACGGACCATATTGCACGATCGGCTCGAGTAACGGCCGGCCAGCAAGCAGAATGACACGACCGCCTTCGGCGCCGCCGGTCAGCTCGACGCGGTCGCCGTCGGACAGTATTCCCGCGTGATGCGTCTTGAGCACGCGCCGCGAGTCCGCGGGGCCAATTTCCACGCTGCCCTCGAACGGGTATACCAAGGCGTGGTAGCCGATGCGAATTGGCTGCGTGAACGTCGCGCCCGCAGGCAACTCAACGTCGAAGTACAGCGGGTCGGTGGTTAGGCCCTGGATCGGACCAGCAGTCACAGCATCACCTTGTGCGAGCGTGCCGGCAATTACCTTGACGCGTACGCCGCCAGGCAGGTCGACGACCGGAATCTCGCCTGCCTGGATGTCGCGATACGCCGCCGGCTTCATCTTCTCGCTTGCCGGGAGATTGACCCAGAGCTGGAACCCGCGCATGCGGCCTTGCTCCTGCTGCGGCATCTCGGAATGGACGATGCCGCGGCCCGCGGTCATCCACTGTACGCCACCGCTCTTCAGGTCACCCGTATGCCCGAGGTGATCCTCGTGCCGCATGTGGCCATCGAGCATGTAGGTCACCGTTTCGAAGCCGCGGTGCGGGTGCGCCGGGAAGCCCGCGATGTAGTCGTCCGCGTCCTCGGTCGAAAAATGGTCGAGCATGAGGAACGGATCGAGACGCGACCAGGCCGATTGGCCGAGGCTGCGGCGCAGCTTCACGCCCGCGCCGTCCGAGGTGGGGATCGCTTCGATGGCTCGTTGCAGAGTTCGAGTGGTCATACGATCTTAATGTGCGGGCGACGCCGCGCGCCTTCAAGAGCAAACAGCGCTGCAGGTCCGGGCCAGAACTTCGGCCACATTTCAAGCTGCGATCGTCTTCTCGAGCCTGCCTGAAGGCGACACGCGCAGACAGGCTCTACGACCCCTTTGCTGCGGCGTAGAGCCGGCTGGAACGCGGCACGCCGGCCAGCAGATACTCCATCTGGTCGGCCAGGATACGGCGGTTGCGCAGGATGAAATGCTCATGCCGGCTTGGCACGTAGGGCACGTACAGCAGTGGCATGCCCGCAAGTTCGGGCGAGCGATTGGCTTTCTTTGTATTGCAGCGCCGGCACGCCGTGACCGAATTGGTCCACACGTCCCGTCCGCCGCGCGAGACCGGAACCACGTGGTCGCGCGACAGGTCGCGCAACAGAAAACGCTGGCCGCAATAGGCACAAAGCTGACGGTCGCGCGCGAACAGCAGCGCATTGGTCAGTCCCGGCGTGTGAAAGTGCCCGCCAGGAATCGTGCCCTTGATGGCGAGAATCGACTTGGTCGCGATGCGCGAGCGTGTGCCGTTGCGCTGCCAGCCGCCACGGAATTCGCGCACGACGTCGCCCACCGACCACGCGACGAGCTGCTTGGCATGGTAGGTGATCGCGTCCTCGAGCGCGACCCACGCCTGCGGCAATCCGGACATGTCGACAGTCAATACCAGCGGTTCCACGACACTCTTCTCCTTGCCTGCCATCAACCGGTGCGCCGGGCCCCGATTATCCTTTCACGCAAAGTACCTGCTTCAGGCTGTGCACCACGTCGACCAGATCGCGCTGCGCCAAGAGCACTGCGTCAACGTCTTTGTACGCCGCCGGCAACTCGTCGATGACCCCTGCGTCCTTGCGGCACTCGACGCCCGCCGTCTGCTGCGCGAGGTCGGCTCGCGTGAACCTCCGCTTGGCCTCACTGCGAGACATCTTTCGCCCCGCACCGTGACTGCACGAGTGGTAGGCTGCGGGGTTGCCCTTGCCGCGCACGATGAACGACTTCGTCCCCATGCTACCGGGGATGATGCCAAGCTGTCCAGCGCGGGCGGATACGGCGCCCTTGCGGGTGACCCACAGCGTTTCGCCGAAATGCTCTTCCAGGTTGGCATAGTTATGGTGACAGTTGATGGCCACATCACGCGCGACGAGGTCGCAATGGAAGAACTGTTGCAGCGCGCGCACGATGAGGTCGAGCATGAGGTCTCGATTGAGCGCGGCATAATCCTGCGCCCAGGTCAGGCCCTCGACATACTCGTCGAATTCCGGCGTTCCGACCGAGAGCCACGCCAGGTCGCGATCAGGCAAGTGTCGCTGCTCGCGTTCCGCCATCCGTCGCGCAGTCGCGATGGCAACCTCGCCGATGGTGTTACCGACATTGCGACTGCCCGAATGCAGCACGACCCAGACCGCTTCCTCTTCATCGAGGCTAAGCTCGATGAAATGATTGCCGCCACCGAGCGAACCCAGCTGGCACCACGCGCGCGCCGGGTCGTAGTTGCCGACGCGATGCATGATGCGCAGGGCGGCATATCGCCCCGTCAGGTCGGCGATACGGCGCTGTAGCAATTCGCCCGTTACGCTGCCACCTTGCGGTTGCAACGGTTGGCGGTGGGCGTTGAAACCGACAGGGACATCGCGCTCGATCTGCGCGCGTAGCGTCGCGAGCGAATCGGGCAGGTCCACCGCCTTGAGCGTCGTGCGCATCGCGACCATGCCGCAGCCGATATCGACGCCAACCGCGGCCGGAATGATTGCACCCCGGGTGGGGATCACCGCGCCAACGGTGGCGCCCTTGCCGACATGGACGTCGGGCATGATCGCCACGTGGCCGCCCAGAATGGGCAGCGAAGCAATATTGCGGATCTGTTGAACAGCCGCTTCCTCGACCGGGACGCCCTGCGTCCACATGCGTACGTTGTCCATGGCGTTTGCCGCGGGGGCGAACCCGTCGAGGCGTTGCTGCCCCCGGCCGCAACAATAGCCGCAAGCACCGGATTTCGCCACGGGCGCGGCGAGTGGGGCCGCCGGGTCTTCCGCGACTGTTGGGCCGGCGCCGCGGCGCGGAGGCGATGCCGCAATCCCGGTTAGGAGGGGCGCGCACAGTCCTCGAAAAACGCCGCATCCTTTTGCCCTTGTACGAAGAGCAGGTTGATCCGACGTTACTGTCCCACGGTGTCGTGACAAACCGACGTCAGGCGGGCGCCCGGCATGCTGGAGTCACGCGAATCGGATGCTCCGTGGACGGACCAAGGATGGAGCCCACGTTCACATCAAGCGCACGGTGTCATACACCGCTTCATTTGCGGGGCCACGAACCTTAGGCTTGTGCACGTCCTGGAATTCGCGGGCGTCGAGGGTCTCGCGCACGCCGACATCGGAGCCGTGCCGGGCGATGAACCGCTTCGCCGCCGCACGCCCTTCGCTATGCAACCGTTGCAACCACGCCCGCGAGCGCTCAAGCGAGGATCCTTGCTCGAGCAGTTTCCGGGGCGGCGGTCCGATGCGGTGCAAGCGTAGATCGAGGACACTCGACGGAGTCTCGCCGCGCGCGGCGACGGCGCGCATCGCCGCGATCGCCTGCATCTCGGCGACAAGTGAGGAATTAGATACGATCTCGCCAACGCGTTGTCGGATCGCCGGCGCGTCCGTGGGGACGTCGTCGGTGCTGTCGGGCACCAGCTGCACGACGATCAGGTCGCGCGCCACGCCACTGTGGATCATCGGCCACAGCGTCGGATTGCCACAGTAGCCCCCGTCCCAATACGGCTCGCCATCGATCTCGACCGCCTGAAACAGCTGCGGCAGGCATGCCGATGCGAGCAGCACATCGACCGTCATCGCCTCGTTGGAAATGACGCGTGGCAAACCTGTCTTCACGTTGGTGACCGTGACGAATAACTCCGGCGCGAGCTTGCTACGAATCGCATCGATATCGACGTGCGCTGCAATGGCATCGCGCAAAGGATTGATGCCAAGCGGGTTCGTGTTGTAGGGCGACAGCGAACCGGTCGAAAGCAGCCAAGCGCCGAGCGTATCGCGCCAGGTGCGCTCCATGGGCCCCCATAGCTCACGCCCAAGGTCAGCGACTGCGGGACGTGCGATCCGCAGCCAGAAGGAGCGCAATTGCTCCCGGGCGTGCGCCGGCGTTCCCTTCGCCAGAGCACTCGCGACGACGGCTGCGTTGATTGCGCCCGCGCTCGTGCCCGATAGCTGTGCCACATGGAGGCTGCGACTGGCGAGTAAACCGTCGAGCACGCCCCACGTAAAGGCGCCCAAGGAACCGCCGCCCTGCAGCGCAAGCCCGATCGGCCGCCGCGCCTGCAACGGACGGGGTGAAGTTGGAACGATTGCGGTAATGGTCATAGCAACACGCCGAAACTCGGGGTTGCCCGGGTCGACGGCCATAATTGAGAGCAAGTGGCCACTGCTTTGTGGCGGCCGCGGCACAGTTGGCGCGGTCAGAGCGATGCTCTAAGGCTCTGAAATGTTGTGTAAATTATATTATTAACGTCATTGACTGTTCTGGCGTATATAGACAACTCTATCGCACTGCACAACGTCAAGATAGAGTTAAAATTATAAACAATCCAATTGTTTAATCCTATAGTTACCATCGGTCTTTGTGATGGAACCTTACAATTATGGTGCGTTGCACCAATTATGATTTCGATAAACATTACAAGCTTCTTCGGTGCATTTCATTGGCACAAGAGGCGAGGGAGCCTCGGTTGCCATGATTAGTGACCCAACCGGGCAAGCTGGAGTTCATCGCTACCCAGCGTCTGGCCAATATGATACGAAGATTTCATGTCACACCGGTTCACCGCGCGCCGGCTGGCGAGGCCGTGTGATGGCTTCCCTTGGACGGCCGGTCGGGCCCAAACTGGTCGGCGCGCCCAAGCCAAGGCGGGCGCTCGCGAAAACAACGCATCTGCGTGGAATCCGATCTCGTTGGGCAGTCACTTACTGCGCTCTCGCGGTTGCTCGCGCGCGGCGCGGTTTCATCACACGAGATCGTCGTGGCGTATCTCGATCGCATCGCCCACCTCGACTCGCATCTGCACGCTTTTGTCGAGGTCTATGGCGACAGTGCCCTCGCCCAGGCACAGCACGCAGACCATGAGCGACGCAACGGCAACGTGAGGGGTCCGCTGCACGGCCTGCCGGTCGCGCTCAAGGACCTGCTGCACGTGCAGGGGCGCATGACGGGGGCCGGTTCGAAGAGTCGTCCCCACGGTGTGGCGACGGAAACGGCGAGTGCTGCGCAGCGGCTGTTCGCCGCCGGAATGATTGCGCTCGGGAAGACCCATCTGGTCGAGTTCGCGTTCGGCGCCTGGGGTCGCAACGCGCCGCTCGGCGCACCGTGGAACCCGTGGGACACCACAACCCATCGCGTCGCCGGAGGATCAAGCAGCGGCTCGGCAGTAGCCGTCGCCGCCGGCCTCGCGCCTGTCGCAATCGGCTCCGATACCGGTGGATCGATCCGCATTCCGGCGTCGCTATGCGGCATCACGGGGTTCAAGCCAACGTACGGCGTGATCAGCCTCGCGGGCGTGTTCGCACTCGCCACGACACTCGATTCGCTGGGTCCTCTCACCCACAGCGTCGACGACGCCGCGCGGCTTCTGGGCGCGATGGCAGGACCCGATCCTCGCGATCCAGCGACGCAAGTCGCGCCGTCGATAGACTGGGAGGCGGCACTTGCAACCGAACCCGACCTGCGCGGAATGCGCATTACGGCACTCACCATCGAGCAATTTCAGTGGCCCGCCCAGTCCGATGTGCTGGCCGCGCGCGCCGATGCGATGGCCACGTTTCGTGCCCTTGGCGCGAAGATCGAGGAAGCCCGCGTTCCGTTCGACCTCGACGATGTGATGCAGCGCAATGGCCGCATCATCGCCGCCGAGGCATATGCGCTGCACCGGGCGTATGTCGAGGACGAAGCACTCGAGATCGATCCCTGGGTACGGAAACGCATACTTGCCGGCAAGGCGATAGCAGCCAGCGAATACCGTGACGAGCTGGCGCAACGCAAGCAAACGGCTGCCCACTTCAACGCCTGGATGCGCGATCGGGATGCGCTGCTAACGCCGACGCTGCCGATCACGGCGGTCCCCCTGGGCGACGTCGACGAATCAACATCGCCGCTGGCCACGTTCACGCGCGCAGTCAACTACTTCGGAGCGTGCGGGTTGTCGCTTCCGGCGGGACTGTCCGCCGCGGGTCTTCCGATCGGAATGCAGTTGGTCGGCGCGGCGTTTGCCGACGCGACGTTGATACGGCTCGGGCGCGCGTTCCAGTCGCTCACCGACTGGCATTTGCGACGGCCTGACCTGTCGGCATGGGACTAATCGGGGCTGGCGCGGGAACCGTGTCCGCGCGGTTTTGGTTGCTCCTGAGATTGAGTCCGCGACGAACCGGATTGGTGCGTCAATGGCTAAACAGCAGGCGCTCGGTGCGGACTACGCGGCGGACCAGACGACCATCGGGGACACTGGTGTGCGCCGGAGCTGGCCGCGGCTTGCCCTGTCGGCTCGCCTACAAGGCGAGCGCAGCGCGGGTTCCTTGCTCGATCGCGCGCTTCGCGTCGAGCTCCAGAGCAAGGTCGGCGCCCCCAATGAGTTGCGCCTCGATTCCCAGCGCCGCGAGGCCCGCGACCAGTTCACGCTGCGGCTCCTGGCCGGCACAAATAACCACCGTGTCCACGTCGAGGCAGTGCGGCTTGCCGTCAACCTTGATCTGCAGACCCGCGTCGTCGATCTGCACGTATTCGATGCCAGCAAGCATCTTCACGCCGCGTCGGCGCAGGAGAGCGCGACGGATCCAGCCGGTAGTCTTGGCCAGGCCTTCGCCGACCTTCGCACGCTTGCGTTGCAGAAGCCACAGCGCTCGCGCTGGCAACTCGTCATCTGCCGGCTTCAATCCGCCACGGTGGACGTAATTGCGATCGACTCCCCACTCCGCACAAAATGCCGCGATTGCCCGATCGTCAGTGCGGCCGTCGCTCAAGTGACCGTCGGCGACATCGTCACCCGCTGTAAGCAACTCGGCGACGTCGAATCCAATGCCGCCGGCGCCGACTACCGCAACTCGTCTGCCGGCGACTCTTCGGCCCTCGACCATCTCGACATAGTCGACCACCTTGGGATGGTCGAGCCCGGGTATGGAAGGGCGCCGCGGCACGACACCGGTCGCCAAGACAACGTCGTCATAGCCGCGCAAATCTTCGACGCCGACGCGACGATTCAGGCACAGCTTGACGTTCAACCTCGACAGTCGCGTGCGGAAATATCGCAGCGTCTCGCTGAATTCCTCCTTGCCTGGAATGCGGCGCGCGAGATTAAACTGCCCACCGATCTCCGCCGCAGCGTCGAAAAGCGTGACCTCGTGGCCTCGTTCCGCTGCCGTCACCGCGCACGCCATACCTGCGGGTCCGGCACCGACGACCGCGATCCTTCGCCTTTGTGCCGCGGGCACAAGCTTCAACTCCGTCTCGCGGCAGGCAAACGGATTGACAAGGCAAGTCGCTGTCCGTCGCTCGAAGATCTGATCGAGGCAGGCCTGATTGCAGCCGATACAGGTGTTAATTTCGTCGGCGCGATTCTCCTGCGCCTTCTTCACGAATTCCGGATCGGCAAGAAACGGTCGCGCCATCGACACCATGTCGGCATCGCCTCGCGCCAGCAGCGCTTCGGCAGTGGCAGGATCGTTAATGCGATTGGTCGTGATCAACGGGATTCTCACCTCGCCCATCAGCCGGCGCGTCACCCATGCAAATGCGGCGCGCGGGACCATGGTGGCGATGGTCGGAATGCGCGCCTCGTGCCAACCGATGCCGGTGTTGATGATCGTCGCCCCTGCCGCCTCGACGGCGTGGGCGAGCGCAACGACCTCGTCCCACGTGCTGCCGCCCTCGACTAGATCAAGCATCGACAGGCGGTAGATGATAATGAAATTCGCGCCGACCGCTTCGCGCGTGCGGCGCAGAACCGCCAGTGGAAATCGGATCCGGTTAAGGAACGAACCGCCCCACGTGTCGTGGCGGTGGTTGGTCTGCGGCGCGACAAACTGGTTGATGAGGTAGCCTTCGGAGCCCATGATCTCGATGCCGTCGTAACCGGCCTCCTGCGCTCGCCGCGCACATCGTACGTACGCCGCGATGGTGCGGTCGACGCCCCAACGCGTCAGCGCGCGTGGCCGAAACGGCGTGATGGGTGACTTGAGCGCCGATGGCGCGACGCACAGCGGGTGGTACGCGTATCGCCCGGCGTGGAGGATCTGCAACGCGATCTTGCCACCCGCTGCGTGCACCGCCTCCGTGACGAGGCGATGCTTGCCGACCTGCCAGCGGAACGACAATTGCGACGCACGCGGCTCGAGTCGGCCGGCAAAGTTGGGTGCGATGCCGCCGGTGACGATCAATCCGGCGCCCCCTCTGGCCCGCGCCGCATAGAAGGCCGCGAGCTTATTGAACCCGTCCGCTTCTTCCTCCAACCCGGTATGCATCGAGCCCATGAGAACGCGGTTGGCAAGGGTCGTAAAGCCTAGGTCCAACGGCGCGCACAGGTACGGATAGGAAGGCATCGTAGGCAGGAGCGAAATGTTTCGCCCACAGCGTATCATGCACGCAACCGTGCGAATGAATTGGCACCGACCTCTGCGGGGAACATTCATGCGGGCGAGCATTCCGATCGGCTTCTTGTCGGGCGCCATTGCGTTCGCAACCTTTGCAAACGCGGATTCGGATCCGATGCTGCGCGTCGGCTCCAAGCGCTTCACCGAGTCGTACATCCTGGGCGAGATCATCAAGCAGACCGCCGAAGGCGCGGGTGCGACGCCAGCCATCCACCGCCAGGGACTGGGCAACACGGCCATCGTCCTCAACGCGCTTACCACCGGCAGTATCGACGTCTACCCGGAATACACCGGAACGATCGCCAAGGAAATCCTCAAACTCGATTCCGTCCCGCCGCTGCCGGAGTTGAACGCAAAACTTGCTTCCATGGGTCTCGCTGCCGGCGTCCCGCTGGGATTCAACAATTCCTATGCCCTTGCCATGCGCGGCGACGACGCACGCACCAAGAATCTTGCCAAGCTCTCCGACCTCAAGCTGCACCCGGAGCTTCGCCTGGGACTGTCGCAGGAATTCATCGGTCGCGCCGACGGCTGGCCGGGATTGAAGCGGGTTTATGACTTGCCATTCGCCACACCGCGCGGGCTCGATCACGGCCTGGCCTATGAAGCGATCGCCGAGCATCAAGTCGATGCGATCGACATCTACTCCACCGACGCCAAGGTCGACCGCTACAGCCTGAGCGTGCTCGCCGACGACCGCAACTATTTTCCGCGCTACGACGCGGTGCTGCTCTATCGCGCCGATCTGCCGCAACGGTTGCCGAAGGCCTGGGCTGCGCTCGCCCGACTCGAGGGCCAGATCGACGCCGCGACGATGCGCAAGATGAACGCTTCCGCCGAACTGGAAGGTACCGACTTTGCCGCGGTTGCAGCGGGTTTCCTCGCGCAGCGCGCCGGCGGCTCCGCAAGGCCCAGCGCGACGCCGGCCGGGGACTTCTGGAGCAAGCTCTTCGGGCCGGATTTCGGCCAGCTCACGCTCACCCATCTCGCACTGGTGTTCGTGTCCCTCGCGGCAAGCATCGTCGTTGGCATCCCCCTGGGAATTCTTGCCGCAAAGCGTCCGGCGACCGAAGGCGTCATCCTCGGCGTCACCGGTGTCGTGCAGACGATCCCCTCCCTCGCGCTGCTGGCCGTACTCATTCCCCTGACCGGCCGCATTGGCGCGGTGCCCGCGTTCATCGCCCTCGCCCTGTATGCGCTGCTGCCAATCGTTCGTAACACGCACACGGGGCTAACGCAGATTGCCCACGGCATGACGCTGGCGGCGCAATCGCTGGGTATGCGGGCGGCAACGATCTTGAGCAAGATCGAGCTGCCGCTCGCCGCACCGACCATTGTCGCGGGCATCAAGACTTCGGCCGTTATCAATGTCGGCACCGCCACGATCGCCGCGTTTATCGGCGCGGGCGGCTACGGTGAACGCATCGTCACCGGGTTGGCGCTCAACGACCACGCGCTGCTGCTCGCCGGTGCGATTCCTGCGGCGGCGCTGGCGCTGCTGATCGAAGGCGGGTTCCGCGTCGGCGAGCTATGGCTCATACCCGCAAGCCTGCGTCGACCTCACTGACAGGTTCCGCCGATAGTGGCCCCGCGCCCGACGCCTATTTGCTTCGTCGGCTCACATGACCCCGATCGACCCTTCCGACATCGAATGGACCGCCGTTCGCGCGCAAGGCGCCGGGGGGCAGAACGTGAACAAGGTCTCGAGCGCCGTGCATCTGCGCTTCGATGTCCGCGCCTCATCGTTGCCCGAGCCGATCAAGGCGCGCCTCTTCGCGCGCAAGGACCAGCGCATCACCGCAGACGGAGTGATCATTATCAAGGCGCAGCGCTATCGCAGTCAGGACCAGAATCGCCAGGACGCGCTGGCACGGTTGCAGGCGTTGGTGGACAGCGCCGCCACAGTGCCGCCTCGGCGCAAGCCGACGCGGCCGACGAAGGGCTCGCAACGCCGACGGGTCGAGGGCAAGGTCAGGCGCGGACAGGTTAAGGCGTCGCGCCGCCGTGTGGTCGAGTAGCGAGCAGCTGCGGCGCGCCTGAAAGGTTCGACTCGCGCTTGGCGCCTCTAGATACCCAGGCGCACCGGAGCCAAATACTGTTGCCGGTAAGTTTCGAAAGGGACCGTGTCCGCGGCCTCGATCCGGCGTTGCTCGGCGATCGATTCTTCGGCCAGGCGCGCGAAGCGAGCGGCCGTCTCCGCCGACAGGGGGAGTCCAAGAATCGTGTCCCGGTGCGCGCGCGATTGCGCGAGGACGAAAGCGACGTAGGAGTTGGCGTAACCTTCCATCGCCTGCAGGACACGTGCCGACGGCGTCAAGCTGGAATCGCGCAGTGTCGCCACCGCTGCCGCGAGGGCCTCACCGTGTGCGGTGCCTCCGGTCGCACGATCGAGCGCTGCCGCGATCGGTGCGCAATCGGCGAGCACTTCACCGCCCCATTCGACCAGTTCGATCTGTTGCCCATGCCGCGCGAGGCGCAGACCCGGCTCTCGCCCATGCGAGGCGGCACGCTGCTTGTTGCCGATTATGTCAGCGAGTTCCTGCGGCGTGTCCGGCGGGCTGTCGCAAAGCAGGCAGTGCAGCAGAAACACATCGAGAAAGCGGACGGTGGCGGCTGTGATCGCAATGGGCACGAATGGGTCGAGGTCCATGAGCCGTACCTCGACGTACTCGACGCCGCGATCACGCAGCGCATGCAGCGGGCGCTCACCCGGCCGTATGACACGCTTTGGCCGGATGGTGCCGTAGAACTCGTTTTCGATCTGCAGCAGGCTCGTTGCGAGCTGCCGGTACTCATCCCCGTCGCGAATCCCAATCGCCTCATAGGCCGGATACGGCCTGGTAAGCGCCGTCTGCAGCGAGGCCGCGTAGCTCTTAAGGTCGTTGTAGCTCACCGCCAAGGAGGACTGCGCGTCGCTCTGATAGCCCAGTCGACCCATGCGCAACGACGTCGCGTACGGAAGATAGAGCGTGTCGTTGCTTAGTCGCTGCAGCTCGTGCGTGCGGCCAGCGACAAAGGTCGAGCACACCGCGGGTGAGGCGCCAAAAAGGTAGAGCAGCAGCCAGGAGTGGCGGCGGAAGTTGCGGATGAGCGCAAAGTAGGCGTCATTGGAGCGCGCGTCCGAGAGCGAGAAATTGTAATGAATGCCGGAAATGGTCTGCATGCGACGGCCGTAACGATGGGCAAGGCCCGTGCGATACACCGTCTTGGCACGGCCGATATTGGAAGTCCCATAACGGCCGATCGGGATGGCATCGTCCGCAGGCAGGCGGCAGGGCATGCTCGCGCTCCAGAGGAGCTCGTCGCCAATGGCGCGGTAGACGACCTGATGAATTTCGGTAAGCTCCTTCAGGCAGGACTCCGCGCTGGTGTGCACACCGGTAATGAGCTCGAGCTGCGATTCGCTGAAATCGGTGGTAACGTGCGAATGCCTGAGCGCGGAACCGAGTGCGGCGGGGTGCGGGGTCGTGGAGAGTGTTCCATCGGGCCGCATCCGCAGGCTCTCTTTTTCGATGCCACGCCGGAGTCCCTGCAGCACCTCGCGCGGGGTCGCATTGAGGCGTTCCTGGCAATGCGCGACTGGCTTGGAGGACATCAGCGGGGTGGGCGACGCGGGACGCGCATTGTATAACGGCTCATGGTGCGCTGTGATTCTCGCCTGCCGGGTCAACTGGGGACGTTATCGGCGCGTTATTGCACCATTGCTACAAAGGAGATCTCACGATGAAAACCAAAATTGCCCGCTTCGCCTCGCCATTCGTTGGCTCATGCTTGCTCATGCTTGGCCTGCTCGCGACGCCGGTCGCTTCGTCGGCCCAGGCGTACGTTTCGGTCGCCATCGCGCCGCCCGCGCTTCCGGTATACGTGCAGCCTGTCCTTCCCGGGCCGGGCTACATCTGGGCACCGGGGTACTGGGGCTACGGTGCGGTTGGTTACTATTGGGTGCCTGGTACCTGGGTACTCGCGCCCTACGTCGGTGCACTGTGGACCCCGGGATATTGGGGCTGGGGCAACGGCGCCTATTTCTGGCACGGCGGCTACTGGGGACCCCACGTTGGATACTACGGCGGCATCAATTACGGCTTTGGCTACGTCGGCGTGGGCTACCACGGCGGATCCTGGAACGGCGGGGTTTTCAACTACAACACCGCGGTAACGAACGTCAACGTCACCAATATTCACAATACCTATAACACGCCTGTCGCGCAGAATACCTCGGTGTCCCGCGTGAGCTACAACGGCGGGGCCGGCGGCATCACTGCCCAGCCCACCGCTGAGGAACGTCTCGCCGAAAACGACCGGCACACGCCGGCGACGCAGCTGCAAACAAGACACGAGCAACTGGCTAGCACCAACCGGGCCCAGTTCGCGTCGGTGAACCACGGTAACCCGTCGCTGGCGGCTACCCCCCGGGCAGCCACATTCAAACAGGCAAATACCAACCCGACTTCGGGCACACATGCGCAGAACACGGGGCAGCCGCACATCACCCAGAGTCGCACGCAGTATGCGCCGCAGGGACAGCCGCACATCACCCAGAGTCGCACGCAGTATGCGCCGCAGGGGCAGCCACATCCGCAGGGACAGCCGTCTCCGCAGGGGCAGTCATACCCGCAGGGCCAGCAACACTCACAGGGCCAGCAGCACGCGAGCCAACCCGCGGCGCATCACGAGGAGGGCCGGCACTAGCCAGTCCGCTGCCACGCCTGCGCCCGCGGGTGCTTCAGGGCCTCTCGATCGACGACGAATTCCGGCACGCGGCCGCCGAGCGCGTCGACGATGCTCCGCAGGCCGGTCGCTGCCATGTTGTGGAAACACTCGTCGGTCCAGCACAACGAATGCGGGGTCACGACGACGTTGTCCATCGTGAGTAGCGGGTTAGCGGGGTCGACCGGCTCCTGCTCGAACACATCGAGCGCCGCGCCGGCGATGCGCCGCTCCCTTAGCGCGTCGATCAGCGCCTGCTCGTCGACGATCGGCCCGCGCGCGACGTTGATGAAATATGCTTCAGGTCGCATCAGCGCAAACTGCTGCGCGCCAATGAGGTGATGCGTCTTCTCATTCAACAGGCAGCAGACGACCACGAAATCCGCCGTCCGCAGCAGGGTCTCGAGCGGGACTTTGCGCGCACCCAAGTAGCCCAGCTCGATGTCATTGGCAAACGGGTCAGCGGCGACGAGCTTCAAATCGAATGTACGCGCCATACGCAGCAGTTCGCGGCCAATGCCGCCGGCACCGATGACGCCGAGCGTGCGCCCGGTCAGGCCGCGCCCCATGTTGTCCATGCGTTCGTGCCAATGTCCCGTGCGAGCGAGCCGGTCTTTGAGGAAGAGTCTGCCCGCAAGCGCCAGGATGAACGTCAATGCGGTCGTCGCCACGGGCCGTGGCATCGCGGTCGGCGTGTTGGTCACGATCACGCCGGCCTTGGTCATCGCCGCTACGTCGACCGAGTCGTAGCCCACCCCGTGCCGTGCCACAATCCGCAAGCGGCAGTCAGGACGCGCAACGGCGGCGGCGGGAACGCGGGCAATGTTCACGTAGAGAGCGTCGTACCGCGCGGCTTGGTCGGCAACGATTTCGGGCACGACTTGCGGCAGGTATTCCCATTCGATGTCGGGGGCGGCGTCGAGTATGCCCAGTGCCGTGCGGCCGAATGCGGGCTCACCCCGCGCGTCGAGTATGTCTCGGGTCAGCCCTACGCGAAACGTCGCCTTCATGGTCGTCTCCCTGCGGCGAGCGCGCTGCGCAGCACGTCGATGCCATGGCGCAGTGCGGCCTGCAACAGTAATTGGTCGATCCCGTACGCCATCAACCGGAAACCCCGCGCGGCGTAGTCTCGCGCCCAGTCGTCGTCGGTGGCAAGCATCCCCGGCGCTTTGCCGTGCGTGCTGCAGGCACGTAGCACGCGATCAACCGCCGCAAGATAGACGGGGTGCTCGAACTGCGCCGGTATCCCCAGAAAATTGGTGAGATCGAACTGGCCGATCCACAGCGCGTCCACGCCGGGCACGGCAGCAATCGCCTCGACGTTGTCCAGACCCTCCGCGGTTTCCACCTGGACGATGACGAGCGTGCGTTCATGCAGAGCCGCGATCTTGGCCCCGACGTCGCCACCTTCGTAGTCGTCATGGGCAAACCCGAACGCCGCCCCGCGGCGTCCTTGTGGTGGATAGCGGGTGCAGGCCACGATGTGCTCGGCCTCGGCGCGTGTCCCAACCATTGGCACCATGACACCCAGCGCGCCGAGATCGAGCGCACGGGCGATGAAGTGGTACTCGCCTCGCGGGACGCGGGTCATCGGCACGAGGCTGAGACCCCGACAGAGCGCGATCTGCGTCTTCAGGGTTTCGAAGCCGAGCCCCGTATGTTCCATGTCGTAGAGGAGAAAGTCGGCACCGGCGTTGCGGCAGATCTGCGGCAGACCCGGCGCGAGGAGTTCGAACACCATGGCGCCGGCGGCGGTGCCCCCATCCCGCAGGCGGCGCTTGACTGGATTGTCGCGCATGGGTGGCTTGGAACGCGTTCCGGGCGGCCCGGTCCGCCGCCTCAAGACATTCGATACGGTTCGAGTTGGAGCGATTCGACCTGTGCGCCGAGCATCACCAGCGAGCCCGTGCGCCGCGCGAACCCGTCCTCCGAGAACTCGAATACAAAGGTCCGGCGCACGCGCGCGACCCCCTCCGGGTCGCGGGCCAGACGCAGGCGCGCGCCCTGAACCGTGTCATCGAGCAATTGCAGGCCATGTTCCTTACATGCTCTCCGCGCGACGCCGATAGCGGCCTCGCGCGCCCGCAGTGTGTCGAAAACGAACCAGACGCCGGCGAGCGTGAAGAGAAGCAGAAGCGTTTCCGACATGATCGTGGTGGAAGAGCGTCAGGCAAGGATACAGCCCGCAATCGGATCCCGGGGATGCTTGCCCCACCCGGATCCAGCCCAAGCCGGCGATTTCACGCTTTCGCAGGGCGCGGCGGCGGATGCCATCGATGGTCGGTCGCGTGGATCGCACGCAACATCCTCATCATGCGTACGGCCGTCTCGCGTCCTCGATAGTAGCCGGGGAGCCGTAAACACTCCACGAATCCCAGCGTTCGGTACAACGTATAGGCCGCCTCGTTCTCGGCTCGCAACTCGACGTGGATCGTTGCGATTCCGGCAGTGGTCGCAGATGCCAAGAGCCATTGCATCAGCCGCCGCGCGGTGCCACGTCGCTGACAGGCGGGGCGCACGGCGAGCAGCACCAGGTGGGCACGTTCCTCGCCAAAGGTCATGATTGCGAAACCGATCATGCGCTCGCCGTCGCGCGCGACGAGGGTTACCGTCTCGGGTTCGTCGATCAGCTGACGTACACGCTCGCTTCGGTACTGCCAGCCGAGTCCGGTCTCGATCAAGTCGCGCGACATGGACGCAATCGCAGGCGCGTCGCCGCGGCAAGCCGGTTGCAAGGTTATGTCCCGCCAACTCACGGGAGCGATTTTGCCATGCCTGCGGTTGCGCTGAAACCCGTGCCCCCGCATCATGTCGTCTTGATCCCGCGCCTTGAGCAACCGCATGCGGACGCCTAGCGACGCCATTCACCCGGCTAGACAACTCTCCCGTCGCGAGGCACTCGCGCTCATCGGCACGTCGGGCGCGGTCTTGCTGGCCGGCGTTACGCCGCGGCCGGCGAGGGCAGAAGCCGCCGTGGGGGAACCGCCTGTTTGCATCGCCCGGCCGGAGCAGACCGAAGGCCCGTTCTTCGTCGACGAGGCGCTCAACCGGTCTGATATCCGATCCGACCCGCGTACGGGCGAAATCAAGTCGGGTGTGCCGCTGCGGCTTGTGTTCAACGTGTTGCGGTCGCATGGCACGACCTGCGCGCCGCTGTCGGGCGCCCACGTCGACCTGTGGCACTCCGACGCGAACGGACGCTATTCCGATGGGTCCGGCTTCGGCGACGGACCCTCGACCGCCGGGCAGCAGTTCCTGCGCGGCTACCAGCTCACCGATGCCGCCGGGAGCGCCCAGTTTCTGACGATCTTCCCGGGGTGGTACGGCGGTCGGGCAGTGCATCTGCACTTCAAGATCCGCGCCGCGCGGGATTCGACACCTGGCTTCTCATTCACCTCGCAGTTGTATTTTGACGATGCGCTGACGGCGCGCGTCTTCACCATGGAGCCCTACGCGAGCCGCGGGCGGCGGTGGATGCGCAACAGCGACGATGGAATCTTTCGCGATGGCGGCAAGCAGTTGCTGCTATCGGCCGAACCCGATGGCGCTGGCCTCGCCACGTCGTTCGCCATCGGGTTGCTCGTGTAGCGTGCCTACTGATCTGGTTTGGCGCCGGAAATCCTGACCACGCGAGCCCACTTCACTATGTCGTCCGAGATGTACTTGCCAAATTCGCCGGGCGCCATGGTCATTGCGATCGCGCCCTGCGCGGCCCATTCGCCGCGAATGTCGGAGCGGCTGACGATGCGAGTGATCTCGGCATTCAATCGGCTCACAATGGCCGGCGGCGTTCCCTTGGGCGCCATGATTCCGAGCCAGATGGTTGCCTCGTAGCCGGGGACTCCCGCCTGCGCAACTGTCGGCACGTCCGGAAGGACCGTCGAGCGCGTGCTACCCGTCGTTGCCAGCGCCCGCACCTGGCCCGCCTTAATGTGCTCGCTCATCGTCGTCACGGCGTCGAACATCATCTGCACCTGCCCACCGATGAGGTCGGTGCGCGCGCCCGAACTGCCGCGATAGGGTACGTGCACGATGTCGACCCCGGCCATTGTCTTGAAGAGCTCCCCGGCCATGTGGTAGGGCGTACCGGGCCCCGATGACGCGTAGTTGAGTTTCCCCGGCTGCGACTTGGCAAGCGCGATGAACTCGGCGAGCGTCCTGGCCGGAACGGAGGGATGTACGACCATGACCAGGTCCGAGTAGTTGATCGGGGCGACGGGCACGAAGTCGCGCATCAACGCGTAGGGCTTGTTCGCAAGCAGCGACTCGTTGACGGTTTGCGCATTGGAGATAAGCAACAGCGTGTAGCCATCCGCCGCACTTTTCGCCGCCGCGTCCGTGCCGACGACGGAGCCGGCGCCGGGACGGTCGTCGATCACGAACGCCCGGCCGAGCACCTGCTGTAGGCGCCGTCCGACGTCGCGGGCGTAGAGGTCGGCGGGGCCGCCCGCGGCAAATGGAACGATGATCTTGACCGTACGTGCCGGATAATCCTGGGCACGCACCGGGCCGGCCAGGGTCGCGAGCCCCAGCAGGGCGCCGGCGACGCAGCGTACGAGTGGCGTGGGGCGGGAGACAGCCTGCGACATCGTTACTCCGACTCTTCTGCCATGGTGGCCATCCGGCATCAGGTTGCGCGGACCCCCCGCCGCAATGCACATGCAGGCGATGAGGCTGCAAGAAGATGGTCTTCTACATCGCCAAAAAGGGCAAGCTCCTCGCTCTGCCCCCAACCATCCGATGCACCATGTGGGATATCCTGCGACGATAAAAATAAGAACGGGCCACTCTCATGGCCCGTGGATTTCCTGCGCCCGCCCCGCTGGGAACCGGGCTCGAGGAATTAAACCTGTTCGCTTATTGGCATGCTGCTCCGTCAATGTAAGGGAGCGGTCGCTCGCCAAAGACCTCAATCCGCAGTGGAGATCGCCGCATCGCGCCCCCTACACGCCCCGCATTCTCCCCCGCCAGTGCCCGGCGTGAATCAGCGGTTGTCTGATTCTGCTGTAGGACGCCGACGAAACCCCGAGGCCTTGGCAGAGGGCGCGCCATGACGCCTTGATTTTAGTCCCGTATTGGACTATATATAGCTAATAGTCTTGTTTTGTACCGGCTCTGATGCCGCCAACATGACCCGTTCCGCAGCCCGCGCCACACCCAAGCATGGCGCCCGATCCGCCGCCGATCGACTCTCCGGACCGGCGTTGCGCACATTTTTCCGCATTGCGGAAGCGTGGCGGCTCTCCAGCGAAGAGGCGCGCACGCTGTTGGGTAATCCACCGCGCTCGACGTACTTTGCCTGGAAGAAGACCGGGAACGGCCAGCTCGCGCGTGACACGCTGGAGCGCGTCTCCTACCTCCTCGGCATCTACAAGGCTTTGCAGATCCTGTTGCCCGATGTCGCTGCAGCGGACGCATGGGTGCGTAAGCCCAATGCCGCACCGCTTTTTGGTGGCGCCCCCGCGCTGCAGCGCATGCTCTCCGGCAACGTCGCCGACCTGTACGTGGTGCGGCAATATCTCGACGCGTCGCGCGGTGGCTGAGCCAGCCGATTCGGAGCGCCTGCCTGCGCGGGCGAGCGCTTTGCCGACCCGTCGCACGCGGTGGCGGCCGAGTCATCGGCTGATCCCGAGCCGCTTTCCACCCGTCGGTTTGTTCGATCGCGTCGCCGACCCCGACGACCTCGACGCCGTGTTTGAACTCGAGGCGATGACCAACGACCGCCTGCGCGACGAGGCAGGCGTGCTGGCGTTGGTCCCGAAGGAGGATCGGGTGAGCGGTCCGGGCACGACGCCGATCATGGCCGCGTTCACGCACCTCAACCCCGAAGGCAGTCGCTTTTCCGATGGCTCGTTCGGAGTCTATTACTGCTCGCAACGGCTCGAAACTGCTCTGGCCGAAGTGCGGCATCACCAGGAGCGGTTCCTGCGTCGCACGCGCGAAGGGCCGCTGCGCCTCGAACTGCGTCTCTACCTCGCCGACCTCGACGCTCGCCTGGTGGACGTACGCGGTCTCCCGGAGTGCCACCGCGCCGACGACTACGGTCCGAGCCAGAAGCTCGGCCGCCTGCATCGGGTTGGGGGACGCGACGGCATACTCTACCGCAGCGTGCGCCACGAGCACGGTCTGTGCGCCGCGCTGTTCCGTCCGCGCTTGCTCCGCAACTGCCGCCAATCGAAGCATTACGCCTTCCACTTCGACGGCAGGAGCGTCACCGCCATCGACGAACTGGAGAATGTCTGGACCACGCGGTGAGCAAGTGGAATGCGTCCGACCAATCGGCAACCGGCGTGCCCTATCCGGGCCGTTATCACCGTGGCGGCTTATGCAGTGCGAACATAACGCCCGCGCGGCAGGTACAATCCAGCGATGGCCGGGCTCACACATGATTTGGCCACGGAGCGCGGACCGCGGATCGAGGTCAAGCTCGATGCCGGCTTGGGCGATGAAAGGTAGGCAGCGATGCAGGCTGATCCAAATCCGCACCTTCCCTTTTTCAAGGATTGCCGCCGATGAGCCGCAAACATGAAAACCTCCTGCGCGCGCTTTTTCAGGATCCGGTCAGCGGAAACATCCAGTGGCGCGAGGTCGAGTCGTTGCTGCATCATCTGGGCGCCGCGACCGAGCCGCTTGCGAAGGCGCGACTGCGCGTGCGCTTGAACGGCGTCGAGGGTACGCTGCATCGTCCGCATCAGGGTGACGCCCTCGGCCGGCAAGACATCCTTCACATCCGGGAATACCTTTCGCACGCGCGGGCGACGCCCTCGCAGTACGAAGCGATTCGAAAGGCGTAGCGCCATGCATAACGAGATCGGAAGACCGGCCGCCAGAGGGTCGGGCGGCGTTGACCGATCGATGCGCGCACCAGGTGATCCATGGAGCGACCCATGTTTGTAACGCCCCTGTATGCCGGACTGCTGGCATTGTGGTTCCTGGTCTTGAGTTGGCGCGTCGTGCAGCGTCGCCGCAGCGGCATTTACCTCGGCGACGGCGGCGATCAGGCGTTGCTCCGCGTCATTCGCGGCCACGCCAACTTCGCCGAATACGTGCCGCTCGCGCTGTTGTTGATGGGCATGCTCGAGCTGAGTCGCTTTTCGATCTACGTGCTGCACGCGCTCGGCATCATGCTCCTCGTCGCTCGGCTGCTTCATGGCTACGCGCTGTCGTTCACCGCCCAGTTCACGTTCGGGCGTATCTGGGGTGCCACGCTGACCTTCGTTGTGCTGGCGATCGAAGCACTGCTGTGCATCTATCAGGGCATCGTGGGCCAGTGGGTTTGGTGCTGCGCGCGCTGAAATAAGGACTGCCCGCGCCAAGGTGCGAAGACCCGAACCTTATCTTTAGCCGAGACGATGCAATGGTCGAACCCGATCCGGAACTTATGGCAGACGACCGCCCCCTGTTCCGACCCGGCAAGCCGCCGCCGCGTTGGGGATTTCCGCTGCTCGTCGGGGCGTTGATCGCCGTCGGTGGCGCACTCTATTATTTCTGGTCACTTCGCCCCGCCTCGCCGCCGGTTGCGCCGGTGTCCGAGGTCAAGCCTCAAGCGGCGGCACCGGCGAGCGTCGAAACGCCGATCGAGCATCCCATCGAGGCACCGCCTGCTCCCTCGCTGCCGGCTTTGGCCGAAAGCGATGTCCCCGTCCACGAAGCGCTCGCGGCGCTCTTCGGGAGCGCATCCTTCGACCAGCTTTTTCAGCCACAGGACCTCATCCGCCATTTCGTCGCCAGCATCGACAACCTACCGCGGAAGACCGTCGCCCAGCGCCTGCTGCCTTTCAAGCCGGTGCCAGGACCGATGCTTGCCACGGGTCCGGAAGGCAGCGTGGTGATCGCCCCCGACAACGCGGCGCGGTACGCGCCGTACGTGCGGGCGCTCAACGCGGTCGACTCGGCAAAGCTTGTCGCAATCTACGTGCACTTCTATCCGCTGTTCCAACAGTCCTACGCCGAACTCGGTTATCCATCGCGCTATTTCAACGACCGCGTCTTCGAGGTCATCGACAATCTGCTCGCGGCCCCGGAGATCAAGGACCCGATCACGCTCACCCAGCCGAAAGTCCTGTATGAATTCGCCGACCCGGCGCTGCGCGATCTGTCCGCCGGTCAGAAGATGCTGGTACGGATGGGCCCCGAGAACGAGGCCAGGGTCAAGGCCAAGCTGCGTGAGATCAAGCGCGCGCTGACGCGGGGACTGTAAGGCGGCGGATCATCTCCGATCTCGTATCAATCTTAACGCCGCTTAAGGCGGCGCTTGTCACACCGGTGGCGGTTACGGCGCTGTTCTTTTTCGCGGCGCTGTTACTCGCCGAAGCCGCTGTGCGGGTGTTCCGCGCGCCACGCATCGCGGCGCTGGTCGTCGCCGGTGCCCTGCTCGGTGCACTGGAGAAAAGCTACGGCGGCGCGACCATCATGCCGCTGCCGAGCCTGCTGCTCGAAGCGTTGGCGATGGTCTTACTGTTCGAGGTTGGCCAGCGCATGCCCTTGGGCTGGCTGCGCCGCAACCCGTGGCTGCTCGCGGCGAGCATCGGCGAGTCAGCGGCCGCGTTCGCCGCGATCTACGCCGTGCTAGCGTTCGGATTCGCCATGGCTCCGATCGACTGTGCACTGGTCGCCGCGATTTGCATGGCGGCCTCGCCCATCGTGGTCATGAGCGTAAGCAAGGACCTGCATGCCCGCGGCCAGGTGTCCGAGCGGGCACTGCTGTTCTGTACCCTCTCCAGCGTCTATGCGGTGCTCCTTGTGCAGTTGTTCCTCGCCGGTTACCGCGCCGCCGCGCGTGTGGAGCTTGTCTCCGTTATGCAGCCGATCTTTCAGCTCTCGGGGTCGTTTCTTCTCGGCGCGCTGGCGTCCGCCGCCCTGCGCCTCTATGCCGTCGTCACGCGCGCCCGTGGGGCGCTGCTCACCATCGGCATCATCTGTTGCTGTGTGCTTGTGTATGCCTGCGCCTTGCCTGTGGGCCTGTCGCCGATCCTGGCGGCGCTGTTTTTTGGCCTGATCGTGCGCGGCACGGACCGCACGCACCGGGTGCTGTCGCACCAGACCTCGGAGACCGGCGCAGTGCTCACGCTGGCCTATTTCATCCTGGTTGGTGCGTCGCTGCCGTGGATTGAATCGCCAGCGCTTCTCGGCATCGCTGCCAGCGCGGCCGCGGCGCGGCTGCTGGCAAAAGTCGTCGCCAACGCTGCCCTGGCCCCTCCCTCCGCGCTGGGTCCAGCGAAGGGCGCACTGGTCGGCGTGGCTTCCGCTCCCTTGTCGAGCCTCGCCCTCACGCTCATCGCGAGCGTTGCACAACAGCACGAACTGCTGCCTGCCGCGCAGGTCAGCGCGGGAGTCGTCCTTTTCATGGCCATTCTCGGACCGGTGCTAACCGAACTCGCGTTGCGCCGGGCCGGAGAACCGACGCGCGGCACCCCATGAGCGACGCGCTCGACTTCAAGCCCTCGCAGCCACTTACCCTTGGGGTGGAGCTCGAGCTCCAGCTCGTCGACCGCCGGGATGGCGACCTCACGCGCGCGGCAACCGATCTTTTTCGTCTCACGCAGAAGAAGCACCCCGGGCTCGACATCAAGCTGGAAATCACAGAGAGCATGATCGAGGTCGCAACGGCGGTGCAGACGACGTATCACGGCATCCTCGCGGACCTGCACTCATTGCGTGACGCGGTTTGCGACAGCGCGGCGCTGCTCAACGTCGGCGTCTGCGGCGGTGGCGCACATCCGTTCCAGATATGGACGGACCGGCACATCGCCGACGGGCCGCGAATGCGCTACATCTCCGAGCTGTATGGCTACCTGGCCAAGCAATTCACCGTGTTCGGACAGCACGTACATGTCGGATGTCCAGACCCCGACGCAGCGATAAGGCTAGTCCATGGTTTGGGACGCTATGTGCCGCAGTTCATTGCGCTCGCCGCAAGTTCACCGTTTGCGCAGAGCGCCGATACCGCCTTCGACTGCGCCCGCATGAACACCGTCGCCGCGTTTCCCCTGAGCGGCCGCATGCCTTTCGTTCGTGACTGGGCCGAGTTCAACGCTTACTTCGCCAAAATGCGCGCAACCGGAGTGGTCAGCAGCATGAAGGACTTCTACTGGGATATCCGCCCGAAGCCGGAATTCGGCACCGTGGAGGTCCGTGTCTTCGATACCCCACTGCGCGTGGAGCGGGCGGCCGCCCTGGCGATCTACACGCAGGGCATTGCGCGCGAGATCCTGTCGCGCCCAACACTCGAAGAAACCGAGGACGTCTATCTTGTCTACGGTTTCAATCGTTTCCAGGCGTGCCGCTTCGGGCTTCAGGGCGAGATCGTCGACCCGGTAACCCGGACGCGGCGCGTGCTTGCAGACGATATACGGGAAACCCTCGCGGCCATCCGACGGCACGGCCGTCCCGAGGACGACAGTGCGTGGCAAGAAATAGGACGCTGCCTCGAGTGGGGCAACGATGCGGCCTGGTTGCGTGAGCGATTTGCCGCCTCGGAGTCACTTGGGCGCGTCGTCGGCATGCAGATGGAGCGCTTCGCCGGAACGCTGTAGCAAGCGTCGCGGCGCAGATGCATTCAGGGGTCGAAGAGCGACGGTGTCAGCGAGGCGTGCAACTCGGTTGAGGGCGTATCCGCCAGGGCCGCCTCGTCGGGCCGGCAAAGACCGCTGATACGCACGCCGAGTAGGCGAATGCGGCGCTCGAGCGACACCCGTCGCAGGCACGCACCTGCCGCGCGGCGAATCGTCGCGGCATCCTGCGTAGGCGCGGCGATGGTGTAGTCGCGCGTGACCGTTTTAAAGTTGTCGTAACGCAGCTTGAGGCCGACCGTTCTTCCGACGTAGCCTTTGCGCTGCAGATCACCCGCAAGGCCTTCGCAAAGGTCCGTAAAGATTTGTGCAAGTACTTCGCGATCGCGTTGCGCGGAGAGGTCGCGCTCAAATGTAGTCTCGCGGCTGATCGTGACCGGCTCGCTGAAGGTCACGACGGGGCGCTCGTCGCGGCCGTTGGCCGCGTCATGCATCCAGGTCCCGCGATTGGAACCGAAGCGGTCGACCAGCCACGTGGGATCGGCGCTCGCGAGGTCGCCAATGGTCATGATGCCGAGCGCCTCGAGCTTCGCCGTGGTCTTCGGTCCGACCCCGTTTAGCTTACGTGCCGGCAGCGGCCACACGCGCTGCGACACATCGGCAGCGCTGAGGATAGTCAATCCGTCCGGCTTGTCGAGCTCGGAGGCGATCTTCGACAACAGCTTGTTGGGCGAAATGCCAATTGAGCACGATAATCCCGTCGCAGTGGCCACGGCGTCCTTGATGGCGCGCCCGACGCGGTGGGCGCGCTCGCCGGCCGCAGCCAGCGTCTCGTCCGCAGCGACCACGCCGTCGCCGAGTCCAACCTGCGTCAAGTCGATATAGATCTCGTCGATGCCGTGGTCCTCAACGTCGGGTGCCATGGCACGCACGGCGGCCTTGAAGCGACGCGAGTATTGCCTATAGGCATCGAAATCAGTCGGCAGCAATATCGCATCCGGCGCGAGGCGCGCCGCTTTCATCAGGCCCATCGCAGAATGCACGCCCAACGCGCGCGCTTCGTAGGTCGCAGTCGTTACGACGCCGCGCCCGGCATAGTCGCGCAACCGCGCATACTGGCGCCGCGTCGTTCCGCTGGCAGGATCGATTACCTCCGCGGGCTGGTGCCGGCTGCCGCCCCCGATAACGACCGCTTCACCCCTTAACTCCGGGTAGCGCAGCAGTTCGACCGACGCATAGAACGCGTCCATGTCAAGGTGCGCGATAAGGCGCTCGGTCATGAGGGTTCTCGGGACGACGGCCGCGGACGTCCACGCCAGTTTACCCGACGCATGGCAGACGGTGCACGCGCCGTTCTCGCCACGTTGCCGCGCACACATTTTCGTGCGAGCGCGGCCCCCGACAGCGTGCCGCTTCCTCCCAGCAGTGATACGCTTGAAGCTTCGTCCGCCTGCCTCGCCACCATGACTATCCGTCTACGCGAACTCCTCCCTGCTCTGGCCATCCTGGTTGCCGCGTGCTCGCAAGCGCCCGAGCCATCCCAATCGACTGCGGCGAAGGTATCGACGGCCACGCCGTCGCCGGTCTCCGCCACCGCTACCCATGCCGACGCCATCGCTTGGCGCAAGGACGACGTCGACGCCGCGTTCGCGTCCGCCAAGGCGGACAACAAGCCGCTGTTCCTTTATTGGGGAGCGGTCTGGTGCCCGCCTTGCAACCAGGTCAAGGCCACTCTATTCAACCGGCAGGATTTTATCGAGCGCTCACGCCATTTCGTTCCGGTGTACATCGATGGCGACAGCCCACGTGCACAGCAGCTTGGCGCGCGATATCACGTATCCGGCTACCCGACCATGATTCTGTTTCGGCCCGACGGCAAGGAGATCGTGCGTCTTCCCGGGGAAGCTGACCCCGAACAGTACATGCGCATGCTGACGATGGGCATGAACGGCGCGCGTCCGGCCAAGGAGGTACTGGCGGCGGCGCTCTCCGCAAGTCCCACCGCGCCCCATCTGTCCGGCGACGACTGGCGCATGCTCGCCTACTATTCGTGGATTACCGATGACGACCAGCTCGTGCCGGAGCGCAGCGTCGCGCCGACGTTGCAACGACTGGCGCAAGCCTGTCCTTCCGACCAAAAGGAAACCGCGGTACGCCTGGAGCTCAAGTCGCTGGCCGCCGCTGCGACGGCCAAGGGTGCGAAGGCTGTGCCCGACCCCGCGGCGAGCGCGAAGCTCCTGCTCGTGCTTGCTGATGCCGCACTCACGCGCGAGAACTTCGACACGCTGACCGAATATGCGGGGGCGATCACCGGCTTTGTCACGGCACCCCAATCACCCGAGCGGTCGCACCTCGTAACATCCTGGAGTGATGCGTTGCAACGACTCGTCGCCGACGAGAGCCTGTCGACTGCCGACCGGCTGAGCGCGGTCTCGGGCGAGGTCGCGCTCGCCCGGCTCGAACTCAAGGACGGCCCGCTGCCGGCACCGCTCCTCAAGACCGTGCGCGACGAGGTAACGCGCGCCGATCGCGAAACGACGGATCCCTATGCGCGGCAGGCCGTGATCGACGCCGCCGCGGACGCGCTCATCGAGGCCGGCCTGCTCGACGAAGCGGAGACGCTACTCAAGAGCGAGCTGACGCGCTCGCACTCGCCCTATTACTTCATGGTCGATCTTGCCGAGCTAGCCAAAAAACGCGGGGACACCGCGGCAGCGCTCGACTGGTACGCGCGCTCTTACGCCGCGGCACAGGGGCCTGCCACGCGCGTGCAGTGGGGAGTGCGCTACGTCAACGCGCGGATTGAACTCGCGCCACAGGATGTTGCCGGTGTGGAGCGGGCGGCCGCCAGCGTGATCGGCGAACTTGACCCGGTTCCGGACACCTTTTACGGCCGAAACCTGAGGTCTCTCGAGCGCATGGGCAAGAGGCTCACCGAATGGAGCAAAGATCCCGCGCAGCGCGCAGCGTCTACGCGCATTCGCAGCCAAATGGCTGCCGTCTGCGCGAAGCTCCCCGCCGCTGATCCCGCGCGCGCGACATGTTCGGGGGCGTTGCAAGCGCAAGCGGCCCGCGCGTGAGGCGACAGAGGCAAGCTAGTGCCCGGCCCGCCGCCGTTGCGTGAGATCGATATCGAGATACTTCCAGTACGTTTCGAATACCGGCGGCCGGAAGCCAAGTAGCCAAGGCTGCAGGAAATCGTTTTCCTGGCGGAATATCAGTGGCAGTTCCGGCATGTAGGTCTGCGCGAGTTCGGTCATCTTGCGCGCCGCCGCGATCTGCTCAGGCTCGGTTGCGCTGCGTAGAAACTGTTCGGCGGCGAGGTCGTAGTCGGCGAACTTGAACCGGGTTACGTTGATCTGCTGCGTCTGCTTGCCGTAGATCTGCAGGAGCTCAGGCCATCCCGATGGCGAACCGCCAAAACCGCCGAAGTACATCTGGAATTCGCCCTTTTCCAGCTCCTTGATGGCGTCCTGGAACGGCGTTACGTGAAAGTCCACCCGCACCGCGATCGCGTCCATGCACTTCTTCACCAGGGTCTGGATCTCGCGTGAAATCCCGCCCGAGCGCAGCGTCACGGTCAGCGTAAGCGGCCGGCCGTCTGCGGCCATGCGGAAACCGTCGCCGTCCAGCTTGCGGTAACCGAAACGGTCGAGCAGCGCCTTCGCCGCCGCGGGATCGTACAAAGGTCGCCAAGACCGCTTCGGATCGTGCCCCGCCACGCCAGGCGGCACGAGCTGATTGGCGGCCAGCGCCTGCCCCGCATAAACGACCTTGACCAGGGTTTCGGTATCCATCGCCAAGGCGATTGCCCGGCGCAAGGCGATACGGTCGTTGCTCATGCCGCCGATGACCGGATCCGCGACGTTGAAGTACAACGAGAACACAAACGGTTCGGTAAATACCTCGCGGGTCACCCCGCGGGCCGCGTACTCGGGCTTGAGCTTGCCATCGGCGAGCAGGCGGTTGGCGATCTCGCCGCGCAGGACGATGTAATCGAGCCCGCCCTGCTCGAATTGCAGCAGTCGGGTAAGGTCTTCCTCGATGATGTTGACTTCAACTACGCCGATCTGTGGCAGCACCTTGCCCCGCATGCCGCGCATCAGCCCCGCCAGCGCCGGATCATCGCTCTCCGGAAATCGGAGGACCCGGTAGCCGGGATTCGCCTCCAGCACCAGGCGCGAGCCGCGTTGCCACACGCGTAAGCGGAATGGACCGGTGCCTACCGCCCGGGTACGAATGTCACCGCCGGCTGCTTCGACAACTTCACGGGACACCGCCCCGACAAAGGCGAGCAGGTCCTCGATGTTGGGGTAGTTGGCCTCGTTCAGACGAATCTGCACGGTGTAGCGATCGAGAGCACGCAAGCCTTCGATAGGTCGATCGTAGTCCATCCTCGAGTCGGTCCGCGCCGCGTCGACGAGCGCGCGAGCGCCGATGATGAGGTCGGCCAGGACCGGGTTGCCGCCACGGCGCAGATTCGGATCCATCCAGCGCTTGTACGCATAGACATAGTCGGCGGCGACGAGCTCACGCGGCACACCTTTGAATGCCGGGTCGTCGGTGAAGAAGATGCCCGGCTTGATATGCATCGTCCACGTCCTGCCGCCATCGGTGATCTCGGGCGCCCCCGCCGCGGTCACCGGGACGAGTCGTGTCGGCGAGCGAAGGTAGCTTCGCTCGTAGAGCGGCTCGAAGATGGCGATCAGCACCTGGAAGGATGGGTCATCGGCGAACTGCTGTGGGTCGAGCGTATCGATATCGGGCGACGCGACGCGCAGGATTTTGGCCGGATCGGCACCCAGGGCCGCGACGCTTTGCCCAATCGCCACCGCAATCAGTATGCGCAAGGCAATGCGTACTGCTTGTCGGACCATCTCACCTCCGGGCCGCTGCGTGCGTCAAACCGACGCGGCGCGATTATGCATCAAACGGCCTCACCCGCGCGCCGCTTGCGTCCGATATCATGGGCGCCCCTGGGACGAAAAGAGGAACGACGATGCAGCCGACCTTTGTTCGTGCGGCGGTGCTAACCGTGATTCTCATGTTCGCCGCGACCGCGGCCGCCCAGGTCCGCATCGGTGTGACCTTGTCGGCTACCGGACCGGCCGCGTCGCTCGGCATCCCCGAAAAGAATACGCTTGCGCTGTGCCCGAAGACGGTCGCAGGCAAGACCATCGAATACATCGTGCTCGACGACGCGACAGATACGACTACTGCCGTCCAAAATACCAAGAAGCTGATCGGCGAGGAAAAGGTCGATGCGCTCATCGGCTCAACGACGACGCCGAACTCGTTGGCGATGATCGATGCGTTTGCCGAAGGAGAGACGCCGGCGATATCGCTGGCGTCGTCGATTCGCATCATTGACCCGGTCGACGCCAAGAAGGCGTGGTCGTTCAAGACTCCGCAGACCGATGTAATGATGGCCGGGGCCATTGTAGAGCACGCGACTGCGACCGGTATAAGAACGCTTGCTTACATCGGTTTCAACGACGCGCTCGGTGAAGCGTTCTTCGTCGAAATCGACAAGGCCGCCCGGGCGAGTAAGCTGCCCTTGGTCGCGAACGAACGCTATGCCCCGAAGGATACCAGCGTGACCGGCCAAGTGTTGAAGCTCATCGCCGCGAAACCGGACGCGATCGTCATCGGCGCTTCAGGAACGCCTGCGGCCCTTCCCGCGAGCGCGCTGGTCGAGCTGGGTTACAGGGGCAGGCTTTATTTCAATCACGGGGTCGCCAACAACGACTTCCTGCGCGTCGGCGGCAAGGACGTCGAAGGCGCGTTCGTGCCGGCGAGCCCGGTGATCGTCGCGAGTCAGCTTCCCGACTCGCACCCGGCAAAGCAGCGCGCGCAGGAGTACACGCGTGTCTACGAGGCCGCGTATGGGCCCGGCAGCGTGGCCGCGTTCGGCTCCTACGCTTGGGACGCCTGTCTCGAGCTTACCCATGCAATTCCCGTCGCGCTCAAGGTCGCCCCGCCGGGCACCGTCGAGTTCCGTCGCGCCCTGCGCGCCGCACTCGAGGCCACACGCGACCTCGACGTGACCAATGGCGTGGTCAACATGAGCGGAACCGATCACCTTGGATTGGACTCGCGGGCACGCGTCATGGTGCAGATTCATAACGGCGCTTGGGTTCTCCAGAAGTAACCCGCATCGGCCGGTTTCGTCACGGTACCGTTGCCTTGAAACGATCACCTGACCATCGAAGCGTGTGCGCGCGACACTACAAAAGCAAACCGCCGCGATGCAGGGCACCGCGGCGGCCGGAAACTGCCGTGGCGTGACCGCTAGCTCGCCGGCGGCGCCATCGGCGGTCCGCCGGGCGGCACGTAGTCTGGCGGCGGCCCAGACGGGGGAGGCGGGTAGCCAGGCGGCGCGCCGTAGCGCGGTGCGTAGCGAACGGCTCCCGGAACCTGATTGCCCTTCGCGTACATGCACTGCAGATACGCTGCGTCGTAGCGCCGCTGCATGCCGTAGGAAGAAGCCCCGGCCGAGTTGGCGCCCGCAGCGCTTCCGAAAAGCAGGCCCGTGCCGGCGCCTATCGCGGCGCCGGGTCCCGCGTGCCCAGTCGCCGCACCGATGATCGCTCCCGCCGCCGCGCCGACAGCCGCGCCGCCCACCGCGTTAGCCGCCGCGGCGTCTGACGCGGCCTGTTGGGTGCCCGGCCCGAGCGAGTACTGCGCATAATCGCGGCAGGAAAAGTCATCGGCACGGAACTGATCGAAGTTCTTGCTCGGTCCCGGCAGTGCCATGACCGCCGGCGCGGTGGGGACGGTCACGCACCCGGCCAAGACCAGTGCGCCTGCCCATGCCGCCAAATGCAAGGCTGTTCTCATACGCCTCTCCTCACTGCTGCGCCGGGGCGCCAGGGCCCGGAGAGGGCACAACGCGCAGCCACCCCTTGGCGCAAGCGGGCACCTGCGGGTAGTAGCCGGCCGGATCGGGGCAATAGTACAAATAATTCTCGCCCTGACCGCTGTAGCGGCGCTCCGTGTACGCTGGCGCGTCCTGCTGAATATAGGTCGGCGCGGAGTAATCATAAGAGACCGGATAGCCCGAGTAATACGGGTACGCCGGGTAGGACGCGTAGTAGGGGTTGTAGTACCCAGGCCATCCCCATCCCCACCACGGATAGCCGAGGCCGATACCGATACCGACTCCGTACCACCCAGCTCCATACCACCCACCATGCCAATAGCCTCCGCCGTGCCAGCCGCCGCCGTGCCAGCCACCACCGCCGCCGTTCCCGCCGCCGCCGCCGCTCCAGCTACCGCCGCCATGCATACCACCACCACCATGCATCTGCGCACTGGCGACACCGCTGCCGCCGACCAACATCGCCGCAGCAAATAAAATCGTTGCAAATCGTTTCATGCATTCTCTCCTTTGCCTACTGGGCGTTAGAGTAGCCCCGCGCCGCTAAGTTCGTCTAGTAAAACCCGGCGGCGCGTCCGCAATGCGCGTCGCGCTATCCTGCAGCGGCTGCCCGGCCGCTCCAGACTGCCTGAGCGCTCCAATTTGTTAGAATTGGGCGATTGGGTACTCGGGAGCAAACCATGGCAGAGCCAAGCAACTCGCGTGCCGGCGATGCGCAGATGGACGCGGGCTCGCTTTATCGCGAAGAGGTATACACCGACCGCGCAGCGGGCACGTTGCGCGTTCTGGTGCCGGTCAAGGCTGACGGTTCCAGCGACAGCGCGCGACCAACGCTCTACCTCGGCGAAGCGCAAATTCTCACCAATATGGGGCCGTTGCCAATCAGTTTCGAGGTCGACGCCTTGACACTTGCTGAAGCCGTCGCGAACTACGGCGAGGCGGCCAAGGTCGGCGTCGACCGCGCTGTGCGCGAGTTGCAGGAATTGCGCCGCCAGGCCTCGTCGTCGATCGTCCTGCCGGGCGCGGGCACTACCGCCGGCCTGACCGGTCAACTGCCGCCCGGGGGGCTTGGCAGCGGCAAGATCAAGCTGCCGTGACCCAGCGATGGTCGAAGGTGCGGTGTCCACGTCGCGGATCGATTGTTATCAAAGGCGCGTCAGAGGCCACTTAACGCTGCAGTGCCACCCCCGGTTGACTGCGACGGCCGTTTGGGTGCTTGCGGTGGCGCTGCTCCTTGGCGCGCCCCGGACCGGCGCGACAGCGGAAATCAAGGTTCTCTCCGCTGGCGCTGTGCGAGAGGCCGTGCAGGAACTCGCGCCCGCATTCGAGCGCTCCACGCACTACAAGCTCGCGATTACCTACGGCACTGCCGGCGCGCTGCGGGCGATGTTGGACAAGGGCACCCCGGTGGACATCGTGATTCTGCCCGCGGAAGCCGTCGCAGAAGCCGAAGCCATCGGCTCTTTACAACCCGGGACCCGTCGTGATCTCGCCCACGTCGCTATCGGCGTCGCCGTGCGCAAGGGCACGGCGCTGCCAGATATTGCGACGCCGGAGGCGTTGAAGCGGGCGCTGCTCGATGCGCGCGCCATAGCGTACGTCGACCCGACGCATGGTACCAGTGGGCGCTATTTCGACCAGGTGGTACTCCCCGCGCTCGGCATCGCGAGCGAAGTGCACGCCAAGACCAAGCTCCAGACCGAAGGCAGCGCGGCGGATTTCTTGCGCAGCGGCGAGGCCGATATCGCCATCCAGCAGATCAGCGAATTGCTCGGCGTCGATGGGGTTACCGTGGTCGGTCCGTTGCCGGCGCCGCTGCAGAAAATCTCCACCTACGTCGCGGCGGTCACGACTAACGCGCAGTCACCGCAGGCTGCCCGCGAGCTCATCGAGTTCCTGAGCACGCCTGCGAGCAAGGCAGTATTCAAAGCAAAAGGCATGGACGCGACGCCGGTGCCGTAGCGGCACGCCGCCGGGCACTCGGCTACAATCACCCTCCTGGAGCACACCATGAGGCTGAGAGCGCCGTCCATCGCCAAGCTGGCCGTTGTGGCCGCGTTTGCGGCTGCGCCAGCCATCGCGGCGCTCAACATGAACGAAGGGCTGTGGGAAACGACGATCACCGCCGATGGCCAGGCGCAATCCGCCAACGCCAGGTGCTACACGCGCGGCGACATCGCGGAGATGGAGCGATTGCTGCAGGGCAAATCGACGCGCGTCGACGGAGTTTGCAAATATGAGGGGTTCACGCAGTCGGGTAACAGCGTGAGTTACACGATGACCTGCCGCCTCGGCGACGACGAGCAGACCAGCGCGGTCTCGGCGACCTATCGGGGGGACTCTGCGATTGGCACCATTCGCTCCGCCGGTGTCACGGTGACGGCGTCGAGCCGACGTATCGGCAGTTGCACGGAGAGCTCGTTCGCGAGATAGCGCGGCGGTCGATCTCACTCATCGCGCGAACGGCAGCCTCGATGTCCGACGACACGGCGCAAGGTCTCGCGCGCGGCCTGACCCAGTACGGTGATTCGGGCTTCGCGCTCTTCCTGCGTCGATCGTTCGCGCGCTCGATGGGCTACTCGACCGAGTTACTCGCGCAGCCGACGATCGGCATCGCAAGCGCCGCGTCTGACCTCAACAACTGCCACCGCCATTTCCCTGAGCTGATCGAGGCAGTCAAGCGTGGCGTTCTCGCCGCCGGCGCGCTGCCGCTGACTTTCCCCACGATCTCGCTGGGCGAAGTCTTTCTGCACCCGACCAGCCTGATGTATCGCAACCTCATGGCCATGGACGTGGAGGAGATGTGCCGCGCGCAGCCGCTCGACGCCGTCGTGTTGGTCGGCGGCTGCGACAAGACGGTGCCGGCACAATTGATGGGTGCCGCCTCGGCCGGCGTCCCGGCGATCGGACTCGTCGCAGGTCCGATGCTGACCGCGAGACACGGCGGTGAGCGTCTCGGTGCCTGCACCGATTGCCGGCGGTTCTGGGCGAAATTCCGCAGTGGCGAAATCGATCGTGCGGCGCTTGACCGTGTCGAAGCGCGCCTTGCGACGACGGCGGGTACCTGCGCGGTCATGGGTACGGCGAGCACCATGGCTTGCATCGCCGAGGCACTCGGTATGCTCCTCCCCGGGACCGCCGCGATACCCGCGGTTCACGCCGATCGCCTGCGCGCGGCGGAGGCGACCGGGCGCGCAGCGGTCGCGCTCGCCCACTCGCGAACCACGATCGACCGTATCGTCACGCCAGCGGCGGTTGAAAACGCACTGCGCGTTCTGCTTGCAATTGGAGGCTCGACCAACGCCGTCATTCACCTCACCGCCATCGCGGGCAGACTCGGTATCGGAATCTCCCTCGCGCGGCTAAACGAGCTCTCCGACACGACGCCGGTGTTGGTCGACTTGAAGCCGACCGGTGCACATTACATGGAGGACTTCTTCGCCGCGGGCGGAATGAGCGCGGTGCTGCACGAATTGAAGCCGTTGCTCGACCTTTCCTGTCTCAACGTCACCGGGGAGCGTCTGAGCGAACGTCTTGCCACGCCTCCCGAAGCCGTCGACCGCGCGATCATCCGTTCGCTCGCGTCGCCCCTGCATCCGGTCGGAGGTCTTGTCGCGCTATTCGGCTCGCTGGCACCGAACGGAGCGATATTCAAGCGCTCCGCCGCCGACGCAGACCTTTTCGAGCGCCGGGGCCGCGCGGTCGTTTTTACCTCGCCTTCGGATCTTGCGGCGCGCATCGACGACCCGGCACTCGACGTCGAACCCGGAGATTTTCTGGTGATGCAGAACGCGGGACCGAAGAGCAGCTATGGTATGCCGGAGGCGGGATATCTGCCCATTCCGGCAAAGCTTGCCCGAAATGGCGTCAAGGACATGGTGCGCATTTCCGACGCCCGCATGAGTGGTACCGCTTACGGCACGGTGGTCCTGCACGTGTCGCCCGACGCCGCTGCAGGCGGTCCGCTTGCACTCGTGCGCAGTGGCGACCGCATCCGTCTATCCGTGCGCGAACGAAGGCTCGATCTCGAAGTCAGCGCCACGGAGCTCGCGCAACGCAAATCGGAATGGCAGCCGCCGCCGCTGCCGCGACGCGGTTATCAGCGACTTTATGCGGAGCACGTACTGCAGGCAGAGCAAGGCTGCGACTTTGACTTTCTTCGTGCCTGACACGTTGCCCGGCCGACCATCGACCGGAGCCCGTCCTACAGCCGAATCAGACTAAGACCGATTTCTCCCGAAGCGATGCCCGGCTACATTGAGGCCGTCTCAAATACTTCGGGAGTTGGCAATGAGGCAAAGTCTGAACTGGGCGCCGGGCGTGCTGATCGGAAGCGCAATCGCCACGCCGGCTTTCGCGGCCTCCAATATCGCGCTCGACGAACTGAGGCTCCCCATTCTTCTGGGTTCGGGTGTCTTGCTTGCCATCGCGCTGGCACTTAAGGTGAAAAACCGCAGGGCCACGCGGACTCAAGCGCCAGTGCCTCAAACGCCAGCGCATTCGAACGGGTTCAACGAAGGAATCGGACGATATCGCCTGCAGTTCGGACGTGGCGGCGCCAATTAGTGCAGCCGTTGACGCACCTTGCGCGAAGCCTCGCGCCTTTGGGCGCGGCGCTCCGCGCGATTGACGCCCTCGCCGCTGCGCCGCGCCTGCCAGAATCGCTGGATGAGCACCGCGGCGATGGGTAACTCGTCTATCATGCCCATGCGCTTTTCCTCGGTGTCGACCCAGTCGAGATACTCCGGATCGTGGTCGCCGTACGCAAGCGCCTCGATCGGCAGCATCCAATCGCGGGTTTGCTCACTCGCATAGATCGGCCCCCAGGATTCTTCGCGCAATATCACGCCGGTCATGTAGCCCTCGCACCAGGCGCTTGCCTCGGGGGGCGCCGCTTCCTCCTTGCGGTTGCCTTCAATCTTCGCGCCAGACCTTCCCTTGACACCCTCCTCGGGACGATAGAGCAACGGCTTGAAGCGGGTCGGAGAATCGGTAAGCGTGCGCACGATTCCGTCCTGCAAGCGAAGGATCAGCGACAGGATGCGCTCGGCCTGCTCATTGTCCGCGAATACGGGCGAGACGCTGCGCTGGCTGTCGCTCCACACGACGGGCAGCCATTCGGAAGGCTGGATCAATTCCGGGCCGCTGACGATAGCCGTGAGAAAGCCGTCGAGCATTTCCAGATCCATGCAGTCCTGGGGCACCGCATTGGACCCGAAGAATGCTTCGAGCGCATCGTATTCGGTTTCGGACAGCGGTTCGTCGAGCTTGTTCGATTCGGCCATGGTAGTTCAAGCGCAGGGGAGCCTGTAATGATCGCCTGAGACGCTCTGGAATGCAAATGGGGCCAAGTCGACCGCAGGGTTATATCGAATGGGTTCTGGAGGGCTATCGGGATGGGTGAGGCATCGGGTGGGTAGCTCCACGCGTCAGCGCACCGCGTGAGCGACGTTCAACGCCGCGGCGAACAGCAGCACCGCGCCCGCCTGGTGCGCAGCGGCAAGCCCGAGTGGCACAACCAGAAGCAGCGTTGCGATACCCAATGCGATCTGGACGACAAGCATCGCGAGGAACAGGTCCGCGGCGCGTCGCGCCGGAAGCGGCAGATCCGCCGCTCGGTGCGCCCGCCAGACGAACCACGGCACCAACAGCGCGAGCGTCGCCGCAAGCAGCCGGTGGTCGAACTGTACGGTCGCCATGTTGTAGGTGAAGTTGCGATACCACGGTTCGAGCATCAGGATCTCCGGAGGGACCCAGTGCCCGTTCATCCGCGGAAAGGTGTTGTAGGCGAAACCGGCGCGAATGCCCGCCACCAACCCGCCGGCGAGAACCATCAGGTAGGTCAGGGCGATGAGTCCCGCGGCAAAGGCTCGCAGGCCGGGGTGGCCAGGGGCCGCCGGACGCGCACGTGAAAGCGACAACGCGACCCAGAACATCGCCCCAAAGATCAGAAACGCGAGCCCGAGGTGCGCGGTGAGACGCAGATGCGAGACGCGTGGATCGTCGACGAGACCGCTTTGTACCATGTACCAGCCGAGCGCTCCCTGCATCGCGCCGAGCGCGAAGATTGCGGCGAGCGCTCCGGCATAGCCACGGGGAATACGACGCCGGACGAGAAACCAAAGGTACGGCAGGAGGAATACAACGCCGATCGCGCGCCCAAGCAACCGGTGCGCATACTCCCACCAATAGATGTGCTTGAACGCTTCCAGACCCATATCCGGATTGAGCTGGCGATATTCTGGCGTGGCCCGATAGCGGGCAAAGGCTTCTGCCCAATCGCCATCTGACAGCGGCGGCAGCGTGCCGACGATCGGCTCCCACTCGGTGATCGATAGCCCGGAGTGCGTCAGCCGCGTGACGCCTCCGACGACGACCATCGCGAACACCAGTGCGCAGCAGACGAAAAGCCAAACGGCGACGGCGCGCCGATCGCGCACCAGCGGATCAAGCTGCGGCGCTGTCCGTGGACGCAGCGCAGCATGCGCGACTTCGATCATTTCCATGGCCGGATTCTGCCAACCAAGTGGCACATCAGGTGTATCGCTGCCGCGTGCGTTGGCATTCGCGGGGGCGCACCCCCCGACGGGCATAGGCCCGACGCGCCACTCGCTACCGCGCCCCCTGCGACGCGCCCATCGTCTCAACCCATACCGAAATCAGGATCGCTCCGCCGTGCTCGAAGGTGAGTGTCAACGGAAATCGCTCGCCGACTTTCAACGGTTGCTTGAGGTCGAGCAGCATCAAATGATACCCATTGGGGTTGAACTCCAGTCTGCCGCCCGGTAGCAGGTCAACCGACGGCACCGCGCGCATCCGCATCACGCCATCTTCCAGCACCATCTGATGGACCGCGACTGCGGCGGCGATGGGCGTGGAAGCGCGGATCAGCCTGTCCTCCGTCGGGCCGGCGTTGTCGACGGTGAAAAATACCGCTCCGGTCTTCGCGCCCGGCGGCGTCGCGCGGGCGTAGGGATGGTCGATGCGCAGCGAATCGAGTTGGTAGCGGTGCTCCGCAAGCGCCGGGAGCGCGACCAGCGCGCTGGCCAGGGTCAGGGCCATCCACGCCAGAGGACTCTTCATCACGAGTTCGCCGAGTAGAGAGCGTGCTTCGCCAAACGCCCGAACGGCACCTCGACCCGCAGCAAGGCGTTCGCGCGTGGCCACGTCAGAGCCATACGCCGAGCGGCGCGAAGGTTGTACATCGGGGACGTCGGTAAGAACTTGGGCGAAGCCCGGCGCGATCACGGCAGGCGTGCCCGGGCCACGCGGCCCGCGCGGTGGGCTTAGTAACGACTGCCGGCCGGCGCCGAGCCGCCGCCGGATGCAGGCGCCGAACCACCGCCTCCGCCGCCGCCACCACCGCCGCCCCCGCCACCGCTGCCCATAACTCCGGGCATGGCACTGACGCCGCCATAGGATAGATAGCCGCGCATCTGCCCCACGATCTCGTCAACGGTCGCCTGACGATAGCCGGTCGAGCCTGCAGCGGCGGCAACAGCCTCACAGCGGTCCACGTCCGCGATCATAAGATACTGGTGGTTGCGGCGCAGCTGATCGCGTTGTGCCGCGCCTGCGTTGCTCATGTCGACCGGAGGCGTTGAGCCCCGGTACAGAAGCGTTTCGCTGCGATCGATCAGGGTGTAACAGATGACCGCGTTGGCCGGCGCCGCGACAGTGGCAGCGAGCACGACAGCGAGCATAGTCAGTAGGCGCATGATGACCTCCTCCCTCATTATGGCCACTGCGTTGCTATTTGCGCAACTGCGCAATGCCCTGATTGAGCCCCTCCAGGGTCAGCGGGTACATGCGCGGGCCGAGCGCGGCAAGCACGATCTGGGTCGACCGCGTATAGGCCCAGGCGCGCTCCGGCTCGGGATTGAGCCAGATGGAATGGCGGTAGGTGTCAACAAGTCGCTTCAGCCAAGCGATACCGGGCTCTTCGTTGCTGTATTCGACACTGCCACCTGCCTGCAGCAGCTCGTAGGGACTCATCGCCGCATCGCCGACGAAGATCAGGCGCCAGTCGGGTCCATGTTTGTGGAGAATGTCGAGCGTCGCGACGCGCTCGTTGCGCCGCCGCAGGTTATCTCTCCAGACGTGATCGTAGACGCAGTTATGAAAGTAGAAATACTCCAGATGCCGGAACTCGCTCTTCGCGGCGGAGAACAATTCTTCGCACGCCGGGATGTGAGGATCCATCGAGCCGCCGACGTCAAGAAAGAGCAGCACCTTGACGCGGTTGCGTCGCTCGGGGACGAGGCACAGGTCCAGCCATCCGGCGTTCCTTGCCGTGCCCTCGATGGTTGCGTCCAGGTCGAGTTCCTCAGGCACACCCTCGCGCGCGAAACGGCGCAGACGCCGCAGCGCAATCTTGACGTTGCGCGTGTTGAGCTCAACCGAGTCGTCGAGATTGCGGAACGAGCGTTCGTCCCATACTTTGACCGCGCTGCGGCTGCGCCCGCCTTCCTGACCGATGCGGATGCCTTCCGGATTGTAGCCGTACGCGCCGAACGGGCTTGTGCCCGCCGTGCCTATCCATTTCGCGCCGCCCTGGTGGCGCCCACGCTGTTCGTCGAGACGCATCCGCAGTGTTTGCATCAGCTTGTCCCAGCCACCGAGGGCGCGGACTCGCGCCTTTTCCTCTTCACTCAGCGTGCCTTCAATGGCCTTCCGGATCCACTCCTCCGGAATCATCGTCTGGATATCGAACGCCCCTTGGAGACCATGAAAGTAGGCGCCAAACGCCAGGTTGAACCGATCGTAGAGCGCCTCGTCCTTGACCAGGCACGTGCGCGCCAGGAAGTAGAACTCGTCGATACTGTTGTCGGCGACATGCTGCTCCAGCGCGTCGAGCAGCGTGAGAAATTCGCGCGTCGAGACCGGCAACTTCGCGGCCCTGAGGTGGAGGAAGAAGTCGATAAGCATGACCGGGCTACTGCCGACGTTCGAGCAGATAGGCCAGGTGCCGCTTCACCGCAGGCCACTCACCTTCGATGATGCTGAACACCACGGTATCGCGAAAACTCCCATCGACGGCAATTTGGTGATTGCGAAGGATGCCGTCCTGCTTTGCACCGAGGCGGGCAATTGCCTCGCGCGATGCCCGATTGAACCAATGCGTACGGAATTCGACTGCGATGCACTTGAGCTTTTCGAAGGCATGGGTGAGCAGCAACAGCTTGCACTCGGTATTGATCGCAGTGCGCTGCGCGCGCGTCGCATACCAGGTGTGACCGATCTCCAGCCTGCGATTGGTCGCGTCGACGTTGAAGTAGCGTGTGCAGCCGACGATCTCGTCGTTGGCATTGTCGCGTACGGCAAACGGCATTGCGCCAAGGTCCTCGCGCATCCTGAGCGCCGCGTCGATGTATGCCTCCACCGCGTCCGGCGCCGGGACCGACGTATACCAAAGCTGCCACAGGCGGCCGTCCGCGGTTGCACGGCTGAGATCCTCCCCATGTTCGGGCGCCAGGGGTTCAAGTGTTGCATACCGGCCCTTGAGCGTGACCGGCGTAACAAACCGCGCGGTCATCGGCCTGCGCGCGCCATGAATGCCACCCGCTCGAACAGATGTACATCCTGCTCGTTCTTGAGTAGTGCGCCGTAGAGAGGTGGAATGACGACCTTCTTGTCGGTGCTACGCAGTGCTTCGAGGGGAATATCCTCCGCCAACAGCAGCTTCAGCCAGTCCAGCAGCTCCGAAGTCGACGGTTTCTTCTTCAGTCCCGGCACCTCGCGCAGCTCGAAGAACACCTCGAGTGCCTCCTTGAGCAACGCTTTCTTCAATTCGGGGAAGTGAACGTCAACAATCCGAGTCATCGTTTCCTTGTCGGGAAACTTGATGTAATGGAAAAAACAACGGCGCAAGAAGGCGTCGGGCAATTCCTTCTCGTTGTTACTGGTGATCACGACCAGCGGCCGATGTCGTGCGCGGATCGTGACCTGTGTTTCGTAGACGTAGAACTCCATCCGATCGAGTTCGCGCAGGAGATCGTTCGGAAACTCGATGTCTGCCTTGTCGATCTCGTCAATCAGGACCACGGCGGGCTTGGCCGCCTCAAAAGCCTCCCACAGCACGCCGCGCTTGATGTAATGCGCGATGTCCGCCACGTGCGCGTCGCCCAGTTGTGAGTCACGCAGACGCGATACCGCGTCGTATTCGTACAGTCCCTGCTGCGCCTTGGTCGTCGACTTGATGTGCCACTGCACCAGCGGCCGACCGATCGCGCGCGCGATTTCCTCGGCCAGCATTGTCTTGCCTGTTCCCGGCTCGCCTTTGACCAGCAGCGGTCGCTCCAGAGTAATCGCGGCGTTGACCGCCAGCATCAAGTCGGGCGTTGCAACGTAGGTGTCGGTGCCTTCGAAGCGCATCCAGGTTCCCTCCAGATCATCCTACCCCATGACATACTGCAGCGACCAGAGCACCGCCATGCCACTGGCAATCGTCAGCACGGTGCTCTGCCGCCACCAGGCGACCCCGCCGGCGACAAGCGCCGCGATCAGCTTGGCATTGCCGGGATCGATTCGCAGCACCCCGGGCGGCATGAAGACGACTGCCGGCACGACGATTACCGTGAGCATCGCCACCGGTACGTGCTTGAGCCCCTCTGCAAGCAGCGGCGGCATGTCGCGACGCGCGAACATCGCGATAAACGACAGTCGAGCGGAGTACGTGATTGCGCCGACGGCAAAGGTCAGCAGCCAGATGGCCAGTTCTCTACTCATGCGTGGTCATAAGCTTGTCACCGAGCACACCGGCGATGATCGCAAGCAGGCCACCGCAGATCAGCGCCAGCCGCAACGGAATGGCATCGAGTGCAATCACCGCGACCGTCGCGACCACAAACACCAGCATTGAGATTCGGTCGCGCAACAGCGGTACCAGCACCGCGAGAAAGCACAGCGGCACGACAAAATCGAGCTGCCACGAGGCGGCGATGACCTCGCCAGCAACGATGCCGGCCGCGGTAGCGATCTGCCAGATCGCCCACAGGCAGGCGCCGCTGCCAAGGAAATAGGATGCATTGCCGCGCACGTCGTCGGATGTTCGGAAGCGCTGCAGCGTCGCCGCGAACGCCTGATCGGTCAAAAAAAACGACAGCACGGCGCGCCAGCGATGATCGAGTGGTCGCAGGTACGGCGCCATCGCGGCGCTGTACATCACCAAACGCAGGCTGACCACCAGGCAGGAGAGCAGGATCACGCCAAACGGCGCCCCGGCCGTCAGCAGTTGAACCGCGACAATCTGCGCCGCGCCGCTGAACATGATCATCGACATGGCAAGCGCGGCAAAAGGTGACGCGCCGGCCGCCATTGCGCCGATGCCGCAGACGATGCCGAACGGAACGATACCGACGAGCGTCGGCGCGATATCGCGCGCACCTTCGAAGAATGCGGGTCGAGAGAAATGCGTGCGCATGGCTGGCAAACAAGAGGCCTGCGGTTCGGCCCAGTCAATTGGCGGCGCTGGTTTGTGCCAAGCCGGCATCGATGATCAGGTCGTGGCCGGTGATGCCGCGCGCCTCGTCGGACGCGAGGAACAGCGCTCCGCGCGCGATGTCGTCGCCAACCAGTCTGAACTTGAGGCATTGCTGATCGAGGAACTCCCGTTCGAGCTCGGTCGTAATCCATAACGCGCGTTGCCGCGGCGTATCAATCGCTCCGGGCACGATCGAATTCACACGGATGTTACGCGGACCAAGCTCGCGTGCCAGCGTGCGCGTCAGCCCACATATCGCTGCTTTTGCGGCCGTGTAAGCCACCATGCCGGGAGTGCCGCGCATCCACGATACCGACCCGAGATTGATGACCGAGCCGCCACCGGCGCGCGCCATGCCCGGTGCAACCGCCTGGGCGGCAAAGAAGTGGTGGCGCAGGTTGACCGCGAGGCTCTCGTCCCAGTATTCGGGCGTCACGCTTTCGAGCGCATGCCGATCGTCGCGGGCGGCACTATTGACGAGCACCGTAACCGCGCCCCAGGCCTCTTCGACAGCGTCGAGCACGGCACGCAGCGCGCCGATGTCGCGCACGTCGCATGTATGGTAGGCGACCGTTGCGGGAGCGAGCCGCGCCACGAGCGCGCGGGCGGGCTGTTCGGCCAAGTCGCAGAACGCCACGCGCGCCCCTTGCTGCGCAAAGCGTCCGACAATGTCGGCACCGATTCCCGACCCACCTCCGGAAACAAACACGACTCGTCCGGCGAGGCTGGGGTAATTTGCGACGGAATTGGCCACGGAAGTCACGATCGCGGGCGAAGCAGAGCATCTATAGCACAGAGACGACTTTGCTGTGAAGCGCGGCTACAATAGTCAAGCCAAGGTGACCGCAGTCGCTGCGCACCTTGCGCTGATGCCGCGCTCTGGAATTACCTGGGCGATCTGCCTGGAGTACGATTTTGAGAGGATGGTGATGGATCTTCCGGTCAATCAATTCAAGCGCGCGCTCGCCTCCGCGCGCACTCCGATCGGGGCCTGGCTCGTCAGCGCTGCGCCTTCGACTGCCGAAGCGCTGGGCTGCGTAGGATTCGATTTTCTCGTCGTCGACATGGAGCACACGCCGATCGATATGCAGCAGCTCGTCGGCATCTTGCAGGCGATTGCCGGCACACCGGCGCAGGCGATCGTGCGGCCGCCCTGGAACGACATGGTAATGGTCAAGCGCGTGCTCGACGCGGGCGCGCAGAGCCTGCTCTTGCCCTTCGTGCAAAACGCGGATGAAGCCAAGCGTGCCGTTGCATTCACGCGCTACCCGCCGGCCGGCGTACGCGGCGTCGCCGCCGCACATCGCGGCAGCCGTTACGGCACGGTTCCAAACTACATTCAGCGAGCGCACGAGGAGATCTGTGTCATCGTGCAGATCGAGACACCGGTTGCATTCGCGCAGCTCGAGGCGATCGCGGCGGTGCCCGGAGTCGATTCGATCTTCATCGGCCCGAACGACCTCGCGGCATCAATGGGTCATCCGGGCGACATGGACAATCCGGCCGTGCAGGACAAGCTCCGAGCCGGCGCGCAGACCTGCAAGCGACTCGGCAAGCCTTGCGGCATCGTTGGGGCAAATCCGGAGGTAGTCGGCAAGTTCCTCGACTACGGCTTTTCCTGGGTCGCTGTCGGTTCCGACCTGGCCATGATGGCAAGCCGCGCTCAGGAGTTCCTGGGTACCGTGCGTAAGACCGTCGACGGCGCGCAGTCCAGTCCCTGACGCGTCGCAGTCAGCGTGACGGCGACGGTCGAATTGCGCGCAGGCGCGTCGCGCGTGATGCTCGCGCCGGAGGTCGGCGCCGCGATCGCGGCCTACGAATGGAACGGCGAGCCGGTGCTGCGGCCGACGCCAGACGACGCGCGTGCCGCTGGCGACGTGCGCCGTTTTTCTTCTTATCCGCTGCTTCCGTTCTCCAATCGTATCGCCGGCGCGAGGCTGCACTGGAATGACGCGGTGTATACGCTTCGGCGCTATCTCCCCGAACTGCCGCATGCGATCCACGGCAACGGCTGGCGCCGGGGCTGGTCGGTCGTCGAATGCGGACCCTCGCGGGCAATCCTGGAACTCGTGCACACCGCTCAGGGCGAGAGCGCAACCGAGTGGCCATTTGCCTACCGCGCGCGCCAGACCTTTGCTCTATCAAACGATACGCTCGTGCTAACGCTCTCGATCGTCAACGAAGGCAATGTGACCTTCCCGTTCGGCCTGGGTTGGCACCCGTTCTTCCCGCGCAACGCGGCGACCCGGCTGCACTTTGCGGCGGCCGGCGTCTGGCAAACCGATCCCACGTTGTTGCCGACACAGTGCGACCCGCTTCACTCGGCCTGGAACTTCGAAGCGCCGCGGGCGATCGCCGCAACCACGCTCGACCATTGTTTCACTGGCTGGCGGCCGCCGGCCAGGATCGCCTGGCCGGATCGACACCTGATGGTCTCGATTGGCGCTGACGACGCATGCGGGCACTTGGTCGTGTTCGTGCCCCCGGACCGCGATTTTCTTGCCGTCGAGCCCGTAACGCACATGACCGACGCGTTCAATCGCGCCGCGGCGGGCGCGCAGGCTACGGGCGCCCGCTTGCTCGCGCCGGGGGCTGCGTTTTCTTGTACGATGCGCCTTTCCGTGTCGCCCGGTGCCAATGATGCGGTCGCCATTTGAGTGCGTGCTCGACATCGAGGCGAGTCTCGGCGAATGCCCGACCTGGTCGGTCGACGAACAATCACTGTTCTGGGTCGACATCAATGCCCCGTCACTCAATCGCTTCGATCCGCTCACCGGCCGCAACACGGTTTGGCCAATGCCCGAAGCGATCGGCTGTTTCGCGTTGCGCGAAGGGGGTCGTTTCGTTGCCGCCCTGCGCAGCGGCATCTGGTCTGTCGATTCCAACGGGCGGCCCAAGAGCAAGATCGTCGCAGCCCCCTATGATCCGGCGAACTATCGTTTCAACGACGGTCGCGCCGATGCGCAAGGCCGCTTTTGGGCCGGCAGCATGAACGAAAAGCGCGACTCCAATAGCGCGCAGCTTTATCGGCTCGATACCAAACTTAATCTGACGTCGATGATCTCGGGAATTATGGTCTCCAATGGCCTCGCCTGGAGCCCCGATTCCCTGACGATGTATCACGCCGACACGCCCACACGGTCGATCACCGCCTGGGACTTCGACCCTTTAACCGGCGATATTGCCAACCGTCGCGTGTTCGCACAGTTCCCGGGTGAGTACGATCGTCCCGATGGCGGCGTTGTCGACCGCGAGGGATGCTATTGGAGCGCGTTCTATGGCGGCGGCAAGGTCGTGCGCCTCTCGCCACGCGGAGAGACCATGGCGGAATTCCCGCTGCCGGCAATGTGCCCGACGATGTGCGCCTTTGGCGGACCGGATCTCAAGACGCTCTATGTCACCACCGCGCGCCAGCGGCGAGACAAGGATGAGCTGCTGCGGCTGCCGCAATCGGGTGGAATTTTCGCCATGCGTGTCGACGTGCCCGGCTTGCCAGAATCGAAGTTCGCGGGCTGAGCACGCAAGACGACGAAACCACCGATGGAACTCGACACGACTGGATATATTCGCCTCGCCGCGTCAGGCAGCCTCGGCACGTCGGCCTCCGGAGGTTCTTTCGCCACGAGCACAGGCGACGTCCTCGAAGTAGCCTGTTTCGGTCCCGGCGTATTCCGGCTGCGCATCGGCGCGAATACCCGCCCCGACTACGGCTTGGTGGTCGGCCGCGCGCAGCGCTGTGACATCACGCAAACCGACCCCGGCGTATGGTCTTTTGCCGCAGGCGGTACGCGCCTCGAGTTGAGCGCCGAGCCCCTGCGCTTTCGCTTGCTGCACGACGAGCAGCCGATTGTCACGTCGATTACCGACGAACATTACCGCGGCTTTCCGCGCCTGCCCGTGATCGGCCGCACGCGCAGTGGCCAACAATGGATCGTCTCTTTTGCCCTGGCCTCAGGCGAGCCGGTCTATGGTTTCGGCGAAAAATTCGGGCCACTCAACAAGCGGGGCCAATTGGTAACCTCGCAGGTCGACGATGCCCTGGGCGTTAATACCTCGCTCTCCTACAAGAGCGTGCCGTTCTGTTGGAGTCCCGGAAATGGCGTGACCGCCAAGGGCAGTGCATGGGGCGTGTTGGTCAACACGCCAGCGCGGGTAATCCACGGCGTCGGGTATCCGGAATGGTCGCATCGATCCTATGTCGCCCTTGTCGATGACGAGGCTCTCGATTTGTTCCTGATCGCCGGCCGCGATCCGGCACAGGTGCTCGACCGCTATACGTTGCTGACCGGCCGCGCCGCCGAGGTGCCGCTGTGGAGCCTCGGCACATGGGTTTCGCGCGTGTATTACCGCACCGCGGACGAGGCGATGGCGGTGGCCGAGGAACTGCGTTCACGCAAAGTTCCGTGCGATGTGCTCGTGCTCGACGGTCGGAGCGTATGGGATGTACGGACACGCTTCGACTTCCAGTGGGATACGACCCGCTACCCCGATCCTGCGGCGACGTTGACGCGCATGAAGCGCCACAACCTAAAGATCTCTGTCTGGGAATATCCCTACATATCGGTTCATTCCCCGCTCTTCGCCGAGCTTGCGGCGAAGCGCTTTCTACTGACCACCGCCACCGGCGAGCCCTTTGTGTTTGCCTGGGACACTTCACCGGCGACGTCGTCATTTTCCGGCGTGCTCACGCCGTTGCCTGAGTCGGGCATCCTCGATTTCACCAATCCGGACGCCTATGCATGGTGGCGTGACGCCCACGAAGCGCTCTTCAAGACTGGCGTCGATGTCATCACGAGCGACTTCGGCGAACAGGTGCCCGACGATGCCGTCGCCAGTAACGGCGATCGCGGCGCACGGCTGCACAACGTCTACCCATTACTCTATAACCGCTGCGTTTACGACGCGACAAAGCGCTTTGCGCCGGCGACAGCGCAGCCGCCGGTAATCTGGAGCCGTGCCGGCTGGACCGGCAGCCAGCGCTATCCGGTCCAATGGGGCGGCGACCCACAAAGCGATTGGGAAGGCCTCGCCGCGAGCATCCGCGGTGGCCTGTCATGGGGTATGAGCGGGGTGCCATATCACGCCAGCGACGTGGGCGGCTTCTACGGTTCGGAGCAGCCGTCGCCGGAGCTGTATCTGCGCTGGCTGCAGATGAGTGTGTTCAGTTCGCACATACGCCTGCACGGAATCGGCGCGCGCGAGCCGTGGGCATTCGGCGAGGACACCGAAACAATCGCGCGACAATGGCTCGAATTCCGCTACCGGCTATTGCCCTACCTACGAACGGTAATCGCGCAGGCAACCACGGCTGGCCTGCCGGTAATGCGCGCGATGCCGCTGGCGTTTCCCAACGTTGCACTGACCCGTGGTTACGAAACGCAGTTCATGTGCGGCGACGCACTGCTGATCGCACCGATTGTGGCCCCAGGTGGGGAAGTGGACGTCGCAATGCCTCCGGGGGCCTGGTACGACCTTGCCAGCCGACAGCGCCTGCCAGGTCGGCAGGTTGTCCGGTACCGCGCCGCCCTGGACCGTTTCCCGGTGTTCGGGCGCGAGGGTTACGCGCTCCCACTCGGCCCGATTGTCCAACACACCGGGGAGATCGACCCGGTCAAGCCGCTTGCTGCCCTGTATTTATTCGGCAAGCCGGCACAACCGCTGGACGGATTTACACAGGCAAGGATCACCGTGACCGACGGCCGCGTGAGAGTCGCCGCAGCGGCAACGGTGAAAGTCGAGCCTTTCGGCGATGCGACCGGTGTCCCGGTCGAGACGCTGCCTTAGCCTGACGAATCCGTAGTGATGAGCGCGTCACCGACCATCGCCGTCACCATCGGCGAGCCGGCAGGCATCGGTCCCGACCTGTGTGTGCGTCTGGCCGAGCGCGCGTGGCGCGCCCGGCTGCTGTTTATTGGCGACATTGAACTGCTGCGCGCTCGCGCGCGTCGCCTCGGCGCCGGGGTGCGCTTCGGCGCCTACACCCGCCATTCGCAGCCCACGCCGGGAGTGTTCGACGTTGCGCACTTTCCGGTGGCGAAGACGGTGACACCCGGGCAATTGGATCCAGCCAACGCCCGCAGCGTGCTCGCTACGCTCGAGGCGGCTGCAAGCGGTGCCCTGTCCGGCGAGTTCGCGGCTGTGGTGACGGCGCCGGTGCAAAAGAGCACGCTTAACGACGCCGGCATCGCGTTCATCGGGCACACCGAATTCTTCGCCGCCCGCGCCGGGGCTGCCCACGTCGTGATGATGCTCGTCGGCGGACCACGCGCCCAGATGCTGCGCGTCGCCCTCGCGACGACGCACCTCCCGCTAGCCGCGGTCCCGGCGGCGATCACGCGCGAGTCACTGACGGCCACCCTCTCCGTCGTCGCCGCCGACCTCGCGGCCAAGTTCCGCATCCCGCGACCTCGCATTGCGGTCTGCGGCCTGAACCCTCATGCAGGGGAGACCGGCTATCTGGGCCGCGAGGAGATCGACATCATCACGCCAGTCATCGCCTCGTTGCGCGACTCCGGACTCGATCTCGTCGGCCCCATTCCCGCCGACACCGCTTTCGTCCCGGAACGGCTGCGCGCGTTTGACTGTGTGGTGGCGATGTACCACGATCAGGGTCTGCCGGTATTGAAGTACGCGAGCTTCGGCCACGGCGTCAATGTCACACTCGGCCTGCCTTTCGTGCGCACCTCCGTCGACCATGGCACGGCGCTCGACCTTGCCGCGGTCGACGCAAGTGCCCGCGCGGCAGACCCGGGTAGCATGTTTGCCGCAATCGAACTAGCGATCGAGTTGGGCGAAGGAATTCATCATGCATGACCGCTACCTGTCTCACCTGCGCGGAGTCATCGACCAGATCCGCGCCGATGGTTTCTACAAGACCGAACGGGTGATCGAAAGCCCGCAAACCCCGCAGATCCGCCTTGCCGACGGGCAGGAGGTCCTCAATTTCTGTGCCAACAACTATCTGGGCTTAGCCGACGACCCACGCCTCGTCAAAGCGGCGAAAGAGGGCCTCGATACCTACGGCTTTGGCATGGCTTCCGTGCGTTTCATCTGCGGCACGCAGAGCGTGCACAAGGAGCTCGAATCGGCGCTCGCTGCTTTCCTTAAGACCGACGACTGTATCCTCTATTCGAGCTGCTTCGACGCCAACGGTGGGCTGTTCGAGACGCTGCTCGATGAACAGGATGCGGTCCTCAGCGACGAACTCAATCATGCGAGCATCGTCGACGGCATCCGCCTGTGCAAGGCCAAACGCTACCGCTATCGCAACAACGATATGGAGGATCTTAAGGCAAAGCTCAGCGATGCCGATGGCGCCGGCGCGCGCTTCAAACTCATCGCCACCGACGGCGTGTTTTCGATGGACGGCACGAACGCGAAACTCGACGCGATCTGCACGCTCGCCGAACAGTATCAGGCGGCAGTGATGGTCGACGATTCGCACGCGGTCGGCTTCATCGGCGCGGCCGGGCGCGGAACCCCCGAGCTGTGCGCGGTCGAAGGAAGGGTGGATATCTATACAGGCACATTGGGCAAGGCCCTCGGCGGCGCCTCCGGGGGCTATATCGCCGGGCGGAAGGACATGGTTACCCTGTTGCGCCAGCGCTCGCGCCCTTATCTATTCTCCAATACCTTGGCGCCGTCCATCGCAGCTGCGTCGCTCAAAGTGCTCGAACTCCTGGCCGGCGCCGAAGGCGCCGCTTTGCGCCAACGCGTGCGTGAGAACGGCCAGCGCTTCCGCCAGGCCATGAGCAGCCTCGGTTTCGATCTGGTGCCCGGAGAGCATCCGATCATTCCGGTCATGCTGGGCGATGCCGCGCTGGCGAGCCGCATGGCCGACGCACTGCTTGCCGAAGGCGTGTATGTCATCGGCTTCTCGTATCCAGTCGTGCCGAAGGGCAAGGCGCGCATCCGCACCCAGATGAGTGCGGCGCACACGGCAGAGCATATCGATCGGGCGGTGGCGGCATTTGCCAAGGTCGGCAAGGCACTGCGTATCATCCCCTGACCGATGGGAGCAATGGACATGAAAGCACTGGCAAAACTCGAGCGGGCACCCGGCCTGACATTGACCCGGGTCAAGAAACCCGAGGTGGGTCATAACGACGTCATGATCCGCATTCGCAAGGCAGCGATCTGCGGCACTGACATCCATATCTGGAACTGGGACGAATGGGCGCAAAAAACCATTCCGGTTCCCATGCAGGTTGGGCACGAATACGTCGGCGAGATCGTCGAAGTCGGGCAGGAGGTGCGCGGGTTCAAGGTCGGTGACCGTGTTTCGGGTGAAGGCCACATCACTTGCGGCTACTGCCGCAATTGCCGGGCGGGCCGGCGCCATCTGTGTCGCAACACCGTCGGCGTTGGCGTCAATCGCGAAGGCGCGTTCGCCGAATACCTCGTGATTCCGGCATTCAACGCGTTCAAGATCCCCGACGACATTTCCGACGATCTGGCTGCGATTTTCGACCCATTCGGCAATGCCACCCACACGGCCCTGTCGTTCGACTTGGTCGGCGAGGATGTGCTCATTACCGGCGCGGGTCCTATCGGCATCATGGCGAGCGCGATCGCACGCCACGTCGGCGCGCGTCACATCGTCGTTACGGATGTCAACGAGTACCGGCTCGCGCTCGCGCGGCGCATGGGTGCAACGCGCGCGGTCAACGTCGAACGCGAACGCCTGCGCGACGTCATGTCCGAATTGCACATGACCGAGGGCTTCGATGTCGGCATGGAAATGTCCGGCGTGCCGCAGGCCTTCGCCGACATGCTTGAGCACATGAACCATGGTGGCAAGATCGCGATGCTCGGCATACCGCCGTCGCAGATGGCGATCGACTGGAATCAAGTCATTTTCAAGGGGCTGGAGATCAAGGGAATCTACGGTCGCGAGATGTTCGAGACCTGGTACAAGATGGTAGCCATGGTGCAAAGCGGCCTCGACCTGTCGCCGATCATCACCCACCATTTCCTGGCCGAACAGTTCGAGGCGGCGTTCGCGACAATGCTCTCGGGCAAGAGCGGCAAGGTAATCCTCGATTGGAACTAGGATCGGGTTCGCCCGCGGCCCGGACATCGCCCCTCCGGCGGGAAAGGCGAACCTGAGCCCACTTCGCGGTCATGCCGCGCGCAAGCGGTTTGGACAAAACTTCCTCGTTGACCGTCACTACATCGACCGCATTGTCGCCGCGGTGGACCCTCAAAGCGACGACAACGTGGTCGAGATCGGTCCCGGCCTCGGAGCGCTCACGCGCCCTCTGCTGGAACGCGTAAAGCGGCTTACCGTCATCGAGATCGATCGTGATCTCGCCGCGCGCATCGGGGCCGAGTTTTCACCCGATCGCGTCACTCTTCACAATGCCGATGCCCTGAGCTTCGACTTCGCGACCTTGGGTGGCGACCTGCGGATCATAGGCAACCTACCATACAATATTTCCTCGCCGCTGCTGTTCCATCTGTCGCGCTGCGAAGCCAGCCTGCGCGACCTGACCGTCATGCTGCAGCGGGAAGTCGTGCAACGGATGGTGGCGGCACCGGCAACTTCGGCGTACGGCCGGCTTACCGTCATGCTGCAGGTCCGCTTCCGCATCGAGCGGCTGTTCACAGTGCCGTCCGGAGCCTTCCGTCCGGCACCCAAAGTCGAGTCCGCGGTGGCCCGCCTTGCGCCCCTTGGCGCTGCCGGGCCGCGAATCGTCGACGAGGCGTTGTTCGCGGAGGTCGTCGCGGCTGCCTTCGGACAACGGCGCAAGACGCTGCGCAATGCGCTACAGCACTGGGCGACGGCCGCCGATCTCGAAGGTTCGGGCATCGCGCCGGGCGCCCGCGGCGAGACGCTCGCCGTGGATGACTTCGTTCGCCTGGCTAACGCCCTGGCCTAGCTTTCGTTTGGTCGTCCCAGGCCCGATCCGGACGCAGGCCAGGCATCGCAATGCGCACGGTCTTGCGTCGGCTTGTTGCGCCGCGCACCAGTGTTACCGCCCGTTCGGGCACGTCGAAGGCGTCAGCAAGCAGCGCGATCAGCGCCGCGTTGGCTTTGCCGTCGACCGCCGGTGCCGCAAGACGGATCTTCACAGCGTCGCCGTACACTCCGGCAACATCGCTGCGCTTGGCGCCGGGCTGGACGTGAATCGTCAGCGTGATCGAACCGTCGGCGCCGACGCGACGCCACTGACGCGGATACGTCTCCTCAACGGAAGAGCTGGACAACGGTCTGTCCCAGCCATGCGACAGGCAGCATCAAGATCAGTTGCGCGATTACGATGACGATGAGCGGCGACAGGTCGAGCGCGCCGCCGAGTGGCGGCACGATACGTCGCACCGGGGCCAGAAGCGGAAAGGTCAGCGCATTGAGCACGCCCGCCAACGGCCCGTCCGGCGCGACCCAGGAAAGCAGCGCCTGAAGGAATACCGTGCCGATCACGATCCAGATCAGGGCCCGGATGAGCTCCACGACCGCAAGCGTCGCGATCAAGCCGATGAGACTGCCAGAAAGCACCGCGCTGCCAAGCGCAAACAGCAGCCCCAGCCACAGTGCCTGCAACAACCAGGCGACGACGAGCGAAGCCCAGTCGTAGCCCCGATACCCCGGGAGGATCTTGCGCAGCGGTTTCACCGCCCAGTCGGTCAGCGCGCCCACCGCACGACCCAGCGGATTGCGAAAAGGCGCGCGCATGCACTGCATGAGGAAGCGCAACAATACGGCGTACACCAACATGCCCATGATGATATTGATCAGGAAGCGTGCAGCGTCGTAGAGCATTACGTCTCGCCACCCAAGATCTCGCCGAGTTCCTTCGCGCGCACCGCGGCCGCCTTGACCGCGGCAACGATGGTCGCCTTGACTGCGGCCTCGTCGAGGCAGGCAATCGCGCGCTCGGTGGTGCCGCCTTTTGATGTCACCTGTGCGCGCAGCAGCGCCGGCTCCGAATCGCTTTGTTCCGCCAAGCGGATTGAGCCTGAGAAGGTGGCATAGGCGAGGCGGCGCGCCTCCGCTGGCGTGAATCCCAGCTCCCGCGCCGCCTGTTCCAGGGCCTCGAGGAAGTAGAAAACGTACGCCGGGCCGCTGCCTGATACGGCGGTCACTGCGTCGAGTTCGTCCTCGCGTTTGCACCATAGCGTGCCGCCGACTGCCTCGAGCACCGCCGATACATGCGCACGGCCTTCGCCGTCGACGTCGCCCAGGGCGTACAGCGCGGAGATTCCCGCGCCGATCAATGCCGGGGTATTGGGCATCGCGCGCACGAGCCGCCGATAGCCCAGCAGCCAGCGGGACAGATCCGAAAGTCGGATGCCGGCAGCGATGGTCAACACCACCTGACGCTTGAGCAACGTGGCCAGCTCGCGCGCCACGCTTCGCACCTGCTGCGGCTTGACCGCGATGACAATGACGTCGGCGCGACCGACCGCGGCCGGCTCGATGGCGGCGAACGTCGCAACGCCAAGCCGCGCCGCCACCGTTGCTCTCGCCCCGGCGTCGATTTCGACCACCGCAAGCGCGTCGGAGGCATGGCCGCGTGCAATCAACCCGCCCAGCAGCGCGCGGGCCATGTTACCCCCGCCAACGACCGTGATATTCATGCCGCCGCATCCTCCCTGGTCGCCGGTACCCGGTTGCCAAAGAGCGCGGTGCCGAGGCGAACCTGCGTCGCACCCTCGGCAATCGCGGCCTCGAGATCGGCCGACATCCCCATCGACAGCGTGTCGAGCGCAAGACCGCGGGCACGCGCCGCGTCGAACAGCTCGCGCAGGACGTGGAACTGTGCGCGCTGTCGCGCGCGATCGGGCGTCGCCTCCGCGATGCCCATGAATCCGCGCAAAACGAGTCGCGGCAGCAGCGCGATCGCGGTTGCAAGCGCCAGCGCCGCGTCCGGGTCGACACCGTTTTTGCTCATCTCGCCGCTGATGTTGACCTGGACGCAGACGTTGAGCGGCACGACCTGCGCCTCACGTTCGGCGGCCAGCCGCTGCGCAATCTTCAGCCGATCGATGCTTTGCACCCAGGCAAAGGTTGCGGCGGCAAGCCGCGCCTTATTGCTTTGCAGGGGTCCAATCAGGTGCCACTCGATGCCCGGAAGCGCGGAGAGCAGCCCGGTCTTGGCAAGGCTCTCCTGCACGTAGTTCTCGCCGAATGCCCGCTGCCCGAGCGCATAGGCGGCACGCACCGCAGCGGCGGGCTGCCCTTTGCTTACCGCGAGCAGAGTCACAGTCGCCGGATCGCGTCCGGCGAGCCGTGCCGCAAGCGCGATCCGGGATCGGACTGCTTGCCACGCCTTCTCGTCTAGGCTCATAATCAGATGACGCCGGCATAGCGAGCAGAGGGTGTAACCCACAACTCGTACCCGGGTGGACGGTATCGCCGAGGCTTGCCGCGGCGCCCCCACCCTACCCCGCTGCGGCGCATCAGCCTGCTGGGATTATAAATGGACATTGCTGAACTCTTAGCATTTGCGGTCAAGAACAAGGCATCGGACCTGCACCTTTCGGCAGGCCTGCCGCCCATGATTCGTGTCCATGGCGACATCCGGCGCATCAACCTGCCGCCGATGGAGCACGAGGACGTGCACGCCATGGTGTACGACATCATGAGCGATGCCCAGCGCAAGATGTACGAGGAGATGCTCGAATGCGACTTCTCCTTTGGCATACCCAACCTCGCCCGTTTCCGCGTCAACGCGTACAACCAGCAGCGCGGGGCAGCCGTCGCATTCCGCACGATTCCGTCGAAGGTCCTTTCGCTCGAAGAGCTCGCCACGCCGAAGTCGTTCGCCGACATGACCACCCGGCCGCGGGGCCTGATCCTGGTCACCGGGCCGACTGGATCGGGCAAGTCGACGACCCTGGCGGCCATGACCGATCACGTCAACCAGAATGAATACGGGCACATCCTCACGATCGAGGATCCCATCGAATTTCTGCACGAGTCGAAGAAGTGCCTGGTCAACCAGCGCGAGGTCGGACCGCACGTGTTGTCGTTCTCCAACGCGCTGCGCGCGGCGTTGCGCGAAGACCCCGACTACATCCTGGTCGGTGAAATGCGCGACTTGGAGACCATCCGGCTGGCATTGACCGCGGCGGAAACGGGCCACCTGGTGTTCGCCACGCTGCACACCAGCTCCGCCGCAAAAACCATTGACCGCATTATCGACGTGTTCCCGGCAGCGGAAAAGGACATGGTTCGGGCGATGTTGTCGGAATCGCTGGTCGCGGTCATCTCGCAGACGCTGCTCAAGACCAAGGATGGCCAGGGGCGCATAGCGGCATGGGAGATCATGGTCGGCACCCCGGCGATCCGCAACCTGATTCGGGAAAACAAGGTTGCGCAGATGTACTCGGTTATACAAACGAGCCAGACCGCCGGTATGCAGACGATGGACCAGTGCCTAACCGAACTCGTCCGACGCAACCAGATTCAGCTGGCCGAGGCGCGAGCGCGCGCCGTCAATAAGGACCTGTTCGGCGGGTAGCCGAACCCGTCCTGGGAGTCGCTTCATGGAACGCGAGACCGCCACCAAGTTCATCCACGAACTGCTCGACCTGCTGGTCAAGCAGAAAGGGTCGGACTTGTTCATCACCGCCGCGTTCCCTCCAGCGCTCAAGATCGACGGCAAGATTGCACCGGTATCGAAGACGGCACTCACGCCCCAGCACACCATCGAGCTGGTGCGCAGCGTGATGAACGACAAGCAGGCGATGGAGTTCGAATCGACCAAGGAATGCAACTTCGCCATTGCCCCGCCGGGCATCGGCCGCTTCCGCTGTAACGCGTTCGTACAGCAGGGTCGCGTCGGCATGGCGCTGCGGACCATCAATGTCGTCATTCCGACCATCGAGGAACTGAACCTGCCGCCGGTGCTCAAGGACGTGACGATGAGCAAACGGGGCATCATGATGTTCATCGGCGCCACCGGGGCAGGCAAATCGACGTCCATGGCGGCGTTGCTCGGCTACCGCAACGAAAACAGCTACGGTCACATCATCACGATTGAGGACCCGATCGAGTTCGTGCACGAGCACAAGAATTGCATCATTACCCAACGCGAAGTTGGTGTCGACACCGAAAGCTGGCAAATCGCACTCAAGAATTCTCTGCGGCAGGCACCGGACGTGATCCTGATCGGCGAAATTCGCGACCGCGAAACGATGGACTACGCCATCGCCTTCGCGGAGACCGGACATTTGTGCTTGGCGACCTTGCACGCGAACAGCACCAACCAGGCGCTCGATCGCATCATCAACTTCTTCCCCGAAGAGCGCCGTGCACAGCTGCTGATGGACTTGTCACTTAACATTCGCGCGTTCGTCGCGCAAAGACTGATTGCGCGCCGTGATGGCCGCGGCCGCGTGCCCGCGGTGGAGGTGATGCTCAACTCGCCGCTGATCTCGGACCTCATCTTCAAGGGCGACGTGTCGGGGATCAAGGAGATCATGAAGAAATCGCGCGAACTCGGCATGCAAACCTTCGACCAGGCGCTGTTCGACCTGTATGAGGCGGGCATGATCAGTTATGAGGATGCGCTACGCAATGCCGATTCGCTCAACGATCTGCGCCTCGAGATCAAGCTGCATGGCAAGGACGCCAAGAATCGCAACGTGATGGCTGGCATCGGCAACATGGACATCGTCCAGACCTAGCGCGCAAGGCGGCGCGAACGGTCGCGCCGCGTGTGGTAGCCTAGTGCTGAGCCCTGCACCCGTCGCAGGGACCGACATCATGGCCGGCCCCGAACCCCACGCACCGATTCCCACGGAAATCAAGCTCCACCAAGCTTCGCGCGCGATGGAGCTGAGCTTTGCCGACGGCACGAGCTTCCGTATGTCGTACGAGTTTCTTCGCGTGTATTCCCCTTCCGCGGAAGTTCGCGGTCATGGCCCCGGCCAGGAAACACTCCAAGTCGGCAAGCGCGAAGTCACCATTGCCGAAGTCGAGCCGGTTGGTCACTACGCCATCCGGCCGAAATTCTCCGACGGCCACGACACCGGTATCTACTCCTGGGAGTATCTTCACGATCTCGGGACGCGGCAGCAAGAACTCTGGCAGCGCTATCTTGCCCGCCTCGCCGCAGCCGGGGCGAGCCGCGACCCGGATCCGAATGCTCCGGGTCCGGCGCCTGCGCATGCCTGTGGGCATCACGGCTGAGTGCCGAGCGCCCGACCCGACATGAGCGAAACGACCGACTTCGGCTTCGAGCGCGTCGCGGCCGAAGACAAGGCACAGCGCGTACGCGGCGTGTTTGAGTCGGTCGCGACGAAATACGATCTCATGAACGACCTGATGTCGGCAGGGCTACATCGGGTCTGGAAACGCTTCGCCGTGGCCGCAAGCGGTGTACGCGCCGGCGGTGAAGTCCTTGACGTCGCGGGCGGCACGGCCGATCTGACGCGGCTATTCACTGATCGCGTCGGACCGACCGGCCGTGTCGTCCTGACCGACATCAACGCTGCCATGCTCGGCGCCGGCCGCGACCGGATGCTCGATGAAGGATGCCTCGTCCCCGCGGTCCAGTGCAACGCGGAAGCGCTGCCATTTCCTGCGCGTCGCTTCGACTGCGTCTGCATCGGCTTCGGCCTGCGCAACGTCACACGTAAAGAACTTGCACTCGCCGAAATGCGCCGTGTCCTGCGTCCAGGCGGCGTCGCGCTGATCCTCGAATTTAGCAAGGTGGCGCGACCGTTCGAAGCGATCTACGACTGGTATAGCTTCAATGTTCTGCCGCGCCTGGGCAAGCTTGTCGCCGGCGACGAGGCGAGTTACCGCTATCTTGCCGAATCGATCCGCATGCATCCCGACCAGTCGACGCTGCGAGCGATGATGGAAAAAGCGGGGTTCGAACGCGTCGAGTGGTTCAATCTGATGGCCGGCGCGGTCGCGTTGCACCGGGGCTACGTCTTCTAGGGCTTGCTTGTTTTCTGCGCTCGATATCGCCAACCGCGCGCTGGAGCGCGAACGCTGGGCACGCGTGAAGCTTGCCGGCCATGCCGGCCGCGCGGTGCGCGTTCAGATCGGGCCGGCCGGTAAGGTCTTCGCCATCGACGGCGACGGGCAGGTGCATGCCAGTGCCGCGACGCCCGATCTCACGCTCCGCATCGCTCCGTTGCAACTCCCCACGTTGCTCTCGCAACCGGAATGCTGGGGCGAGTTGGTGGCCGTGGAAGGCGACGCCGCGCTGGCGGCAACGTTGCGCGAACTCGCGCAAACACTGCCGTGGTTTGCGGAAGACCTTTGCGCCAGGGTATTCGGCCCGGTCGCGGGCGAGAGAATCGCCGACCTCGGGCGACGCCTGCTGGCGTTTCCGGGCTATGCGGCGCGGCGCTTCGGCGACAGCTTCACGAACTACGTCGGCGACGAAGCGCGTGTTGCGGTGGGTGCCGCCGAGGCACGCGTGGTCGCAAGCGAGATCGCCGCGCTCGCCGTACGCGTCGACGCGCTTGCACGCCGCATCGATGGCCTCGATCATTCGAAAGCGCGCAGCGCTCGATCCCCGTCCCCACCGCAGGGCGCAGCAAGCACCCGGCGAAGTTCCAGCTAGCGTTCCGGCGCCGGGGGCGGCGGCCACGAAAAGATCGGCTGTGACGACGGACCGAGCGGTTCGACGTTCGGGTCGATGGTCGAAATGCGCAACACCTGCTCCTTGAACCATCGATGGAAGGGTTGCTGCGCGTCGGCATACTGCCTTGCCGCCGGCTCGAGGTCGTCTATTTCGGTCACGACGATGACCTGCGATCCAAACGGGCCCGGCTGGAAGTGCCAGGACTCGCTCCTGACGCCGAGGCCGCGATAGAACTCGTGCGCCTCTGCTTGCCGTGGACCGGCAAGTTCGCGCGCGAAGGCTTCGACGTCTGGCTCCTTGTTGGGAAGCACTGGAAAAGCCCTGACGACCAGATGCATGTTTTCCTTCTCCGCGCGAGGATGGGCCTGACAAGGAATCGATATAGGCAGGTCTCGCCGACCGTGGCGAGAGCAACCCATCAGGTTGCTTGCACCCGCGGCGTCGAACTGAACGCCGCGACCGCCACAAACACGAGCAGAGCGAGTACCCCCACCAACGCTTCAATATACAACAGTCCGCCGACGCCCCAGCGCGCAGCCGCCCACCCGTCAACCCAAGTCATGTAGCCAATCGGAATATTGGACAACGAAGCGAACAGGTTGTATTTGGTGGCCGCAGCGCCGCGCCCGATCGCCTCCAGTGCAACCGCCGAGAAACCGGCATAGGTGAGACCGTTGATAAAAGCATAAAGCAGCGTGAATGCGACGTACATGGCCTCGCTGCGCGGCGCGAGCGCCATCGCCGCTGCGCTCCCTGCCATCAACACGCCGTACAGGGCGTACGCGGCCTTGCGATTCATGCGATCGCAGGCATAGCCACCCACAAGACATCCCGCCGCCGATACGGCGCCACTTAGCACGCCGGTAACCAGGGCGACCGTCTGCGCGCTCGCGTGCCAGTCGTCGGCGACCGCGGACCAGAGATTCGACGCGGCACCCGTCCCGATGGGCAGAAAGCAGATAAGCAGACCGAGGAAGCCGCGCCGCGATCGGGCGACGCGCCACAGATCGCTCGCGACGCCGGCGAGCGTCTGGTAATACCTCGGCGCGCGCGGCGCGCGTTGCGGCTCGGAGACAAAAAGCGTCGCCACGCAGCAGGCGAGACACATCGCCGCCAGCACGGCGCCCGCCATCCAGGGGGCAGGGAAAATCTGCGCCATCCACAGCCCCGCGCCGCCGCCAAGACCCAGCCCGCCAAGATTGCCCGCCTGGAACCAGCCCGCGGCTCGGCCTTTGGCGTGGTCCGGGGAGCCGTAGGCCATCAAACTCTCGACTGACATGCCGAGAAACGTCACCGCGACATTGGCGATCAACACCACGCCGGTGAGCAGGGGCAGACTCTCCACGGCCGTGGGAATGATGCCCGTAACGTAGATGCCCAGCGCACTAACCCCCGCGGCGAGCAAATACCACGTCTTGCGCGAGAGCGTCGTATCGGGAATTGGAGCCCAAGCAAACTTCCAGGTGTGTGGGACGTAGCTTAAGGCAACGAGCGTCGCGGACGCTTCAACCGGAACACCGGCCTGTGTAAGCAGATAGACGATCGTGACGGTGAGGTAGCCCGCCATCACCCCGAATGGCAGGATGAGGACCATGAAGACCACGGGATGCGGCGAGAGGGACGGTGCAACGAGCCGGAAAGCCATCACGTCACTCCAGTGCCGCGACCTGCCGGCGCAAACCGAGTGCCATCACTCCGTATACTGGGATTTGCCCTCACCGAAGGACCAGTTCTCCCACGCGACTTCGACCAGGTTGAGGAACAGGTCCTGCGACTTGAGGCCCGGATCCTGGCCCAGCAGCTCGGCGGCACGAGCGAAGAAGTCGCGTTTTTGCTTCGGCTTGCGTCCTGCGCTCAATGTGATCTGCACCAGCACGACATCATCGCTGCGGTTGATCCCAAGGTAGCTTGGGTCGTAGACAAGCCCGTCCGCGTCGTGCTCGGAGATGATCTGGAAGCGGTCATGTTCGGGCACTGCCAAGCTTTCGACCATGGCGCGATGGATACCGTTTCCAATCGCGCGGCGGTATTGGGCCGGCTTGCCGGCCCGCAGCGAGATGCGAACGAGGGGCATGTTGAGTCAGTGGGGCCGCAAGGGCGAGCCCACGGGAATCTACGCGCTCGATGCCGGCGCGTCAAAGGCATACCTTACAATCGCGGGATGCGCTTGCTCCGGCTCGCAAAAATCTGGTTCATCGCGCTCAAGTACGGGCTCGATGAGTTTTTGCTCGGCCACGAGCGGTTTCGCTGGTTGCGCCCCACTGCGCGCGTGCTGACGTTCTGGCGCGACACGTCGGTGCCGCGCGCGGTGCGTCTGCGGCTGGCGCTGGAAGATCTCGGTCCCATCTTCGTCAAGTTTGGTCAGGTTCTTTCGACCCGGCGCGATATCTTGCCCACCGACATCGCCGAGGAACTCGCCAAGCTGCAGGACCGCGTGCCTCCGTTTCCCAGCGAGCAGGTGATCGCTACCCTGGATCGCGTCTACGGCAAGCCGGTCAATCAAGTCTTCAAGGCATTCGAACGGGAACCGGTCGCGAGCGCTTCCGTGGCGCAAGTTCATTTTGCCGAACTGCCCGATGGGACGCCCGCCGCAGTCAAGGTCCTGCGGCCGAATATCTCGGCGACGATCGAGAAGGATCTCGCCCTAATGCAGATGGGCGCGTGGCTCGTCGAGAGGCTGTGGTCGGATGGCCGGCGCCTGAAGCCGCACGAGGTGGTCGCGGAGTTCGCCAAGACCATTCACGACGAA